>Ga0074195_1000442_pt1 | contig 83197 bp, 77 predicted proteins | sample EPASupsiteHSE623_FD_64525 | JGI IMG/M metagenome (GOLD analysis project Ga0074195, IMG submission 64525) | Bioremediated contaminated groundwater from EPA Superfund site, New Mexico - Sample HSE6-23 | ecosystem: Environmental > Aquatic > Deep subsurface > Groundwater > Contaminated ...
CCGTCATGCATGCTGACCGGATCGAGTTATGAAAAAATAATTTATTGGAATAATTTTTAAAAAAAAGCGGCTCAATATTTTAAAACCAGAGAAGTCAAATACACAAAGCTATTGACAGACCCGAAAATCATATGTCACAATATCTGGCCTTATAATAAATGGAGTATCTTCCACTGATTATTCAAAGGGTATTTCAATTTCGGGCGCCTGCTCTAATCTTAATATAAGTAATATCACCATTAATTTAAGTGATAGTCCTGCTGCTCATAATTATATTTTGACTTCATCTGGAGCTACAACTAATAGTACATTCGATCATATGACTGGAAGTGGTTCTAAGCAGGAAACAATTTATTTTTATGGAACTGGTTCTTCCAATATAGTAATTACAAACAGTGATATGATTGGAGGACGAGGTTGGAATATTTCTAATATTCAAAATCTGATTCTTACTTCAGACTCACAAGCCAGCGGGACAGCCTATTCCTTTTATATTCACGATAGTGTGACTGGTTTAGTCTTAGTAGACGAAATAACATCAACAAACCATAGTGGAGCTAATGCTGCTATCTGGCTTTTGAATGGAGCATACACAGCAGGTAGTTATCTAAAAAATAGTTCGGTTACTGGATCGAATGGTGCGGGATCTATTTACTTAGATGGTATTTCTAATTTAGATGTTTCAGATACTTCAGTAACTAATAGTACGGGAACGGGTTTTTTGGTGAGAAATACCAGTCATGATATTACTTTTACGAATTGTACATCTACAAACAGTACTAGTTATGGATTTTGGGCGCAAAATGGGTCTTATAATGTTGCTTATGACCACTGTAGGGCGACAGGTGGTGGAAGTGACGGGTTTGGAGTAATTGATTCCTCTGGTGTCTCTCATGACATTACCTATAATTATTGTATTTCTGATAATAATGGGAATAAAGCAAGTACATCCGATGGAGACGGGTTTACATCTCATCTTAATAACTATAATATTTTTTTTAATTATTGTATTTCTTATAACAATACCAGTGCCGGATATGCTATGTGGGGAACTTCTTCCGGGCATATTTATAACTCGATCGCTCATAATAATGCTGGAAACTGGTCGCTTGAAGGAGGTGGAAAGCTAGACCAGGTTAGAGGGGGATTTGCCTTTTCCTTGAGTGGTTCTAATCCGACAGTTGGCACAGGATGGTCTGTGAAAAATAGTATAGGCAGTAACAATTATCCTCGTGAAATTAGGCAGAGTTCTGGAGATCATACTAACCACTGGAGTATATTTGATTATAATTTATATAACCCAGCAGATATAAATCGATTTGCAAGTATAGATGATGGTGTCACAAATAATGATATTAATTATTCCAATTGGATTGGTTACGGGATAGATGATGAACATGGTCCAGAAAATTCTAATCCACTTTTCATAAATACTGCTATTTCTAATTTCCAACTCCAATCCACCTCCCCCGCCATCGACGCCGGAACAGATGTTTCTTTAACATCTGACTACGCCGGCAATCCGATTTACGGCGCGCCTGACATTGGCGCCTACGAATACCAGCCGCCGCACACTATGGGCGACGATGAAGTAACGACTAGCGCCGCTGTTCGAGTATATGGCGATGAAAAGTTTAGGAATAAAACTGCGCCAGCAGGAGGAACGACGGCTGATTTATCGATTACTATTCCTGATACTGATAGGACTGAATGGCTGGACGCGGAGATATCGGTTTGGAACAACACCGGCACCAGAAAAAAAACCTGGACGGAAAGTTCGTCAGTCTCCGGACTGACCAATACGGTGCATACCATCGGCGATTTAGACGCCAACAAATATTACAACGTTAGTGTCGATGACACGCTGGGACAAAATATACAAGGCGATGATTGCACCAATGGAATCTGTAAAGCCAATGCCCAGGGAAAAATAACCTTTACTTACACCGGCACTTACAGTGAACACGAATTTAACGTCGAAGAAAAAACCACCAGCAGCGCCAAAGCAGAGAAACCCAAAATAGAGATAAAAAACCAAGACGACAAAAAAGTAAAAAAAGACAAAACAATTGAAACCAAAGAAGAAAGGATGACCTTAAAAGGAGAAGATCAGGACTTAGCTAGTGGCACAATAAAGATTTATAAAAATAATAAACTTTGGAAAACTATCACCGCAACCGCCAGCGGCGTTTGGAAAAAAACTCTGAAACTTGGCGATTCCTTTTCCGGCTGGATCAAAGTGCGGCAATACGATAAATATGGCATTCTTCTTTCCACCGACAAAGCCAAGATAGAAGTGGACAATGAAAAACCGAAATTCACGAGCTTTGATTTGCCTTGGCGAGCGACGAGAGAAATAACGAAACTCACTTGGGAAGCCAAAGATAACGAAAACGTAAAAAAATACAAAATATATCTTGGCGGAAGAATATATCAAACTAAATTTAATTCCTTCCAAATTCCAAGAGAAGTGCCGACAGGACTGCAGAAAATTAAAGTCCGTGTTTATGATGAGGTGGGGAATACTAACATAAAAGAAGGATATATTTGGGTGAAATAGCATGTGGCATGTAGTGGTCGCATATATGCGACCACTACACCGGTATATCCTGATTATATTGAATTTTAAACGTGTTGTAGAGACGAGGCAATGCCTCGTCTCTACGCGTTCTTGGCGTGTGGTATAATTAAATTATGCAAATCAAAATAAACAATCAGGAATATGAAGCCGAGTTGGGAGAAACTATTTTGGATGTGTGTCGGCGGGAAAATATTCGGATTCCGACTCTTTGTGCGCATGAAAAACTGAAAAGGGAAGCGGCGTGCCGGCTTTGTTTGGTTGAAGTCAACAAAACTGAAAAATTGGTGACTTCTTGTAATTTTAAGATATGTGAAGGATTGGAAGTGGTGACGGAGTCGGAAAAAATTCAAAAAGCGCGCGAGATCAACATGGAACTGCTTTGGTCGGATCACGCCGGAAAATGCGCCGGTTGCAAAAAAAATCGAAGATGTGAGCTGCAACGTTTGGCTGAAGAATATAAGATCGAAAATTTTCATTTTGTGCCGCGGCGAGGAGAGATAACCAATCAAGAAGAACTGGATTTGCTTCGGGACAATTGGTCGCGGGTGGTGGTGGATGAGAAAAACCCTGTTCTTGCGAGAACAACTGAATTGTGTGTTGAATGTCGGCGTTGCATAAACATTTGTCCCGTGAAATCATATGGTTTTAATCACAGAGCGGGAGGCGTGGTTGTCGGGACTCCTTATGAACAGACGCTTGACTGCATTTTTTGCGGAGCGTGCGCCAAAAATTGTCCGACTGGAGCCATTGTTGATCAAAACAATCTTGAGGAAATTGACGCGAAGATAAAAGACCTCAAAAAAATGGCAGTGGCAATTTTCGATCCGGCGGTTTTGGAAAGCATAAGCTTGGAAATGCAAGACACTGTGTCAGAAGAAAAAACAGCTGGCATTTTGAAATCCTTGGGTTTTGAAAAGATAATTGATCTTCGGTATGGAATGGCTGAATATGTCGATAGATTGAATAAAGAACTAAAAAATTATGGGGATAAAAAAATAATTTTCAGCAGCCATTGCCCGTCGTTTTCTTTGTATGTGGAAAAATATTATCCGGAATTGAAAAAGAATATCTCCGAAGTTTCTTATCCGGATGAACTTTTAGCCGAGCGGATAAAAAAAGAATACGCGCGAGACCAGAAAATCAATCAGGAAGACATCGTTGTGATTTCTCTTTCTTCTTGCACAGCCAAAAAAGCTAAAAAAGGAAAACATTTGGACTACATTCTCACTGTTCGGGAACTTGGTCGCTTAATGAGGAAAAATGGTGTAAAATTGGAAGACGCGCGAGAATGCAAAATGGATGATTTGTTCGGGAGTGTTGAAACGGGTGTTTCCCGGATGATAAGATCGGGAGGACTCGCGGAAATTCTGAAAAATGATATGAAAGCGGTTAACGGCGTTCCTGCGATAAAAGAACTTCTGGATGACATCAAAAAAAGAAAAATCAGATCCGGTTTTTTTGAAGCGACGGTTTGTCCGGGCGGATGCGTTGGCGGAGGGGGACAAGCCTTAGAAATTACAAATCAAAAATTACAAATTCCAAACAGATAATAATGGCCAAAATCTGGAAGGTTCAAAACAGTTTTGATATTTGGCGTTTAAAAATATGTGTTTAACTATTCCTAAAAAAGTTGTGGAAATAAGCGGCATTACGATTGTTGTGGAAACGCCGAGTGGCGATAGGCAAACAGTGAAAACTATTGTAGAATTGAATGTTGGCGATTATGTGTTGACACAGCAGAACGTTGCTGTTGAAAAAATCGATGAGGAATATGCTCGGGAGCTCGTTGACATTTTAAAAGGAGGAAAATCATATGCCTAAAGAATTATATATTTCCGAAAGAGGAATGGATCTTTTAGAGAGAGTGATTAGGAGCTGTCCCCCGGAAATGACCAATGGAGGGTTGGAAGCCAAAAAAATTCTATTTAATCTTTCTCGAAAAAAAGATCCGGTCAAGTGGTCGGATCTGGTTGCAACGTTGCCTGTTGAGCATTTCGAGTTGAGCATTTTTGCTCATATTCAATCAATTGCTGAGGAAAAAAGCGTCGCAGAAATCGATGATCTCTTTATTGCTGATTACTTCGGAGGGAGTCCGCATATAGATCGAGTGCGGGGTTTCGTGAAATATCACGATTTTTCCATGACCGGAGACTTGCACTACGAGCCGAAGTTTTTGGTGTCTCACATTCTTCTTCCTGTTCAAATAGTTGATGTTTCGGAACATGGATTTGTTGGCGTATATCACGGGAATGTCGATATAATCATGAAAAACCTTATTCCCTACGTTGGAGAAAGTCGGCTTATTGAAGCGAGTGCTACTGTTCTTTGTCATCACTCCTCTATCATATCAGTATGTTCCCGGTATGAAGTTGTTGATGCGTTGATGAAAGCGCAGTTTTCGAGTGAAACTTTTTCTTCATCCTGTCTTGGGATAAAGGGAGCGGTAATTGATCACGCAAGAATGATTAGTTTTCCTTGGGCGAAACAAGCCCAAAAGCTATTCAGGTAGTAGTCTTAGCGAGGTGGCCGCGAGTTGGCCAGCCTCGCTTGTTTTTTTATGGTATAATAAATTTATGGTTACAAAAATTATAAAAAAGAAAAAATCAGTTGAAAAAAAGGCCGCTGTGAAAAAAACAGCCGTAGTGAAGAAGGCAAAAAAAGTTGTGGTTTCAAAATCTGCGACTGCAAATAAAAAAAAGGCTACGGCTAAGGTGAAAAAAGCGTCTTTGAAAAAAACTATTTCTAAGCCTAAGATCAAAAAGTCTTTGGTGCCGGCGGGGGAGAAAAGAGTTCTTGTCAAAAATAAACCGAAGAAACCCAAGATTGCCATTGTCAGTCTCACTTCTTGCGAAGGATGCCAGTTTGTTCTTTTGGATCTGGGGACTCGATTTTTGGATTTTGCGAGTACGGTTGAAATGGTGGACTTTCGGCTCATTGAAGATGATGAAGATGACGGAGGTGAATTGGATTTAGTTTTGGTCGAAGGGAATCCAGTGACTGAAGCGAATCATAAAACGCTGCTCAGCGCCAGGAAGAGGGCGAAAATTCTTGTGGCGCTTGGAAACTGCGCGGCGATGGGGGGGATTCCGGAAATCAAAAACTATCATGCCGGAGCGGCGACGGCCAAGCATGTGTACAAATATATCCACGGCATTTCCAATCCGGAAATCAAAGAGATCGACAATTTTGTGAAAGTCGATTTCACTTTTCCCGGGTGTCCCATTACCGGAGAAGAATTTTTGAAATATATGCCGGAGCTTCTCTCCGGAAAAATTCCGGTTTTGCCGGATCAACCGGTTTGCATTGAATGCAAAGCCAAAGGAAACACTTGTTTGCTTTTGGAAAAAAAACCGTGTTTTGGTCCGATGATCCTTGGCGGGTGCGACGCGGTTTGTCCGACAGCGCGAATGGGTTGCCAAGGTTGCCGGGGGCTTCGCCCCGGTGGAAATGTCAAAGCTATGAAAGCGGCTCTAAAGACGATGATGACGGACGAAGAATTTGAAAACACCGTTGAAATTTACGGCCTTCGTGACGACATTGAAGAGCGAGAAAGAAAACAAAGAATAATATAATTCTACTGTAGGCGCAGTTTTTTTGAATGCTTAATGTTTAGTTTATGATTTTAGTTAAAAAACTTCTCAAAGGTTTTTTGTTTATTCTACTAGTCTTGGCGGGGAATGTGTTTGTTGCTCAGCGGTTTGGGGTCATTTCAACTGACGTGGTTCCGATTTGGAGCCGGCTTTTTCCGTGTGGCGAACCGATTGAGTATTCGCTGGGAGAAATTGATTCGCGGTTTGGACTTTCTCATGGAGAAGTTTTGGAAAGGCTGCAGGAAGCAGAAGCGGCTTGGGAAAAAAACGCCGGCAAGAATCTTTTTGAATACAAGGAAACAGGAAATTTGAAAATAAGATTTGTTTTTGACGAGAGGCAAGAGAGAACAATTGCCGAAGACAAGTTAAACGTTAATTTGGAACAACTGGAAGATAAACACGATGAAATTATCGATAAATACGGCGATTTGAGTAAAAACTATAACCAAAAATTGGCGGCATATAAATCTGGTGTTAAGGAATACGAAAAAAAACTGGATAAGTATAATGATGCCGTTTCGGATTGGAACAAAAACGGAGGGACGGAAGATGAATTTAATGATTTGAAAGAAGAGAAAGAAGAACTGGATGAAATGCGTCAGAAATTGGAAAAGGAAAGAGTGGAAGTGAACAATTTGGCAGGAAAAACCAATAATTTAGCAGTTCAAGAAAAAAATCTGGTAAACACTTACAATTCCAGCCTTTTGACTTACAAGGAACGGTATGGGGAAGGAAAAGAATTTGATCAAGGGCTCTATGACGGAAGAGACAAAAGTATCACCATATATCAATTTCATGACGCGTCTGATTTGCGATTGGTTTTGGCTCACGAAATGGGACACGCCTTGGGAATTGATCACTTGGAAAATCCCAGTTCGGTAATGTATTATCTCATGAAAGATCAAAGCCTGGAAGTTTTGCAGCTCACGCCGGAAGACATTGCTGCCGTAAAAAGTGTCTGTCGGATAAAATAATGGTATAATAAACTTATGCAGATAAAAATAAATCATATTGCAAAAATGGAGGGGCATGCCGGGTTCATGGCGAGTGTTTTGGATGGAGACGTTAAGTCAGCGAAACTGGAAGTACAGGAGGGAATCCGGCTCATTGAAGGTGTGCTTATCGGGAGAACTTACAAAGATATGCCTATTGTGGCGCAGCGAATTTGCGGCATTTGTCCGGTAGTTCACAATCTCACAGCCATCAAATCTTTGGAAAACGCTTTTGGCATTGTGGTGAGTGACGAGACCAAAAAACTTCGAACGCTTATGGAGCATGCTCAAATCATTCATTCGCACGCGCTTCATCTTTTCTTTTTGTCTTTGGCTGATTTTTTGGACATGGACAATGATATTCAACTAGTGAAAGATTATCCGGAAGAAACTAAGAAGGCTGTCATGATTCGCGAGTATGGAATGGAGATAATAAAAATAGTCGGCGGGCGGGTCGTCCATCCTATTGCTAATGAAGTGGGTGGTTTCAAAAAAGCGCCAGACCGCGAAGCGCTCAAAAAATTGGTTTTTGACGCGCATAAAATTTTGGAGGCAGCTTTGGATCTCGGGGAATTTTTCAAAAAAATTAAAGTGCCTGATTTTTCCAGAGAAACTGAATATGTGTCTTTAGGGAAGAAAGGCAGTTATGCTATTTATGACGGAGATATTGTTTCAAACAAAGGCTTGCATATCCCAGTTGAAAAATTTGAAGCGGATTTCCATGAACTTCAAAAGCAAAAGGAGGTTATAAAAAGAATGGAACATAACGGAAAGAGCTATATGGTTGGAGCTATTGCCAGGCTTAACATTAACCGAGAGAAACTCAGACCTCATGCCGCTTGGTTTTTGGATAGTTTAAAATGGAAATTTCCGGACTATAATCCCTTTCACAATATTCTTTCTCAAATGACGGAGCTCATTCATTGTGTTGAGGAATCGGAAAAAATAATCAAAGAACTTTTGCACAGCGATTTGGATCAAGTGATCACGAAACCTTACGAGATTCGTGAAGGGAAAGGCGTGGCGGCAGTAGAAGCCCCTCGAGGAACGCTATACTATCATGTTGATGTTGATCAAAAAGGGTATATTCGAGATGTCAACATAATCACGCCGACAGCCCAATTTCTTTCTAACTTGGAAGATGATATAATGGAATATATACCGAGCATCATTAAGCTTGGTGACAAAGAACGAGAGAAAAAACTTCGCGCTTTCATTCGGGCTTATGATCCATGCATATCATGCGCGGTACACTAAATCATGTAACATATAAACGTATAATGTGTAACACAAAAAATGAAACAGATGCTTAATAATTGCATTTTTTGTTTCATGCTACATGTTGTATGTTTCGTGACGTTATGACCGAACTACGTCAAATTTACAAGTGCAATGTTTGCGGTAACATTGTTGAGGTGCTTCATAATGGGGTGGGAGAGTTGGTTTGTTGCGGAGAGCCAATGGAATTGAAACAAGAAAAAGGCCAGGAAGGGGAGGAGGGAAACGAGAAGCATATCCCAGTGGTAGAGCGAATCGATGGCGGTGTGATTGTAAAAGTTGGGAGCGTGGCTCATCCAATGGAAAGCGAACATTACATAGAGTGGATTGAAGTTGAAACAGAACACAGAACTTACAAAAAACAGCTGGAACCAGGACAGGAACCAACAGCAGAATTTTTTCTCCAAGCGGAACATATTTCCGCTCGGGCCTATTGCAATGTCCATGGGCTGTGGAAGAGCTAATCTTATGCATGACTTTTTGCTAGCCAAAGAAATAATTGATGAACTTAAAAAGATAATTCAAGAAAAAAACTTGAAAGTTGTCAGGTCGGTTAACATTGAAATCGGGATGATTGCTATGGCGCATGACGGGTACGAAGAACACGCGGAAGATATCAGTGTCGAAAATCTGGAGTTTGGGCTGAAAAGCATCGCCAAAAATACAATTTTGGAAAATACCGAGTTTAAAATTAAAAAAGCTGAAGGGAATAGTTGGAAGATAACCAGTATTGATGCTGAATTGTTATAAGTTAATTTTCAGTTATCAATTTACAATTCTCAATCAATTTACAATGATTTAATTTTCAATTTATAAATTAACTTAACAATTTAAGATTGATAATTCATTGAAAATTGATAATTGTAAATTGAAAATTAAGTAATTATGATTAAAATTGCTATCAACGGTTTCGGACGAATTGGTCGTCCATCATTCAAAATCGCTTTTGAAAAAGAGGATTTTCAAATTGTGGCGATTAATGATTTGACTGATCTCAAGACGGCAGCGCATCTTTTGAAATACGATTCTTCTTATGGAGTTTGGGATAAGGAGGTTTCGATTGATGAAGCGCAAAATGAAATTATTGTGGATGGAACTAGAGTAAAATACTTTATGGAACCGGATGCAGAAAAATTACCTTGGAGAGAATTGGAGGTGGATGTAGTGTTGGAGTGCACGGGGGTTTTGGAAACCAAAGATAAGTTGGAAAAGCATTTGAGGGCGGGGGCGAAAAAAGTGGTAATTTCTTCTCCTGCTAAAGACGACACGCCGGTATATTTGATTGGTGTTAATGAACATGAATACCAGGGTGAATCAATTGTTTCTAACGGTTCTTGTACGACCAATTGTTTGGCGCCGATGATCAAAGTTTTGGACGACAAATTCGGCATGGAAAAAGGTTTTATGACGACGACTCATTCCTATACCAATGATCAAAGACTTCAAGATTTGCCGCATAAAGATCCCAGAAGGGCGAGGGCGGCGGCGCTAAACATTATTCCGACAACAACCGGGGCAGCCAAGACAGTGGGAAAAGTGATGACTCACTTAAACGGACAATTGGATGGAATTGCTCTTCGCGTTCCGACTCCCGTGGTTTCAATTGTAGATTTTGCTTGTGTCTTAAAAGAAGAGACAACAGTGGAAGAGATAAATGAAGCTTTTCGAGAATATGCGGAAAGCGAAATGAAAGGGATCTTGGGTGTGACTGATGAAAATTTGGTTTCGATGGATTTCAAAAAAGATGCTCGTAGCGCAATTGTTGATCTGCCGCTCACCATGGCGAATGGAAATCTGGTAAAGGTTGTTGGCTGGTATGATAATGAGTGGGGATACTCCAACAGGTTGGTGGAGATGGCGGAATTTATTCAGAACCACTGATTCGCACGTGATTTCCGCCAGCTGGCGGAATGATTTCACTGAATGTAGAGACGAGGCAGCCTCGCCTCTATAGGCAAAGAATTTTTAATCATGTGAAATCAGAAAAACCAGTGCTAATCTGTGGTTCAGACAATTTAATGTTTGATATTATCATCAAAAATGGAACTATCATTGACGGAACAGGCGAGCCGATGTTTCGGGGTGATCTTGGAGTTAAGGATGATGAAATAGTAAAAATCGGAGAATTACACGACGAGAAGGCTGATCTGATAATTGATGCTCATGGTAAGTTTGTTTGTCCTGGTTTTGTGGATGTCAACAATCATAGCGACACTTTTTGGCGAATTTTTTTGAATCCGGAACTCGAAAGCTTGGTCTATCAAGGGATAACCACAATCGTTGGAGGAAACTGTGGAACGTCGCTAGCTCCACTTGTTGACGCGCGGACAATTGAATCGATCCAAAAATGGACTGATCTCAAAAATGTAACAGTTGATTGGCTTCGGACCAAAGAGTTTTTTGATTTTCTTGAGAATAAGAAACTCTCTATAAATTTTGCTACTCTCGTTGGCCACGCAACCCTTCGAAGAGGAATCTTAAAGGACGAGAGTCGAAGTTTGAGTCCCAAAGAAATTGCCTTTATTGAAAAGTTATTAAAAGACTCTCTTGAAGAAGGCGCGCTAGGCCTTTCTGCTGGTCTTGTTTATTCTCATGCCAAAGCGGCCTCGACTGATGAACTGATCAATCTTTCCAAATGGGTTAAGAAATATAACGGAGTTTACGCGACTCACATTCGTGGGGAACAGGATGATATTATCGAGTCTCTGGAAGAGGCGGTTGAAATTGCGCAAAAGTCAAAAGTGAAACTTCATATTTCTCATTTGAAAGCGATGGGGGAAAAAAATTGGTCCAAAATGGATGAGGCATTGGATATTATTGATCATGCTTATGAGAATGGAGTGGATGTAACTTTTGACGTTTACCCGTATACTAACACGGGCTCAGTTCTTTATACGATTCTTCCTGACTGGATAGCCGAGGGGGGGAAAAAGATGCTGGTAAGAAGGCTAAAGGATCCTGTTACACGGGCGAAAGTGATTTTAGAAATGAAAGAATCGGACTTTGATTATAGCAAAATTGAAATTGCTATTTCACCTCTTAACAAGACTCTAGCGAGAAAAAAAATTTCTGAAATTGCGGCTTCTCAAGAAAAAAGCGTTGAAGAAGCGGTGGTAGACATTTTGGTTGCTTCCGAGGGGCGAGTGATTGGATCAATGGAAGTTTTGAGCGCTAAAAATGTTGAAAAAGCGCTTTTGCATCCTCTGTCGATTGTGGCTACTAACGGGGCTGGTTACAATGTAGATCACAAGGAGACCGGTGAAATTGCTCATCCGAGAAGTTTTGGCGCTTTTCCAAAGGTTATTCATGAATATGTACTTAACAAAAAATTGCTAAGTTGGGAGGGAGCGATTCGAAAAATGAGCTCTCTTCCGGCTAAAAAATTTGGACTTCAAAAAAGGGGAGCGCTTTTGGAGGGAAATTTTGCTGATGTATTGGTGCTTGATCCGGAAAAAATCAATGGACCGGCGAGCAAAGAAAATCCCTATCAATATTCCAGCGGAGTTGACTTTATGTTGGTAAATGGTAAAGTTATTGTTGGCGAAGGAGAATACAATGGGGAGATGGGCGGGAGGATAATTAGGAGAAATTAACTCAGGTGTCTATTTTAGAGAAATATCAAGTATGAATGTTAATGATCTAAAAGGAAAGAAAGTTACGGTTATGGGCCTTGGTCTTCATGGCGGCGGAGTGGGAACCGTCCGTTTTTTATCTTCTTTGGGGGCGAGTGTGATTGTGACTGATATGAAGTCGAAAGAAGAGTTGGCGCCTTCTTTGGAAAAACTCAAAGGAGTTAAGAATGTAACTTATGTTTTCAATCAGCACCGGCCGGAAGATTTTACTAAAGTTGATATGGTTGTAAAAACTCCGCCAGCTCCGTGGGACAACAAATATATCAAGCTGGCTTTGGACAAAAACATTCCTGTGGAAGTGGATTCCAGCTTGTTTTTCAAGCTTTGCAAAAATGAAATCATTGGCGTGACCGGGACCAAAGGAAAAACTACTACCGCTACTTTAATTTATGAAATTTTAAAATCATCCGGAAGAAACGCGATAAAAGTTGGCATTGGACAAACCTCTGTTTTGGACAAACTCAATGATCTCAAGAAAGATACGATTGTGGTTTTTGAACTTTCCAGTTGGCGGCTCAGCGCGCTTGGGAGATATAAACTCAGCCCGCATGTGGCAGTGGTGACTAACCTTTATCCTGATCATCTGAATTACTATAAATCAATGAACGAGTATATTGCGGATAAAAAATATATTTGTCTAAATCAAAAATCAAAAAACATCTGCGTTCTAAACGCCGGCAACTCGGAGTTTAATGATTGGGACGATGAGGTGAAGTCAACAATCATTCGTTTTTCACAAGAAAAGATTGGCTATAGCCCGGCGGCATATATAGATGAGGGAAGCATTTATGTTAATGACGGCGTGGACGAGAAGAAGGTGATGTCTCTTTCTGAAATAAAACTGCGCGGCGAACATAATGTATCCAATATTTTAGCGGCTGTTGCGGCAATACGTTCTTTGGGACTCGCAATTTCCGAAATAAAAAAAGGCATTGTGAATTTCAAGGGAATTGAACATCGGCTGGAACTAGTTCGTGAATTTGAAGAAGTGAAATATTACAATGATACGGCGGCAACAACTCCGGAAAGCGCTATTTCCGGGATCAATTCTTTTTCTGAACCGATTGTTTGGATTGGGGGAGGATCGGACAAAAATCTTGATATGTCGGGTTTAGCTGAGACAGTTTTGGAAAAAGTAAAATGCGCCATCTTGCTAAAAGGCGCAGGAACCGACAAATTATTATCAGCTATCGAAAAAATAGGTGGAGATACGGGTAATTTTCCGATAGTTGATTCAATGGAAGAAGCGGTCAAGTTGGCTCACGAGAAAACTGAACGTGGCGATGTGGTTCTTCTTTCTCCCGGAGCGGCCAGTTTTGGATTGTTTCTCAATGAATTTGATCGGGGGAACAAATTCAAGGAAGCGGTGAAGGCGCTAAAATAAAAACAGTTCCAAGTGTTTGGAACTGTTTTTGTTTATATGGTGGGCGTACCTGGACTCGAACCAGGGACCTCGTCATTATCAGTGACGCGCTCTAACCAACTGAGCTATACGCCCGTATTCATATAACATGCAGCATATAACATGAAACAAAAAGCATTGTTGCGTGTTTCATGTTATGTGTTACATGAACCGGTGGACCCGAGCGGATTCGAACCGCTGACCTTCTGTGTGCAAAACAGACGCTCTACCAACTAAGCTACGGGCCCGAATCCAGCACTAAAATAACTAAAATCCATTATACACTAAATATTTCTTTTGTCCATAGTTTAGTTCGAGAAATATGAGTTTGAGAAAGTATTGACATAAATTGAAAAATAATATAAGATTGAGGTAATGAAAAAAGCCCGGAGGGGCTTTTAAAAAAGCCTAAAATATGAATAAAATCACCAAATTTTTGAAAGATGCCAAAGCGGAGCTTCAAAAAGTCAATTGGCCGACCAAGCAGCAAACCATCAATTATACATTGACGGTGGTGGCGGTTAGTTTGATAGTGGCCATATTTTTAGGAGGATTGGATTATTTGTTCGGAGTGATTTTGAAAGAATTTATATTAAAATAATCTCGCAGCTTGTAACGTGAAGCTTGAAATTCAACAAAAAAGTTTCAAGTTACGCGTTTCAGGTTTCAAGAATTAATGGCCAAGCAAACACAACATCATGGACGATCGTGGTATGTGATTCACACGTATTCCGGCTATGAAGACAATGTGGCGCGGAATCTCAAACAGCGAATAGAATCCATGGATATGCAGGATTTCATCTTTGATGTGATGGTTCCGATTGAGAAAAAAATCAAAATCAAGTCCGGAAAACGAACGGTGGTGGAAGAAAAAATTTATCCTGGTTATGTCCTTGTGGACATGGTGGTGACAGATGCTTCTTGGTATGTTGTTCGAAATACTCCGAATGTTACCGGATTTATCGGTCTTGGAACCACTCCGACACCGGTTGATCCGCGGGAGATTGAAATGCTCAAAAAACGAATGGGTGTTTCCGAGCCGAAATACAAGATTGATGTGGCAGAAGGTGATGCGGTGAAAATCACTGACGGACCGTTTAAGGATTTTGACGGCAAAGTGAGTGAAGTGGATGAAGAAAAAGGAAGGGTCAAAGTCCTGGTTTCCATTTTCGGACGAGAAACTCCCGTGGAACTGGACTTTTTGCAGATAAGTAAAATATAATCTCGTAACTTGAAACGTGAAGCTTGAAGCGAAAATAAAATGGTTTCACGTTGCAAGTTTCAAGCTTCAAGAAATATATGGCGAAAAAAATCAAGACAGTTATCAAATTGCAAATTCCGGCGGGGAAAGCTAATCCGGCTCCTCCGGTGGGACCAGCGCTTGGTCAACACGGACTCAATATTCAAGAATTTTGTGTGAAGTTCAACGAGCAGACCAAAGACAAAGGAACGGACATTATTCCGGCAGAAATAACAGTTTTTGAGGACCGGACGTTTACTTTTATCCTGAAAACTCCTCCGGCTTCGGATCTTCTTCGGAAAGCAGCCGGCGTGGAAAAAGGTTCAGGAAATCCTTTGAAAACCAAAGTGGGGACCATTTCCAAAGAAAAACTTCGGGAGTTGGCGGAAAAAAAACTTCCCGACCTGAACGCGAATGATGTTGAAGGAGCGGAGAAGATTATTGCCGGAACAGCCAGATCGATGGGGATAAAGATAGAATAGAAATTTTCAATTTGCAATTTACAATTTTCAATAAATTTACAATGATTCAATTTTTAATTGATAATTGAAATTTGAAAATTGATTGTAAATTGATCATGGATAATTGTAAATTATTATCTCAGTGGGAGGTTTTACATAAATAATTATGTAAATCGTTTGACCACAGTAATCATATGTTTAGAAGTAAAAAGTATAAAGCGGTAGCCGAAAAGATTGATCGGAATCAAGTATATGCTCTCGAAGAGGCGATGAAAATTGTGAAGGAAAACAAGATTGCCAAATTTGATGAATCAGTGGAAGTGCATGTGAAGACTAACATTGATCCGAAAAAAGGCGATCAGCAGATCCGAGGAACAGTTGATCTTCCGCATGGAACGGGAAAAACCAAAAAAATTGCAGTGATCACTTCAACTCATGCCGATGAAGCAAAAAAATCCGGAGCGGATATTGTGGGTGGAGAAGAAATGATTGAGGAAATCAAAAGCGGAAAAATTTTCGGAAAGGGCGGATTTGATGTCCTTGTTGCCACTCCGGAGATGATGCCAAAATTGGCGCCGGTTGCGAAAATTCTTGGACCCAAGGGTCTCATGCCAAACCCGAAAACTGAAACGGTGACGGTGAAAATCAAAGATACTGTTTCGGCTCTCAAAAAAGGGAAAGCGGCTTTCAAAAATGACAATTCGGGAAATCTTCACCAAGTGGTGGGAAAAGTGTCTTTTGATGACCAAAAACTGCTTGAAAATATCAAAGCTTTCATTGAAGCGGTGGAGAAATCAAAACCAACCGGACTCAAAGGAAAGCTCATCTCCTCAATCAGCCTTTGCTCGACCATGGGAGTGGGGCTGAAAGTTCGAGTATAAAGCAGCTAATGTGAGTATATAGCAAAAAAAATCCCAGAAGACGGAATTTTTTTTGCTGATTGATTTTTTCTCTGAAAAATGGTATACTTAAAATAGTTAGCTTTTTAAGCATTTAATAAGGGGGAAAAATAAAAACAAAATGGAAGAGCAAAATCAAAGTGATCCGCAAATTATTACTATTTCACCATCCCAACCGGAGGGAGAAGGTGTCTCTGGGCAAACACAGCTCAAGTATGCTGGTTTTTGGATCAGATTTGTAGCGAATTTTATTGATGGCATAATTTTGCAAATTATTGCCGGAATAGCAGGTTTCATCATTGGTTTATCGATGGGAATTGCTGGAGTTGATAAAAACATAGCTTCTATTGTCGGGCTTCTCGTTAGTGTGATCGTTGGTTTGGCGTACTGGCTGACTCTGACATATAAATACTCAGCCACTTGGGGAAAAATGATTGTTGGATTGAAAGTCGTTTCAGATAAAGCAGAACAACTTTCCTTCGGACAGGTACTCCTTCGCGAGACAATTGGGAAATTCGTTTCAGGAATTATTTTTTTGGCAGGTTACATTATGGCGGCGTTCACTCAAAAGAAACAATCCTTGCATGATAAAATAGCGGGTACTTTGGTTGTTTACAAGGATCCAAGTAAAAAAACGAATGTTTGGGTTATTGTGGCGATAGTGATTGTTGCGGTTTTATTCGTGATAGTGGTGATTGGGTTTTTTGGCTCTGTGGTTTTGGTTAGTTTGCAGAGTGCTCGAAACAGGGCTCAGGATGAGTCTATCAAAGCGACAATGCGATCCATTATCCCAGCCGCTATTATTTACAAAGATACGAATACTTCTTATGCGGGATTTACTGTTCCAGCTGGGGCTATTTCTTGCAGTGGACAGCCGATTGTAAACATTTCTTCGAACGGAAAACAGATGGCGGTTTTTATGAAATCTTGCAAAGACAAAACTAAATATTTTTGCGCTGATCCGGAAAAAAACATTACGACTGAAACTGCCGAAGTTGATGAGTCATATGTTAAAAGCGGTGCAGTTATTTGTAGCCAGACAGATAATTCTCCAAAAGACATCTCAGAAAACATGGACAAAGGGAATGATGTAAACAAGATTGAATTGCAAAATAATTTTAAGGATCCGACTTTGGGTTATGAAATCGGGTATCCGGAAAATTGGGTTCAGCAGCGTGAATATGATAAAGAGACCGGAGTTACTACAATAACTTTTTTGCCTAATAGGGATAACCTATCTGCTACTATTTATGTTCAAAGTGTTGAAAGCGATCATTCTGTTTCTCTTGCGGACGTGGATGAGTTTGTCAGTACCTTTCGGGGAGAAATTGTTAAATCTAACGGGAAAGTATATGATGAAAAGGACTTTGTTTATACTTATCCTGACGGAACAACTAGCAACGGGAGAGCATTTAAATCTGAGTATGATGAAAATGGAATAAACTTAAAACAGTGGCTAATTGCCATTCCAAGTGGAAATAAAATGCATTGGTTGACCTATGTTTCAGATATATCCCAATATGATGCTAATCTTCAAACCGTTATCGCCATGCTGGACTTCTGGAAAATATCTAAGTAAAAATTAATATTTATAATCATGTACAATCCTCAAAATTTGCCATTGAGCAAAAAAAAGATAATCAAAAAAACAATAAACTCGGGTGGAATGTTGCCCCTGTTGCTTTTGCTGGCGCTGTTTCCTTTTATCGCTTTTTTAGGGAGCAGTCTCGATTTTCACATCGGCGGTCGAGCTGCCTTTATTGTCTTTCTGGTTCTTTTTATACCTTCACTTGTGATTTTTCTTATTTCTCTTTTTTATCAATACCTTTACTATAAAAATTATTATTACAATTTCGAAAAAGATTCGGCGGAGATAACCAAGGGTGTCGTGGCGCGATCAACAGGACACGTTCGTTATAATAAAATACAAAATATTTATGTGGATCAGGATTTTTTGGATAGGATATTCGGTCTTTATGACGTGCATTATGAAACAGCCGGAGAATTTTCCGGAATTTATTCCCATGTTGACGGTTTAGAAAAGGAAAATGCTGACAAGTTGACGGATTTTCTAAAGGCGCAGGTAGAGAACAAGAATGCGGTGAACACGCAAACTTCCGAACAAAAAGAAAGAACCCTTGAAAATTCAACGCAAGTTGCAGTTGATGACGAGGATGCGCGGATTTTTACAAGAGAAAACATTCCGGTAGAGAAAAATATTATATGGTCGATGGTTTTAGGCGGAACTCTTGTCTATGCATTTTTTGGAATTATTGCTAGCTTAAGATTGTTTGATGATTTGGACGCAGCTCTTGTGTTCACAATTTTGGGGATAGTTTTTTTTCTTGCGTTGGCGGGAAACTATATATATGCGAAGATATGGTATAAAAATTTCTATTTTAAATTTGACAGATCTGGCGGGTTGATAACGGAGAAAGTTTTATCTGTTCGAAATACGCATGTTTATTTCAATCGAATTCAAAACATCGATGTTTCGCAGTCGATATTTGAAAGATTGCTAGGGCTTTATGAAGTGACGATGGAGACGGCAGCTGAAGGGAATAATCAAAATTCCATAACCATATCCGGTCTTAAGAAAGAAAATGCCGAAACTTTAAAGGACTTTATTCTGGAAAAATCGAAAAAGTATCAGTCTTTTTAGTTCCTCCCCCAGGGCGGTATTGATTAGTTAGATTCGAATTTATAAAGAATGGGTTGCAAGCCTATTCTTTTCATTTTTTGTTAATTGACGGTTTGTATTTTTTTTGCTACCCTTTTAGAGTGGTTTTAAGGCGAAAAAATATATGGGAAAAGAAAAAATAGTCATTGGGCTAATTGGTGAAAAAGGAGCTGGGAAGGGAACGGTTTCTGATTATCTCATCGAAAGATACGGCGCGGTTCATTATGGTACTTCAAAAATTTTGCGTCGGACGCTTGAAGATTTGCACCTTTCCATAACCAGGGACAACTTGATTAAGCTAGCCCTGGTTCTCAAAGAAGGTTATGGACCATCGGTCATCATTGATTCTTTGATTCAGGACATGGAAAAGAACGGATCGGACATCATTATTGCTGACGGAATCAGGATGCATGGGGACGTCGAACCTTTTCGAAAAAAATACGGAGAAAATTTCTATCTGGTCTATGTTACGGCCGACATAAAAATCAGATACGAAAGAACCAAAGCGCGAAAACAAAACGCAGGAGAAGACAGCGCAACTTTCGAGCAATTTTTGGAAGAAGAAGGCAAACTCACCGAACTTTCCATTCACGAGATCGGAAAACAAGCTGATTTTAAACTCAACAATAATGGCGAAAAAGAAGAGCTAATCGCACAGACAGAAGAAATGCTTCGAAAAATTGGAAAATAGAATTGAAAAATCCCGAGTAATCGGGATTTTTTGACGCTTGAAAACAAAAATAGTAAAATGGAATAGCTAAACAGATTAAAAAAATTGATATGAAAAGACCGGATTATTTCGATTGGGATGAAACTTTTATGCATGTCTGTCGAGTGATAGCGCAGCGGTCAAAGGATCCGAATACTCAAACAGGTGCATGTATTGTCAATGATAAGAACATAATCATTGGACTGGGATATAATGGGTTTCCTCGGGGCTGCTCCGACGATCAGTTGCCTTGGGACAGAGACGGAGATTTTTGTGCGACCAAATATCCTTATGTCGTTCACGCGGAAGAGAACGCGATTCTAAATGTAAACTCTTCTCCCCAAGAAGCGAGATTATATTGCATTTTGTTTCCTTGCAATGAATGTACGAAAGTGATTATCCAAAGCGGCATAAAGGAAGTGATTTATGAAGACGACAAATATCATGATTTGGACATTTGGAAAGCTTCCCGAAAGATGCTTGATTTGGCAGGTATCTCTTGTCGGCAATACATACCGAAAAACAAATTAACTTTTGAAAAAAAAGATGAATAAAATAATTTTAGGTATTTCAGGGGAGATTGCCAGTGGCAAAGGGACGGTAGCAAAATATTTGGTCGAAAAACATGGTGGCAGTTCCCACCGTTTTTCAACGATGCTCCGAGACGTAGCAAAAAGAATGTATCTCGAAGAAAGTCGGGAGAACTTGCAAAAAATTTCTACTGTTTTTCGGGAGAATTTTGATGATAATTTGCTTTCCATGGTGATTGCCAAGGACGTAGAAAATGACGAACATGAGATTGTCGCGATTGATGGCGTGAGGCGAATGGCTGATATTGCATATTTGCAAAAAATACCAGGATTTAAATTGGTGTATATCGACGCGGACATGAAGAAGCGCTTTGAAAGAATAGTTAGCCGCGGAGAAAACAGTGACGACAATTCCAAAACTTTTGAGGAATTCAAAAAAGATCATGAGCGGGAAGCGGAGCTTCAGATTCGAGACCTCAAAAATCAAGCTGATTTTGTGGTTGACAACGATGGAAGTTTTGAAGAGTTGTATCGGCAGGTTGACAATATAATTAATAAATGCGAAAATTAGCTAGTTTCTTTAAAAAAACTGGGTGAGGGCTTGGCATTTATTGGGCTAAATAAGAGGAGAAAATTATGATCCAAGTAAAACTTATCGCCAGTACTGACGTTCTTCCGCTGGATTTGGCTTCACACGCGGCGCTTTTTTGTTATCAAGCCGAGACGCCGGATTTGGGAAAGACGATTGATGTGGAGAATCGATTGTTTAATGTCGGACATCACACAACTTTGCAACATTCTTTTTTTACCTTTGCCATTGAGGGCATTGCTGTCGGGGACATCACTTTTGGATTTCACTTGACCCATCCGTTTTACAATTCCGATCAAAGAAGCGGCCGCTATTGCGCCAAGATGTTTTTGGAGCCGGATTTCAAGGAAATTGAAAGCTATGTGCAAAAATTCTGGCCGGAGGTGAAAGCGACTAAACGAAAAAAATTGTTGGCTTATGTCAAAAAAGGCGTCGGAATATATCACCGAAATATTTCGCGCGCCAGTGATTTGGTCGCCAGTTTTTTGCGATTGGAACGTCCACATGCGAATGACAAATATGTTGAAGCTTCTTCGCCGAAAATTGCCCAAGAACAAATGCGGATGTTTATTCCCGTAATTTTTCCTACCGGTTTTGACTATACCATCAACTCGACCGTTCTTGCGGCGACGCACCGAACCGCTTGGACGCCAACGATGCGGAGTGTGGTTGACCAAATGGTGGCAGAAGTTATCAAGAAATATCCGGAAATGGCTTTCATGTTTGATAAGAACAAAAGAAGTCAGAAAGATTGGTCTATGGAAATTCCCAAAACTTCCGGGATAAGGATTAAATACAAACCTCGGCATCTTCTTTTGGACGTATCGGGTGAAAAGAATTTTGTTGAACCAGAAAATGAGAAGATGCACCCGGTGGATTTGCTGCATTTCGATCCTGAAATGATGGATAATTCGGTTTCCGAGTTCAGGACTCGAACGGAAATTTCGGTGGCTACCATGGGTCAAGATCAACGGCATAGGACCATCCGGCGGAGCGCGCCGAAGTTTACCGGAGCTTTCTATTTACCGCCGATTCTTCGCAAGATGAAATTGGAGAAAGAAGCGCGGGAGTTGATGGGGCAGTGGATAGAACTTTCAAAGAAAATTCCCCAGACTTTGGCCATGGTATTGGCGCCCTATGGGGCAATGGTGAGTTATGAAAAAGCGGGGTCGTTTAACGCGGTGGCTCATGAACAAGGGAAACGGTTGTGCTTTTGCGCCCAGGAAGAAATCTATCATGCTGGGCGCGTGCTTCGTCTTGAAATTGAAAAAAAACAAGGCAGAAAATCAAAACTGCTTCATATCTTTGAACCTCCCTGTTTCAGAACTGGAACGTGTGCCGAAGGGGCGCGTTATTGCGGACGGGACATGAAACTGCGAAAAACCGGGGGCTATTTCCCAGAGAGAAAGGTGTGATGTTATGCGAGACGGAGAAAACCTCCGTCTCTTTTCAAATCGGTTTTTATTTGCTAGAATCAAGTAGCTATGAAAAACAGAAAAAAAGGAAAATTTATTGTAATTGATGGAACGGATGGAAGCGGAAAAGCTACCCAGACGGATATTTTGCTAAAAAGATTAAAAAAAGAAAAATATAAAGTTGAGGTTCTGGATTTCCCTCAGTACGGACAAAAATCAGCGGGGCTAGTGGAAGAATATTTAAATGGAGAATATGGATCAGCTGAAGACGTGGGTCCATATAGGGCTTCTATCTTTTATGCTAGTGATCGCTTCGCTGCTAGCTTTAAGCTTAGAAAATGGCTTGCAGAAGGAAAAATTGTTATCTCTAACCGCTACGTTACAGCCAATATGGGCCATCAAGGCGGAAAAATAAAAAATTCCCAAAAAAGAGGCGAGTACTTTAAATGGCTTTATGATCTGGAATATAACATATTTAAAATACCCAAGCCGGATATTAGTTTAATTTTACACGTAGACGCCCAGGTGGCACAGAATCTGGTTGATTGTAAGGATTGTCGATCCTACATAAAAAATAATGGAAAAAGGGATATTCATGAAAACGACATTGATCATCTTCGCAGGGCGGAAAAGGTTTACTTAGAAATTTCTCAGATTTTTCCAAAGATAGGTCTCATTGAATGTGTTAATGATGGTGAAATCATGACGAGGGAAGAAATTTCCGATTTGATTTGGAAGAAGATAAAAAAATATTTATAATTATGAACTTCGAAGAATATCAAAAAAAATCGCGCGTGACGGCTAAGTATCCGAGTTTCGGGGCGGGGTATATTTATCCGGCTTTGGGACTAACTGGCGAGGCGGGGGAAGTGGCGGAAAAGATTAAGAAAGTGATTCGAGACAAAGGCGGCGTGGTTGACGACGAGTCAAAAGAAATGATAGAAAAAGAATTAGGAGACGTTTTGTGGTATGTAACGCAACTGGCGACAGAATTGGGTCTCGAACTCAACTCTATTGCCGAGAAAAATATTGAAAAATTGTACAGCCGGTTGGAAAGAGGGAAAATAAATGGAGATGGAGACAATAGGTAAATAATCACGCAACACGCAACACGAAACACATAACAGCAGATATAGTGTTTCATGTTTCGTGTTTCATGTTTCATGAACAAGTATATTCCCGTTATCGGCATGGAGGTCCATGTTGAACTGAAAACCAAATCAAAGATGTTTTGTGATTCCAAAAATGGCATGGGGCTGGAAACAGAACCGAACGTGAACGTTTGTCCTGTTTGCACGGGGCAGCCGGGAACGCTTCCGGTACCCAACGCCGAAGCGATCAAATTTGTCCAAATGGCCGGGCTGGCACTCGGTTGCGAACTTCGTCTCGAAAGCAAATTCGATCGAAAAAACTATTTTTATCCTGATCTTCCCAAAGGTTATCAAATTTCTCAATATGACCAACCTTTTTGTGAGAAGGGAGAGCTTGAAATTCATGTAACACGAAACACGAAACATGAAACAAAAAAAATAGGAATTACAAGGATTCATTTGGAAGAGGATACAGGAAAATTGATTCATCCCAAGGGGGTGGACTATACTTTGGTGGATTTCAATCGGGCAGGAGTGCCGCTCATGGAATTGGTGACAGAGCCGGACGTTGAGACCGGTGAGGAAGCCCGGCTATTTTGCCAAAAATTGCAGCAGGTTTGTCGGTATCTCGGTATCTCGGATGCTGATATGGAAAGGGGACATATGCGCTGTGAGGCCAATATTTCGCTTTACAAGGAGGGCGAGGACAGGCTTTCCGGAACCAAAGTTGAGGTCAAGAACATCAATTCCTTCAAATTCGTGGAAAAGGCCATTGCTTATGAGATCGAGCGCCAGAGCGAAGTTTTGGAGCGAGGGGAAAAAGTGGTCCAGGAGACGAGAGGATTTGATAGCAACCGAGGGATAACAATCAGCCAAAGAATTAAGGAGTCGGCTCATGACTATCGCTATTTTCCCGAGCCGGACATCCCTCCGTTTGAATTTACCAGTGAATACGTCGAATCTCTTAGAAAAGAGCTTCCGGAGCTCCCCGCTCAAAAAGAAATCAGATTTTCCAAGGAATATTCTTTGCCGGAAGCTGATGTGGAAGTTCTTACAGCGGAAAAGGATGTGGCGGAATTTTTTGAACAGGTGGTAAGCGAGATCAAAGAAACTATTCAATCAGGAGAGGTTTCTTGCGACAAAGAAAAGGCGATCAAATTGGCGGCTAACTACATTATCACAGAGCTCAGGAAACACCTGGTCGAGTGTAACGAAGGGATTTGCGACATAAAAATCACGCCGGATGATTTTGCGGAGCTGATTTGTTTTGTGGCAGCGGGGAGAATTAATTCCAGCGCGGCGCAAACAGTTCTTTTGGAGATGTATCAAACCGGCGGTGATCCGTCGCAAATTATTGCTGAGAAAAATTTGGAGCAAATGAGTGACGCGGGAGAATTGGAAAAAGTCGTTGATGATGTTTTGGCGAAAAATGAAAAATCAGTGGTCGATTTTAAGGCAGGAAAAGACAACGCGCTAAAATTTTTGATGGGGCAAGTGATGAAAGAAACGAAGGGCAAGGCCAATCCACAGGTAGTTGAAGAGCTGTTCAAGAAAAAGCTTGCGTAATTTTGAGGGGGAGAGTATAATCTAGTTCAGATATGAGTAGAAAGAAAAAACAGCATTATTGGGAAAGGGCAAAAGGCATTTTTTATAGTTTTCAATTTTCGAGGTTCCACCGATGAGGTGGAATTTTTTTTATGGTTCTTTAAATAAAAGGAGTGAATAGCCATGTCTATAAAGATGTCCGAAGAGTGTGTGGTGAAGGTTGGCATTACGCCTGAAGAAGCTATGCCGCGAGTAAAAGGGGGCGGGTTTAGGTGTGTCGGTTGTGGCCGAAGAGATGTTGCACCTTGTTACTACGGCGAGGAGGATTTCCCGTATTGCTTCGACTGCTATATGGGGAGCCCTTTTTTGAAAGTGAGGCGCGGAATGATGTGTGGCTGTAACCAGTAGTAATTGGCCGGGACAATGTCCCGGCCTCAATTTTTTAGAAAGGCTTTCACTTCTTTTTCTATATTCTTATAATTTTCCAGCCAAATGATTCGATCGTCTTTCTTAAACCAAGTCATTTGTCGTTTCGCATAATCCTTTTCGGCTAAGTAGACTTTTTCAAAAATTTCTTCCTTGGTTTTGATTTCGCCTTTCAAAAATTTGGGAATCCAAAAATATCCGAGGCCAAAACTTTCCAAGCGCTTCCAGGAAATTTTTTCTTTCCGGTGCAGTTTTTCCACTTCTTCAATCATTCCCGCCTCAAATCTTTTTTTGAGGCGTATTTTTATCTTCTCTTGAAGTTTTTCTTTGGGAATGTTAATGCCGATTTGTAAAAATTCCCAAGGTTTAACTTTAGGATCTCTTTTCGTTTCGGGGACTTTGCCAAGTGTTTCACAAATCTCAATGGCGCGGATGAGGCGGACTTTGTTTTTGGTGTCAATATTCCCGGCTCGTTCGGGGTCCAATTTTTGAAGTCTCTTAAATAATTCTTCAGTTGATTCTTGATTTAATTTCTCGCGCAACTTCCAGTTGGGTTTTACCTCCGGGTAGCTGACGTTGTCAACAATTGACTTGATCCAAAACCCGGTTCCGCCGCAGATGATGGGAAGCCTTCCACGCTTTAGAATGTCAACAATTATCTTATCTGTTCTTTTTTTGAATTGTCCGGCGGAAAAATTAGTTCTCGGGCTCACGATATCAATCATGTAATGCGAGATACCAGAAGAAATATATGTTATGTGTTTCGTGTTTCGTGTTATGCGACCCGGTTCTTTTCCTGCGCCGATGTCAAGGCCGCGATAAATCTGGCGAGAATCAGCGGAAATTATTTCACCGTCAAATTTTTTGGCAAGCGAAATCGCCACGTCTGATTTTCCGGATGAGGTGGGACCAAGAATGACGATTATTTTGTTATTTCTCCCTCGAGATTCCATATATTAGCTTTAGTTATTTTGACTTTGGCGAATTGTCCGACTAAATCTTTTTTCTTGCTTTCTATCCTCATATGTTTTCCGGTGCGAGTGCGGGCGAAATAAACTTGAGGCTTAGCCTCGAACTTGTCTATGATAACTTCCAGAACTTTCCCGACATATTTTTTGTTATTAGCCAAATTGGTTTTTTTCAGGATTTCATTGAGAAAATTTTCTCGTTTCACTTTTTCGGCTTTGGAAACATTGTCCGTCAGTTTGTAGGCAGCGGTTCCGGGGCGGGGAGAAAACTGGCCGAAAAAAACCATGTCATATTTCACTTTCTTCATCACGTCCGCCGATTCCAGAAATTGTTTTTTGGTTTCTCCCGGGAAACCAACGATGATATCGGTTGTGATGGAATATAATGTTTCCGGTTTATATTTTTTGAAAGCAAATTTAATTTTTTTGACTAAACTTAGGTAATGCTTCTTCGTATATTTACGGTTCATTTTTTCCAGAATTTTATCGTCTCCGGCTTGCAGAGGAAGGTGAACCATCTCGCAAATTTTTTTTGATTTGGCAATAACGTCAATCAACTCGTCGGAATAATCTTTAGGATGGCTGCTCATAAAACTGATCCAAAATTTACCAGGGATTTTTTCAATCATTTTGAGAAGTTTCGGAAACGGAGTTATTGTTACATGTTTCGTGTTGTATGTTACATGATTATAGCTGTTTACGTTTTGTCCAAGCAAAATGATTTCTTTGCAGCCGTTTTTAATTAGGCCCTTAATTTCGGAAATTATTTCTTCAGCCGGCCGGGAGATTTCTCTTCCCCGGGCATAGGGGACGACGCAATAGGCGCAAAAATTGTTGCAGCCGGTCATGACCGGTACATATGCAGTATGCTTATTAGTGTATTTTGGAACTATGGATAAGTAGTTGGAATAATTTGTGTTATTTAGTTGTGCCGGAATTTTCAATTTACAATTTTCTCCGCCAGCTGGCGGATTCAAAAAATTTTCAAATATCCAATTCTCAAATTTATCAAACTCATTGATGGGAAAAAATAGATCGACTTTGTCTTTCAATCTCTTGTGCACGTCTTTTCGATTGGCAAGGCATCCGGTTAAGACAATAAATTTGCTTCGTGTTTCATGCTGCGTGTTGCGTGTCAGATTGTGAATTTGCCCGAAGACTCGATCCTCGGCCATTTGGCGGACGCCGCAGGTGTTGAAAATAACTAAATTGGCCTCATTAATATTTTCCGCTGGTTTTAGTTTATGTAATTCCAAAAAGCCAGCGATTCTCTCCGAATCGCTGATATTCATTTGACAACCAAAAGTTTTTATATAATAATACATATCTGCTCTTTGAGTTTTTAATGGGTATCCTTGCATTCTTGAGGATACTGGAAATTGTGAGATGAGGCAAGGGATTTAATATAAGAACCCACAAAATTCCGCAACTTGCGGGGGAAGGATGTGACATGTTTTATCAGAAAACAGCGGGAAATATCAAGATGGTTTTGCTGGCTATTTTTCCCAGAATTATGCCAGAGGCGAAGTTGGGGGCTGAGGCAGTTTTGCCTGAAAACTTGCTCTATCTTTTGGACAAAGTGGAAAAGGGGGATGTCTCGTGCCGAATGAAGGCTGGGCGGTATCTCGGGTATATAGCCGGGGTTTATCCTGGTGTCCAAGCCGCTGTCAATTTTTGGGAAAGTATAGTCGAGGATTCTGGATTCGAGGGTGTGGATGAGGTTGGCTGGCAATTTTATGACCATACCGTTTCTGTTCTTTTGGTTGTGGGACAAGACGTTATTAATCGCGGCAAACTTTCCTATGAATCGCGCGAGTGGACTTTTCTTAGTAAGCTTGTCAACAACCGACTTGGCTGTCAGTACCAAAGAGACTGCGCTCTTGGTTTTATTATCGGATCTTTCGAACGTATGGGGTTTTTGACCAATGACTTGTCTCAAGCATTGGTCAGAAAGGATGTCGAATGGCTTATGAAAAATCAGAGTTGTGGGAATATGTAGTAATCGCCACAGCGTTCGTGGTGATCCCCGCGATAATTTTTCTGTTAATGATTTTTGGGAAAAAGAGGAGGTGCACCGGATGACGTACGGGGAGATTTATGCGGGAAAGGTTAGGGACGCCGGAATTTTTTCCGGAACAGTTCCTCTTCATGCTCTCTTTCGAGCAGTCTCTTTCGTTTCTTTCCTCTTGGTGGTGCTGCTCGTATGTGGAAAGGAGGGGATCAGTTTCATAGAGAAGAATCTTAACCTGTAATTTGGGTTGAGCTTAGGATAAAAAGGCGGGGAGCAAGTTCCCGCCGCTTTTTTTTGTTACGCTCGGTTTTTGATTTCACTTACAATTTTTTCTACAAACTCATCAACTTTCAAAACGGTCTGTTCTTTTTGACTGTAACGGCGAATAGCAACAGTTTTTTCTTTTTCTTCTTTTTCTCCGACAACTAGCATGTAGGGGATTTTTTGTTTCTCTGCTTCGCGAATACGCTTGCCCAGAGACTCACTGGAATTGTCGAGTTCAACGCGTAATCCAGATGCAAGAAGTTTTTTTTCTATGGCCTTGGAGTAGTTATCGAATTTTTCACTCACTGGGATGATAGCAGCTTGAACAGGGGAAAGCCAAGTCGGAAAAGCGCCAGCGTAATATTCGATTAAGAAGGCGAAAAACCTTTCAAAAGATCCGATAAGCGCGCGATGGATCATAAAGGGCTGTTTTTTGGAACCATCTTTATCGATATAACTTAGTTCGAATCTTTGGGGTAGATTGAAATCAACTTGGATTGTGGAAATGGAGTCTTCTTTTCCAAAAACGTTGATACCTTGGACATCTAGCTTGGGACCATAAAAAGCAGCTTCCCCTTTAGCTTCGAAGAAATCAACTTTGTTTTTCTTAAGGACGTTTCTTAAGGTCTCCTCGGCTTTTTCCCAGTCTTCTCTTTTTCCTACATATTTCTCTTTGTTTTCGTCCGAAAGAGAAAGTCTGAATTTATAATTTGTAAAACCTAAGTCTTTATAGAACTCTTTCAACATGGAAAGCACTTCCATAAATTGTTCTTCGAGTTGTTCAGGGGTGCAATAGATGTGGGCGTCATTTTGGGTAAAGCCGCGCACTCGTTGGAGTCCATGTAATTCGCCAGATTTTTCATAACGATAGACAGTGCCAAATTCCCCGATTTTCATTGGCAATTCCCGATAGCTTTTTGGTTTCATATTGTAAACCATCATACCAGCCGGACAGTTCATGGGTTTTAGGACGAAAGTTTCTTTAGTCTTGGCAATTTTGCCTTCTTGAACTTCTTTAAGGCTTTGTCCTACTTCAACGGGAGGATACATGCTTTCATTGTAGAATCCCCAGTGCCCGGAGGTTTCAAAAAGTTCTTTTCGATTGATATGTGGCGTGATGATATGAACATATCCGCGCGATCTTTCAAGTTTCAGCATATAGTCTTCAAGTTCTCGGCGGATGACAAAACCCTTGGGTAGCCAGACAGGAAGTCCTTGTCCAATTTCCGGAAAGTTGGCAAACAATTCCAATTCCTTTCCTAATTTCAAGTGACTTCTTTTTTCCGCTTCTTCCATCATATGCAGATAATCAGCTAATTCTTTTTTGGTTTCAAACGCCACGCCATAGATTCGCTGCAACATTTTGTTTTTTTCGTCACCTTTCCAGTAGGCGCCGGAAATTTTGGTGAGCTTGAAGGCGTCATTTGGAATTTCTCCGGTGGAATCAAGATGAGGTCCACGGCACAAATCTACCAAAGCCCCAGACTTGTAAATCGAAACCTTCTCTGCGCCTTCTTTTTGCAAGTCTTTGATCAATTCAACCTTATAGAATTGCCCTAGTTTTTCAAAATCATTGAGGGCTTCTGCGATGGAAATCTCTGCTCGCTCAAAAGAATGGTTGGCCTTGATGAGGGCTTTCATTTTTTCTTCGAGGATAGGAAGGTCTTCCGGAATGAGGGTTCTGGGAAGATCAAAATCATAGTAGAACCCATTTTCAATGGCTGGGCCGATGGCGAATTTGGCTTCTGGAAACATTTCCAAAACAGCCGCAGCCAGAACATGAGCGGTTGAATGGCGCAAGATTTCTAATGGGTGGGTAGTTTGCTGGTTTGACATGATAATATAAATTTATGAATTATTAAAATAAAAACACCCAAAAATCTATCTGATACCGAGGTCCTGTCTGGCAGGACGGTTCCACTCGGTTTCCCATAGATGTTTGGGCACTCTTTAAAGCTAAATCGCTAACTTTAAGCGGAAGCTCGGCGATTGGTGAGGCCGCGTCAACGCTTCATTTGGTTGTCTAAGGTAATTATACAAGAGTGGCGCAAGCTGTCAATCATCTTCTTCTTAATTCTTTATGCTTGCTTTTGTCAACTTCATTTTTTTGTTATGCTTTAACATATGCAGAAAAAAATTACCATCAACCAAAAAGAAATTGAATACGCGTTCAAAAAAAGCAAACGAGCGAGAAGAATGCGGCTAACCATTTATTGCGATGGAAGTTTGAATTTGACAGTGCCGTATAGTTTTTCTGAAAAGTGGGCGGAAAGGTTTCTTCGCGAAAAATCTTCTTGGATTGCCAGGAAAATTGAAGAGTTCAAGAAATATGAAAATCTTCCGTACATAAAAAGTTCTCGAAAGGATTATTTGAAATACAAAAAAGACGCTCTTCAATTGGTTGCTGCGCGGATTGAATATTTCAATCGATTCTATGGTTGCGAGTATAATCGGATTTCCATTCGTAACCAAAAAAGTCGGTGGGGAAGTTGCTCGATTAACAGGAACTTGAATTTTAATTATAAAATAGCGCTTCTTCCGGAAGAATACCGAGACTACATTATTGTTCATGAACTGTGTCATCTTCGGGAGTTCAACCATTCGGAACGCTTTTGGGACTTGGTTTCCAAGACCATCCCGGATTATAAGCGGCTTCGGAAAGAAGTGCGAAGAATGTAGGAGTAGCTAGTAGTAAGTGTAAAGCAAGGATAAAAAACCAGCCAAAATAACTCGGCTGGTTTTTTGTAGTAAGTTGCATAAGGATTAACTTTAACCGCATGATCATTTTTTCAAGTTCGTCATTTGAACATCATGGGATGATTCCGGAACTCTATACTTGTGATAATCAGTGGTTCAGACGGTTTCAATTTTTCCTTCCGGAATTATCTTTTCGATGGCGGTTTTGATTTCGGGGGAATAGTTGATGCAGAAAGGTGTTTCGATTTTTGTTCCGCCTATGTCTATGAAAACTTTCATGTTGCCGGTAGAGCAAGTATTGAAATATTGCGATATGCTTTTTAGAACGGTTTGATCGGATTTTGGCGGAAGAGTTATGATGAATTTGGTTTTTTGTTTTGGTGGATGGCTTTTGTGGTCGCCGTTTTTCTTTTGGGTTTCCAAGATTCTTTTAAACTGAAAAATTTCCGCGTCTGTGACAGCTTTGACATTGTCGGCTAAAATTTTGAAAACCCCATCTTTGTCGGAAACTCTTCCGCTCACCAAAACTATTTTATCCTCCTGCCAAACTGAAGCCGTAGTTTCCAGGATTTTTGGAAAGACCAGAACTTCGATTTTGGTGTCTATGTCTTCAATGGTGACAAATAGCATGGCGTTTTGGTTTTTGAGATAAATTTTTTGGATCTTAGAAATCACGCCGCCAACGTTAATGTTTCTGCCGACCAGCGACGAGTCAATGTTTTTGATTGGAACGGCCACTTTCTCGAAATATTCTTTGTATTCTTTGACTGGATGATCGGAAATGTAGAGTCCGACTAATTCCTTTTCCCAAGATAGGCGTTCTTTTTTTGACGCCGGCTCAGCGGCTGCCAAATGAATTTCCGGCAGCTGGAGGTCGGCAGCGCCAAAAAGACTCTCTTGTTTGGATTCTTTCTGGCGTTGAAAATTTTTGGAGTGAGTGAGAATAGTTTCGATGGAGCTGATGATTTGGTTTCTCTCGGCTAAATCATCCAGAGCGCCGACTTTGGCTAGAGCTTCGATGGACTTTTTGTTGAGGTCTTTTGTCTGGACGCGTTCAATGAGATCGGTTATGGATTTGAACTTTCCATTCCTTTTTCTTTCCTCGACAATTTCGCGGGAAACGGTGTGCCCGACATTTTTGATGGCGTTTAATCCGAAGCGAATTTTTTCTGCGTTGGTTTCCAAATCAACGATGACAGCGAATTCTTCAAAACTTTCATTGATGTTGGGCGCAAGAACTTCAATTCTCATGTCGCGGCATTCGGCGACTTCGATGGCAATGCGATCAATGTCTCCTTGGTCGGAAGTGAGAAGTGCCGCCATAAAGGCTGCCGGAAAGTGAGCTTTTAGATATGCGGTTTGGTAACCGATAAGTCCATAGCAAGCAGCATGGGAGCGATTGAACCCATAGCCGGCGAAAGGTTCGATGTAGGCGAAAACTTGTTCGGCGATTTTTTTGTCGATGCCTTGTTTTTCGCAACTGGCGATGAATTTGATTTTTTGTTCGGCAATGAGGGCGAAGATTTTTTTCCCCATGGCTTTCCTGAGAACATCAGCTTCGCCTAGCGTAAAACCAGCCAGCGCCTGGGCAATCTGCATCACTTGTTCTTGGTAGACTGCGACTCCATAGGTTTTTCCCAGGATTGGTTCCAGTTTGGGATGAAGATAGGTGATTTTCTTTTCCCCGTGTTTTCGGGCGATGAAGTCCGGGATCCAGTCCATCGGTCCCGGGCGATAAAGCGCTACCATGGCAATGATATCTTCGATGACGTTCGGACGAAGGAGTTTCAAATATCTTTTCATGCCGGAACTTTCCAATTGGAAAACTCCGGTGGTGTGGGCTTCTTGGAGAAGTTTGTATGTTTTCTCATCGTCAAGCGGAACGTCATCGATGTTCAGTTCTTCTCCTCTGGTTTTTCGAACAATTCGAAGAGCGTTTTGCATAATGGTCAAGTTTTTGAGTCCCAGAAAGTCCATTTTGAGAAGACCGATTTTTTCCACAAAACTGGATTTAGTGGAAGAAGAATATTGGGTCACTGCGCCATCTGTTTTGCCGGCGATTTTTTGCAAGGGAGTATATTCTGTCACTGGATCTCGCGTGATCACCACTCCGCAGGCATGCATGGAAGCGTGGCGGACGACGCCTTCCAGACGCATCGCGGAGTCGATGAGTTTTTTGGCGTCAGGCGTGGAGTTGTAGAGATCAGAAAATTCTCTAACTTCTTCCAACGCCTTGGGAATGGAAGAAAACATGGGAATGAGTTTGGCGGTCTTGTCGCAAAACTCATAGGGGAGATTCAAAGCTCGTCCGGCGTCTCGAATGGCGGCGCGGGCGGCCATAGTTCCAAAAGTGATGATCTGGGCTACGTGGTCATTGCCGTATTTTTTCCTGACATAATCTAAAACCAAGTCGCGTTTGTCGTCGGCAAAGTCCATGTCAACGTCCGGCATCGAGATTCGTTCGGGGTTCAGGAATCTCTCAAAAAGCAAATCGTATTCAATCGGATCAATGTTGGTGATGCCAATGAGGTAGGAGACAAAACTGCCGGCGGCCGATCCTCTGCCCGGTCCGACCACAATGCCGTTTCTTTTGGCCCAGTTGACAAAGTCTTGGACGATCAAAAAGTAAGAAGAAAATCCGGTTTTTTCGATGACGCCCAGTTCGTATTCCATTCTTTCCAAGTGTTTTTCGCTTACGCGGTCTCTGAATCTTTTTTTGAGTCCGTCCTCGGTCAATTTTCGAAGATAAGTCTCCGGATTGAATCCTTCCGGCACATCAAAATGGGGAAGTTGGGTTTCTCCTAATTTTATAGTCAAGTCGCATTTGTCAACGACCAGTTGGGTGTTGGTGATTGCTTCGGGGATTTCCTTAAAATGCTCAGCCATTTCTTCCGGGCTTTTGAGGTAGAGTTCAAAGTCCATGAGATTCATCCGGTTGGTTTCGTCGACTTTTCGGTTGGTTTGGATGCAAAGCAGAATGTCTTGGATGCCGGCGTCTTCTTTTTTGACGTAATGAATGTCATTGGTGGCAACGAGAGGCACTCCCATTTTTTTGGAAAGAGCAATCAGTCCCTCATTGGCGATTTTTTGCGGCGGAAATTTGGGGTGGTGCTGAATTTCAAAAAAGAAATTATCCGCGCCAAAAATGTCGAGATATTCTCTGGCTAATTTCTCGGCTTTGTCCAGGTTGCCTTCAACAATGGCAACCGGAATTTCTCCTTCTGCGCAAGCGGAAAGTCCAATGAGTCCTTCGGCGTGTTGCCGCAAAACTTTGCGGTCGATTCTGGGTTTGTAGTAGAACCCTTCCAGATGAGCGATGGAAATCAGCTTCATGAGGTTTTTGTAACCGGGTTCGTTTTTGGCTAGCAAAATCAAATGGTAGCGGGTTTTGTCTTCGGTGGTATTGTTTTTGCTTTTGTGGTCGCCGGCGGTGAGATACATTTCGCATCCGATGATGGGTTTTATTCCTCGCTCTTTGCATTTGATGAAAAACTCGATGGCGCCGTAGAGCACGCCGTGGTCGGTGATGGCGATGGAATCCATTCCCAGTTCTTTGGCGCGATCAAGCAGGTCATCGATTTTTCCGAGACCATCAAGGAGGGAATAATGAGTATGAACGTGGAGGTGAGTGAATTTCATAGGGAAATTTTTAATTTTATAATTTTTGAAATAATTTTTTAATATCCAAATTTTTAAAATTTTTAGACAAAATAAAAACCACTAATTAAAATAGCAGTTTGGCATAAATAAAAATCACTAAATTAGAAATCATATATTTTCTCCTTTTCCTCATAGCCCAGATCGCTCTTTGGGTTTTGCAGGAAGGGGATTTTTATCACCTAACACGCAACATGCAAAACGTAACATGAAGCATGTGACAAGGGTATTATAGCACAAGTTGTTTTTTTAAAAAATATTCTGAACAAGGGAGGTGGCGGCACACATTGTTCCGGTGACCTTGTCGTGGCTTTCTGTTACCACGGGTAGCCTACTATTGTAGTCATTCGCGCTGACCCGTTTACCTTAGGGTCGTCGGCATCGCATTTCCCCGCGAATAACCCCGTTTGTGAACTCCTTCACTTACGGGGTTCTTTTTTTATTCCAAAAGAAACAAAAAAGATCCAAGTATCTTGAATCTTCTTTGTTGTCTCTCGGCAAATAATTTTCCCGGAAGCGATATCAGTTTCCAAGAGAAATTAGTTGCGGCGAGACAAAACTTTTTTCACTCGAGTTTATTTTCTTCAGGAAAGAACACAAGAAGTATTTTGACACGAAACCAAAAACCTGTCAACATGCGTGTGTGTGGGCTTTTTAAGGCTTTTTTTTGATGGTATAATTGAAATATGCAACAAACTACTTTTGATTTGGAAAAAAAATTAATTGCAGAAGGCTATGATTTGGTCGTGGGAATTGACGAGGCGGGGAGAGGTCCTCTTGCTGGACCGGTAGTTGCTTGCGCAACTACGGTCCGAAATTTTCAATTTCAAAATCCAAATGATAAATCAAATCCAAATGACAAAACTTCAAATAATTCGGATTTTATGGCAAATCTAAATTTAATTCGTGACTCGAAAACACTCAGCGAAAAACAGAGAGAAAGCCTTTATGATTTCATTTTCGAGCATTTTCATGTTGGCGTTGGGATTTGCGATCATCAAACAATTGATCGAATCAATATCTTGGAAGCGACATATTTGGCGATGAAGAAGGCGATTGCTTCGCTTACACGAAACACGCAACATGAAACACGAAACAAAAATAAACACCATATAATTTTAGTAGATGGGAATAAGATTATTCCAAACCTGTCAATGGAACAACGAGCGATTATTGGAGGAGATAGTACTATTAAATCAATTGCGGCGGCGTCGATTGTTGCCAAAGTGACGCGGGACCGGATCATGAAAGAAATGCACGAAAAATATCCGGAATATGATTTTTTGCAGCATAAGGGATACGGAACCAGGGCACATCTTGACGCTCTTCGAAAATTCGGGCCGTCAGAGATTCACAGAAAAAGCTTTGCTCCGATAAAAAATTCCACTGGACTTTAAAGTCCAGGTTTTTGAAGTTTTAGCTTCATGGATTGCGGCTAAAGCCGCAAAACCCGCCCTGAAGGGCGGTGGAACTGCCATGCTTGCTACTTGCTGCTTAATCCTGTAGGATAAAGCCATGAAAGAATACATAAGAAATCTGCTCGAAAAAGCCATGGCAGGACTGAAAACTCAAGAAAATTGGGGGGATTTTGATTTCCCAGGAATCGAAGTCGATTATCCGAAAAACGAGGCCTTTGGCGACTACACAACTAATGTGGCCATGGTTTTGGCTAAATTGGTGAAAAAAAATCCGATGGAAATAGCGGAAAGTGTGAAAAATGAAATACAAAAAACAGAAAATGAAAAAATTGAAAAAATAGAAGTGGCGGTGCCGGGGCATATCAATTTTTATCTTTCTAAAGAATATCTGCAAGGTATAGTTGCAAAAATCAACGCGGAAAAAGAAAATTTTGGAAACAGTGAAATGGGAAAAAGCAAAAAAATCCAGGTAGAATTCATTTCCTGCAATCCCACCGGTCCGGTGCATCTGGGAAACGGGCGGGGCGGTCCGATTGGGGATGCTCTTTCCAATGTTCTTCAAAAAACCGGACACAAAGTGACGCGAGAATTTTATGTCAATGATTTTGGCAATCAAGTGGAAATTCTGGGCCATTCTATTTTGGGAGACGAGCTGAAACAATACAGAGGCGACTACATTGACGAGTTGGCGAAAAAAAGAGATTCGCAAATCAATGATCCGATGAAAATTGGCAATTGGGCGGCCAATGTCATTTTGGACGAATTTATCAAACCTACGTGTGAAAAAGCCGGGGTTCATTTTGACGTTTGGTTTTCCGAAAAAAACTTACATGGAAACAATGAGGTGAAAAGTATCATTACATTTTTGGAAGACAGGGGGCTTATCTACGAAAAAGACGGAGCGGTTTGGTACAAATCTACCGATCTAGGCGATGATAAGGACCGCGTGCTCAAAAAAACTGATGGCAAGACGACCTATCTGGCTAATGATTTGGCTTACCATAAAAACAAGGTTGAACGGGGTTTTGACAAAATAATCAACATTCAAGGGGCCGATCATCACAAAGAAGCGGAGGTAGTCAAGAACTTTGTTGAAAAAGTTTTGGGCGAGGAGGGAAAAATTGACTATATTTTGTCGCAAATCGTGCGGATTATAAAAGACGGGCAGGAAGTCAAAATGTCAAAAAGAAAAGGAGTGTATTTTGCGTTGGATGACCTTATCGACGAAGTGGGGCGGGACGCGGTCAGGTTCATTTTCACTTCCTATGCTCCCACTTCCCACATCAACTTTGACATCAACTTGGCCAAAGAACGATCAGAGAAAAACCCGGTGTTTTATGTTCAATACGCGCACGCTCGCATATCTTCGATATTGCGAAAATCCCAATTTCCAAATCCCAATTTCCAAACTCAAAATTCAAAAGATAAGGCTGACTTATCATTATTAACTCAGGAAAAAGAACTGGCGCTTATAAAAAAGCTAAACAAATTTCCGGAACTCATCGAAGAAGTGTCCAAAAGTTATGAAGTTCACAAATTGCCGTTCTATGCCATCTCTCTTGCCGATTCTTTCCATTCGTTCTATAATGATTTGAAGGTCTTGGACTCAGAAAATCTCGAGGTCTCAGCTGCTAGACTGAAGTTGGTGAAAGCTGTTAAAATAGTCTTAGCAGAGACGCTTAGACTCATCGGAGTCGGGGCTCCTGATAAAATGTAAAAAAAATTTTATGAAAATTGGAATAGACGCAAGAACAATTTTGAATCCGGAAAAGGGCGACGCGATTGGGGTTGGCCACTACACATACCAATTGATTCGCCATCTTCTTGATCTCGACAAAGAAAATCAATACGTTTTGTTTTTCGATTCAAGGGTGCGGGAAAAAGATGTTAAGAAATTCACTAAATCCAACGTAAAAATCAAGTTTTATCCTTTTTCCGATTACAAAAAGTATATGCCGGTGGCCTATAATGAAATTTTGGGAACAGCCACTTTGTTGCGGGAAAATCTGGATGTGCTCCACAGCACTTCGCCGTCCAGCCGGATCCCGACGTCCTACAAAGGAAAAACTATCGTGACCATTCATGATCTGACTTCCTACAAGGTTCCGGAAGTGTATCCGAAGCTCAAACGTACCAAATACAAAGCTATGCTCAACATGATGACGTCCAAGGCGGACAAGATCATCGCGGTTTCCCAGTCGACAAAAAAAGACTTGTGTGACATTTATGGTTGTTATGGAGAAAAGGTTAATGTTGTTTATGCCGGTTTTGACAAGCGTCTTTTTGAAGAGTCGAAAATTTCCAAGCAAAAAGTGTTGGAGAAATTCGGGATTGATGACGGAGGGAAATATATTCTTTTTTTGGGGACCATTGAACCGCTCAAAAACATCACCCGGCTTTTGGAAGCTTACAAAATTTTCAAAGAAAAATGCAAAAGCAAAAATGGCAAGTGCGAGCATAAACTGGTCTTAGCCGGAAAAAGCGGCTGGCTTTCGGACGAATACAAAAAGCAAGTGAAAGACATGGGATTTTCCAAAGATGTGATTTTTACAGGTTACATTACCGGTGACGATTTGGCGCCGCTTTTCCGAAACGCTGAATTTTTTGTTATGCCGTCTCTTTATGAAGGGTTTGGAACTACGGTTTTGGAAGCATTTGCAACCGGAACGCCGGCGATTGTTTCCAATGTATCTTCCATTCCTGAACTTTCCGGAGACGGGGCGTATCTGGTGAATCCTTTGGACACGCAAGAAATCGCCGAAGCGATGATCCGTTTTTCCGAAGATGAAAATTTCAGGAAGTCTTTCATTGAAAAAGGAAAAAAACAACTGGAAAAATTTTCCTGGGAAAAATGCGCCAGAGAGACTTTGGAGGTGTATAAGTCGTTGGCAAAATAGATATCTTTTTATGTTTCAATCAATTACTTTGAAAGAAGCGAAAGAGTTGATCGAAAACAACAGGGAGCATGATGGCTTTGTTGTTTTGGATGTTCGGACAAAAGAAGAACTGCAACATGGGGTGTTGGGAAAGCCTCTCAATATTGATATTTCTGAGCCGGATTTTGTGGAGAAAATTCAAAAACTCGACAAAGAAAAAACCTACTTGGTCTATTGCCGCAGCGGCAACCGCAGCAAAATGGCAGCGTCTCTTATGAAAAAATTAGGTTTTCGGAATATTTATGAAATAGACGAAGGGATATTCGGGTAAAATTTTTAAAATTATGTTTAAAAAAGTTGATTCAAGAAAAAAGTATGCGGAGATGGAAAAAGAAGTTATTCAGTTTTGGAAAGAGGACAGAACTTTTCAAAAATCGGTAGAATCTCGAAGCAAAGATAAATATTATAGCTTTTATGACGGACCTCCGTTTATTACGGGAGTCCCGCATTATGGCACGTTGCTTTCTTCGATTGTAAAAGACGCAGTGCCGAGATATTGGACAATGAAAGGGTACCGGGTAGAGCGCCGTTGGGGTTGGGATTGTCACGGGCTTCCGGCGGAGAATATGGTGGAAAAAAAACTGGGTATCAAAAGCAAGAGGGAAATTGAAGAGAAAATCGGTATTGCCAAATTTAATGAAGCTTGCTTTCAGGAAACGTCCAAGATTGCCAGTGAATGGGAGGATGTGATTGATCGCATTGGCCGTTGGGTGGAATTCAAAAATGCCTACAAAACGATGGACAAGGATTACATGGAATCGGTCTGGTGGGCTTTTTCTGAACTCCACAAAAAAGGATTGATTTACGAAGATGTTCGGGTGTCACTCTATTGTCCCAGGTGTTCCACGCCGCTTTCGAATTTTGAAATCGCGATGGACAATTCTTATGAAATGGACAGTGATCCTTCTGTTTACGTTAAAATGAAAGTGAAAGGTGAGGAAAATACATATTTTCTGGTTTGGACAACTACGCCATGGACATTGCCAGCCAACGTGGCTTTGGCAGTAGGAAAAAATATAAGATATTCAAAGTATAAAATTCTAAAAGGGGATCATGCTGGTGATTCGTATATCGTTGCAGGGGTTCGATCTGCTGATGTCTTTGCTCATTCGGGTATTATTCCTTTAGCAACAACTCCCCTTGAAGAAGGAAATAGTCCGGAACCGGTTGCAAATATTAGTGATTTGTTAGGGAAAGACTTGATCGGCAAAGAATATGAACCGATTTTTCCTCACGAGATTGAAAATGGTTACAAGGTAATTTCGGCGGATTTTGTGACGACTGAAGATGGCAGCGGGATTGTCCACATTGCGCCGGCTTTTGGAGAAGACGATTTTCAAGCCAGGAAATCAAACGATTTGCCGATCATCATGAATGTGGACGAAGAAGGACAATTCACAGAAGGCGAGTGGCAAGGGCAAAAAGTTTGGGAAACTAATAATGAAATAGTGAAGTGGTTAAAAGAGAATAATTTTTTGTTCAAACGGGAACAAATTACGCACAGTTATCCTCATTGCCACCGGTGTCACACAAAACTAATCTACAAAGCTCAACCGGCTTGGTATGTCAACGTGGACAAAATCAGGGAAGAGCTGGTTGAAAAAAATGAAAATATCAGTTGGTATCCCGAATTTTTGAAACACGGTCGTTTCAAAAATGGAATTGAAAATGCTCCAGATTGGAACATCTCTCGTGATCGATATTTTGGTACGGCTATTCCGGTTTGGAAATGTGAAAAAGAAGATTGCAATGAGTTGAAGGTATTTGGTTCTTATGCCGAACTAAAAGAAGTGTCCGGCGCGGAACTTTCTGATTATCATCGTCCGGGAGTGGATGAAGTTGTTTTTCCTTGCGAAAAATGCGGCGGGAAAATGCGGCGGATTTCGCAAGTATTTGATTCATGGATTGAATCCGGATCAATGCCGTTTGCCCAATTTCATTATCCTTTTGAAAACCAGGAACAATTTGAAAAAAGTTTTCCAACCGATTTCATTTCTGAATATATCGCGCAAACCAGAGCGTGGTTTTATGTTCTTCATGTTGTTTCAGTTGGAATTTTTGGAAAAGAAAGTTTCAAAAATGTGGTGACTACAGGAACAATCGCTGGTTCAGACGGGAAGAAAATGTCCAAGTCGCTCGGAAATTATACTTTGCCGAATATCGTTTTGGAAAAATATAGCGCCGACGCGCTTCGGCTTTATCTTTTATCTTCACCGCTTCTCAACGCGCAAAATATCAATTTCTCAGAAAAGTCAATTCAAGATATCCAAAGAAAGGTTTTGGCTACGCTCTGGAACAGTTATTCCTTTTTTACTCTATATGCCAATGTGGACAAATGGCGGCTGAATTATGAAAAAGAAAACATTGGGAAATCAGACAATCTTTTGGATCGCTGGATCGTTTCAGAATTGCACAAGCTGAACCGGGAAGTGGATGAGCAAATGCAAAAATATAATTTAGTAAAATCAGTGAAGCCATTTGAATTGTTCATCGACAATCTTTCCAACTGGTACATTCGAAGGAGCCGGAAGAGATTTTGGAAGAGTGAGAATGACTCTGACAAGAATGAGGCTTATTCCACTTTGCACTATGTTCTGGTGGAACTTTCCAGGCTCATGGCGCCCTTTGCGCCGTTTGTGAGTGAAGAGATTTTCAAAAATCTGACCGGGGAAGATTCGGTGCATCTAACGGATTTTCCGGTGGCGGATGAAAAGCTGATTGATGAAAAGCTTAACGAGCAAATGAAAAGTGTCAGAGACATAATAAGCGCTGGGTTGCAACTTCGCGCGTCGGCGAAGATAAAGGTGAGACAACCTTTGCAGGGAGTAAGAATAAAGAAGAAAGAATTAAGGGAAGAATTTTTTGACATCATTAAAGAAGAATTGAATGTTAAAAATGTTGTTTTGGATGATTTCATGGATCAAGAAATTTTCTTGGATACAGACATCACCGAAGATTTGAGACTGGAAGGGACAGCCAGGGAGATTATTCGGTTCGTTCAGGAAATGCGAAAAGAGGCTGGATATGAGGTTGACAATCGCATCAAAATATGGTACGTTGGACAGTCAGCCGTGTTTGAAAAATTTGGCGAAATAATTGCCAAAGAAACGCTGGCTGATACAATAAAAAAAGAGGAAAAGGCGGCCGGTTTTGACCTTCGAAAAGAATTTGAAATTGAAGGCCAAAAGTTGGTCATTGCGATAGCTCGTTGACAACTAGGAGAGGAATCATATGTGTACTATTCTTTTCTGGATTGGTGCGGCGTATGTGGCTGGTGCTGTTTTTGGCAGCATTTTTTCAGATATTCGAAAGAAAAATTACCACTTTAAACCAACAGGGAGCGTGCTTTCGTGCGCACAGACGAAAGGGGATGTTTCATGTTGGACGCGGTAGCTTTTCTCGGCATCGTTATCTTGTTTGTTGGTATCGGCATTGTTTATTGTCGGGATTTTTTCAGGAAATCTTAAACTGAAGGAAAGGGGAGGATTATGGATGTTGTGATGGCCATCGTTGTAGTGTGGTCTGGTTTTTTTTGCGCCTTTATTGGCTATCTCGGGTGGCTTCATTTTTCCGGACTCCAGATGTGTGTTCGGTGTTATCGGAGAGTGAAAGAATCGGAGTTAGTCGAGTCAGAAGAACATGGTGGGCAGGTCTGTGTAGATGGCTGCGTCACCCCGCAAGGGAGGACACAAACAGCGACGGCGCATTGAATGGCGGGAGAAAGGAGGAGGTAGGTATGAGTTTTGTTGAAAAGTTCGAGAGGTTTTTCATTAAACTTCTCGTGGTGGCAGTTGGCGTTTTCGGTTTCGCCTTGATCGGTCACTGGATTTATTCGGTGGCTGACATAGTGAAGGTTGGATACGCTGCCGCTTGGATCGCTGGTGCCGGCCTCGCGGTTGGGGGCGGATGGTATCTTGCAGATACTTTTTTTCGGAAAGGAGGTGGAGTGTTTTGAAGATATTTTCTCCGCCCTAGCGCCCGACAAGTGGCCGTGCCACTCTGTCGGGTCTTTTTTTTGTCGGCTATTGCAAAGAGGGATGATTCGTGCTATAATTGAAGTGTGATTGGCTTAGGAATGCCAAAATATAGGAAATTTAACCGGGTGAACAACCGGTTTTTTGTTTGTTTAGGCTAATTGATAATCAAGTACGAAGACACACTAACAAGAATGAATAAGACAAAAAAACAAGTGAATATAGTTATTAGCGGTATTTTTGTACTTGTTTTTTTCTTGTCCTTTAATTTAGCTTTAGCGAGCGAGATACGAGTGGGAAATGTCATTCAACTGGTCAATGAATCAAGAACGAAACAAGGGATTTCGGTTTTGGAAGAAAACAAAATTCTTGATCAAATAGCCCAAGACAAACTGAACGACATGATCAAAAATGATTATTTCGCCCACACTTCGCCGCAAGGAGTCAATCCCTGGGAATGGTTTTCAAAAAACAAATATGACTATAAATATGCCGGAGAAAATTTGGCCATCGGTTTTTCGGAAGTTGAAGATCAGCACAAGGCGTGGATGGAAAGTGAAACGCACCGAAAAAATATTTTAAACGATAAGTTTCAAGAAATCGGCGTGGCGGTGGGAGCGGGAGAAATTCATGGACAGCTTTCCATCATTGTCGTTCAGGAATTTGGAACGTTGGCAAATGCTCCCCTTAAATCCAGTAAAAAAAATCAATCTTTTGAATACAAAAAAGATATTATAAAGTCGGAGGAAAAGATAGGGGCAATGCCAATGGTGTTGTCTTCGAAAGAAGTAGCAAAAAAGAATCCTTCTAAGATAGAAAAAAATTCTTGGAGCAATGAATTTTATGAAAAGGTGGGGGGATATGAATATGGAATTGACGGATATGATTTGACTTACGGAGCGATTTTCCTTCTTATGGTGTTTCTTCTTTCGCTGGTTCCGGGATTTGTCGTGGCTGAATCCGGAAGAAATATCTTTGATTTTTTGAGACTTAGAACAAAGCATGTTTAGCGAGGAATTCTATTCTAATCGACAAAAGCATAATTTCAATAGTGAGGACTTACGCGTTTGCCGAAAAACTACTAAAAGCGACATGCCCGTTCTAAGATATTTGATTGCTTGTTTACTGCTATTTTCTCCCATCTTGTAATTAGCTCAATCCCGTAATTTTTCGTCAAACGCGTAAGTCCTAAATAGTAAACAACAACTGAATACAAAAACATAAACTTCGCGTGTAGGCGAAAAAACAAAAAAACAAGAAAGGCAAAATTCTTTGTCTTTTCCCGAGAAGGGAACCATCATGGAAAAGCGGCTGCTTCGTTATCGAAGGAGTCGCTTTTTTTGTTTGGGGATAACCTTGTCTTGGCTTTTTTATGGTTGATTGATATAATTGCTAGGGAAACAAAAATAAATTTAAGAGGCATTGAACCGCGGGTGATTTGATATTTGTGTTTTAGATTAGATTGGTTGCCTGAGAATCGCGGGGAGTCGAATGGCAAAACCGACTTAAGTTAATTAGCAGTAAGAACTGCTAGTTGATTTGAGTCGGTTTTTTTATTTTTAAAAACCGAAAAATTAAAGGTCGAGGGTGTCAGGCTGCCCGGAGTGTCTGGAAAATAATAAATAAAAATTAACAGAAACCGCCTAGAATTTGGCACTAAGCCAATTCAGGCGGAACACAAAAAGTATGATGAAAATTGTAAGAAGTCTTTTTATGATTTCTGCGGCAATGGCTATCGTTGCAGGCGGAACATATGCGGCAGGATTATGGGATAAGGATTCCGTAGTGGGAAATGTGTTGGGGATTTCCAATATTAATCCTATTGATGTTGTCATTGATAGGGATGGAGTTTTTGGCGAGGATAACAATGATGATAAAACGAATGGATTGCCTGTTGAAATAAATAATATGATCCCTGGTTTTGAAAGTAATTCGCGCTATTTTGCTGTTGCAAACAATGGAAGTCTTCCTTTTGATTGGAAGCTAAGCGTTAATAGGACTAATAATGTCCTTGGCACTAACAATGTGGATTTGGGAGACGAGATTTTGTATGACGTGTGGATAGCCGGCCTTTCTAATGAATATACTTACGGTGAAGGATTCAATTGTCAAAATAATTCTTTGTATTCGGGTCAACCGACAGTCAGTGGCAATGTGAAAAACTGGGAGAGAGAAAGCCGGGAGATAGAGAACCTTGCCGCCGGGAAGGCTGCTTGTATCAAATTTGTATTCAAGCTTCCTAACGATTTGGGAGGGAATGTAGATGACAATTTCTATTTAGGAACATCATCGACATATACCATTGAAGCTAACGCTACGCAAATTCAGTAGGAAATATTTTTTTCCAAGATCGCATCTTTTTAGGTGCGATCGAACGAGGGTAATATTTGAGGTAATTAATCATACTTGTTCATGAAATTGTAATGAAAAAAACTGTAAAAATAGTCAGTAGTGTATTTTTATTCGCCCTGGTAGTTTTTGGTATTTTTGTTGCTTTTACTTCGGTATTAATTTCCGGAAATTTCAAGTTGCTTGTAGTGCAGTCAGGCTCGATGGAGCCGGCTATTCATACGGGCAGTCTAATTGTTGTTAGATCGCTAGCTGATTATAACGTCGGAGACATAATTACTAGAAAAACTGAGGAGCCGAAAGTAACAATAACTCATCGTATTTTTTCCAAGGAGGAGCTGGATGGGGAAATGGTTTTTGAAACTAAGGGTGATGCCAATAATGCGCCTGATTTTGGAAAATTTACCTTTGATAAGATAATCGGCAAAGAGATTTCGGTTTTGCCCTACGCGGGTTACTTGGTGAATTACGCCAAAACGGTTCCAGGTTTGATTTTACTTATCGTTATTCCGGCAGTCCTTATCGTTTATGACGAATTGAATAAAATCAAAACGGAAATTAGAAAAATGATGAAAGAAGAAAACTAGTCGATTCTAAATGGATAGTACTCAAAAACAAATTAGAAAACGACGGACGACATGCAGGGCATTATTTTTGCTTTTTTTGGGTTTGAGTGTGACCAGAATTCAAGAGACAAACTCTTCTTTTTCTGATAAGGCAATGGTTGGGGGAAATATTTTTTCAATGAGCAAAGTTCCAATCCATAATGAAAGCGGGAAAGTGGTTATCAATGAGGTGATGTGGATGGGAAGTTTTGAGCAAGAAAAAGACGAATGGATTGAGCTTAGGAACATGACAGATAGAGATATTAATATTAAGAATTGGAATATTGAAGGAGCAACGAATGGAAACGGACATTTGGAGATAGCGGGTGATGACGAAAAGAAGAACAAGAGTGACGATAAAGATAAATATATTATTCCCAAGCAGGGATATTTCCTGATCACTCGGCTTAGCGAAAAAAAGACGAGTGTGAAAGCACAACCAGATTTGGTAAAGAAAAGTTTGAGTTTGGACGATTCGTACAAGAAAAATGGGCAACTGGTGCTGCGGGACCAGTCTGGCGCGATCATAGACCGCACACCTACTCCCAATCATCTGCTGTGGCCATCCGGATGGCATGGATTCTTTCTGCATCTGTCAATGGAGAAAAACAATGATGCGATTTTTGGAATGCAAGAAAACAATTGGCACACCTGTGCCATTTCTTCGGGTTTTGGAAAAAAATATTGGAAAACAGGCAGTTATAATTGTGGTACGCCAGGGAAAGAAAATTTGGAAAAAAGTGATAGAGTGTTGAGAGATTGCGAAAAGGGTTATGAGGAAGAACTGGCGCAACCGGAAAAGAAAAAAGAAAACGTCCTTTGATTTTTATTTTTGGCCTAGACTTCGGATGTTCTTATGCTGTAAGATAGAAAAAGGGAATGCTTTTTGGAGTTCAAGTTCAAGTTAAAGTTATATATCTTCAATTGATATGGAGATAAAATACAATGCGGTTATTCTGAATAAAAAAGATATCGGAGAGGTGGATCGGCTTTATGTTGCTTATGCGATGGAAGCGGGAAAAATTTCTGTGGCGGGAAAAGGTGTGCGGCGTCAAGGAGCGAAGTTGGCTGGGAGTTTGGAGCCGATAACGTTGAGTGAGATTTTTGTGGCCAAGAGTCGGGGGAAGGGGAACATTACCGGCGCCATCGTAACAGAAAATTTTTCTCATATCAAAGAAAACTATTCACTTCTTCAAAAAGTGTTTTATGTTTTTTCGGCTTTTGACAAATTGATCACTCAGCAAGAAGGAGATGAAAAAATTTTTTCGATGCTTTTGTCTTATCTCAAAACAATGAATGGCATTGGAGAAAATGACCAGGCGGCGGAAGTTTTGAATTTGGGATTCTTGTTTAAGCTGCTGGAAAATTTGGGGTATAAGTTGGAAGTGGAAAAATGTGTCAGGTGCGGGAAAAGGCTGGAAAAGGAGCAGAATTATTTTTCAATTTCTTTGGGTGGAATTTTGTGCCAAAATTGCGGTTCTTCCGAAAGAAAAAAGGTAAAAATCGAAGTGGAAACGATCAAGTTGATTCGTTTGTTTTTGGCTAATAGAGTTGAAAATATCGTGAAAGTGAAAGTTTCCGCTCGTGAACTTGGGAATGCTCGGTTGATCTTGCAAGAAACTTTAAATTGGATAGCGGCTTAGGAGGCTAGGAGGAGGAGGCTAGGCCCTTTGAGTCGTTGAAAAAAAATGGTATAATTAGCGCAGGTGAGTTTGTAGTGTATCCTTTAAACGCATAAGTCTACTTTAAATTTATGTCGCTTCGTGATGTCGACAAAAAACTTTATAGCCGGGATAGCGTTCCCAATCCGGACATGATTGGATCAAGTGAATATGATCCGCGTTCAACGTTGTCTAAAACTCAATTGCCGGCTTCTTCTCCGTCGGACGTGTGGATTCAAAAACAAAAGGGTCTGACTGAAGTTCAAAAACAAAAACTGAAAAAAACAGGAATTGTTCTGGGAGCGGTTATGTTTTTAGCTTTGGGCGCCTTTGGACTTTGGCAATATCGGCAGGCGTCTTTTTCCGAGGATCGGGTGATTGTGGAAATTGTCGGAACGCAAAGCGCTGAGAGCGGGAAGCTCATTACTTACGAAATTTTGATAAGAAATTCTAACCGGGCTAAGCTGAAAAACGCCATTTTGAAACTGACTTATCCGGAAAACTTCAAGCCGGAAGAAAGCCTCAATTTTGTGTCTACCAGTCCTACTTCCGGTACTTTTACAATCGGAGAAATTTTGCCGCAAGGGGAAGATCGGATGGTGCTGAATGCTCGGATGTATAGTCCTCGAGGGGCGTTGATGTATTTGAAAGCGGCGCTTAATTATTCTCCGTCTATATTCAGCACTCAATTTGAAAAGGAAGTCCAGTTAGGCATAAATGTTGGGACCACACCCATTTCTCTTGAAGTTTTGGCGCCGCAGAATGTTTCCAGCGGCGACGAAGTGAATTATCTGGTGAACTATAAGAATACGGGAGCAGAAAAATTTGACGGGATTAGGATTCGGGCGGAATATCCGGAAGGATTTGTTTTTTCAACGGCTGATCCGGCGGCGTTGGAGTCGAATAATACTTGGTATATCGGCGCTTTGGCTCCGGGAGAAAGCGGGAAAATTGTGGTGAATGGAAAATTGGAAGGAGAAACGGACCATGTTAAGAAAATGAAATTTTTGGTTGGTACGGTTGATGGGGGAAACTTCATCAGTTACAACGAGGAAGAAGCGCAAACAAAAATAGTGTCGTCGCCATTTTCCATAGCGCAAACAGTTAATGGCGTTAAGGACTATCACACTCAAGCGGGAGACAGCTTGAGTTTTGAAATTAACTATAAAAACAACGGGAATGTGGGACTTAAGGATGTGATTGTTACTTCGCATCTGGAAAGTCCGGTTTTGGATTATGCTACTTTGGATATGGACGGCGGTTTTTTTGATTCCAGCACCAAAACGATCACTTGGAAAGCGTCTGATTATCCGGAACTCAAAAATCTGTCGCCCAATCAAGGTGGAATCATTAGGTTTTCCGTAAAAGTGAAAGAGATGATTCCGGTGTCAGGAGGTAAAGACAAAAATTTTGTTGTTTCGAGTTTGTCAAAAATTGACAGTCCGGATGTGCCGACGCCGATTCATATGAACAAAATCATTGCCGGCAATAAATTGGATATAAAACTTAATTCGAAATTGTTTTTGGATGTGAAAGGGTATTATAAAGATCCCAATATTCAAAATTCCGGTCCCGTTCCTCCGAAAGTCGATCAGGAGACCACCTACACGGTTCATTGGATCGCTTCCAATGTTTCCAATGATGTGTCCGAGGCTCGGGTGGAAGCGGTTTTGCCAACGTCTGTCACAATGACGGGAACAAAATTTCCGGATGGTTCCAATTTGACCTACAATGAAAGAAACAATTCCATCGTGTGGGAAATCGGAAATATGACGTCCGGAACGGGAATTTTATCTTCTCCTAAGGAAGTCAGCTTTCAGGTGAAAATCAAGCCGGAAGCGAGTCAGGTGGGCAAGAAGATGGATTTGATTGGGGAATCGAAGTTTACAGCAAAGGATCTTTTTACCGGAGATAATCTTGTTAGTGTTTTTGAAAGAAAGACGACGGAATTGCGAGAAGATTCTTCTATCGGGGATGCGTATACGGTGGTTCAATAATAGTGAATGTTAACTATATGTTTTCTATCGAGAGAAAAAAAGGAAAAAGCAGAATCGGAAAACTCAAGACAAAAAGCGGAGTAATCAAGACTCCGTTTTTTATGCCGGATGCTACCAAGGGATTTGTGCGTTCGCTTGGAAATGATGACCTCAAGAAAATTCAGATGGGTCCGATGGTGGTTAATACCTATCATCTTTTTTTGGAACCAGGAATGGAATTGGTGAAAAAAGCCGGCGGAATTCACAAGTTTATGAACTGGAAAGGGCCGCTTCTTTCTGACTCAGGCGGGTATCAAGTTTTTTCTTTGGCGCACAAGAATTCGGAGATGGGAAAAATCACGGAAAACGAAGTGATTTTTCGCTCGCCGATCAATGGTTCTCTTCACAAGATTACTCCGGAAAAATCGATTGAGATTCAATTTGATTTGGGGGTGGATATGCTGGTGTGTTTTGATGATCCGCCGCCGAACAATTATTCCAAGAAAAAAATTGAAGCGGCGGTAGACCGAACTCTTCGTTGGGCGGAGCGATGCAAAAGTGAATATGAACGGCAGATAAAAGCGCGAAAAATCAAGCCCGAAAAACGTCCCCTCATTTTTGGTGTGATTCAAGGCGGACAACACAAAGATCTTCGAAAAAAGTGTGCGGAAGGATTAGTTGAAATTGGTTTTGATGGTTATGGTTTCGGCGCGCGGCATGTTGATGGCGAAGGAAATTTTTTGGAAGAAATCTTGGCCTACACAGCGAGGCTTATTCCAGAAGATTCTCTTCGCTTTGCGCTGGGGGTGGGAACGCCGGAAGACATTGTTCGCTGCTTTCAATTGGGTTGGGATATGTTTGATTGTGTGATTCCGACCAGAGAAGGGAGACATGGGAAGCTTTTCTTGCGGAAAGAAGATTTCAAAAATAAGGGGGATAGTTTTTATGAAACGATGCATATTAACAATGAAAAATATACGGAGGATTTTTCGCCGATTGACGCCAAGTGTGATTGTATGTTATGTAAGAACTACACAAGAAGTTATTTAAAGCACCTTTTTAAGATGAAAGAGCCGCTGGGGATGCGGCTGGCATCGATTCATAACATGAAGTTTTATCTGGAGTTGTTAGAAAGGCTGAGAAACGAATTATAACCTTATGGGAGAAAAGACATGAAACAAGAAGCGTTGAGGTTTTTTGAGGATGAGTCCGGAGTCAAAGCACTTTTTTCGACGATGGATCACGGGAACATGAAAGGCCATTGGGGTGGCGCTCCGGGAAACAGATTCCGCTTTGTGGAGGAACACTTTCCTGGGTTGGGTCGTTTTCTGGTGTTGCCCAATGTCCAGCACGAGAACCGTGTTTACCCGGTCAGGAATGATATCTACTTTACTAACCCGAATTGTGATGCGGTTGTCACGAGTCTTCCTCAATTACCAATCGCAGTGACCGGAGCAGATTGTTTCCCGGTTTTCTTCTATGACAGGATAAACGGGGTTATCGCCGTGGCGCACTGCTCTTCAAAGAGCGTCATGTTGGGGATTATCCTTCGAACTGTTTCTGAGATGATGTTTCTCGGCGCGGACAATATCTGTGCCGAAATCGGTCCAGGGATCGGCAGTTGTTGCTATGAGTATGACGAAGGCAGAGCTTTCAAAGAGTTTCGGGGATATGAAGATCATATTCACGAAAGAGACGGGCGAACCTTCGTCGATTTGGCTGGGATCATATGGCGGAAACTTTCTGATGCCGGAGTTTCCAGAATTTGTGCAAACAATATCTGCACATTCTGCCATCGAGGAGAGGACGGAGAAGCAGATCTTTTTTCCTATCGTCGGATGGGGCAGCCCGATCCGGTTTTGGCGGGAATAGGGGTGTTTATGTTGTTGGAGTAAACAAGTACTTAGTGTTTTTTGCCGGATGTTCCAAAAAGGAGATGGACATCCGGCCTTTTTTTGTTTATAGTAAGGTGTATGAAAAAAACAGAGCTTCTCGCACCGGCGGGGAATTTAGCCAAACTTAAGTGCGCCATTGAATTTGGAGCGGACGCAGTCTATTGTGGCGTGCCGGATTTTTCGCTTCGAGTTCGAATCAACCAGTTTACGCCGGAAGATCTGGCGGCGGGTGTTAGTTTCGCTCATGCGCGAGGAAAAAAAGTTTATGTAACACTCAACATTTATGCTCACAACTCTCATATTGAAAAAATAAAAGAGCATTTGAAATATCTCAAGACAGTTGATATCGACGGCGTGATCGTGAGTGATCCGGGGATAATCAACTTGATCAAAAAATATTTGCCAAGCGTGGACATTCATCTTTCCACTCAAGCCAACACGACCAATTTTGAAGCGGTGAAATTTTGGCGTGACGCAGGCGTAAGGAGAGTTATTTTAGCCCGGGAAGTTACTCTTTCTGAAATAGGGGAAATTAGAAAAAAAGTGAAAGGCATAGACCTCGAAACTTTTGTCCATGGGGCGATGTGCATGAGTTATTCCGGACGGTGTATTCTTTCCAAATGGATGATCGGGAGAAGCGGCAATTTGGGGGATTGTGCCCAGCCGTGCCGGTGGAAATATCATGAAACACGCAAATTGAAACATGAAACAACGGACAGGAGTGTCGTTGATGACCAGAAAAGGTTTCAGGTAGATTTGGAGGAGGATCGGCATGGGACATATTTTTTCAATAGTTATGATATGAATATGATCGAACATGTGGATAAGTTGCTTGAGGCGGGAGTGTCTTCTCTTAAGATCGAAGGCCGGGCGAAAAGCGTGTATTATCTGGCGGTGGTGGTTCGCGCCTATCGGAAAGTTTTGGATGCTTTGGAGACGCAGCATGCTGCGTCTCCAAAGAAAATAATTTCCGAACAAAAAGAGGAACTCGATAATCTTGTCCATCGCGGTTATTCCACTGGATTTTTCTTTGGAGAAGAACCGGCGCATAATTTCCAAAACGAAAATGTGAAAAGTGGTCATCAATTTGTGGGAGAAGTGGAAGGAAAAGAAGGCGGACAGTATATAGTTCGAGCGCATAATTCTATTTTTGCGGGAGATCGTTTGGAAGCGATTGATCCGGAAAAAAATGTTTCGCTTAAAATCAAGCGTATTTTTGATCATAATAAAAATAAAATCCAGGAGGCGCATGGGGGTCATGAAAAACGGTACTATTTTGAATTTGATAAATCTATTTTGGAAAATTGCTTGCTTCGGAAAAAGGTCATTTGACGAAGAACATTTTTTCCGTTATGATCAGCTTAGAAACTTTGGGGATTGGCTCCCGGGGTCCAAGTGAATAAATCAAGGTGTCCGCCGAAAAGGCGGGAAGCTAGATGGAATCGCGAGATGAAACCTCGTTCTAGCAACGCAAGAATACACGTATTCTTGGGTTGTGGGAACGAGGTTTTTGATTTTAGCGTAAGTTAAACATTAAGCGGATTTTATTCGCCGCTGACGGATAAAATTCACAAAGAAAAAACATGAGCGAAAAAAAAGAAAACATGATGGAAAAAATCGTATCGCTTTCAAAAAGACGGGGATTTATTTTCCCTAGTTCGGAAATTTATGGCGGCATGCAGGCGATTTATGACTATGGCCACTATGGAACGCTGCTTAAGAACAACATCCGAGATGCGTGGTGGAAACATATGGTGCAGCTCCGGGATGATGTCGTTGGTCTCGACAGCGCTATTTTTATGCATCCGACCACTTGGGTGGCTTCTGGTCATGTTGGCGGATTCAATGATCCGCAAGTGGATTGTAAAAAATGCAAAAGCCGTTTCCGCGCCGATCATATTTTGGAAGAGTTCGACATTAGCGCTGATAAGGCTCCTTTGGAATTTATAAATGCCGAATTGGACAAATTGCGAAGTGAAGGAAAGTTGAAGTGCGCAAATTGTGGTTCAACCGACCTTACCGAGGCAAAGATATTTTCTTTGATGGTGAAGTCGAACATCGGTTCTCCAACCGATGAACTCAAAGAAGAAAATGTTGTTTATCTTCGACCGGAGACATGTGGAGGAATTTATTTGGAATATAAAAATACGCTTGACTCGCTTCACGTGAAATTGCCTTTTGGAATCGCTCAAGTAGGAAAAGCTTTCCGAAATGAAATTGTGGCGCGGCAGTTTATTTTCAGGACGCGCGAGTTTGAACAAATGGAGATGCAATATTTCTTGCACCCGAGTGTCATGAAAGAAAAATATGACAATTGGAAAAAAACGCGGTGGGATTGGTTTTTGGAGTATGGAATTTCCAAAGAAGAAATTCGCTGGTACAAGCATGAAAAATTAGCGCATTATGCTTCGGAAGCTTATGATATAGAATACAACTTCAAAACATTGGGAGGCTTCAAGGAGGTGGAAGGAATTCATGCTCGCGGTGATTGGGATCTTTCTCAACATTCGAAATATTCCGGATCGGATCTTAGCTACTTTGATGAAAAAACGGGAGAACGATTCATTCCGCATATCATGGAAACATCGGTGGGACTCAATCGTTTAGTTTTAATGTTTTTGGATCATGCTTACACCGAAGAGAAAGCGCCGACGGCTGATGGAGGAGAAGAAACTCGCGTGGTTTTGAAATTTGATAAGCGATTGTCTCCGATTAAGGTTGCCGTGGTGCCTCTTTCCAAGAAAGAAGAGTTGACGAGTGTGGCAAAAGAGCTTTATGTGAAACTTCGCGAATCTTTTATGGCTGAGTATGACGAAACACAATCCATCGGCAAACGATATCGCAGACAGGACGAAATAGGGACGCCATTTTGCGTGACGGTGGACTTTGAGACTTTGAATGATCAAGCAGTGACTGTGCGTGACCGAGACACCATGAAACAAGATCGGGTGAAAATCGCGGATTTGGAAAAATATCTGACAGAAAAACTAGCCAACTAGGGAACCTTTCGGCTTTAGATAAAGACGCGCGAAAAAGTGCGTCTTTATTGCTTTTTTTGGGGAAACATGTTACTTTAAGGTCAGTAAAATAGTAGTATCTAAGAAATAATGACAAACATAATTTATGATTTACAAAAAAACGACTTTGAAAAATGGGCTGAGGATTCTTACTGTTCCGATGAAAGGGACGGAGACATCGACAGTGATGGTGATGGTGGGCGTGGGGTCGCGGCACGAAAAAGACCGTGAAGCCGGACTATCCCATTTCATTGAGCACATGCTTTTCAAAGGCACCCAAAAGCGACCAACCACACTCCACATTTCCGAAGAATTGGATGCTATTGGCGGAGAATTCAACGCGTTTACCGGAAAAGACAAAACCGCCTATTATGCCAAAACAGATTGGAAACATTTGGAAACGGCGCTCGATGTGGTGTCAGACATGTATCTCAATTCTAAATTGGAACAAGCGGAAATCGAAAAAGAAAGCGGGACTATCATCCAAGAAATCAATATGTATGAAGACAATCCGATGCGAAAAGTGATGGATGTTTTTGAAGAACTGCTTTACTCCAATGATCCTTTGGGACGAGACATTGCCGGATCAAAAGAAACTGTTGCTTCTTTCCAGCGAAAAGATTTTCTTCGGTATATGAACAAATTTTATATGGCCAATGACACTGTTGTTTGTGTATCGGGGAAGTTTGACGAGAAAAAAATTATTGATCAAGTGAAAAGATATTTTTCCGGTATGAAGTCGGGAAAAAAGTCAAAGATAAGGCCGGTGAAAGAAAAACAGCAAAATCCGGAAGTGAAAGTGAAGTTCAAAAAAACTGATCAAACTCATTTGGTCATCGGGACGCGAGCTTACTATTTTGATCATCCGGATCGGTATGCTCTTTCTCTTCTGGCTGTCATCTTGGGAGGCAATATGAGCAGTCGGCTTTTCATTGAAGTGCGGGAAAGGAAAGGACTGGCTTATTATGTTCGGACAACGGCCGATGCGTATGAAGATGCTGGATACCTGGCAACGCAAGCTGGAGTGGAACACAAAAATTTGGAATTGGCCATCAAGACTATTTTGTCTGAGTACAAGAAAATTTCCGAAACGGAAGTTCGTGACGAAGAACTCAAGCGGGCCAAGGATTTTGTCAAAGGAAAAACTATCATGACCATGGAAGCGTCGGATGAAGTGGCGTCTTTTTATATTGATCAAGAAGTGGACAAAGGAAAAATCGAAACCATGGAAGAAAAATTCGCGGCGATTGATAAGGTTACGAAGGAAGACGTGCTTCGAGTAGCAAAAGATATTTTCATCCCGAAAAAGCTGAATTTGACACTCATTGGTCCGCACAAAAATGAGGCGAAGTTCAGAAAGATTTTGGAACAATAATTTTAGGCTAAATTTATGTCCGAGAAAAGACAGGTTAACATTTCAATGGGAATTGTTTTTCAAACGGTGTTGGTTCTTTTAGCGCTCTATTTTTTGTACCTGATTTTGGATATCATCGCGTTGCTTTTCATTTCGGTGATCATGGTGTCGGCGATGGATCCTGCGGTAGATTGGTTTCAAAAGAAAAAAATTCCTCGTTCGGTCAGTGTTTTGGGCATATATATTTTGCTTTTTACCCTCATCGGAATGGGCATTTCATTTTTGATCCCTCCGGTTGTGGATGAAGCGCGGGGTTTTTCCCAGGCTATTCCCGAATATTATGCCAAAACGGCCGAGATGCTTCGACCATTTCAAGAGTTTGTTCAGATCAATCACATCAACATCGAAAAAATTTTGGAAAATTTCAATGAAGGAATTGCCACGACGACGAAAGACATTTTTGCCGGAACGATTGGATTTTTTTCCGGTTTTTTCTCTGTCATAGTAGTCCTTTCTTTGTCTTTTTATATGACCGTAGAAGAGGACGGTATTAGAAAATTTATTCGTAATGTTACTCCGGAAAGACATCAGGATTATGCGGTGAGGCTGGCAGAAAGAATAAAAGACAAAATTGGCAAGTGGCTTTTAGGGCAGTTGCTTCTTATGGTGATTATTTTTCTTTTAGTGTGGCTTGGGCTGGCGTTGTCTGGTGTTCCGTATGCTTTGGTTCTGGCGATATTTGCCGGAATTATGGAAATTGTTCCTTATGTCGGGCCGGTGATTGCTGCCGTCCCGGGTGTAATTGTGGGATTTTTGGTTTCTCCCACAGTGGGATTTTTGGCGCTTTTGGTTTATGTGATTTCTCAACAAATTGAAAATCACGTGATTGTTCCTCAGATTATGCGAAAAGCGGTGGGGCTTAATCCTATTACGGTGATTGTGGTTCTTCTTATCGGCGCGAAACTGGCCGGAACACTGGGCGCAATTTTATCTATCCCCGTTGCCACGGCTATTTCAATCTTTTTAGGAGATCTCATGAATAACAAAGTAGAAAATAGCAAGTAGAAAGCAAAAAAATAACGGTATGTCATTTCTGCAACATTAGTCTGATTGCCCGGTAGGCAGGAAATCCGGGGGTGAATACAAAGATTTATAAAATAAAAAGAAAAAGTATTGCGATAAGAGATAGGATGATGTCATTTGCCGAATTTCGGAGGTTCCATTGCCGTTCAGGACTGTATTTGGGAAACCGATCATAACGATGGGCGAGGGAATGAAATTTTTTTATTTGCGGCAAAACCGGAATTTTTTTGAACCTCCAATGGATAACAGTGAGGAGATCGGGAAACATGGAAAAAAAAGCGCCTAAAAGAATGTTTTTTGTAATGTTTATGTCGGAGTCGGAAAAATATAAATAGAAAAATATTAAAACCACGCCGGCTGCAAAATCCAAAGCAACTTTCCACCAAGTGTTTTTGACATTCGCGGTGCGGTCATCAAAATATTCGGCATGGCGAATGCCATCCATCAAGTAATGAATTGCTAATGAAAGTAATATTATAAGCCAGGGGATGTTGATGGTTTTCCCGATAACCGCTCCAGTGAGCGCGTGAGTAGTTAGAATCATAATTATATTAAACTAATAGAACCAATTCATATGACTTCTGGTATATTATACATCGTAGCCACTCCAATTGGCAATTTGGAAGACATTACTCTTCGGGCGTTGGAAACTCTAAAGCGGGTCGATTTGATTGTGTGCGAAGACACCCGAACAACCAAAAAACTTTTGAAACATTATGAAATAGAAACCAATACGTTGTCTTTTTATGCCCGCTTCAAAGGAGAAGCAGCGGTGAAACCAAGGCCGAGAATTGATGAGATTTTGGGTCACATTGAAGAAGGAAAAAACATTGCTTTGGTGACGGATGCGGGAACGCCAGGAATTTCCGATCCCGGAAATCAGTTGGTGGAAGCGGCGGTGGCGGAAGGAATTTGTGTCATTCCGATTCCCGGGGTTTCGGCGATCACTACTTTGGCGTCAGTTTCGGGAATTGATATGACCAGATTTGTTTTTCTTGGTTTTCCTCCTCACAAAAAAGGCCGCGAAACTTTTTTTAAAGAAGTCCTATCAATTGGTTATCCGGTTATGTATTTTGAATCGCCGCACCGGATTGTCCGAAATCTGGAACTTCTTGAAAAATTAGGTTCGGAAAAGAAGATCATTGTCGGCCGGGAACTCACTAAAATGTTTGAAGAAATCATCCGCGGCGAAACTGATCAGATTCTGGATTTTTTCGCCAAAAATGATTATAAGATCAGAGGGGAATTTGTAATTATTGTCTATTAATTTTTATGAAAAATAAATTTTACATCACAACCACGCTTCCCTATGTCAATGCTAAGCCGCATGTTGGGTTTGCAAAGGAAATTATTGAAGCGGATGTTTTGGCGCGGTTTCATCGTGAATCAGGCGATGAAGTTTTTTTTAACACCGGAACAGATGAACACGGACAAAAAATTTATAAAAAAGCTCAAGAGTTGGGGATAGACGCGCAGGAATACTGTAATCAAAATGCTCCTGAGTTCGATAAACTCAAACAGTCGCTTAACTTAAGTTACGATAATTTCATTCGAACAACAGACAAAGAACACATGTTGGCCGCTCAGGAGTTTTGGCGAATTTGTGACAAAAATGGTGACATTTACAAAAAAAATTATAGAGTCAAATATTGTGTGGGATGTGAATTAGAAAAAACTGATTCAGAGCTGGAGAATGGCAGGTGTCCTCTTCATCCCCATGAGGAGCTGGAAATTATCGAGGAAGAAAATTATTTTTTCCGTTTTTCCAAATATCAAGATAAACTCTTAGAATTTTATAAGAATAATCCAGGATTCGTTGTTCCTAAAAAAAGATTTAATGAGATAAAGGGTTTTGTTGCGCGTGGGCTTGAAGACTTCAGTATCTCGCGTCTCAAAAACAAAATGCCTTGGGGAGTGCCAGTTCCAGGAGATTCGGAGCATGTGATGTATGTTTGGTTTGATGCCCTCGTTAACTATATTTCTACTCTCGGTTGGCCTGAACGAAAAGAAACTTTCGAAAAATTTTGGCCGGGGGTTCAAGTATGCGGTAAGGATAATTTACGCCAGCAATCAGCAATGTGGCAGGCAATGCTATTGTCAGCTAATCTTCCTAATTCCAAACAAATTTTTGTTAATGGTTTTATCACTGTAGATGGGCAGAAAATGAGCAAGAGTTTAGGTAATGTAATTTCTCCTTATGAAATGGTAGAAAAATTTGACGCGGATGCGACTCGTTATCTACTTTTAGCGGGGGTTAATTTTGGTGAAGATTTTGATATCACTTGGGAAAAATTGATTGAAAAATACAATGCTGATTTGGCGAACGGGCTGGGAAATTTAATATCACGAGTTATTAAACTCGCTCAAAAACCAAATTTCAAAATTCAAATGTCAGATGAAATCCAAAATGCAAATTCTCAAAACGGGGAGTTAATGGAAAAAATGGAATTCGGACAAGCTTTGGACAATATCTGGAAAATAATTGCGGATGATAATAAATTCATCGAAGACAAAAAGCCCTGGGAGCTGAAAAAAACTGACGAGGTGAAATTTAAGGACGTGATGGAAAAATTATTGGCCGATTTGAATTTGATCGGCGGACTACTTGCGCCATTTATGCCGGAAACTTCTGAAAAAATTAAAAAAGCGCTTGCGACCAAAGAAATTGAGCCTTTGTTTCAGCGGATTAAATAGGTACAAATAATCAAATAATATGTTTAAAGCAGTTATCGTAGCCACAATAATTTTAGTAATCTCGTTTTATTTTAATAAGTTTCTTGGGTACTGTATGTTAGGTTCATTTTTAACAGGCTTAATCGCCTGGTCTAATCACGCATGGCCAAATTAATTGATACTCACATCCATCTTGACGACGCGCAGTATGATGGTGACCGCGATGAAATAATTGCGCAGTTTTTTGCGTCAGGCGGAGAGGCACTAATCAATGTTGGGGCGGGACTGGGGAGCAGCGCGCGTTCGGTGGCTTTGGCAAAAAGCCATGAGAATATCTTTGCCGCTGTGGGTTTCCATCCGCACTATTTCAACGAATATAAGGAAAAAAGTTTTGATAGGGTTGGCGAACTTGAGTCGCTGGCGAAAGATGAAAGAGTGGTGGCGATTGGGGAGATCGGATTGGACTATTTCAGCCATACCGACGAGCCGATTGATGATCGACAAAAAGAGTTGCAAAAAAAAGGATTTGAGCATCAACTAGATTTGGCTAAAAAATTACATTTGCCGGTTATCATCCATTGCCGCGGCACGCGTTCAGAAGCCGGAAGCAAGTTTCGGGAAACAATCGAGGCTTATGATGACGCGCTTGAAGTCATAAAAAAATTTCTAGATTTGAAATACGTTTTTCATGGATATGGAGGCAATTTAGAGTTTTCAAAAAAGATTCTTGGCAATGATAATATGAAGTTTTCTTTTAACGGGAATATTACTTACGCGAAACCAAATGCGGAGATCTTTGAAGTGATAAGACTCATTCCGATTGAACGTATCATGGTGGAAACCGACGGGCCGTATCTCACTCCCGTTCCATTTCGCGGAAAACGCAACGATCCGATTTACGTGAAATATGTGATCGGTAAATTAGCTGAGGTTAAGGACATGGAACCATCGGAGGTGGAGCGGGTAACTGAAAAAAATGCTATTGACTTTTTCGGCAAATTGGCTCAAAATAGATAGTGGTTGTACATTAAAGCGTGTTTATGGAGGAAAATAATGATAGCCGAAAAAATCCCTGGTGGCAGCCGGGACTCATCCTTTTTGGAAGGCTTTCCGGATGGATTGCGGGACCAGTGATTCTCGCCGTCATTTTGGGGAAGTGGCTTGATAGAAAGTATGGCACAGCGCCATGGCTTTTTTTGTTGAGTGTTCTCGTAGCATTTGGAATTTCGATTTTTGGAATTGTTCGAGACGCAACGTGCGAAATGAAGAGGATTAAAAAAGACAAAAAATAATTTATGTCTGATCACATCGAAGAACTAAATAATGCCACTGCCGAAGTTCAGGCGGAAGAAGGAAATCACGAAGTTTCTCACGAGGCGACTTTGTTTGCTGAGCCGGTGGCGCGTATTGGGAACTTCACCGTAACCAATTCTCTGATCATGAGTTGGGTTGCGGTTTTTATCTTGGTAATTTTTTTCAGCGCTCTATCCAAGAAGAAAAACCTTGTTCCTCGGGGTATTCAAAACGTTTTTGAAATCCTCTTGGAAAAAGCCATTGAGATGGCTGACAGTGTGACCGGGTCGCGCAAAAAAACGGAGAAGTTTCTTCCCATCGCGCTGACCCTTTTTTTATTTGTTTTAGTTAATAACTGGCTGGGTCTTCTGCCCGGGGTGGGGACAATCGGTGTCATTGAAGTGCATGAGGGAAAACAGGTTTTTGTTCCATTTTTCCGCGGGGCAACAGCTGACATCAACACCACTTTAGCGCTGGCTCTTTTTGCTGTCATCGGGTCGCACGTTATGGGCGTTCTCACCATTGGTGTCTGGCATCATTTCAACAAATTCATAAACATCAAATCGATCATGGCCATTCCTTCCAAGATCAGAGAGGATTTTGCTATTATCCTTGTTAATCCCATCAAGGCGTTTGTTGGAATCGTGGAAATCATCGGGGAAGTGGCGAAAATAGCGTCACTGTCATTTCGGTTGTTTGGAAACATTTTTGCCGGGGAAGTTTTGTTGGCTTCGATGATGGCGCTTTTTGCGTTTCTTCTCCCCTTGCCATTTATATTTTTAGAGATAATTGTCGGAATAATTCAAGCCTTAATTTTCGCTATGCTTACCTTGGTGTTTATGACCATTGCAACCGAAGCGCATGAAGAACATTAAAGAAATTTTCAATTATCAATTTACAATTTTCAATAAATTTATAATTGACCAATTTTCAGATGAATGGTTGATTGTAAATTGAAAAATTGAGAATTTATTGTAAATTGATAATTGAAAATTGATAATTATTTAATTCAACTTTTTTATTTCCTGGCGACATTAAAAACAAGGCACTGTCGACTTTGGGAAGTTATAAGTTGTAAATTTATGGATCTCACACTCATGGCGAAAGCCTTGGCGATCGGAATCGGATCGATCGGACCGGCTCTTGCGATTGGAAAAATCGGAGCTAAAGCGATGGAATCAATCGGACGAAATCCAGAAGCGGCGGACAAAATTCTTGTTCCTATGCTTTTGGCTGCAGCGTTTGCTGAAGCGGTGGCGATTTATGCGTTGGTGATCGCGTTTTCAATCGGCTAATTTTAGCGATTTTACTTGCTCTCTTAATGAATTGGAGAGCAAGATAAGATTGGTATAGAATTTTAAAAAATTATAAATTTATTATGGAAGGACTCATACAAACATTTCATATCGACATTAAGCTTGTTTTGGCGCAAGCGGTAAACTTTACGATTGTTCTTTTGGTGCTCTACAAATTTGCTTACAAACCGGTTCTCGGAACGCTAAATGATCGAACCAATCGAATTGAAAAAGGATTAAGGGACGCTGAAGAAGCAAAAACAAAATTGGAAGAAATGACGATCAAAGAAAAGGAAGTTTTGTTTGAAGCTAAGAAAGAAGCTCAGGAAATTATCAAAAACGCTGAAGCTATTGCTGTGAAAGACGCCGAGAGGATTCTTTTTGAGGCCAAGGATCAGTCGGACAAAATGATCGCTGAAGCCAAGGCGCAACTTGATCAGGAAAAAGGGAAGATATTAGCGGAAGTCAAAGCCGAAATTGGGGATCTGGTTGTTTTGGCCGCAGAAAAAATTATTATCGAAAAAATTGATGCAAATAAGGATAAGGAATTAATTGAAAAAAGTCTGAACCACTGATTAACACATGATTTATCTGATTACACTGAATTAAAAATAATAAGTTATGAAAATAACATCAGCCCAATACGCTAAAACCTTATATGATCTGACTAAAGATAAAACCCAAGATCAAGTCAACGGGGTGATTATTCGGTTTGTTGAAGTTTTAAATAAGAATGGAAAGCTAAGGATGGCAGATGATATAATGAAGAAGTTTGGGGATATTTATAATAAAGATAATAAGATAGTTGAGGCGGAAGTAGTTTCGCGAGAAAAGTTGAGCCGTCAATTAGTTGATGGACTGACCGGCTTTATTAAGAATAAATACAATGCGGAAGAGGTTGTTATTGAAAATATTGTTGATTCAGCGATTAAAGGAGGGGTGATTATTCGGGTTGGAGACGAAATAATGGATGGAAGCGTTGAAAGACAGTTGATTAATTTAAAGAAACGTTTAGTTTTATAATTTTAAAAACAATCTAACAGTGAACAGAGAACAGTGAACAGGAAACTCTTGATCACTGATCACTGATTCTTGATCCCTGATTATGAATAAAGATTACATCATTGAACAACTAAAAAAACAAATTGAAGGATTTGCTGCTGAAGCGAAAACTGAAAAAGTCGGCACGGTTTCTGAAATTGGAGACGGTGTGGCAAGAATTACCGGGCTTGCCGAAGTGATGGCTTCAGAAATGTTGGAGTTTGAAAGCGGCGCAGTCGGCGTGGCGCTTAATCTGGAAGAAGACCGGGTGGGAGCCATGATTTTGGGAAGCTATGAGGCGATCAAGGAAGGCGAAACGGTAAAATCAACCGGAAAAATTTTGTCAGTGCCGGTTGGAGAGAGCTTCATTGGCCGCGTGATTGATCCGCTTGGCAATCCGATTGACGGCAAAGGAGAAATTAAATCGGAGAAACTTTATCCAATTGAAAAAATTGCTCCGGGAGTGATTACTCGAAAAAGCGTTCATCAGCCGGTCCAAACCGGGATAAAAGCGGTTGATGCGATGATTCCAGTGGGACGAGGACAGAGAGAACTCATCATCGGCGACCGCCAAACCGGAAAAACCGCTATTGCCATTGACACGATCATCAATCAAAAGGGGCAAAACATGAAATGTATCTACGTGGCGATTGGTCAGAAAGAGTCAAAGATCGCCCGGATCGTAGCGGAGTTGGAGAAGCATGGGGCGATGGAATATACCGCAGTGGTTGTGGCGGGAGCTTCTGACCCGGCGCCGTTGTCTTTTATCTCTCCATACTCTGGTTGCGCGTTGGGGGAATATTTTATGGATAAGGGCGAGGATGTTCTCGTCGTTTATGATGATTTGTCTAGACATGCCTGGGCTTATCGTCAGATTTCCTTGATCCTTCGTCGTCCACCCGGACGGGAAGCCTATCCGGGAGACATTTTCTATTTGCATTCTCGTCTCTTGGAAAGAAGCGCGAAACTTAGCAAGGAATTTGGCGGCGGATCAATTACCGCTCTTCCGATCATTGAAACTCAGGCCGGGGACGTTTCCGCTTACATTCCAACTAACGTGATTTCCATCACTGACGGACAAATTTATCTTGAAGCCGATCTTTTCTATAAAGGAATTCGTCCGGCGCTCAATGTGGGGTTAAGCGTTTCGCGCGTGGGCGGCGATGCGCAAATCAAAGCAATGAAAAAAGTAGCCGGGAAGTTGCGGCTTGATCTGGCGCAATTTCGAGAATTGGAAGCTTTTGCCCAGTTTGGATCGGATCTCGATGAAAAAACCCGGTCGCAAATTGAGCGGGGAAAAAGAACGGTGGAAGTTTTGAAGCAAAACCAGTACAGCCCGCTTCCGGTGGAAAATCAAGTGGCGATAATTTACGCGCTTACCAATGGATTTATTGATGATGTGGAAGTTTCCAAAGTATCCGAGTGGGAAAGAGATTTTCACAAATATTTGAAATCATCACAGCAAGATATATTGAATCTGATTTCTGAAAAAAAAGAATTGTCCGATGAAGTAATTGCAAAATTGGAAAAAGCGATCAAAGAGTTCAAGGAGGTTTATCAGAACGGAAACTAAATCATACAACATACAGCACGAAACACGCAACAATGTATTTTTGTTTCATGTTTCATGTTTCATGTTTCATGAATAATACCAAAGACATAAGGCGACGGATTAAATCCGTCAACAATACCAAAAAAATCACCCGTGCCATGGAGATGGTTTCGGCTGCCAAGATGCGCCGGGCGGTTTCGAGCGTGACTCAGGTTCGAGAATATGCTCATAGCGCCTGGGGAATTCTTACTAATCTCGCAGCGGCATTTTCCAAAAATGGAAGCGGACTTTTATCCGTTAGGGAAGTCCGAAAAATTCTTATACTAGTGGTGTCCTCAAATAGAGGGCTTTGCGGATCATACAACGCGCAGATTAACAAGAAACTAAAGCAAGAATTGGCTGACAAGGAGCGGTTGAAAATTACCAGGATTACCGATGAAATGATCAAGTCAAAAGTACGCGATGAAGATCTTCAGATTGATTTTGTTACAGTAGGGAAAAAAGGAGACAATATGGTGCGCCGTTTGGGGCATAACATCATTGCCACTTTCCCGAATTTGACCTACCTTCCAAAAATTGAAGATATTCGCCCATTGGTGAAAATTATTATTGACGAATATCAGGAAAAAAATTATGACAAAGTAGTGATTGTTTACACTGACTATGTTTCTCCGGTGGTGCAGCAACCGAAAATCAGGCAGATTTTGCCGGTTTCAAAAGTGGATATTGAAAAACAACTGGCGGAAATGGACATTCATGCCAAGGAATATGGCCTCAAAGAAAAAAATGATTATATGATCGAACCGACGCCAAGAGATGTGATGACGCATATTTTTCCGAGGCTCATTGAGATGCAAGTTTTTCACGCGATTTTGGAATCAAACGCGTCGAAAGAATCGGCTCGAATGGTGGCGATGCGAAACGCGACGGACGCGGCGGGAGATATGGCGGGAACGCTTACTTTGGCCTACAATCAAATCAGACAATCAAAGATTACTCAAGAGATTGCGGAAATTTCCGCGGGGGCGGCAGCGTTGGAAAATGTTTGAACCACACTTAAAGTTAATCTAAATAATTTATATCAAATAATAATATGGCTAATGTTGGAAAAATTTTACAAGTCATCGGTCCGGTTGTTGATGTGGAATTTGGAGAAAATTTGCCGAATATTTATTCGGCGTTGGAAATCAAAATCGGGGAAAATGAGAAGTTAGTTCTCGAAACTCATCAGCACATCGGAGGCGGAAAGGTTAGAACCGTTTCGATGGGTTCGACTGATGGGATTCGTCGCGGAATGGAAGTTTTCGACACTGGCGCGCCGATTTCTGTTCCGGTGGGAAAAGAAATTTTGGGACGAATGTTTGATCTCCTTGGTAATCCGATTGACGGACTTGCGGAAGAAGTGAAGCCGCATCGAAAAGATCCGATTCATCGCGACGCGCCGAAATTTTCCGAGCAATCGACAAAAGCGGAAATTTTTGAAACTGGAATCAAAGTCGTTGATCTAATTTGTCCTTTTGTAAAAGGTGGGAAAATTGGACTCTTTGGCGGTGCGGGTGTGGGAAAAACAGTGCTTATTCAAGAACTCATTCGAAATATTGCGAGAGAACACGGAGGTTTTTCCGTTTTTGCCGGAGTAGGCGAACGAACTCGTGAGGGGAACGACCTTTATCACGAAATGAAAGATTCGGGGGTATTGGCGCAGACCGCTCTCGTTTTTGGTCAAATGAACGAACCGCCGGGAGCCCGGCAACGAGTGGCTCTTTCCGCTCTCACTATGGCGGAATATTTTCGGGACGACGAAGGGAAAGACGTTTTGCTTTTTATCGACAATATTTTCCGATTCACTCAAGCTGGTTCTGAAGTGTCGGCTCTTTTGGGACGCATTCCATCGGCGGTGGGATACCAACCGACTCTAGCGGAAGAAATGGGTAAACTTCAAGAAAGAATTACTTCCACCAAAAAAGGTTCGATTACTTCCGTTCAAGCCGTCTATGTGCCGGCTGACGATCTCACCGATCCTGCGCCGGCGACTACTTTTGGGCATTTGGATTCCACTGTGGTTTTGAACCGCGCGCTAACAGAACTGGGAATTTATCCGGCGGTGGATCCTTTGGATTCCTCTTCCACTATTCTTGATCCAAAAATCGTGGGCGAAGAACACTACGCAGTGGCTCGAGGGGTGCAGAAAGTTTTGCAAAGATACAAAGATTTGCAAGATATCATTGCTATTCTTGGGATGGAAGAATTATCTGATGATGACAAAGTAACAGTGGCTCGCGCCAGAAAAATTCAAAAATTCTTGTCCCAGCCGTTCTTCGTGGCGGAACAATTCACTGGTGCTCCGGGAAAGTATGTGAAACTGAATGACACGGTTAAAGGATTCAAAATGATACTCGACGGCGAATTGGACGACGTCGCGGAGCAGGAATTTTATATGAAAGGGAGTATAGATGAGGTTATTAAAAAATAGTTAGAAAAATCATAAATCTCAAATAACAAATCATAAATAAATTACAATTTTCAAAATTTGAATATCAAAACAGTTTTGGATTTTGTTAACTGGAAGTTTGGATTTATTTGAAATTTGTCCCGAGCACTCGGGATTGTAAATTGTAATTTAGTCATTTATGTCAGACTTAATCATCAAGTTTAAAATAGTTACACCGGAGCGGGTGGTTTTTGAGGACGAGGTGTCGCAAATCACGCTTCCAGTGACGGATGGGCAAGTGACGATTCTTCCAAATCACAGAAGTTACATTGCCAGTCTCAATCCCGGGGAATTGATGGTGAAAAAAGAAGGGAAAGAACACTGGATTTCCATCTCCGGCGGTTTTGTCGAGTTTCATGGCAATGAACTCACAGTTCTTGCCGACACGGCCGAACGAGCGGAAGAAATTGATCTCAGGCGCGCCGAAGAAGCCAGACAGCGAGCGAAAGAACTGAAAAAAGAAAAAATCCGGATGGATGAAGAAGAATACGCCCATGTGGCTGCTGCTATTCAGAAAGAATCGGCGAGAATCAAAGTGGCGAAGAAACATTATACGAAGACGGGAATCTCTATGGGGGAATAAGTTTGAAATAGATAAAATTTTTTATTAAATATGAAAACATCATTCAAATTCAAAGACATTCATCATTGCGACGCTGTCGTTCTCACTTGCATAGACTTTCGTTTTTGGCGGGAGACTTTGGAGTTTGTGGAAGGAGGGTTGGGAATCAAAATTTTTGATTTTCCCTCTCTTCCCGGTTCGGCTAAAGCCATTAACGAATGTATGGATGAGTCTGACGTGGCCATGAAATGCATTGGCGTTCCGTGCGAACTTCATCACGCCAAAAAAATAGTTTTGGTCAATCACGAAGACTGCGGAGCCTATGGCGGAAGCACCAAGTTCGAAGGAAACAAAGAAGCGGAACAAAAATTTCACGAAGAAGAACTCCAAAAAGCCAAAGCGAAACTGCAGGAAAAATATCCGGATAAAGAATATATTTTAGTTTACGCCAAATTGGACGGCGAAAAAGAGGAGATTGAGTTCTTGACAGTCGGGTAATTTGGGTATATAATATGGTGTTATGCTGGCGCTCGTCAATATGAATAGGAGCATAATGGCGAGCTTTTTTGTGGGTACTTTGACAAGCTATAGGAGGAGTCATGCCGGACTACAGTCCAAGCTCTTTTGGCAGCAAGTTTTATTGCAAAAGTTGTGGTCAGACTATCGGATGTTTCAATGGCGCGGACGGGTTGGTGTCAACCTGTCAGCGTTCCGTATTTGATCAAACTTCAGATTCGGGGTTGTGTTCTGCATTTTGGGATTGTCCCAAATTTGCAATGGAACCTATCCCAAATGGATTTTGTTGTTCATGTGAGGAAAAACTCCGGTCATTCGGAGTGAACGTATGATCCATTTGGCGGCGCTTTCCGGTTATCCGGGAGGTGCCGCTCTTTTTTTCCCAAGGAGGGATGCGAATGTTGAGCGAAGAAGATAGGGAAATACTGAATCTGTACAAGAGCGTGCTGCTTCCTTTTGACGCTCGGTTCATTCTTTCTGACCAAGAAGATGTTTTTTCTTTGTGTTGCCCTTTCAACATACAGGGGCAGAGGCTTCAAGAAAAAATCATCGACCCGATGTTTTTGCGTCAAACACATACTCTTTATCCTGGAGGTCCACTGGATTTTTCTTGCCCTTCTTTTGCCGTTTCCGATTTGGCAATTAAGTTACAGCAAGAGATTTTTAGAGGAGCGAAAAAGGGTCGCAAAAATTCGCTGGTTTTTCATCTTGAATATCCGATCAGCGCTCTTGGCTATGAGGGGATGACTTTTTTAAAAACGTTGGGAGCGGCATACATTGTTCGTTCACATTTTAGTAATTTGTATTATGTAACTTGTTCAACATACTACCTGCTTCACATCGCAGGAGCTGGTAATGAAACAAGAACATATATTTTGTTGGACTAGCTCATTGGCGGACCTTTCGCGAAAGGTTCGCCGCTTTTTTATTGGCTGCTTGATTTTGTGGTATAATTGAAACAGTAAAAAATAACAAGAAAATTATGACAAAAAAAGTGCTTATCGTTTCAGGAATTGTTTTGGGTGTGATTGCGCTTTCGGTGGGAATCGTGATGTTGGAAAATAACCAGGCGCGAACTGGTCTGGTCGGTGAAGTTGGTCCCGGAAAATATTCGGCGCCGGGAAGCTTGGGTGTTCCTGATCTGGGTTTTTCCAACCCTCTGGGAAAAGATTTCAAATCAAGAGCGCAGGATTCGGTGGAAAATGAAATCTACAGTGAAACTGTTCCTTCGGAAACATTTTCAGCACCGTTGCCTCAGGCAGAAAAGAAAGTGATCAAAACCGGAAATTTGTTTCTCAAAGTTGACAGCGCGGAGAGAGCCAGCAGGGAAATTGGAGAAATTGCTAGGAGCAACGGCGGAGAAGTTTTTTCTTCCAATTTTTTTCAAGGTTCGGGAAAAAATGTCAAAAACGGAAACGTTACGGTGAAAGTTCCAGTTGGGAATTTTGAAAAAGCCTATTCTGAAATCAAAAAGGTTGCCAATTTGGTGGTTCGTGAGTCAACATCAGGGCAAGATGTGACGGAAGAGTTTGTCGATTTGGAAGCGCAGCTCAAAAACAAAAAAGTGGAGGAGGAAGCTTTTTTGAAGATTATGGAGAAAGCGGAAAAAATTCAGGATATCCTTGATGTGCAAACGGAACTTTCGAGAGTCCGGGGAGAAATTGAGATGCTGGAAGGTCGCAAGAAGTTTTTGTCTTCCCAGACGGATATGTCAACCATCGTGGTGAGTCTCAGCGAAGACGCGGTGATTTCTGTGACAGACAAGTGGCGGCCGCTCCAGGTGGCGAAAGAATCGGTGAGCGTTCTCATCAAAAAAATTCAAGACTTTGCGGATTTTCTGATTCGGCTCATCATTCTCGTGGTTCCAATTTTTGTTCTCTATGCTGTTTTGGTTTTTGTTTTGTATCTTATCGGAAGGGGGATATATAACAAGTTTAGGAAACAATAATTTTGTGTTGTTCCCGAAAAGGCGGGAATATATATAGTTTTTGGGGAATTAGCGACAGTCCTCTGACGTATTCTTTTTCTTTTCCGATCTTCAGTCGGTTGTTTTAAAAAATTTTAAAATTATAAACCAAAATGGCGGAATTCGGCTTGGAGAATAAAACAAAAAGAGCAGAAATATTTTTTATACTTCTGCTCTCGAAAAAGGTCGATAGTTTTTACGCATTGATAAAGGATTGAATCTTATTGACGATTTCCGTTGGGCAAGGCAGGTCGGTATTGATAATCAATTGCGGAATGGTCAATTTGGTTATGGCTTTTTTGTATTCTTTTGCCAACTCGAGCTGTCGGTTTATCATGCGTCGGTCTCCAGTGGACATACCTCTTTCTAGAAATCTTTTTACCTGAACATCGTTGCTTACAAGAAGCAAGACGGTTAAATCTGGTTGCGTAATGCCAACAAAATCATCCAAACTCACGGAAACTCCCATAACGACGTGGTACGCAAAAGTTGAAAGCCAATATCTATCGCATACCACATCTTTGCCAGACGCCATAAACTCCCATATTTCCTTGGAGGCAGTGTGTATGCCTTCTAAATAAAAATGATAATGTTCTATTGGAGAAGCCTTGGCATCAACTTCATCTCGCTTGGCAATGATATTATTAGGCGGAGTTCGGTATAGAATGGCGCCTCGTTGTTCAGCAAGTATCTTGGAAATTGTTGTTTTTCCGCTGCAATCTATTCCTTCGATTACGATAAACACTCAGATCTCCTTTCGCAGAATTTCTGTAAGCGTTATTTTTCTGGTTTTGCCACCGACTTTAATATTGGCAATGGTATCAATTTCTTTGCCAACAAAATTTCTTACAATGGGAGCTAGGTATTCAACTTTCGGCGGATTTGCGTTCAAGTTGGTTTCGCCAAAGCCAGCTATTTCATATTGACGCTCCTCTTCATCATCCAACAAAAGAACGGCTATATGGCCGATTTGCAAGAATTCGTTGCCGAAGGGAGCCTCCACTAATTCAATGTTATTGATTTGCGTAGATAAATCTGCGATACGCTTATTTAACATTACTTCCTGGCGACAAAGTTCCTCAAATGAAAAATTATCATGCCAGACATTCCCACCTACTTCCGCAGCCTCTCCCTTTTTACCCTGTACTTCCTTCAGTTGCTCAAATAAATCTTGTTTTCGCTGTATGATCTTCTTATAGCCTTCTTTTGTTACTTTGATGCTTTCCGTCATTTTCTTCTCCTTTTTCCATGACTAAATCACGGTATGGTTTATTTTCAACAATACAATCAATACTTAATGTATTCATTAAGGCGTCCATCTCCTTAATACCGCTTTCAACGTTATTTGAAAAATCCATTATCTCTATTTCAATGAACAATCCTACATTCAGTACATTATCAATGAAAATTTTAAATTTGTCAAATCTAAAGCGCTTTCTCTTTTTTTTTACCTCAGCTAATACTGTGCAACCAATATCTAATAGCAAAATCTTTGCTATTTCCGTATCATGTATAGGTAAATTTACCTCTTCCTTAGCGAAAAAACTGTTGTTTATATCAACATCTTTGGTCGGTGGTTTGTAGGTTATTTCTTTTTTTGATTCCGATTCTCTTATTCTTAGACACTCTTTAGAAGCAAAAGAGTCCCTTCCTGGTACATTAAAATAAATATCAGTCTGTTTGCTGTCTCCAATATACTCAGCGCCAGCAATTTCTAGGGCTTTTGATAAATTTTCAACGGAACCGTTTTTGACGTAATATTTTTTTTCAATTTCAAGTTTATTGGTCATGTTTTTTAATAAAATTAGCCGCCTGTTTTCCTTCATATTCAGGGTTGGCGATTACACGATTTAAATATCTTTGATAATAATTTCTCGGCAACAATCTTTCATTGGAAGCAACCATCTTGTTGTTTGATACATTCATCAATGATTGTTTTTTCTCGGTCAATGCCTTCAGCTCGCTTAAATTCAAATAAGTATATATTTCGCGCCCTTCGCGCCTAAACCATTCATCATAAACATCGAAACTGTCTTTGGATAAAAAATCTTCTATTATTTTGTCCGTAAAATCATCGTATTCATCGGATTGCATTTCAACCGAAAGTATTTTTATATTCTTATCAAAGTGCTCAATACTTTTAAAAGGAAGATATTGTCTTATCGCGAAGGTAGACAACTCCAATGAATGCGTCTTATTGCCTGAATCCTTATTGTTCCAACGCTCCCTAATTACAGCTATTCCAATTTTTGGAAAAATCTTTTTTCTTACATAATCTCGAAAAGTGATATAATGCCTTTGGATTTCACGCTGCAGTTGAGCTGTTGCAGTAATTTCGGAATTTGTTTCGCTATTGTTGAGCTTATAGCCTTTCAATATCTCGGGACAGATTTCTTGGCTGACTTCATGTAAAATCGGCAAATAGATTTTTAAAAAAATTTGCCATGATTTTCGCTCATAGGGCACAGTCTTGAGTGCTAATCTGTCATTCGGACACGCGATATCCCTGTAGACTAAGACACCGCCATCCGCCAGACAACGCCTGATGTCATAAATCGTCTGCTTAACTGCTTCAGCGCCATAGGACTTGCCCCCTTCATGATTCAACACTCCATATGAAGATACTTCATGCAATATAGCCGATGCATTTACAGCGCTTAATCTCTGCTCTTTAAAGGACAATAATCCAGCTTCGGACACCACTGCATCCGAACCAGTTTTTTTCGAAAATGCTCTGCAAAAAGCAAGGCGCTGTCAAGTCCAATAATATTCAAATCTACTTTGTAGTGAAACTGATTCTTTAATTCTTTCATTGTTTCACCACCGCCTACTCCTAATTCAAGAATGTTCAAGCGGCCGTCAATTTTAGGTAGCTTATTTTCGATTATCATCTGTTTCAAGTCGCCGTATTTTTCCGATTCGTTATTTTTGATTTGCTCAAGATAAAAATTATTTATCTTTTCTATCGGTTGGTTCATGATTTTTGTGTTTTTATTAACTTTACATTATTTCTTTTTCTTTCTTCTTTTCTCTTAGTACATTTTACCTAATTTAAAACAAAAATTCAACTATATTCGTTTTTTAGTTTGGATGATAGTGTGTTATTTATAGTTCATATTCTCGAATCATCGTCTACGCGGGGACGGCAACATCAAGCAATAGCCGGTTTGTAACCGGCTCTTTTGGTTTTACTGTCTTTGGAAAAAGAGCATTTTGCCAAAGGCAGAGCGCGTAAAATAAAAGGAACAAGTTTGGAACTTGTTCCTGCCAGGCGCTTTCGCAGAGATTAAAAATTTTCGAGAAAATAAAAAAGGCTTGAGCGACTCTCAAGCCTTGAAACCCTCTACACAAAGAACCTTGTGGGGAGCGTTCTTGGGTAGCTCCCCGAAAACCCTTGACTACCAGGAGATATCCACCAAAACTGATGAAACTCCCTTGTAGTCGATGATCTTTTTCGTAACGCAGGCGACGGCGTCGCCCACATAAAACTTCTCGTTGAACTTTACAGACAGTTCAACGTTGCCGTTCTGAAAGTCGCGAATGACGATCAGGTGACGCGTCTCCTTAGCGCCATTCGAATTGATAATCACCTCCGTTCCCCGGTAGAGAACGGATTGGTTGTTATAATTGATTATGACCCACTGCCCTTTGGGCAGTACATCCTCTGCCCAGGCGGGGGTGGCGATGATGGCGAGGGAGGAGGCGACGATGATGACGGCGATGAGGGAGGTGAACTTTTTCATTTCTTTTTCTCCTTTTTGAAAAAAACTTTTTGTCACATCATGCCTTTGCCACGCTGGCTTGGCACTGTAACGGTCAATTATATCACCAAACAACAAAAAAGTCAAGCAATTTAAATGAAAATGGCTTACATAAAGCAAAAAACATATTTTATAACTGGATTATCCGCCTAATAACCGGTGAAAAATCAAAAAACCCGCTTTTAGCGGATTTCTTGGCGAGCACCAACTTGGTGCGGACTTGGATTGTCAACCTACGCAAGTAATACTACCAGAATTAGAGAATATGTCAAGCAAATTTTATCCACAGCGAGTTTATCCACAGCGCTGTGGAGGTACGGGGGATTGAACCTCGGGATCTCTGGTTGACAATCCAAGACCCGCACCAAGCTACCCCCACAGCAGCTTTACTATAACATAAATTTTATCAAGACAGTAAGACTTGAATTTGGCGGAATTATACTATAGAATAAAATCACTATGGACAAATACAATCCAAAAGATATCGAGCCGAAATGGCAAAAATTCTGGGAAGAAAATCTGGACTTGTTCTCAGCCAAAGACGATTCTCAGCAAGAGAAGGCATATATCTTGGACATGTTTCCTTACCCTTCCGGCGACGGTCTTCACACCGGACATGTCGAGTCATATACCGCGACCGACATAGTTTCGCGTTACCTTCGAATGAAAGGAAAAAATGTGCTTCATCCTCAGGGCTTTGACGCTTTCGGGCTCCCGGCGGAAAATTTTGCCATCAAAACCAAAGTTCATCCGGAAAAAACCACTGAGAAAGCCATCAACAACTTCACTCGCCAGATGAAAATGATGGGATTTTCCTATGACTGGTCGCGCCAAGTTGTCACTTCGGAACCGGAATACTACAAATGGACGCAGTGGTTTTTCCTGTTGTTATATAAAAACGGTCTCGCTTACAAGAAAAAAGCCAAAGTCAACTGGTGCGATTCTTGTCAGACGGTTCTTGCTAACGAGCAAGTGGAAAACGGCCGTTGCGAACGGTGCAAAAATCTGGTAGCGCAAAAAGATCTCGAGCAATGGTTTTTCAAGATTACCGAATTCATCGAAAACAACGGAAAAACTTCCGGTTTGATTTCCGGCCTTGAAAAAATTGATTGGCCGGAATCAACCAGAGCGGCGCAGCGGAACTGGATCGGGAGAAGTGAAGGCGCTTTGGTAAAATTCGAAATCAAAAATTCCAAATCACAAATAAATTCCAAATCAGAAACTCAAAATTCAAAACAATATATCGAAGTGTTCACCACCAGGGTGGATACGATTTTTGGTTGCACCTATGTCGTTGTGGCTCCGGAGCACAAAATAATCTCAAATCTCATCCGCCAGTCGGCGGATCAAATCTCAAATTTTTCGGAAGTAGAAAAATATTTAGAAGAGACGAAGAAAAAATCTGATCTGGACCGAATGGAGGCGAAGGAAAAAACCGGCGTGAAAATCGAAGGGGTAACAGCCAAAAATCCTTTTAACGGTGAAGAAGTACCCGTTTTTGTGGCTGATTACGTTCTTGGCCACTATGGAACCGGCGCGGTGATGGCGGTTCCGGCGCATGACGAACGGGACTGTGAATTTTCTGTTAAGTATAAATTGCCGGTAAGAGAAGTTATATCCCCATCGGATGGACCAGATGTTCAAAATGACAGTTCAAAATTAAAAATCGAAAGAACTTTTGTTGATGATGGAATCTTATTTAACTCAGGCGAATATACAGGCCTCGCCTCAGAAGACGCTAGGCGAAAAATGATTGCTTGGCTTGAGGAGAATAAGCTTGGCAAAGGGCAGATAAATTACAAACTTCGGGATTGGTTGGTGTCGAGGCAAAGATATTGGGGCGCTCCGATCCCGATTGTTTATTGTGACGCTTGCGGGACGGTCCCGGTGCCTGAAAGCGATCTTCCGGTGAAACTTCCTCACGATGTTGATTTTTTGCCGACCGGAGAATCGCCGCTTCAAAAATCAAAAAGTTTTCACAATGTGAAATGTCCGGTTTGCGGAGAAAAAGCGAGGCGTGAATCTGACACGATGGACACATTCGTTTGTTCGTCCTGGTACTATTTCCGTTACGCTGATCCGAAAAATGAACAGAAATTTGCCGAAAAAGAAAAAATCAAAACTTGGATGCCGGTCGATCTCTATGTAGGCGGCGCGGAACACAGCGTGCTTCATCTTCTCTATTCCAGGTTTTTCACCAAGGTTCTTCATTCTCTTGGACACATCGACTTTGATGAGCCATTTCTGAAAATGCGGCATCAAGGATTGATTATGGCTGAAGATGGTCGTAAGATGAGTAAATCTCTGGGGAATGTTGTTAATCCGGATGATGAGGTGAAGAAATGGGGGGCAGATTCGCTTCGGCTTTTTGAAATGTTCATGGGACCGCTGGAAGATGCGAAACCTTGGAATACTAAGGGAATTGTGGGGGTGTATCGGTTTTTGGAGAAAGTCTGGAAATTACAGAATAAAATTCCAAATTTCAATCCCGAGCACTCGGGACAAATTCCAAATAAGTCTCAAATCGCCAATATTCAAAATTCAAAACTGGATATTTTGGTTCATAAGACCATAAAGAAAGTTTCAGAAGACATTGAAGCGATGCGATTCAATACGGCAATTTCGGCGCTGATGATTTTGGCGAATGCTCTGGAAAAAGAGGAGAAGATAAGCTTGTTGCATTATACTTGCTACTTAATATTATTGAGTCCTTTCGCTCCATTTATCGCGGAAGAATTATGGAGCAAGCTTGGCCACACGGAATCGATATTTATGGAACACTGGCCGGAATATGATCCAGCCAAAATTCAGGATGAAGAAATTGAATTGGTCATTCAGGTTAACGGTCGAGTGCGGGATAAGATTCAAGTCAGCGCGGACATTTCGGAAGGAGAAGCCAAGGAACTGGCAAAAAATAGTGAGAAAATAAAAGCGTATATTGACGGAAAAGAGATAAGGAAGATTATTTTTGTCAAAGGGAAACTGATAAGCATAGTTACGTAGAGTTTGTAATTTTCTCCGCCAGCTGGCGGACTAATTTCTAAACAATTTTCAATGTTTCAATGACTAAATTTTCAAACGTTTAATAAATTTAAAAATTATTAAATTAAAAATTGCCTGCCTGACGGCCTGCCTGTCCGGTAGGCAGGTAGACAGGTTTGAAAATTGAAAATTGAGAATTGAAAATTTCTTGCAATGCAAGCAGTCATACTCGCGGCTGGACGGGGGAAAAGAATGAATCATTTGACAAGGCAAGCGCCTAAGCCGATGCTTTTGGTTAAGGGAAAACCTTTGCTAGAACATAAACTTCTCTCTCTTCCCAAAAGAGTGACTGAAGTGGTGATCGTGGTGGGACATTATGGGGAACATATCTTGAAATATTTCAAAAGGTATTATGCCGGCAAAAGATTGATTTATGTTTTTCAGACAACCAAAAACGGGACCGGAGGAGCTATTCATCTTGCCAAAATGGTGCTTCGGGATAAGTTTTTGGTGATGATGGGCGATGATCTTTATCATCCAAAAGACTTGAATTTGATGCTGAAACACGAGCTGGCGATTTTGGGTCACGAAGTGGAAGATCCTAGCCAATTCGGGGTGATCAAAACCGATGCTCGCGGTCATATGGTTGATGTGATTGAAAAACCCAAACGAACCAAATTCAAACTGGCCAACACAGGTGTTTATGTCCTTAACAAAAAGTTTTTCGACTATGATCTGGTTTCGATCGGCAACGGCGAATTTGGTCTGCCTCAGACTTTGGCGAAAATGGCCGGGCAGCATAAAATCAAAGTAGAAAAAGCCCGGGCTTGGCATCCGATTGGCACGCCCAAAGATCTCAAAAAAGCGGAAGAGTTGGTACACTTGTTTAAATAGTTTTTACTAGTTATGAATCGCTTATTAAGATACTAATTGTTTAATAACATCAATGCTATTTATAAACCATTTGTATGTTAGTCATATTGGTATTTGATCGTAAAGAAATTCATGAAAAATGTTGTCACTATCGGAGGCGGGACGGGAAGCTTTACTTTGCTAACGGGTCTTAAGAAATATCCGATCAATATTGCGGCCATTGTCTCGATGGCGGATGACGGTGGATCAACCGGTGTGCTTCGTGATGAGTTGGGGGTGCTTCCTCCGGGCGATGTCCGGCAATGTTTGGTAGCCTTATCTGATTCTTCAGATACGCTAAGAAAGCTAATGAATTATCGTTTTGAAGAAGGTGGGCTCAAAGGTCACAGTTTTGGTAATCTTTTTTTGTCGGCGCTGGAAAAAATTGAGGGAAATTTTGCCAAGGGAGTGGAAGAAGCGGCAAAAATTTTGAATGTTAAAGGAGACATTATCCCTGTGACTGCTGAGGATACAAATCTTTTCATGCTCCTTAATGATGGCAGGATTATTCGAGGAGAAAACGAAATTAACCATAATTTTGAAATTGAAGAAGTAGGCATAAAAAAAAATTATCTTAGTCCGGATGCTAAGGCTAATCCGAAAGCGGTAAAAAAAATTTTAGAGGCGGACTTGGTGGTTATTGGACCGGGAAATCATTATTGCAGTATTATTCCCAATTTATTGGTGCGCGGCATTTCGGAGGCAGTTCGAAAAACTAAGGCCAAGGTGGTTTATAATTGTAATTTAGTCAACAAAAAAGGACATACGGAGGGGTTCGATTTGGATGCTTATGTGGATGCGATCAATGCGCTTATTGGAAAGGATCGAATTGATTATGTAACTTTTAACACTAAAAAGCCTTATGCTCGGCTTCTTTCGCGTTATGAAAGCCAGAAAGAATTGTTGGTTTGTCTTTCCGAAAAATCTCGAGAAAATCGTGGTTATCAAATTGTTCAAGCGGATTTTTTGAGTGAAAAAAGCGTGGTTCAAAACAAAGCCGATGTTGTGTCAGATATCCGTTCATTTATTCGCCATGATTCGGAAAAATTGTCCAAGGCGCTTATAATGATTATGGAACTGGGGGAATATGAAAATATTATCAAGAACATAATTTAAAGTTAAAATAAATATGGGATGGAAAACAAAAATAAAAAAAACAATAATTTAGAAAAGCTGTTTACTCTTTCTGAATTTCGTCGGGAGTTGGGCATTCCTTTGGTTTTGGCGAAAAAATTGGTGGTGTGGGGAGAAGTTGAAGCGGTTAGAGCAATTGACGGAACGCTTCGGATTACCGGTTCGGAGTTGTCTTTGGCCAAGGAGCTTTTGCAAAATCCGGTTCGAAAGGTGAAATATTTTTTTCGGGCGTTGGGTCCGGGACTTATCACTGGCGCTTCTGATGATGATCCATCGGGTATTGCTACTTATTCATCGGTCGGAGCAAAATTTGGTTTTTTTATTCTTTGGATGGCCATTTGGCTTTTGCCGATTATGTTAGCTATTCAAGAAGCCTGCGCTCGGATTGGGATTGTAACTAACAAAGGATTGGCGGGAGTGTTGCAACGGCATTATCGTAAAAGAGTGGTTTTGGCGGTGGTTTTACTTTTGATTGGGGCGAATGTGATTAACATCGGCGCCGACATCGGCGCCATGGCCGCGTCGCTCACAATGCTTCTTCAAATCAATTTCTATCTGGCGGCGATTGTTTTTGCGGTGGTGTCGATTGTGCTGGAGTTATTTGTCGGTTATCATTTTTACGTTAAGATTTTAAAATGGCTATCATTTTCTGTTCTTGCCTATATTGTCACGGGCTTTATAATTCATCCGGATTGGCGAAAAATCTTCGATAGTGCTTTTGTGCCACACTTGAAATTTACTCAGGAGTATGTCTTTGCCATGATTGCGGTGTTTGGCACCACTATCACTCCGTATCTTTTTTTCTGGCAGACTTCGGAAGAAGTGGAAGAGAATAAATTGGAGCCAAAGGAAAATCGGAGAAACAAAACGCAAGAGTATTTGCATTCCCGGGTGGTTCGAATGCGAACTGATGTGGGGACAGGAATGGTTTTGGCCAACTTGGTTTTTTTCTTTATCATCATCACCACCGCTCAAGTTTTTTTTCAAAATGGCATCACGGAAATTGCTACGGCCGAGCAAGCGGCCGAGGCTCTTCGTCCTTTGGCAGGGGACTATGCTTATCTGCTTTTTGCTTTTGGCATTATCGGAACGGGACTTTTGGCGGTGCCGGTTTTGGCCGGCTCCGGAGCTTATGCTCTTTCTGAAATTTTTAAATGGAAAGAAGGATTGGATCGCAAGTTTTCTCAAGCCAAGGGATTCTATCTTATTATCGCTCTCTCGATTTTGTTTGGTCTGGGTTTGAATTTGTTGGATATTAATCCGATAGTGGCGCTCTATTGGTCCGCTTTTATAAATGGCATCATCGCTCTTCCGCTTCTTATTGTCATCATGGTTGTGGGAAATGACAAAAAAATCATGGGCGAAGAAACCAACCCCGCCTGGGTAAAATTTTTCGGTTGGCTCTCAGTGGTTTTTATGTTTTTTGCCCTTTTGGCTTTTATAGGTTTTCACTTTTTCACGTCCTAAAGATTAACTTCAGGACGTGAAAAATGAATATTTTTGATTACAATATTTTACTTTCGAACTTTGGACAAATGGGGTAGAATTAAGGGAAATGAGGATAAAAAAACAAAAACTGGATAGTTTTCTTTTGGGAATGATTCTTTTTGGTGGATTGTTTATTGGACTTTTGAAACAGGCAAGCGCGGCAACTTATTATATTTCTTCCAGTACTGGTGATGATTCAAATTCTGGAACGGACAAAAATCATCCCTGGGCCCATGCGCCGGGGATGAATTCGGCCACTGGCAATCCCGCCGCATATAGCCCAGGTGGAACGCCCAATAGTCAGCCGGGAGACGTTTTTATTTTTAAAGGTTGTGACGTATGGACGGCGGAAAATTTTCCTTGGAAGGTTGCCCAAGCACACTTTGCCGGTACTACCGGAACTTACTATAGCGCCCCGCTGGACTATTTAGGAACAGGGCGGGACGATGAAAAGATTTCTCTTTTGGGGGATGAAGACAAAACTTGGTATAACTCGGATAAATGTTCTTCCGGTTGGGATCGTCCAGTGCTTGATGCGTGCAAGGTGGAAGCTCCTCCGGTGCCATCGCCATATCAGGAAGGAGATTATATAACAGGATGCAATGGGAATAATTTATCTACTATATCAGGCGGTGTACTGCTTAACTTCCCTGTGAAAAATATAATTTTTTCAGGTTTTGATATTCGTAATATTTATGTTCCCAATCAAAACGGTTACAAAGCGATAGTTTATGGTGGACGTCAGGAAACCGCTTGGCTGACTTTTCGTAATAACTATATTCATGCTTGGTATGCTGACCCGCCGGTAAAAGTGTGGGTTACAATTCCTCAGGATAGCCACACGGCAACAGTCGTGAGTGGTGACACCGGAGGCATTCAAAATGGAATGCCGTTTCAGATAATGGGAATTTACCAAGTAATTCCAGCCAGTAATAATGGCCCGATTGTAGCTAACTGGGATAGTCAAGCCAAAACTTTTGATATAACGGATGGATACAGCAATTTTCGTAACTCATGTCTTTTGCACGGAGTGCCTAATAGTCAAGGGAATACCTGTGTTGACGGTGGATATGAAGGCGGGGATGTGGATTGTTCGCAGGCACCGGGCTGTCTTTTAGTGGGGGGAAGTCAGTCGATGAAAACTTCTCCAATTCAAAGTTATCCAAATGGGCGCGATGTGACTTTTGAAGGGAATGTAGTAGATGGTCATGACTCTAATCTTGTGCAGGAGGACCATGATTGTCCAAGCAGCGAATGGGGAGCTTGTATGGGAGTGAATGAGGGATTATATCAAGGCCCTCAAATTGTTCGCAACAATGTTTTTCGCGATACGACTAGTTGGTATTTGGGGATGGTTCAGGAATTTACCGGAAATTATTATATGGGTCCGCACCGCAATGACATCAACACTACCAGTCATGACAATATGATGGAATCGATGGGAGACCATGGATTTGGAGCGGTTGTGGCCAATAATGTTGGGGTGGGGGCCAAAGCGGGCGTGTCAATCATGATTGCTCCCCGGAAAAAATATGTGTCAACCGCTTCAGTTAGCGCTGGGTCTGCTGTGGTACACTTTTCCCAAGATCCAACGACGGCTTGTGGTGAGTCTGATTGCAAGGTACATACCGGGTGGGTAATGAAAGTTGTTGGCGGCGGTCCGGGAGGAGTCGATTTGGATACCTATGTCTTAGCGATGGACACCACGGCTAAAACTGTGACGCTGGAAGATCCGGTTCAGATAACGGATACTAATGCAACAATCTATACTGGAGGAATCAATCCTAGTTATGCTTTCAACAATGTTTTTTCGGATATGCCCCAAAACACCATTTTTCAAATTACGACGTCCGGAGGATCTACTACTGGTTCCGCTTATCTTTTCAATAATACGGTTGAAGGCGGGCCTGATCCGAATGGCTATTTCCCCGGAACTTACCCTGTGGTTTCTGGAGCTGGATGCTCTGCGTCTATGCAGCATTGCGAATTTCGCAACAATCTATTGATTGCGTGTTCAGGTACGGGTACAGGTTCTGCTCAATGTGACACAGGTCGTCCGTTTGTTACAACCGGTTTATGCGGGACTAACTGCGTTGATCACGCCAACATTGGACAATCATTGAATCAATCGACTTCTCAAGGCACAACTTGGAATCAAACTCCATTTACGTTTTTTCCCAGTTTAGCTTCCCCAGTCATAGGAACAGGGGATAACTTAACTTCTTTTTGTTCGGAGCCAAGACTAGCTGAACTTTGCCAGGACACCTCTTATGCAGTCGGTTATGATCAGACTCATCACCAAGTGATTCTGCCAGCCAGAACACCTCGCTTGCGACCATTGACGGGCGCTTGGGACGTTGGAGCCTATGAGTATCAAAGCACTCTCCAAGGCGATCTCAATTCTGACGGTACGGTGGATATTTTTGATTACAATTTACTGCTTACCAATTTCAGTAATGCTGAATGTGGCAATGTGGCGGACATTAATTCTGATTGCGTTGTTAATATTTTTGATTACAATAGACCTGTTGCTTTTTAAGCAACGATGTTAAAATTTAGGCAGAGTTAAAAATAAAAATACAACCAAATACTATGATAAACATCAA
>Ga0074195_1000443_pt1 | contig 83142 bp, 73 predicted proteins | sample EPASupsiteHSE623_FD_64525 | JGI IMG/M metagenome (GOLD analysis project Ga0074195, IMG submission 64525) | Bioremediated contaminated groundwater from EPA Superfund site, New Mexico - Sample HSE6-23 | ecosystem: Environmental > Aquatic > Deep subsurface > Groundwater > Contaminated ...
TAGTAGGGGAAATGAAAATAATATTTTGCGTGGGTTCAAACCCATCCATCTCAACCAAAATTTGATTTAAAGTTTGTTCTCTTTCGTCATGACTGCCACCTAAACCAGATCCCCGACGGCGGCCAACCGCATCAATTTCATCAATGAAAACAATACACGGAGCATTTTTTTTGGCCTTATCAAACAGCGACCGAACGCGCGAAGCACCCACGCCGACAAACATTTCGACAAATTCAGAACCCGACATATGAAAAAATGGCACCTGAGCTTCTCCAGCCACCGAACGAGCTAGTAGAGTTTTACCAGTTCCGGGCGCACCAAGAAGTAAAACACCGCGGGGTATTTTCGCCCCTAAATCATGAAATTTTTTCGGAAAACGCAAAAACTCAACCACTTCTTTTAATTCTTCTTTGGCTTCTTTAGCCCCAGCCACATCTTTGAAAGTAGTCCGATTCTTTTCATCCGGTTTAAAATCTTTAGCATTAGATTGTCCAAAACTCATTGCTCGGGAATTAGCTCCTTGTAAACCACGCATGGTAAAGAAGATGAATGCACCCACTAAGAGAATTGGTAAAACGAAGGGCAACAAACTCGCGAGCCAGTAATCCCAACCACTTTCATCCTTCACAATAATTTTAATATTAGTGATCTTATTAGGATCAACCTTAAAATTACTTAATAGCGTTGAGAGTGATTCATTAACTTCTTTTTGAATGACCTCCTTTTTTTGGTCCTTAAGAGTAACATTAATCTTATCGCCGCTAACCACTAGTTCAGTGACTTGCTCATTATTGATTTGGCTAATTAAAGTCTCAATCCCGACGATCTCAGTCTGCTTTTTTTGCTCGGCAAAAGAGCTGAAAATAGCGGCGAGGAGTAAAAAGACAACCAGGAATAAAAAGAAATTTCTTATTAATTTTTTCATGTCATTAAAGTTAAATAAACACCTTTATTATAGAAGAAAAAAAGTGGTTTGGCAATTAGGACGGCGAGAAAAACGCCCGCTTAAAACGGGCGCTTTTCTAATATTTTTCCGTTATTTATCTTTTTTAGCAGCCTTAATTTTTTTCTCTTTCTTAACGGCTTTAGGCTCGACTGGTTTTTCTTCTGAGACATCAACTGGCGTGATGGTTTTCTTACTTTTCGTTGGTTTGCTAATCTTCTCAACCGGGGCTTCTGCTTTCTCCGTCACTGCTCCATCACTAAGCTTTAAGCCGAGACGATGCTCAGTTGGAGAGATACTAACTACTTCAAAATTTCTTTCTTCACCAGACTGATATAGATCAGTAATTTTTTCCTTGCCACCAAGATTAAGCTGACTGACATGAGCTAAGCCATGAATCTCTTCATCTAACTTCACAAATAAACCAAAAGGATTAACTTTTAAAATAATTCCAGGAACGATTTGGCCGATTTGATATTTAGCGCTCGCTTCTAACCAGGGATCCTTTAATAATTTTTTAGCACTTAAGAAAACTTTAGCTCCATCAATGGAGATAATTTCAGCACCAATCTTATCGCCCACCTTATACATCTCGCTAGGCGAATCGATTCTCTGCCAAGCCAACTCGGAAATATGAATTAAGCCTTCAATATTTTCCCCAAAGGTAACAAAGACGCCAAAGTTGGTAATCGCGGTAATCTTTCCTTCAACGGTGGAGCTAATTTTATATTTATCCAAAGCCGGCTTTTGTTTTTTATTCCAAACATCCTTTTCACTGAAAATAATCTTATTATCTTCTTCACTAAGAGTAATGACGGTCACTTCAAATTCTTGGCCAACAAAAGATTTTAATTTTTCTAAAATTTTACTCTTATCGCCACCTGAAATGCGCGGATAATTTTCCGGCGCTAATTGAGAAACTGGTAAAAAACCATCAATCTGACAATAGCGACTGAGTAAGCCACCTTTGTTAGCATCGACAATTTTAACTTTAACCGTGGTCTTTTCTTTTAGAGCTTGGCGCAATTTCTTCCAAGCTTTTTCCTGACCAACTAACCGAAACGATAATTCTAACTCACCGTTTTCGTTTTCGGCGTCAATAACGGCTGCTTCGATTTCATCACCTGGTTTTAAATTGGAAAACTCCTCAACTTCATTATAAAGCTCTGGGCCTCGAATGATGCCCATAAGAACTCCATCAACATCTAATTTGACTTCCGATTTGGAAGCGGCGACGACAGTTCCCTTAACAATATCTCCAACTTGAGGGATTTTAATCGAATCCTTTTCTAATAACTGGGCAAATTCGGAAATTTGCTCTTGATTCTTCTCTTCCATATTTAAGATGCTTTTTAAATAAAAAAAGCTTCTTTAACCTAATCTGACGATTAAGTTTTGCGGCCACCTTTGGCTAATCTTGGAATAGTTATTCTTTAGCCAGCTAAATCCGCAAACTTTCTTAGAGGTGAACTTTAATTGATTATCTCTAGTATAGAGCAAGCCTCTCTGATTGTCAATTATTCTTTAAACCAGAAACCTCGACGTAAAAACGCCGAGGTTGTGTTAATATAAAGACGTGAACTGCGACTCTAAACACATTCAATGCAACTACCAGTAGTCCTAGGGGTGTTAGAGGTTTTATCAGAAAGATCGACCAGAGTGTTGAGACGCTGTAAAATAATAATCAATAACACAATAACCACCACCAGGAGCCAATTGGCTCTGATGATCGCCCAATTAGCCTTGAAAAATTTGTTCATAATAATTAAATTAATAGAGATACTATTATTATATAAGAAAAAAATAATAAATAGAAGGCTAACAATTAGTCCATTTAATTTTTGGCTATTTTTAAACAAAAACTGGTAAGTCCTTGACAAAGATTAATATACGTTATATAATATAGTTAGAAAATCAATATATAACAATGTTCTGAAAAGATAGCATCTAAATCCTTTAGAAATTATCTCTTCTGAACATTAAAAATCCGCATAGACTCAATGAATCCATGCGGATTTTTAGTTAATTGTTCTTTTAAAAAAGAAATAAAAATTCCCAAAATATAACAACGGAGGTACAAATGACTAATTTATTAAGGAGGTTCCAGGAGGCTAATACCCGGCGAGTTATCCGCAGGATAAAAAACGCAGCCGCGATCGTTAGAAAGGAGAATATTATCAACTATTTTGATTCTGACGATCAGAATACATTTGATCCTAACGACAAAGAGGCAATTGCAAAAAAGTCTCTCGCTCAGGAAAAAATGGAAAAGGATATTCTCGACATGGCGATAAAAGTAATAAATATTCGCCGGGGGGAAATCCAGGTAATAAAAAACCTGGCCTGGGTAATAGCAGCGCTGATTGGGTTGCTAGCCGTTACCGGTTAACTGGTCAGGAAATAACTGGGAAATCTAGGGATGCGATGCACGTGTCCCTTTTTTCTAGTAGAGATTAACTGGGATTGACTGGAAGAATAATTAGCGTTAAAATAAATTATTCTTTAAAAATCAGAATTATGATAATCGACGGAATTATTGGATTAATTTTAGGACTAATCGCTTTTTGGTGTGGCTTCGGAACCTACTCTTTTTTGATATTGCTCGCCGCCTATATTGTGGATGTAGATATTCCACTGAATGAGACTTGGAGGATTGTAATAAAAAAAGAAAAAAAATTAACTTTCAATTCTTTTTTAGATCGCTATTCTTACACGCACAAATTCTGGTTTCATAAACCGTTAATAATCCTACCTATAGCTTTTATTATTGGTACCAGCTATCTGAACTGGATTTTTGGTCTCCTGATATGGGCCGCCCTACTTGAGCATTTCCTCAACGACACCCTAAACAATAATTTTGATGGTGTCCAATGGCTCTGGCCGATTAATAGTATAAGCTATAAAATACGGAATGGAAAAATAGAACAGAAAACTAAAGAGCAATTAAGAAGTGAGGCTGAGAACCAGCCCGATAGGACTACAAAGCGTATCCTAAAAGATAATCGCTAAAAAGAGGGGCCAAACGACCCCTCCTTTTATTAACAACAATAGTTTAAAGCTTTTTAGCTATCTCGGCTTTTGTCTTCTTTACTAATCTTTTTAAACCTGGACTAATCTGGACACTATAATTATGATGCTGAGAGATACTCATTAGAGAGGGAAAAAATCTTTCTTTCTCTGTCTGGTAATATTTGCCCATCATTGTTAGTGAAGGTATCTTTCTTACTAATTTACCATTCTTAATACAAGAAACAAGTAATTTCTTGCCAGAAAGCTTTTCATTTTCTAGCCCAATAATATCTTTAACGTAACGTCCATGACTCGTACAACGGAATACTTGTTTGCGACCAGGTAAAGAAACTTTTCCCGTAGATAATTTCATTTTCGGAAGCCGCTGTCCGTTCTTAGTAAGTTCACTTAATTTATAGACTAATTCTAGAACTGGAGCATCAATTGGGGTCAAAATATTAGTTGTTCCGCTATAGATATCAATCGGTGCTTTTTTCTTTTGGAGAGCTTCTACTTTATATTCATCTAAGTTGCTAGTCGCCATAATACAGGTTTTGTTTAACCCGGCGGCATCAAGTAGTTTTCTGGCTTTGACGCTTAAATCATAGAGATCACCACTGTCTAACATTATATTCTTAGGATCTTTACCAGTTAATTTCCGACTCTCTAAAGCAGCAATAATGAAGTTCTTTACTCCTTTAACAGTATCATAAGTGTCGACTAAAATTGTCCCGGAATCAGGGTAATGTTTAAGATGGGCGCGGAAAGCATCAATTTCATTATCAAAAGCAGTCACAAAATGATGAAACATGTGCGTTGACCAAGTGGAAATAGTGGGATTACGAAAATTAGTAATCGCGACTGAAGATTGGGTTGCCCCAACGATCTTGCCCACACGATCTAACTTCATAGCTGTATCGAGACCATAGCTACGGTTGAAACCAAAGACAGCCTTCTTTCCCTTGGCAGCATTTATAAAACGGGAGATTTTTGAGGCTAAAATAGTTTGTAAAAAAACCGTGTTAGTAAGGTAGATCTCAATAATTTGGGCTTCAATAATTGGCGCTGTAATCCTAATTATTGGTTCATTGGGGAAAAAAATTGTTCCCTCGGGCATCGCCTGCACACTGCCAGTAAAACGAAACTTCCTATAGTACTCCATAGTGGCCCTGGGAAAATGATAGGTTTTTTGCAACCATTTAATCTGGGCGGGCGTAAACTTAAGATTGATAAGAAAATCAATAATATGTTCTAAGCCAGCGAAGACTAAATAATTTCGATTTTCTGGCAAATCACGAACGAAGAGATCAAAGTTGGCTACCATGTCTTTAAAACCCTCCAAGACATAAACTGATCCCATAGTAAATCGTGTACCTGAGGTAAAAAGCGGCAAATCTTCCTTAGTGACTAAATCGTTAATCATATTTTTATATTATATTCTTTAAAAAATCGTGAAGATGATTTACTTAATTTGTTTAAAAAATAAAGAAGCACAAGAAAGTTGTTGGAATTTTTTATTTTTAATCATCCCCTTAGGAATTTCTACAGAATTGGTAAAAACTACTTGCTTAATATTTTTATCTTTCAACAAATTAGCAATAGCCGGACCAGTCGGCAAAAGGTGAGTAAAACTGACATAAATATCTTTTGCGCCTAAAGCTTTTAGACCCTTAGCCGCCGCGATCAGGGTACCACCAGTTTGGCACATATCATCGTTAATTATAATATGCTTATTCTTTACTTCACCAGTAATACTAATAATTTTAACTCTATCAACTTGCGGCCTAACTTTATTAATAATAGTAACTTTTTGATAACCCAACCTCTGGGCAATAACTTGTGCTCTTTTTTCCCCTCCTTTATCAGGCGCCACTACCAACCAATCATCTTTAACTTTAATAAGCTTTTTAAAATAGGTGGCAAATAATAGATAGGAATTTAAATGAACTAAAGGGTTCTTAAAATATTTTTCCACCATCTGGCTATGTAGATCAAGAGCAATAGTTTTCTTAACTCCAGCCAATCTAATAACATCAACCATCAACTTAGCACTTAAGGCGTCACCGGAATATTTGACTCGATCTTGTTTACCATAACCAAAATATGGAATTAAAAGAATGATCTCTTTAGCCCCATTAGCCTTGAGGGTATTAATAAGAATGATTAGTTTTAAGACATTACTGGCGGGGGGAAAACTAGACCCTAGGACATAAACTCGTTGGCCATTCACTGCTTCTTTAAGGTGAACCATAATCTCGCCGTCCTGATAACGATCAATAATGACACTTCCCAATTTTAAATGTGACGATTTCTTAATAATTTCTTTCACTAAACTGGGGTTACTACCGGTCGAAAAAACGAAATACTTCATATCTTTTTTACTTATTATACTAATATTATACCACGCTAATTAGTGAAATACTAACAAAAAGAGGCGGCGTAAATTTAGCCCCCTCTCAGTTTAAACTCAGGTCTATCGTCCATTAATGACGAAATGAGTCGCCTCTATTGAACTCCGAGTTACGAAAAAATAGTTTGGGTTCAACCAACTCAAAGTTCCTCGATGGTCTTCGAGATGGAACTTAACTATATCCAGCGAAACATTATGACATAGTATAGCTAACCTTTTTGGCTGTTCCCAGAACTTTGTGTTTAAAACGAGCAGCTGATTGAATTCGGCTAACGTCCCCAAACTAGCTGGTCCGACAAAAATGAAAGCGTCTGACATAAAAAGGGTTAACAACCGGCCGAAATAATCACTCGCTGGATTGCCAGTTGGGACGATTCTCGCTTCTTCCACATAAGGATTAGCCCCTGGGATTGAAACCAAAGTATGTCCGATTGCCTTGATCTTAGGGTGTACACTAACTACGCCCTTAGACACAGCTTCCATTACGCCGCCATAGCCTCCATTATGGACGAGGATATTATTTTTAGCGAGGATAATACCAACCTCATGAGCTAGCCGATAAGTATACTCATCAACATTAGTTCCTCCGAATACTGAAATACTGTTTATCATTTTGATTTTAATTTTTGAAATAACAATTGAATAACAAAATATACAGCATTTAGGCGGTTTCGTCAACTGACCTATAAATTATCATCAATATGAATGTTAATATAAAAACTAATTATTCTTATATAAGATTAAATATTTTTAGCTTCAGTAATTAATCTTTTAAAATCTTGATAGTACCCCTCTAATTCTTGACGGCAAATATCAAGTGACAACACCCTATGCTTTTCCTCAATTTTGTTTTCTAGTTGAGATAAACAGTCATTAAAATTTAAACCTCGGTTACTAAATGCTATTAGACTGTGAAAAAAACCAGTAGGACTTAAAAATCGATAGCAATCAGCATTAGCACAAATTTCTGCTTCTAAACAAGAATATTTTTCTACACCATGGTGAGATTCGATACAACTTATTATCTTCGCAAGCACATCAAGGGGTAAATCGAATTGTTTTAAAAATTCTTGCGCGGCAAGTGAGCTTTCTTTAACATGTTCAGCTAGTCGCCCCTCTTGTTTACATTGACCGATCTTCAAATCCATTAATATCGTACCTAGTAGGACTATTTCTTTGTCCGCTTTTAATTGGTCAGCTAACCGCTGCCCCTGAGAATTAGCTAAAATGAAGTGCTCCAATTTTGGCACCTTAAATTTATTTATTTCCTCGATCGCTAGCGCCTGAGCTTGTTTAATTATTTCTTGCATATATTTTGTTATTTAAGTCAGAACACCAATATTCTAACATGAAAACCATAAAATATTAATTGCGGCTAGGTAATAAATAAGTAATTAAATAGATTGACAAAATAAACCTAATAAGTCAAAAGCCTGAATTCAATGAGAACTCAGGCTTTTATTCCGTTTTATCTGTTTCGTTGTATTTTCATTTTAATTGATTAATCTCAGCCATTAGCTTCAACAACCATCTCCAGAATGGAGAAATACCATCTAACTCCACATATTCATTCTGGGAATGGATCTGTTTGATATTTGGTCCAATTGAAACCAGCTCTGCCGTTGGCCATTTGCTGATAAAATGGGCACACTCTAACCCGCCATGGATGACAATTGCCTTTATTTCGGAACCTGTAAAGCCGGCGAATGAATTTTGGATATACTCCAGTAACTTAGATCCATACTGAGGTTCCCAGGCCGAATATTCATTTCCGATTGCGACTTCAACACTCGGGTAATCGGATAAAATCCTAAGTATTTCTTCTTTGGTCTTTAATAAATCCCCATTAGAAGAACTCCGATGTAGAGTGGTAATGGCGATCTGATCAGCTTTGGTTTCAACAACCCCTATATTATTTGAGGTCTGAACCATACTCGGGTCGTCAGTATTAACAGCCAAAACTCCGTTGGGTATCCTGTGTAAGATACGCAAGAGATCCCAGGCAAATTCCTGGGAGAAGCATGTTCCAACCATGGCTTTCTCCAGTTCACTGATCGTTAGGGTAAGCTTGGTTTCGGCCTTAAATCTTGCCCGCAGTGAGTCCTGATTCGCCCCCACGGATAATTTGATGCGGAACAGCAAATCAGGTTCATCATCATAAACGATGAAGGTCGCCATACATTGGCTAGGTATGACGTTTGACCTGCTACCGCCGTCAAAAGATAGAAGCCGTAAAGAGGGGAAATCCTGCAATAAATTCAGACTAATCACTGCCAACTCAATGATAGCATTAGCGTGTCCCTTATTAATATCATCACCGGAATGCCCACCGAGCAAATTTGATAACTCAATGGAGAACTTGGTGCTCGGGTCACTTACTCCTATTAACGAGTGGGAATCGATGGGTATGGCGGTGTTGATTCTGCCCCCTCCAGCGCAACCAATAGTAACCTCTCCCCAGTTTTCAGAGTCTAAGTTTATAATAAACTGACTGTTAACCCAGGCCGAGTCTACGAATTTAGCGCCGGTGAGACCATTCTCTTCATCGGTGGTAAAGAGGAACTCTAATGGTCCGTGTGGCATTCCCCCCTCCATTATGGAGAGCATAAAAGCTACGCCGATACCATTATCGGCTCCCAGGGTGGTGTTGTCGGCATAAAGTCGACCTTGTTTTGCAACAAATCTAATGGTGCTGGTATCAAAGTCTTCGCCATCTTGTCCTATAGCCACCATATCAATATGAGCCTGGAAACAAATGCTAGGGCTACTTTCATAACCAGGCGTTGCTGGCTTATAAACCACCACATTATTCACCTCATCCCTCTTCCAATTAAGGTTGAGATTCTTAGCGATAGTGACGATTTTGTCAGCCATGGCTGCTTCACGACCAGAACCACGGTCGATTGAACTTACTAATGCGAACCATTTTAAAATGTTCGCTGTCTCTCTCTCCACGTTTAACATGGAGATTAGCTGGTAATTTCTCTGTAAATGACTCACAACGTGTCCCTCCTGATTTTTAGTTTATATTAATCAATTAAATGTGAATGAACAAAAGAATGACCCTTTAAATTATCAAATTATTGGGAAAAAGTAAATAGTTAGAAGAATATATTTTAGTTGTAAAAATTTACAAAAAATATAGGCCTTAGCTAGACCTATATTTAATATAAGTAAAAAAATAATTAAAAATTTAAACAATCGCTATTTTTTGGTGAATAAAATTACTTAAAATGTCGGCTGTACCAGGAAATAACGAGACTGGTAATTTATCTAGATCAAACCAGGACCATTTTTCACATTTGTCGGGTTCGTTAACGATAGGTTCACCGGCAACATATTCTCCTTTAACAATAATGGTAATATGACGAACGAATTGAGGAGCTAAACTATTGTCTCTAATAGCAATTATTTGATTTAAAATATTAACTTGTATGCCTTTTCCCACCTCTTCCTCGACTTCTCGACGAGCGGCAACTAAAATTTCCTCATCGTCTAATATGTGCCCACCAGGAAAACACCAAGTTCCATCGCCAGCGGAACCAATTCTTTTACCCAGTAGAATTTGGCCAGAGCTATTAAAAATAGCGACATCAACCGCGAAAGCCATGTGATTAAGTTTTATTGAGACGGCAGTCATATAAGAACATAATTAGTGAGTTTTTATGTAAAAAGATTAAAATAAAATTTAGATTAAATAATGCGACTACTTTTCTTCAAATAATAAGAACCGCCTAGACAAATAAACATCAATAATAATACTGATCCGCGATATTGAGCACTCTCTCCAAAACCTCTCAATAGATAAAAGGTTAACAACCAAACGAGTGGGCCAATAACTGAAGCCGCTCGCTCAAAAACTGTGTAAAGGCTGAAAAACTCTCCCTGGTTATCAGCCGGGGAAATCTCTGAGTAGACAGCTCGGGCCAAGGAGAACACTAATCCATAAGAAATACCACTAAAAGCAATGGCGATAAAAACAAATATTGGTATGGGCGGGATAATAGCGTACAAACCGAAACAAATAGCATATAGAACGGCAGAGATTCGTAATGTTTTAGTCTTACTTTTTAATTTATTCGCCAGCTTCCCGACTGTAAATCCACTAAATACTGTAAAAATTAAACCAGTAATAGCCACTAATGAAACGAACTGATCTGAAAAATCAAAAATCCTTTTAACATAGACTGCTAGATAGAGCTGGAACGTGAGAATGGCATCTGATAATAGTGAGTAGCCAATTAAAAAAGAAAATATTTTCTTATCAGAAATTATTCTTTTAAAAAACTCTCGATAAGAAAAACCAACTTTTTCTGAATCATTTTTTAAGTCTTTTTGTTTTAAAAACGGCAGAGCACTTAAAATAAAAATAGTTCCACCGATAAAAAGAGAGAGTGGCTTACCGCTTAAACCAATAATAATCAACGAGGAACCGATTATTGGTCCAATTATTCCTAGAGCGATGGCATTGCCTAGTTGTCCAAAACTAATCCCGGCGCCGGAGACTCGAGCGTTATTATCGATATTGGTAATCCGGCGTAACATGGCGGAATAGAATACATAGGAACCTTGGAAACAAACTTGAAACAAAATGTAGAAAAAAGAGAGGATAAATAAAATTAAAGTACTAAAGATCTCTGATTTTTGGGTTAAAAAAGCCATTACGGCCAGAGAGATAAACATTAAAACGGAAGCAATTCTGATGAAATATAATCTTCTTCCGGTTCGATCAGAATACGCCCCTAAATAGGGTAAACTGAGTAATAGTATCCCGGTAGCAATTGAGGCTGAGACTCCAATCCAATTATTGCTTGCCCCCTTCTCTGAGAGAATTAGAGGATAATAGAAAAGCAAAACCACCGAAGCGAAGGAATTGGCAAAATCATAGAGATACCAAAGCTTAATGATTTTTTTCATAGCTTATAATCCTAAACCAGTTTGATCTTTAGTAATAAATAAATTTATTTCCGGATAAATTCGCACCCGACTCAATAACCAATCAAGCACACTCCGGAGTTTACTACTTTGCGCTGACAAATCTTGATAAGCAAGGTGATGTTTATTTAAAATTTTTAGAACAAAGCTAGGAGTGGTTCTTTTAAGATTCAGGAAATAGTTAGTTTTGCGACCAGAAACAAAATTAAAATAAATTTGTTCTATAAATTTTGGCAAACCAGGAAAATAGTACTTCTTATAATGTCTCTCGTAAGGATATAAATAGTTGGGGCATCTAAGCCACAGCTTCCCGCCCGGTTTTAAAACCCGGATCATTTCTAGAATCGCTTGCTCGGGGTTTTTAGTGTGCTCGAGAATAAAAATTGAAACCACAATATCAAAAGTATTAGCGGGAAAAGGTAAAGATTCGGCATAAGCTGGCTCTAACTTAACTTCAGTGTGATTAATTTGAAATAGTAATCGGGAAACTTCTAAAGATAATTCATCTGGTTCAACACCATAACCAATCGCTCCAGCTTGAACAGCTTCGAAGAGAAATTCACCACAACAAGAACCAACATCTAACAGCCGCTGATCTTTTACAGAAACTAGTTTGACTAGTTCTTCTAAGCTTTTCTTGCCCCCTTCTCTGGCCGCTCTTTTTTTAATTCTCTGATCAAAGTTACGAAGACCAAAAATACTATTATAAATATGCCACCGTTGGGTTAATAGTTTTAAATATTGATTTTCAAGGGTGGAATCGGGCATATATTTAATTAGTTAAAACCTTATTTCTTGAGTATCTTAATTTTTTTAAAATTCTGGCCAGTTAATTTTTCGATATAGACATCTTGGGTACTAAAGCTACCGACTGTGAGCTGTTTGGGAGAGAGAATATAATCAACATAATCGTCTCCCTCTTGACCAAGAGCTCCGACGCCAATCCAAAACTTGACGACTGATCTTTTGGTGGTTCCAACTGCTAAAGAACCCCGAACCGATCGGCTCGGTCGAGTGATAACAGAAATCTTTTCGGGGACATGATAATACGGTCTCACTTTTGACGTTTGGAAAAAGGCATCATGGATTAGGCTAACTTTTTCCCGCCAAAGCGGATCAGCGGTTTGATTAGGAGCCGGCTTAACATTAAGTTCAACCGTAGTTTTTCGGTCTTCAGATAAGGGGGTATTACCACCAGCGACTTTTAACTGATCAATATTTTGTTCTAATTCTTTTTTAAAATCTTCGTAACTATCATATTGATCACCGACACGATTAAGAGTAGAACTTAAATTTTTTGGGATATATAACTTAATAAACTCCAGTAATTTCTTAAAACTTCGGGCGTATTTCTCTGTATCTTCTTTAGGAATATTATTCATGATTTCGACGACCACATCATTAGAATAGAAATCAAACCAAACGCCGGGGCGATAAATAGCTAAAATTGGTTTTAGCCACTTAGCATAATAAATGAGACTGAATAACTCAGCCCAATCAACTTCCGGTGCTTCTTCTAGGCGCCATAGTTTATAACCGCCAAAAACTAAGACTAATTTTATGGGCTCATGTTTTGAAACGCTACTGGAAATGGCGTCACGAATGTATTTCTGATATTCAGGCGTAACGGCATACTTACGAAACTTTTTAGACATCAAAAAACCATATATCAAATCAACAATCTTTTTTTGATTGTTAATTTCTTCAAGAGGATCAGCCTTCAACTCTTGTAAGCAGTTAATTATATGTTCACTGGGCGTCATAGAGATGCGGGCAGGAATTGAACCTGCGTATGTCTGTCTTGCGAACAGAAGCCTTGCCACTTGGCGACCGCATCAATTCAAACTTTATCTACTTTAGGATAAGAAAAACAAAATACTTATACAACCAACTAGACTTAAGAAAAACGTCTTAAAAATTCAATGTCGCTCTTTATCGTTTTCACTAAGAGCTCGGGGCTAGCCAGTTTTTTTACTTCTCTGATTTTTTCTAAAACCTCAATCGCTAAACTCTCGCCATAGATATCTCCAGAAAAATCTTTAATAAAGACTTCCAAAGAGACCTCTCTGTTGAAAATATCTTTGAAACCAAAATGCATTAAACCTAGATAATCGTTATTTCGAAATTTAATTTTAACGGCATAAACACCGTGAGGCATATCAAGATCAATCTTATCAAGATTGGCGGTAGGAAAACCAATTTCCTTACCTTTGCCTTGCCCCTTAATTACTCGGCTGGAGAAACTTATCTTCTTTAAACGTCCTAAAACAGAAATTTTATAAAAAGCTAGAAGTAAAATAACCAGAGCGACGGACTGAGATAAGTTAAGATAATTATGATTAAAAACATAATCTAACACTAAAGCAGAAAATGGCCAAAAGATCTCTAAAATAGTGGCCACGGAGGCGGGCACGCGGCGTAAACCAAAATAATAAATAAACATGGATCCGGCGCCACTAGTTAGAACAATCAGACCTAATAGTCCCCATTGCCTAGAACTAACCAAATCCAAACTAGTAAACGAGCCACTAATAATAACTAAAATAAAAACTAACAGTGAGGTTAAACCAAAGCGTAAAGCGGCTACCGCCTTATAATCAAGATGATTAGCTACCCGTTTGCCAAACACCGTGGAAGATCCGAAAGAAAAAGCAGCAATAAAAGCGAACAAAGCTCCACTATATAACCAGTTAATACTGGAAATGTTCAAGCCAGTCTTAGCAAAAGCAATAAAATAGCTGGCAACAATAGCGATAATCGCCCAACCATAAAACTTTTTATTTAATTTTTCTTTTAGAATAACCCTCGCTAGTAGCAAGGCGAATATCGGCTGTAGCTTTTGCAGAATAACAACGGTCGCGAAACTGACTTCCCCGGCCATGGCGGCAAAAAAAGCCTTGGTAATAAATATGGTACCAATCATGCCACCAAACAAACTAACCCAACCCAAGGCTAGCCAACTCCGATAACTTAGGGTTTTGATCTTCGGCCAAAATATAAAAACAAAGGGGCTAAGAACAATAAAACCTAAGAGATGTTCTAAAAAAACAACCAATTCGGCCGGTAAGACATAAAACTGGGGACGAATAAATAGACCATCAATACTCCAAAACAAAGCGGCCAGCATAATGGCTAGGGCGCCAATTAGTTGACCGGGCTTTAGACCAGATTTGCTATGAATAAAAGACATATATCTTCATTCTAGAGACTAAAATAAAAAGTGTCTAGGACTTAAGGAAACCATTTCTTAGATAATACTCTCCCTCGTTAATTATTCTAGGGCGAACCAGAATAATAAATTAAGCTATAAAAAAAATCCGACTTTTGATATAATCTTAACATCAATAGAAAAGACAAAATAATTTATGCCTATTTTGAGGCTATTAGCCAAATACACCAAGAATTACAAGTTTGGTAAAACATCGCTTTATCTCCTATCAACCATGCTGCTGTTCTGGGCAATTTATGAGGGAATAGTGTCTTATATGACCCCCCTCATTATTAGCGCCAATGGGATTTCTGAATCTTTAATGGGAATTATTATTGGAACTTCTTCAATCGCTGGGGCTTTTTTTGACTTCATCGCCTGCCGTATTTTTAAAAACACCTACTACAAACGTGTTTTTTTGGTTATGTTCACTATTTGTCTGATTTACCCCTTTATACTATTCAAAGCGAACTCATTCGCCCTCTACTTATTAGCTATGGCGATCTGGGGTGTCTACTATGATCTGCGAAACATCGGAAACTTTGATTTTGTGGCACGTCATACAGACAAATCAGATCATGTTAGCAGTTTCGGAGTCATCCAGGTTTTTCAGGCCGTTGGTTTTCTAATTGCTCCGATTATCGTTGGTTTTCTAATCGCTGATCAATTCAATTACAAACCGCTAGTAATGGCGTGGGTATTTGTAATAATTGCGGTAATATTTTTTGCCCTCCTTTATCTTTTAAAAGATAAAGGGACTTCGGCACTTGGGCCTTCATATCGAGAAAGAAAAAGGACTTGGCGAGGGCTTTTATTAATCTGGGGTGATTTAGGTCGGATTCTGCTACCGGTACTTATCCTAACTTTCATGCTAAATTTCATCGACGCCTTCTTTTGGACAATTGGACCAATATTTGCCGAAAGCCTTAATAGCATGAAAGAGTTCGCCGGATTTTTTATGACCGCCTATTCCCTACCCGCTCTACTGGTCGGCTGGATAGTTGGGGTTCTGGCTAGAAAATATGGAAAGAAAAAAACTGCTTTCGTGGCTCTGTTTATTGGTTCACTTTTTTTAGCTTCGACATACTTTTTTAACCAGGCAATATTTTTAATTTTAAATATCTTCGTCGCTTCAATGTTTATTTCCATGTCTTGGCCGTCGATCAACGGCGCTTACGCTGACTACATCAGCGAAACACCAGATTATGAAAAAGAAATAACTGGGCTAGAAGACTTCTTTACTAATCTGGGTTATGTTCTTGGTCCGATGCTTGCCGGTATCATTGCTGACCACTTGGGAAATTCTGGTGCCTTCTCGATTTTGGGATTAGCTGGCGCCATAACCGCTATAATATTAATAATCATTACTCCTCGAAAGATAAACGTTAGCCAAGAGTTAAAAGAACTGAGGAGTTAATATGGTTGAAAGAATATGACATTTTTGAATTTCACCACAATTTCTATAATTTCCGCTTTTTTTGCGGCCATCGCTAACCTCCTAGCTCGGACGATTTTGAAAGATTTGAAAACGCGAGACATCCTGGCTATAAACTTTTTTACCATGGGCGCGGTACTTTTAATTTTATCTCCGTTTTTCTATGAATTCACCCCCTCTACCCTAAATATCGGGTTACTAATATTAATTTCTTTAATCGACACAGCCGCTAATTATTTTTACTTTCAAACTTTTGAAAAAACTACGGCGAGCATCGCCTCACCATTATTATCTCTAGCACCAGGATTTACTTTTGTCTTTAGCTGGGTTTTATTAAACGAAATCGCTGAACCGCGCAGCTTAATACTCTGCCTAATAATCTTAGTACTAGTAATCTTCTTTTCCGCAAATTTATCTGATTTCCGCCAATTTAAAAAAGTGACCTTGTGGCCAGCTTTACTTTCTTCACTTTTGTTCGGTCTCTCCGCTATTCCCTCGAAATATCTACTAGATTCAGCTCAAGCTATTAATGCGCCCACGCTTTATATGTTTCGAGCCTGTTTTATCGCTTTATTTGCCGTGCTATTTTTTAAGTTCACGATCCAACATATTTCCATCCGTCAGTATCGGACTATTTTCTTCCGGGGTCTATTCGTTATCGCCCAGTGGGTGCTCCTGTACTGGGCCTTATCGCAAGGTAGCGCTGGTGTTACCTTGACTTTAGGTAATATTACACCGATCTTTGTTTTCATCTTGAGTGTTATATTCTTACGAGAAAAACCGACCTTAAAGAAATTAATAGCGGCGGGACTCATTCTCGTCTTATCACTATTAATCTGATAAGTTTGATTGATAATTAATAATAAATATATGAGTAAAACTCTTCTCCTGTTTTGTGGCGGAACAATTTCCATGCACAAAAATACCAAAACAAAAGCTCTAGATGTCTCTCACAGTTATGACCAATTGCTAAAATTGGAACCACGTTTCTCCCAAATTTGTGATGTTGATATTGAATTCATTGATAATATCGATAGCACCAACCTAACGAGTGAGCAATGGACAAAAATCGCTGCAGCGATTGATAAAAATTATGACCGTTATGATGGTTTTGTTATCACCATGGGTACAAATACCATGGCTTACTGCTCAGCCGCCTTATCTTTCGCTCTAGTAAATATTGGCAAGCCAGTAATTTTAACTGGGGCTCAAATCCCTGCTGAATCACTGTCGACCGATGCCCGTAATAATTTTATTAATGCTCTAAGACTTTCTACTTTAAACATCGCCGGCGTCTTTGTTGTTTTTGGAAGTAAAATTATTAAAGGCTGCCGAGCCAAGAAGGTTAGTGAGTCGGAATTAGATGCTTTCCGTACCTTTAATCAAAAAGACTTCGGCGAGATCGGTGTCGGTACTGTCCTTAATTTTAAACAACCCCGCCACAGCGAACCACTCCAAGTAAAAAATAAATTCGTGGAACAAATTGTGTGTCTAACTTTAATTCCCGGTTTACAAGCGGAGGTGATCAGGCACCTGATTGACTCAGGAACGCGAGGCTTTATTTTACGAGCCTATGGTTCTGGTGACATTCCTTATAATTTTGAAGATGCTTTACTTTATGCCAAGAAAAAAAAGGTGCCAATAGTAGTGACGACTCAATGTCCAGGTGGCGCTACCGTCATGGGTATTAATGATGTGGGGTTAAAAGCACTGGAGACGGGTGTCATCCAAGCATTCGATATGTGCATGGAAGCTATGAGTACAAAACTAATGTGGCTACTAGGACAAAACACACCCTATGAAGAAATCAAGAAATTAATGGAAACTAATTTTGTCGGTGAAGTAGACTCATCTCGAGCGGCCGCTATTATGGGCGTGGAATAACAAAAACTTTAAATAAGCCACTCTTATCTCTAACTAACAAACTCACCGACAATGAAAAACACCAATTAAATTGGTGTTTTTCATTGTAAAAATATTTTTTAAACTAATAGCAAAATCATTTTAGATGATAATCTTATGCTTCTTGAAAGAATTACAACGCTTACAAACTATTCTTAAATTTGAAATATCATTAGAGCCAAAACTCTGACTAAGTATTTTTTTACCAATTTCCGGCTTCAGTTTTCTGAGATTCTTATTAAGTTCATTTGAGGAAAGCGGAATAAAATGATCAACATCAAATTTTTTTTCTTTACTACAATCGGGGTGAATATTTAATTGGCATTTTTTTCCATACTTTAAAACCAATTCTTTAAAAACTTTATTTCTAATTAAATTAAATTCTTTTCTTTTAATCGTTGGCAATCTAAAGTCAAACATTTTCAAAAATTTCTTCTTAAACAAATCTAAATCACCTCTGGCGAGTTTGTTTAGAAAAAAGTTATAATCTGCTTTATATTGGAAGTTATTCATTTTTTGATTTTTTATAATTAAACTACGATATTTTTATTATAGTATAAAAACAGTCCCTTCCGACTGTCTTATTTGTTAACTTCTTTGTAAATTAATTATAAATTTATAATAGGATAAAAAGTAAACAGTCTTTACTAATAGTTTTATCAAGATTCGCCAAATTCCCATTTCTTAAGCGTCTCTTCAATCTGCTCTGGTGAAAACCCTACTCGAACTAGAGTTTTCCGATAAATTTCTCTCTGTTGGGCGATGGCGGTTGGATTCTCCCAATCTGGTTTTGGTATCTGATCGCCCTCTTTATAAGAAAAATAATCAGTGACAGCGACGCCCAGCTCATTCCCTCTTAAACCCTTAGCGAATTCCTTTTGGATAACTTCATTAATCTCGGCCAACTGATTTACATTAACTTTAGCGATATGAAAAGCCCCGGCCGCTTGAGAATTAACCTGTGTTTCATAAGCTAATTTAATTATACCGTGATTATCACCAGGGTTGTTTGAGACTAGAAATACTGGCGTACCGCTTTCAGTTTTTTTCTGGATGGCTGGGTTAAGCCTATCAGGAGATGTGCCAGTAGCATATACGACAAAAACAACAGCGTCAGCATCTCCTGTCGCTAACTCAAACTGTTCTGGTGTTAACATGGGACTGGCTATAACATCAGTGACACGAGCCGGTTTTTGGTTTTCAAATATTTTTTCTTCAAACATAATATATTTAAATAATCCTACTTTTCTAATAAAAAGTCAAAAATTAAATCTTGCCACAACTACAAAAGCCCTCCAATTTGGAAGGCTTTTGTAAACACTGGGACTTATGAATTTATAAACCCCAAAAATGGTAAATTTTATTTTGATCTTATTTTACCAGTCAATTAAAATCTAAAAAGATCAAATGGAATAGGAAAGCCCCGCCCCGTGAAATCCTTCCATATTTTATCAGGGGTGTCGCCAGTTATAGCGCTCAGCTCAGTAACACTACTTTTCATTTCTTGTCTTAACTTATATAGTTCTTCACTTTCTGGCGCATCACTTGCTTGTGATTTTAATTCCCCGAGCAATATTGAATGCCTATCTACCAGTTCTTCGATTATCTTTCTTCTGGTTGCTAAAGATTCCTCTAGCTCATCTTCACTTTTATTATAAGAATCAATTACTTCGGGCGCTCCAGATTTTTCTGGCGCTGGCCACTCATTAATTTCAGGCATAAGATTGAGTATAAAATATAATGTTATCTATTTATATTATAGTTTCCATATTAACCGCTGTCAAATAAATGTTTTTATTTAGAACTCGTGTTGTATTTTGATTATAAACTTAAGTCTTTTTTAAAATTTTAACTATCCCTCTATTAGCATCGATTTCTAACTTATCATTATCCTTTATGACTTTGGTGGCAACTTTAGTGCCAATAATACAAGGCACGCCCAGTTCACGGGAAATAATAGCGGCATGGCAAGACAGCCCTCCTTCATCAGTGACAATAGCTTTGGCTTTTTTCATTATCACTACAAAATCCGGCGAGGTCATTGGTGTGACTAATATATCACCTTTCTTGAATTTGCTAAATTCTTTAAGATTATTCACTACTTTAGCCCGGCCCACTACCTTGCCTCGACTGGCTACTGTACCAGAAAATTGTTCGATTTTTTTAGCACTATTAAAAAACTTATAAAGCTGATTTACTTTTGGTCCAGTTAAAATAATAGGTTTATTATTCAAAAGACCAGTTACAAAACCCTGATGACGTTTTTCTAATTCTGTCTTACTAACAACTAATTTTTTATTTTTATAACTATTAAAAACTTCACTATGGGACAATTGATAAAAATCGCTTTTTGCAATCTTTAAGTCCATGGCCATTCTAGTTGCTAAAAAATCAAAATAATACCAGATCTGCTGCGACAATTCTTTCATTCGATTGCGGGAATAAATGGCAATCTGTAAAGCATTTATTAAATAATTAATTTCTTTTGGTGTTTTAACTTTTTTTTGTCGAATTGAGTCCGGACTGTGAGATACTTCGTTATTTACATCTTCTTTCGTCAGTTCGTGAATAATATTATAAGAAGACTTTACCCAGGCGAATTCTTTTAATGGGTTTTTTGATTTACTAAAGCCATCTATATCTAATTTTTTAATAGGCTTTGCGTAATCAGCCAGGACCCCCGGCCAGTCTACCAGCTTGTTCTCTATATAATTAGTCAGGGGCACGGACAGGCAATAATATCTTTGGACTTGATATAATAAATCGATATATTCTTGAAAAGTTTTTACAACTTCTCTTCCAGACTGTTTTGCCCAATTGGTTTCTTTCAGTTTTAAAAGAAATTTCTTTATTCTTGGTTTAATAACATCAAAAAATTTAATAATTTTATCGGGCCAACATTTATTTTTTTGGAAAGCCCTGGTAAATTGGCTTTCAAAATATTTTAATTTTCCGTCATCATAAAGACAAATATCTTTTACCCAGATATTATTATCATATTTAATGCTAACGCCCTTAACCAATTCTGTTTTCTGCGACAAAGCCTCGCAAACAATAGCTTGCGACTGCAAAAAGCCAGATCGTTTGACCCGATTGTCCCATCGTTTTAATTTTATCGATCTCACTATATCCATATATCGATAATTATAACACAAAAACAGCCCTTTCGGGCTGTTAATGTTTTGTGAGCGGGTAACGGGAATTGAACCCGTCTCTCGACCTTGGCAAGGTCGCATAATAGCCACTATACGATACCCGCAAATTATTTAACGTGGTCCAGGTGGGAGTCGAACCCACATACCTTACGGCACAACATTTTAAGTGTTGCGTGTATACCAGTTCCACCACTGGACCCTCCCTACTCTTATTCTCAAAATCTAATAATATCCACTTGGTAATATCTGTTGCCAAACGTCTACCTAACTGTGGAGATGATGGGAGTTGAACCCATGTCCAATCGGTTTTCCTGGATACATTTACAAAAGTAGTCCGATTTAAGTTTTTAATCCTAAGCATCAGAAACCGAACAAAAGCGCCTAGAACGATCTTTCTATTAATTCGATATCCTCCGGAAAGAGCAAAGTATATCTATCTTCATGATTATGACACCAACTAACCGTTATGAAGACTGGCGGCTAATCGATGGTTACGGCGTATTAATTAGGCCATAACTGGAGCGTAACTCGGGAAAGCCCAAGTAAACGCTTTTGCCGTTTTGGCATTTGTGTTTTTTAGTCGGTTTAGCGTGACAACTAGCACGTTTTGAATATCCCGGAAAAGATCCGACTGTCGATTCCTTTCATCCCCGATAATTATCTTCTTTTTGTTAATGACCGCAGCTGCCGTTCAACGTCCCGTTTCTTAATTGTTTCTCGCTTATCATATTTCTTTTTCCCCTTAGCAACGGCAAATTCCAGCTTCAGAAAACTATGATTAGTATATATTTTGAGCGGGATCAGTGTCAAGCCCTCAGCTTGTTTCTTCCCTAATAAATGGCTAATTTCTTGACGTTTTAAAAGTAATTTGCGTTCTCTGGTTTGATTATAGTCTGGTAACGGGCCAGCACTTTTATAAGGCGAAATCTGACAATGGAGTAAATAGAGTTCGGGCTGGCCGTTTTTAGTCCGAATAGAAATAAAACTACCTTTCAAGCTAACTTGGCCGGCACGTACAGCTTTTACCTCGTGGCCGAACAAAACTAAACCCGCTTCATATTTTTCAAGAAGTTCATAATCAAAATTAGCTTTTTTGTTTTGTGCCAGTTGGGGCATAATTCCATTCTTTTAATTTCCCTAAAACCTGCTCATTAGTTAAAACATTTTCTAAATAATGGGTATAGCCTGGTTCGGCAATCATTTTAGTAACCTCAGGGTTATTGGCATACTGCTTTTTAAGTTCCGCGATTTTAGCAGCAATCTCTTTAGCGGTTGGAGCGATCTTTTCAATAATCGCAATCTCCCGAATAATTAAAGCGGACTTAACGCGCTTAACAGCATTTGGTAATAATTCAAGCTTTAATTCATCACGAGTTTTCTTAAGATGACTCAAATAATCATCAAATTTCCCGCCTTGGCGATTAACACTCTGCTCCAGTTCGGCTAACATATTCCGTGACTCACTTTCTATCAGCGCCTCAGGTAGATCACCAAATTTAGCATCATCAATAATCTTGCTTAAGAGTTCTGATTCATTCTTTAAATCAGCCTGATGGCGACGTTCATGAAGAAGACTTTCCTTGAGATTAGTTTTAAGTTCGGCTAAATCCTTAAGTTGAAAAAACTCAGCAAACTTATCGTCTAACTCGGGCAGTTCACGACTATAGACTTCTTCAACTTTTACTTCAAACTCCACCATCTTGCCAGCCAAATTCTTTTGATGATGATCGGCTGGATATGGTAAAGAGAACTTCTTGGTTTCACCTTTTTTCGCTCCCAACAAATGATCATCAAACCCGGGAATAAAATATTCTTTGCCGATTAAAATAGCTAGGTCATGATGATGGCCATCTTCAACCGGAACTTTATCTAAAAACATTTTTACACAAGCTGTTACTTTATCGCCGTCTTTAATTTCTCGATCCGCGACTTTCTCCACCGCCCGCATTTCTTGCAAATCTTTTAAACCTTTCCCTATTTCTTGATCACTAACCGTCGGCTCTTCTGATTTCAATCCTAAAACCTTATACTTTCCTAAAGCGATCGATGGTAAAAGAGATAACACAACTTTATATTCTAGGGGATTATTAGGAGCCAACTTAGTGATACTAACCTGAGGCTGACCAAATGGTTGCAGTCCGACCGTATTTTTATCAATTGCTTCATCAATAGTTTTATTGATCGCTAAATGAGCCGCCTCTTCTAAAATCGTCATCTCACCAATCTTCTGTTTTAAAATATCTAGGGGTACTTTCCCGGGACGAAAACCCTCGACTTTTACCTCTTGAGACACTTTTTCCGCGCCTTTTTCAATATAAGGAACTAACTCTTCCACACTCAACTCAACGGTTAACTCCACTTGCGATTTGTCTAAATCTTTTTTAGTAACTTGCATAATAGCTTATAAGTTAGGATAAGCGGGTCTCTAGCCCGCTTATTATAATTGATTAATTGCCTATATCATAGCAGTTTTCAAGAAAAAATCAAGATCACCGATAGCTCATCCCGAGTCTATTAAAATGCTAAATTTTTATTTTTTTTCTTTGCCCCCACTTCCAAAGTTCTTCTGGCCAAATAATAATTGAAGCTACGGCAACAATTAATAACCAATCACGAAGATTGAGGGCAGTCGTGTGGAGAAAGCCTTGAAAGAAGGGATGATAGATGGCTAGAATCTGAAGAAGGATAACGACTAGAGTCGCGCCAACTAGCCAAAGATTCTGCCAAAAGTCTTTAGAGAAAATTGAACGCCGTTCACTTTTACAATTCCAGGCATTAAACCATTGGAAGACGGCCATAACAGTTAAAGATACCGTGAGAGCTTTAAGAGGCTCAACTCTAAGATAATAAGCGAATAGAATCAAAGAACCAATCGCCATTAAAATTGCCATTAGAATTAAACGTTTGAAAGATAGATGATCTAAAATATATTTAGAGGGTCGAATGAACTTCTGATCCAACAATCCCTTTTCTTTTTTCTCCATCGCTAAGGCAACATCTAAAAAACCGTCAGTGACAAAATTTAACCAAATGATCTGAGCGGGTAAAAGCGGTAAGGGGAAATTAATGAACACCGCTGAACCAATAATTATCGCCTCGCCGGCGCTAGTTGAAAAAAGATATAAAATTACTTTACGAATCGTTTTATAAATACTCCGCCCTTCTTCGGCGGCGGCGACAATGTTAGAAAAGTTATCATCCAATAAAATCAAATCGGCCGCTTCCTTGGCGACTTCAGTTCCAATTTTTCCCATCGCGACTCCCAGATCTGCAGCCGCTAAAGAAGGGGCATCGTTAACGCCATCGCCTGTCATAGCCACCACTTCTCCGCGTTGCCGGAAGAGCTCAATGATTCTTAATTTATGATTAGGGGTCACCCGGGCGAAGACACTAGTTTTGGCAAAACGTTTAATTAATTCCTTATCAGGTAATTTGTCTAACTCCTCACCAGTTAAAACAGCTTCACTAAGACTAGTAATTCCAGCATCTTTAGCAATCGCCAGTGCGGTAACAGGATGATCACCTGTGATCATAATAACGCGCATTCCGGCGGCTGATACTTGTTTCACTGTTTCTCTAACACCAACTCGCAAAGCATCTTGCATCCCCAAAAATCCCACAAAAGCTAAGGGCGGTAAATTATCAGGAGAAATAGTCGCCATTGCTTTTTGGTTAACGGCGCAGGCGAGAACTCGTAAACCAGCTACTGATAATTTCAAAAAAATATTTATCAGTTCTTTCTTTTCCGCAATCGTAATTCTCTCGATCTTGCCGGCACGATAAATTTGACTGCATTTTTCTAATACTACCTCAGGGGCTCCAGTCAAAGACAGAAAATTATTTTGATTCGTCTGACGAATAGTAATATGATATTTAGTGAGGTGATCAAAAGGCAAATCAAGCACCAGGGGCGCTTCTTGATCGGTTTCTTTAAAACCGACCTTCTTGGCAAAAACATCCATTGCCGCTTCCGTGGGATCACCCGCGATTCGCCAAATTTTTTCTTTTTCATCATACAAGACCCGCACCCCAGAACAAAAAGAAGAAATTTTACTTAGGAGAATCAACGCTGGATGATCAAGCGGATTAATAGGATTTTTTTGTAGAGAAATCTCACCACTAGGGTCATAGCCGTCACCACTAACTTGAAATAGTTGACCATCAACATAAACTCTTTTAATAACCAATTCATTTCTCGTTAAAGTGCCGGTTTTATCAACGGCAATAATTCTCGCCTGACCCAGAGCTTCGACTGCCTGGAGTTTTTTTACTAAAACCTGACGTTTGGTCATCCGCCAAACGCCAGAAGCCAAAACCAAGGTCATAACAATGGGCAGGCCTTCGGGGATGACGGAAACCGCTAAAGAAACAACCAGGGCAAACATATCTACCCAGGAATGACCGAAAAAAATACCGACACCAAGAATAAGCGCACTCATGATACCCACGACAATAATGATAAAACGAGACAGGGCGCGAATGTTAGCTTTAAGAGGAATTTCGGTATCAATTTTAGATATCGCTTGAGAAATATGACCAATTTCCGTGTTGAGTCCTGTGGCCGTAACAATGGCCCGAGCATTACCGCCCACCACGTGTGTCCCTTTAAAGACCATATTACGCTGACTTTGCGGTGGCAACGATCCGGATCTAATAACCTCCGTAGTTTTACTTAAGGGAACCGACTCACCAGTAAAACTCGCTTCATTAACTTTAAACGAATTCGCAGAAATTATCCGGGCATCAGCCGGCACCTTGTCTCCTTCAGCTAAAGAAATAATATCACCAGGGACAATTTCATAATCCGGAACAATTAAAGTTTTTTCATCGCGCCAGACGGTCGCCGTGGTGGTCACAAACTTTTTCAAAGCTAAAAGAGTATTCTGAGCTTTACCTTCTTGAACGGCGCCAATAATTGCATTGAATAATAAAACTAAAAAGATAATAATGGCATCAATGGTTTCGCCTAAAAAGAGAATAGCCACGCCGGCTAAAATTAAAATCAAAATTAAAGGACTGATAAATTGGGACAAAAAAATAACTATCCCACCTGGAACTTTCGGATCCGGTAAGGCATTAGGACCAGACTGAGCTAGTTTTTGTTTAGCTTCCGCGCTGCTTAGACCCGCTAAACTAGAATTTAGTTCTCTAAAAATCTGGTCTAAAGTAGCGGCGTGATAAAATTTAATCATAGATTATGAGTCTCCTATAATTATAGCATAAGAACAACTAAAAACGCCCGAGCCTTAGCCCGGGCGTTTTCAATCTCTAAAAAATAATTATAATAGTAAACCAACAATCAAGAGCGCGACAATATTAAGAACTTTAATCATCGGGTTGATGGCTGGACCAGCCGTATCTTTATATGGGTCACCCACAGTGTCGCCAGTAACGGCAGCTTTGTGAGCATCCGAACCTTTACCGCCAAAGTTGCCGGCTTCAATATATTTTTTGGCATTGTCCCAAGCGCCACCACCCGAAGTCATAGAAACTGCGACAAAGATCCCAGTGACGATTGAACCAATTAATAAACCACTGAGAGCTTCAAGACCATGGCCAGCGCCTAAGAGATTAAAACCAAAACCAACAATGATCGGCACGACAACTGGAATTAAAGCGGGTAGAACCATTTCTTTAATCGCCGCTTTAGTAACGATGTCAACTGTCCGACCGTAATCTGGTTTCTCGGTACCGTTCATAATGCCAGTTTTTTCTTTAAACTGAGCGCGTACATCTTCAACCACAGAACCAGCTGCCCGACCCACCGCTTTCATCGCCATCGCGCCAAACAAATACGGTAATAAACCACCCAAAAATAAACCAATCAAAACATAAGGATTATCAATTAAGAATTGGGCACTGCCACCGCCCTCTTTGATCTTAAAAGTAAAATCAGCAAATAGGACTAGAGCGGCTAAAGCCGCTGAACCAATAGCATAGCCCTTGGTTACAGCTTTAGTAGTATTACCAACGGCGTCTAGCGGATCGGTGACGTTGCGGACATCTTCCCCGAGTTCCGCCATTTCCGCAATCCCGCCAGCGTTATCAGTAATTGGGCCATAAGCATCAATGGTAACAATGATACCGGCCATTGATAACATCGCCATCGCCGCTACTGCAATCCCATATAAACCAGCTAAAGAATAGGCTCCAAAAATCGCTAGACAAATAACGATGATCGGCCAAGCCGTTGATTTCATGGAAACAGCTAAACCAGCAATGACATTTGTTCCGTGGCCAGTACGTGAAGCCTCAGCAATGCTTTTAACCGGATTAAATTTGGTCGAAGTATAATATTCCGTAATAACCACTAATAATCCAGTAACCACCAGCCCGATTAAACTGGCAAAATAAATTTTCAAACTTAAACCACCGACAATCATGTATTTGGTAATGGGATAAAAAGCTAAAGCCGCTAAAACACCAGCGGTAATTAGTCCCTTGTACAAAGCACGCATGATGTTTTTCTTTTTACCCAGCCGAATAAAGAAGATTCCTAAAATTGAAGCAATAATCGAAACAGCTCCTAGAACTAGAGGGAATAAAATAATGTTGGTATTACCAACTATAGTGAGAGAACCTAATACCATAGCCGCAATTGAAGTCACGGCATAAGTTTCAAATAAATCAGCGGCCATTCCCGCACAATCACCAACGTTATCACCAACATTGTCGGCAATTACCGCCGGGTTTCTGGGATCATCTTCTGGAATACTAGCTTCTACTTTACCGACTAAGTCGGCGCCGACATCAGCGGCTTTGGTATAAATACCACCACCTAAACGAGCAAAAATAGAAATTAACGAACCACCAAAAGCAAAACCGATTAAAGCATGCAAATCATGGGTTAGAAAATAAAAGCCTGAAGTACCTAGTAAAGCCAGGCCAACGACTAATAGACCGGTAACACTGCCTCCCTTAACCGCAACATTAAGCGCTTTAGCTAGGCCACCACGGGCTGCTTCAGTAGTCCGGACATTAGCCCGGACACTGACGAACATTCCGATATAGCCAGTTAAAGCTGATAAAGCCGCCCCGATAATGAAGGCTAAAGCAGTTTTCCAACCTAAGGTCGGAATAAAACCAATCACTAAAAATAAAATAACGGCCACCAGGGCCACTGATTTGTATTGGCGATTTAAGAAGGCTTTTGCTCCGGCTTGAATTGCCTGAGCGATCTCCTGCATTTTTTCATTACCGCTAGGCAGACGTAAAATGGAGGCAATGACAATCGCCCCATAAATAATGGCGACCAACGCACTGCCCAGAATTAATAATGTGGTTAACATAAATTTTTCTGCTTGATCGTCTTTATTCAACGATCAAATATTTTAATCTTTTTTAGTTTTTCTAGTCTTCTTTTCTTTTTTAACCTCTGGCGCTTCAGCTTTAGAAACTTCTGGAACTTCTGGAACTTCAGAGGTGGTAACTTCATCGTTAGCCACTGGTTCAACGTTTTCTACTGGTATCAAGCTATCAGTCGCTACTAATTCCTCTTCATCACTACCTAAGACTTTTTTCTCACCTTCTTCCGAGGCTTCAATAATATCGATTTTCCAGCCAGTCAGACGCGCCGCTAAACGAACATTTTGTCCCGCCTTACCAATTGCTAAAGATAATTTATCCGAAGCTACCTTCACACTCGCCTTATGTTCAGTCTCATCTAAATCAATGGTTAAAACCTTAGCGGGGGCTAGAGCATTAGCGATGAATTTAGCCTGATCTTCATTATACTCAATAATATCAATCTTTTCACCACCTAGCTCGCTGATAATAGTTTGTACCCGACTACCTCTCTGACCCACACAGGAACCAACTGGATCGACATTCTCAGCGTCGGTCCAAATCGCTACCTTAGAACGAGACCCGGCTTCTCTGGCCACCGCTTTAATTTCCACTAAACCATTAGCCACCTCAGGAATTTCCAAATAGAAGATCTTACGTAAAATTTCTTCAGCCCGACGAGAGAGAATAATTTCTGGGCCTTTGTGCCCTTCGCGCACTTCTTTAATAAACACCTTAATCCGGTCATTAGGATTATAGCGTTCGCCATAAATCTGTTCTTCCGCCGGTAGTAATCCGATGGCTTTACCAAGATCGACAAAAACAAAGCGACCTTCGCGACGCTGGACAATGCCAGAGACAACTTCTTTCTCCTTACTTTTGAATTCCCCAAAAATCATATCTCTTTCCATTTCTCGTAGTTTTTGGATAATCACTTGTTTGGCGGTTTGGGCAGCCATCCGACCATAGCTGTCGGGAATCGGCAGTTCAGTTATAATTTCTTCACCAATCTGAGCATCATGCTTTAGAATTAAAGCTTCTTTTAATTGAATATCAGTTTTAGGATTAAACTTCTTCTTTCCTTCTTCATTGGTTTCTTCCTCAACCATGAAATTAACAAAATTTTCACCCCGAATTTCTTCTTTACTCAATTCCTTCAAATTGGGGTTATATAAATTCTGTAACATTTCTGCTTCTTCTTGCTCGGGCAGATTTTCAACTACTGTTTTGACATCAAAAATTTCCGAACGGCCGGCTAGCGGTTCGAATTTAACCCGAATGTTTTGATTGCGCTCACCGTAATCCTTACGATAAGCAGCGGCCAAAGCCATTTCCACGGCGGCAATCACCGCCTTATAATCTAAATTTTTTTCCTCACACAACTGCTTAATCGCATTGTTAATTTCGGACATATTTTTTGTACCAGGCCGGATTTTAACTAAACCGACGCTAGCATAAACTAAGTTCTTAAGATAAAAAGCTAATTGTATTAAACAACTAGCTTTCTATTATATAATACCAGATATTTGATTTTTGTCAAAGTCTGAGCTAATTTAGTTAAACGGGTAGTAAGTTTGATAATCCACCGAGTTATTGATCGCTTTACCAAGAATAATAATTGAAAAACGGGTTATGGCCCAAGCGACTAAAATAATCACCAAACCAATAATGGCATTAGTCAGGAGCGAAGTGGCTTTTTTTACTTTTTCTTCATTGCCACCCGCCATCATATATTGAAAACCAGCGAAAATAGTTAGGGCTAAAAAGATAATACCTAAGAACCCGAGAGCGATGTTAATCACCCGAGCAATGGTAATACGAATATCTTGTGGTATTTTATTGCCATAAACTTGACCAATCTCGTTCAATCCAGTTTGACTTTTAATTAAACTATTGTCAGCTTGAACGGGTAAGGCTGAAGAAATCAGAAGTAAAGAGAAGATAGTAATAATGAATCCAGCGAGGAGTTGTTTTTTAGCGATAGTCATATTTATGATATAATTAGAATAGCTAATTATATTATACAAAAAACCCCCTAAACATACAAGAAAATGAGCTTAATGAAACGGGTCGCCAATAATACCTTAATTCAAATCACAGGCAAAGCCATTTCGACGGTTTTGGGGCTTTTTTCATTGGCATTAATCACCCGCTATCTTGGCCCCACTGGCTTTGGTGAATATACAACGGTAATTACTTTTTTAACTTTTTTTGCGGTAGTGGCTGACTTCGGTCTCACTCTAGTCACGGCTCAAATGCTCAGCGGACATAAAGAAGACGAGTCGAAACTGCTAAATAACCTCTTTAGCTTACGCTTAGTTTCCATTATAATCCTTCTAGCTCTAGCACCCATTATCCTTTTAGCTCTCCCCTATGGCGCAACCGTAAAAACCGGAGTATTGATTGCCCTAGTCGCCTTTCTCTTCCCGGCTTTAAACCAAATTCTCATCGGACTATTCCAAAAGAAACTGAGTATGGATCGTGATGCCGTGGCCGAAGTGGTTGGCCGCCTCGCACTCATCCTGGGAATTTTGATAACGCAAAAAATTGATTTAGGATTAAATGGAATTTTAATCGCCACAGTAATTTCGGCCGGAGCTAATTTCTTTCTCCATTACGTTTTAGCTTTTAAGTACGCTGTTATAAAATTGGAGTTTGATTTCTCGCTTTGGAGAAAAATATTTATCAAATCCTGGCCCCTAGCAATTACAATTGTTTTAAATCTAATCTATCTGCGTGCCGATACTCTGCTCTTGTCGCTCCTACGCGATACTAATGAAGTCGGTTTATACGGCGCTACTTATCGAGTGATTGATGTTTTAACCACGATTCCTTTTATGTTCGCGGGTTTAATCTTACCAATCCTCACTAGCGCAGAAGTAGCTGGAGATAAGTCCTATTTTAAAAAAGTTCTCCAGAAATCTTTTGATTTTATGGCTCTTCTGGCCATCCCGCTAATTGTTGGGGCTCAGTTTCTGAGCGATCCAATTATGTTATTTGTCGCCGGTTCTGATTTTGCAGCCGCTGGCCCGATCCTGGCGATGTTAATTTTCGCGGTAGGAGCGATTTTTCTGGGAACCATGTTCTCCCATGCGGTTATTGCCTTAAATCGACAAAAGAAGATGATTGGCTTTTATTTATTTACCAGTCTTAGCGCCCTCGTCGCCTATGTAATCCTTATCCCTCGTTTTTCCTACACCGGCGCCGCGGCCGTAACTATTTACAGTGAAGTATTAATCGCAATTTTTTCTGGTTATTGCGTATTTAAATATAGTCGCTTCCTGCCTAACTTAAAAATGTTATTAAAAGCTCTACTTAGTAGTGCGATCATGGGTTTATTCTTATGTTTCTTCCCAATAGTTTATCGAACTTCTCTCAGCGGGCTGATCCTTATCCTTTTTACAGCTGGCTTAATTTATTTTTTAGCCCTATACTTATTGGGCGGTATAAAACCAGAAGACATGGAAATAATCTTTAAACGTCAAAATAAAAGCGGTCAAACCTATGGACCCACAAATAATCTTTGAAGACCAAAACTATTTAGTGATTAATAAACCCGCCGGCCTAGCCGCGCATGGCGGTGGTAATTTAAAAGAGCCAACTCTCACGGATTGGTTAATTTCTTACTATCCAAAAATAAAAAATGTGGGCGATGATCCAACGCGCCCGGGATTAGTCCACCGTTTAGATAAAGAAGTCAGCGGCTTGATGGTAATTGCTAAAACCAAAAAAAGTTTTGAAAATTTAAAAAATCAATTTAAAGATCGTGAGGTTAATAAGGAGTACACCGCCCTAGTTTATGGTAAAGTTTTAAGAGAGGATGGGGAAATTAATTTTCCAATCAAACGAGCGAGCACCGGACATAAAATGGCTGCCTTACCGTTAGGCTCAGATGACCTACTGTCAAGACATAATCCAAAAAATCGCGATCATGGCAACATCACGGGGCATTTTCAGGCTAAAGCGGCCCTAACTCAATTTCAGATATTACAAAAATTTGTTAACTATACTTTACTGCGCGTCAAGATCAAAACTGGCCGGACTCACCAAATTAGGGTACATTTTTTTGCTTCTGGCCATCCCTTGGTGGGTGATAATCTCTATTGTACCCCGAAGACTAGGGCAAAAAATAAAAAGATTAATTTGGGACGAATCTTCCTGGTTGCCGACCAACTTAGTTTTCGAGACTTGGCTGGCCAAACTAAAAAATTTCAGATTTCCTGGCCAACGGAACTTACTCAAGCCCTGCCACGCCATTAATTTTTGACTCCCGGAATAATTTTTACTATAATATACAACAGTTATTAATTAATAAATAATTATAAAAAACTATGAAGAAAGCTCTAAAGGCCCTATTCACGCGAGAAAAATTCTTGCGGGTTACTCTGCCAATTGTCCTGGTGATTATTTTGGCAGTGATCGGCTATCTATCTTTTGATAAGCCGACAAAAAATTTAAGCGCCGATGAGGCGAAAACTAAGGCTGAACAATTCATCAACGACTTCTTAATGCAAAGTGGCAATAAAGCGACTATTCAAGAAGTAACTACTGAATATGGCCTCTTTAAATTAAAAATTGATATCGTCACTCAAGTAGTCGAGTCATATCTTTCTAAAGATGGGAAATTATTCTTTCCCCAAGCTTTAAACGTGGATGAGCTAGCGGCTACTAAAAATGGTGATAATACTGAAGCCCCCGCCGGCGAGGTTCAAGCTGGAACGGTATCAGTAAAAACCGCCAAGCCAACAGTAGAATTATTTGTCATGAGCTATTGTCCTTATGGAACGCAAATTGAAAAAGGTATCTTACCGGTTATAAAAGCCCTGGGTAATAAAATTGATTTTGAACTAAAGTTCTGTAGCTATATCATGCATGGAGATAAAGAAATTGCGGAGAACTTAACGCAATACTGTATTCAAAAGGAACAGGGAGATAAATTAAATACTTATTTGGAATGTTTCTTAACCGCTAGCGATTCAACTGGTTGTTTAGATAAAGCGGGTGTAAATAAGACAAAATTAAATAGCTGTGTAGCTAAAACTGATGCCCAGTATAAAGTTAATGAAAATAGCAAAAATAAGGTTGGCTACCAAGGCAGCTTCCCCGGATTTGATGTTTATAAAGCAGACAATGATAAATATAATGTGGGTGGCTCGCCAACTTTAGTAATTAACGGTCAGGATGTTCAGAGCGGACGTGACTCAGCTTCATTATTGAAGACCATCTGCAGTGCTTTCACAACTGCCCCAAAAGAATGTGAGATTGAATTATCAAGCGCTTCACCGGCTCCCGGATTTGGAACCGGCACCGATACCAGCGGCGCAGCGGCTGACTGCCAATAAATTAAAATTAGGTACAAAAAAGACGAGTTTAATGCTCGTCTTTTTTTGTATTTAAAACTAATTAAATGCGACCACGCCATTTCTCGGCGGCGAGAATTCTTTTGACTGCAATAATATAAGCGGCCTGACGTAAAGTAATAGCGCCATTCTTCTCCTGATACTGATCATAAACTCGTTGCCAATTAGTTTTCATTTTCTTTTCTAAGAGCTGGCGAAGGTATTCTTCATCTAAAATCTGACCGGTCCGATTCTGAGCCCACTCAAAATAACTTACAATGACGCCACCGGAGTTGGCTAAAATATCAGGCACAACTAACTTTTTGTTTTGAGCAAGAATTTGATCAGCTTCATAAGTGATCGGCCCGTTTGCCAACTCAACTAAATATTTAGCTTTAATCTGCCCAGCATTATCAGCCGTAATTTGATTCTCAAGGGCGGCTAAAACTAAAATGTCAGTTTCTAATTCTAATAGTTGAGCATTAGTTATTTTTTCTCCACCCGTATAATCACCAACCGCTTGTCCACTATTCTTCCATTGGACTAATTCTGGGATATTAAGTCCAGCAGGGTTATAAAGACCACCACGGCTATCAGAAACCGCAATTATTTTATGGCCATCGTGATAAAGTTTTTCGGTCATAAACAAACCAGCGTTACCAAATCCCTGAATAACAATTTTAGTCTCTTTCTGGTCAGGCAAGAATTTAGCGGTCATCTCTTTAATTACCAAATAACCACCCTGCGCTGTCGCGTCACCCCGAAGTGCGATTCCTCCAAGTTCTACGGGTTTACCAGTAATCATCCCGGGTTCATGATGGCCAACTTTCTTTTCAAATTCATCAAGCATCCAAGACATGATTTGACCATTAGTATAAACATCGGGCGCCGGAACATCTTTGTCTTGGCCGAGATATTCATAAAAACTATCAATATATTGACGACTCACGGTTTCTAATTCTTTTTTATCTGCTGCTTTCGGATCAAATTTCACCCCACCTTTAGCGCCACCGTAAGGGATATCGGCTAAAGAATTCTTTAGCGCCATCCAAAAAGCTAAAGATTTAACTTCATCTTCGGAAACATCCGGATGAAAACGAATCCCCCCTTTTCCCGGACCAAGAGCACCACTATAAAGAATACGCCAAGCCGGATATTTCTTCCCGGAGATATCTAACTCAGTATATTTAACTTGCACCGGTTCTAAAAGAACCTTCATGTCCTCATCACTAATGTTTTCCAAAGACTGAACTTCTTTTAACCTTTGAAGATTACCCTCAAAAATACTCATATAATCTAAATTAAAAATTAATTAAGAAAAGCTTCAATGTCGCCCTTAAGTGTTTCTTTATTCCTAAGACCAATAAATTCGCCAACCACTTTCCCGCTTTTAAATAATTTCAAATTAGGAATACTTTGAATTTGATATTCCAAGGCTAAATCTTGGTTAGCCGCTTCTTCAGTATTCACCTTAACAATTTTTAATTTGTTGGCCATCTCGACTGCTAGTTCCTCCAAAATAGGGGCCATCATCCGACAAGGCATACACCAGGGCGCCCAAAAATCAACGAGCACTGGGTGATCACTATTTAGAACTTCGGCCACAAAATTTTCTTTGGTTAATTCTAAAACTTGAGACATAAATTTATTTTTTTATTATTTCTTTAAATATTTTTTCCATCTGAAGGCTATTATCTTTAGTCTGGTTAACTAAACAGCGATCAAATTCTTCGGCCACCACCTTCTCCATTAACGACGCCAACGCGGATTTGATTGCTTTTAGTTGGATCAGTAGAGAAAAACAATCTCGTTGCTTATTGGTGAGCATTTTTTTTGCTCCATTTAACTGACCGATAATGTTATTAATTCGTTGTTCAGTAGTTTTCATGTCCTTATTATACCACACCCCCCAGGGGTGTCAAGACAAAAGAATAAACTGACCGTATCAGCCAGTTCATGCTAATATTAAATAAAATCTACCTAGAAATAATCAACCAATAGTTCCCTCGCCGACGATATAAGTGTTGCAATTTTAACTTAGCCTCAGCGACTAAACGGATGAGTTCTCTCCTCTTAAAAGCATGATAATAGCGATCACTAACCACCACCCCTTGTGAGTTCTTCCAGGGGAAAATGAGATCACCATAGTCTAAATCACTGCGGCCTAAAAATTTATTCCACGTCGCTTTTCTAAACAGGGAACGAAACTTTTTATAACCATAAAGATCCCAAACACTAATAATTAATTGGCCGCCAGGCTTTAGCTTGGCGGCTAAATTCTCTAATGCTCGGAGTCTTGAATTATGGCTGGGCAAATGTAGTATCACCGCTAAGCAAAAAATAAAATCATAATGATCATCAGACAACGGCGATAAATCCAAAATATCCATCACCCGAAAGGTGAACTGCGGATAATTTTTTTGAGCGAGAGTAATTAATTCTAAACTATTATCTATCCCTAAATAATTAATCGACTTATTAGCAAAAACTTCTAAAATCCGGCCGTTACCGCAACCAACATCAAGAACGCTAGCGGACGATTGGATTGACTGTGCAAGATAGTGAACTTCCGGCCAAATCTCTTTTTTGCGACTAACATCAAAATCAACGGCAATGGCTCGATAACTGTCTTTAACTAACTGCTGTAATTTATGGATCGTCTCATTAGTCATAACTTAAATATTCTTTTTCTTGGAAATTCCCTTTTCCAGCCTTAATAGCTCGCTGCAACTTTAAGCAACCATCACATTTGCCGCAGGAAGTGAAATGCGAATCACCAAAATAATTTAAAATGTAAGCCTGACGGCAACCTAAATGATAAACATAATTTTCCATTTCATCTAATTTCTCATAAGCCCGCACGGCTTTGATTCTCAAAGCTTTAAAATCTAAATTTAAATCCTCCGGCTCAACAATTTTCAAGATTTTAATTTCTGTACCCCGAAATGGCGGACGATATTCGACTAAATCTTTCTCGGCTAACTTTTTAACAACTCGTAAAAGCGAATCTTTCCTAACCTTTAAAACCACGGCTACTTCCTCGGGATTGAATTCCCAACCTTGAACTAAATCATGGGGATATTTCTCTTGTAATTTCTCAACGATCTCCAATTGAGTTTTAGCCCTAGTCCCCAAGGAACCAAATAACTCCGACCAATCTTTTTTTAGTTTCAAAAATGAATTCGAGTTCTTTTCATTTGGTCTGGATAAATAACCCTCTTTCTCTAAGATTTTTAAAGCCGTACCAATTGCCATTTCCGGCACGGAATCAGAGAGGTTTTGAGCAATTTCGGCATAAGTAACTAACAAGGAGGCGTCAGGATCAATTTCTAAACCGGCGCGACGTAATAAAAAATCATAAATCTCAATAATTATTTCGGGGTTAGGGTTGTCACCTTTGATAAAAAATTCCCGGAGATAACGATCTTGTTGATGATAAAACAAAATACAAAAACTAGGTTGGCCATCACGACCGGCCCTTCCCGCTTCCTGATAATAAGCTTCGATCGTCCCTGGTAAATCATGATGAATAACAAACCGGATATCTTTTTTATTAATCCCTAAACCAAAAGCATTCGTCGCGACCACTACTTGTGCTTCGCCTTTCATAAATTGTTCCTGGACCCAGTCGCGACTGTTAGTATCCATTCCCGCATGGTAGCCGACCGCCTTAATATCGTTAGCAATTAAGACTTCTAAAATCTCATCGGCCTTAGCTCTAGTACCAACATAAATTATTCCTGAACCAACTTCCGGGTTAGTGGTTAAAAAATTTACAATATTATCAATTTTCTGGCCGTTAGGAGCCGAAACAACAGCTAGTTGTAAATTAGGACGCGCAAAACCAGTCAACACTAACTCCGAATCAGTTAAATTTAATTGTTTGACAATGTCATCGCGGACTTCGGGAGTAGCCGTGGCCGTTAAAGCCACAACCACGGGCGAACCAACGAGTTTAATCGCGTCCTTTAACCGCAAATAGCTTGGTCGAAAATCGTGTCCCCATTGACTAATACAGTGAGCTTCATCAATCGCGAACAAACTAACTTTAATATCTTGTAAATCTTTTAAAAAGTTTTGATTATAAAAACGTTCCGGAGCAATATAAATAATTTTGTAGCCACCCGCTTTTATTTTGGCTAAACGTTTTTCTGTTTCCGTTAGTGAAATAGAGGAGTTGATAAAAGTAGCTGGTATCCCAACTTGCTCTAAAGAATCAACCTGATCTTTCATTAAAGCAATGAGGGGTGAAATAACGATAGTCACTCCTTCTAAGATTAGGGCGGGCAGTTGGTAAATTAAAGACTTACCGCCACCGGTTGGCAACACTACGACTGTGCTGCGCTTATCTAAAATATTATCAATCGCTGTTTCTTGGCCAGGCAAAAAAGATTCATAACCAAAGTGAATCTTTAATAGTTCTTTTAACTGCTCTTTTTGTGCACTCTTAGCCATAATTCAAGTTGATTAACATTTTCATCAGTATTGACGTTAATGAAATTGACATTTAAAATATAAATGGATGCGTTCTTTAGAATTATTAAATTTACGCCAAATGAAAATTACCGACATTAAACCTCCGGAATCAGTGATTAGATCTCTGCCCCAATCCGTATACAAATTAATTGAAGAGTTCATTGTTTCTGAACCAGAAAGTTTAGAAGAAAAAATCTCAATTAATACTTTACAGGAATTAGCAGGAATTGCTAAAAATGTATCAGTCTCGGAAACACAAAATTTAATAATTGGGATTGATATTAAGAACTTTCTGAATAAAGTATGGCCAGAAATCACTCAACGAGCTAATGGCCGAATGGCCAGCCTAAGAAATTGCTTTATTAGTCTCTGTATTGCCTCTTATGGCAAAGAGGATCTCAATGCATTGATTATTAAAAGGTTACGGGAACAACAAGAAATTATCACTGGTTTAGAAGAAGATCTCCAACTAATCGCCCATGGCGTGTGTCAAAACTTAATTATTCTAGCTCTTAACACCAAAACTTTCCAGACAACCGAACAAGTGAAAGAGGACTTAAAGAAACTGGCGATTGATGAAGAGTGGCAAACAATGATTCCCAACTAAATGAACAGCCTCAGGACCTGAAAAGCCGTCACAAACGGCTTTTAAATTTATTAGCCCTAAATATGACCGAATTACTAAGCCACTTTTTTCGACCATTGACAGAACAAAAGAAACATTATATTATATCTAGAACCAATCTTACATTGCAATGAGAAAAATGACCGTCAGTATCTTGTTGTGTTTAGCACTGCTCTGCGCAGTACTAATACCATTCGCCGCTCACCAGCCTAACGCTGATGAGATGGCTGGCGAGGTAGTCAAGCCATACAGCGACATCTTCCCCTATATCTTAGGGGTAATGTCACTAATGTTTGGCATACTAGCTGGGATGATATTAAAAAAAAGAATTTAAATTACAATCACTCATCCCATCTTAGCCGCCATCAAGTGCGGCTTTTTTATTTTTCAAAATAAAGTTAACTTAATTTATTCTTCCGGCAATAAATCTCCCAAACATTCTTGAATAAGAAAGCGATTGTTAGTGGGCCGATACCACCGGGAACCGGAGTAATGTACGAGGCTTTCTCTTTAACATTTTCAAAATCAACATCACCCCAGACTTTGCCATTAATTTTAGTGATCCCAATATCAATAATCACGGCTCCTTCTTTAACCATTTCTTTTTTGATTTTGCCTGGCTCACCGATCGCGGTCACCAGTAAATCCGCTTGAGCTGATCCTTGTTTCAAACTTACTTTAAGACCAAGTAGTTCTAAAATATCTTTCACCCCCTGACCAAAAACTTCGGAGTTATACAAAACGCAGGCTGATTTTCCTGGAGCCATAAATTTAATCTCCTCCAAACAAGCTTTGATAGCTGCCAATACCGGCGACATCACATAGTCAGGGTGATTGGGATGAAAGCCGTCAACATCTTTATAAGGATCGATCGCGGCAATAACCTGATCAGTGTTAATTTCTTGAGGAAGCGGTAATTGAACTAAAATACCATCAATAGCGGGGTCATCATTCAAGAATTTAATGGTGGTTAATAGTTCTGTTCCCGAAACATCACTCGCTAATTTATAGACATGAGTATCAATCCCAACTTTTTTCCCTTCGGTTTCTTTTAGAGCAACATAAAGTTTTGAATCCTCCCTTTCACCAACTAAAATAATGGCCAAGTTTGGCCTTGGACCATTTAACTTATGGATCGCTTGGGTAATTTCATCCTTAACTTTTTCAGCAATCATTTTACCATCAATTATTTTCATCATAGCTTAGATTGTTGTTTATATTTTATAAATCCGGCCACGGTTTTTTCAAAACTCTCCGCTAACTTTAACTTAAGTGCTTCTTCGGGAGTAAGCCAGATGAATTCAGTTAATTCTGAGTTATCGAGAACTACTTTCTGATCATCTTCAAGCTGACAGTAGACATTAAGATAAATGAAATGCGCTGGTCGGTTAAAATCTTTAGAACCAATCAACTCGCCAGAATAGACGATTTCAATCGGCTTCACGGTTAAACCAACCTCTTCGGTGACTTCACGAAGTGTCCCGGCAATAATGGTTTCTCCCGGTTCAATATGACCCCCCGGAATAACCCATTTATTATGCCAAGAAGGAGCTTTAGTTAATAAAATTTCTCGTTCCTTATTCTCGATTATTGCCCCACTAACTACTTCAATTCCTTTAGAAAAATTAGAAGTCATAATTATTTAGTAGGGATGGGAAATTCCGCACATAGTCCCTTAATTAAACTTTTTAACTCAGCTAGTTTATCATCCCGATCTTTATTCTTAAAAGCCAAGTCAATATATTCAACTAGTAGTACCATTTCAGCTTCTTTCATCCCACGCGTAGTAATTGCTGGAGTGCCTACTCGCATACCGGAAGGATTCATTGGTGGGTTAGGATCGTTAGGAATAGTAGAACGAGAAACAGAAATACCAATTTTCTCCAAAATCTTCTCCGCTTCTTTCCCGGCTAAACCTTGAGGATTTAAATCAATCACCATTAAATGATTATCAGTCCCTCCGGAGATTATTTGATAACCTCTTTTAATAAATTCCGCGGCCATAGCCTGAGCGTTTTTTATAATCTGCTTAGAGTACTCAATGAATTCTGGTTTTAGAGCTTCACCAAACGCTACAGCTTTAGCGGCTGTAATATGATCATGCGGTCCACCCTGCATGCCCGGAAAAACCGCGCTATTAATTTGTTTGGCATACTTTTCTTTACACATAATAATCGCTCCCCGTGGTCCCCGTAAAGTTTTGTGAGTGGTCGTGGAAACGACATCAAAAATCGGCACAGGATTCTTTAATTGCTTAGCGGCAATTAATCCGGCAATATGAGCGATATCAGCAAAAGTATAAGCACTGATTTCATCCGCAATATCTTTAAACTTCTGCCAATCGATCTCTCGAGAATAAGCGGAAAAGCCGGCCACAATCATTTTTGGCCTTTCTCTTAAAGCCACTTCTCTGACCTCATCCATATCAATAAAACCAGTTTCTAAGTTAACACCATACTGAACAAAGTTGTACAAACGTCCCGAGAAGTTCACACTATGACCATGCGAAAGATGACCCCCATGATCTAATTTCAACCCTAAAACCTTATCACCAGGATTCAAGAAGGCCATATAAACAGCCGCGTTGGCCGGTGAACCAGATAAAGGTTGAACGTTAACATGCTCGGCGTCAAACAACTTTTTTGCTCGTTCAATCGCTAAATCTTCTATTTCATCAATCAAATAATTACCACCATAATAACGTTTGCCGGCATAACCCTCACTATATTTATTAGTTAAAACTGTCGCCATCGCCTCTAAAACCGCCGGGGAAACATAGTTCTCGGAAGCAATGAGTTCAATTTCTTCATTCTGTCTCATTTCTTCTTTCTCAATAATAGCCCAAACTGCCGGGTCTTGTTGTGATAAATGATCGTATTTCATATTGTTAATCTTAGTTTAGCGAACTAGTTTTGTCAAAACCAATCGCTATTTAATTTTTCGAAATAATGGTCCATACATATCTTCTTTGATGCTAATTTTTACCTCATTGCGATCAATCTTATTAACAAATTTAACGGGCGCTTCGGTAATAAGAGCCAACGGTCGTTGTTCGTTGCCCTCGCCCATACAAAAAACCGCTGCTGTGGCTAAACTATCAGCCACATTAACCCGAGAATATTTAAATGGTCGACCAAAAATATCGGGTTGACCACGATATTTCTTTAAACCTTTAAAGCCGGCGTAACCTAGGGCGGCACCGGTAATCCCTGCCCGAAGCGGCCAACAACGGCTATCAGTTACAACGACACCAAAGTGCTTTAGATGCTGCTGACGTTTAAAAAAATTTCTGATTCTAGCCGCCGCGCGATAACTGTCTCGAGGCAAAAGAATAATTTGACCATTGCCATTACTTTCATCTACACCGGCGTTGGCCATAGCCATCCCATCCTTAACTGTTAAACAGACTCGTTTCGTAGGGATAACTAGGTCACTTTCCTGACGAATTATTTTCATTTTAGTTTTGTCATCAGTTTTAGGAACAAGCCGACCCTCGGCCAAGGCAATGATCTTGGAAGTAACCACTAAAATACCACCATCGAGTATGCGCGGCAGATATTTACCAATAAACGATAATAAGTTACCTCGGGGTGGAAAAATAGTAGTTCTAATTGCTTTGACGTTCATATTTGAGAAAATAAATACCTAAATAAGATAAGGGGGTATAGAGGAACCCCATCGTTACTTTATATAACCACCAAGGTATCGCGATCAAAGTAATGGTTTTGAGAGAATAAACTCCAATAAAAGCCACTAACATAAAAATAGTGGTATCTAAAAGTTGCGACCACAGGTTAGATAGATTGGATTGCAACCAAAAAGCGTGATTGTTAAATTTTTTCTTAAAAAAGAAGAAAGCGATAACGTCTTGATACTCGGCGATAAAAAAGGCCAGGAGTGATGCCAATGACATCCGGAGTGATAAGTTAAAGATAGCATTAAAGCCATCTTTGAATTTTAAACCATCACTTGACCAAGGCATGACTAGAGCGATTAAGGAATAGAGCATGAATAAGCTAATACTAAGTAGCCCCGCAAAAACAAAATTCTTCGCCATCGCCCTGCCATAAACCTGGCCGATTACATCGGTGGTTAAAAAAACAAAGGGAAAGAAAAAAACCGAAACTGATAAATGGGTACCTAATATAAAGGGCATTATTTTTGCTCCTAAGGTATTAGCCGCCAGCAAAGAAACTAAATAAAGACTAAGAGCAACAATTATTTTAAAGTTAATTGGATGGTGAGACATAAAGAGGGTTAAAACTAGTTAATAAAAAACGTCCCCAAGGACGTCATTAATGACTAGCATTAACAGCCCTTGAGTTACGAGAGATAAAATAAAACAGGATTAAAACTGGACCAGGTTTTAGTGGTTTTCGTAATTAACATAGTAATTTAATTATAAATGATTTCCCGGGAAAAAACAAATCAGATAAATTTTAGTTAAAATACAAACTAAAACTTTTTAACCATATAATTTCCATGTAATCTGTACCCCAATTTCTTATAATATCCTCGAACGCCAATCCCAGAGATTATTGAAATATTAGGTAATTTATGTGCTCTAACAATTTCTTCAGCCTTATTTAACAAAGCTTTACCTAATCCGCTATGTTGAACTTTTTTCATAGCGCCAACTGACACCAATTCGCCATAAACATGAAGCTCACGAACAATCGCGGACGCAACTGGGCTTGAAGAATCAAGTCTTAAGCGACAAAAACCATATAAAACTTTTTTATCAGGACTATCAGCACTAATAAAGTATTCTGTTCCGCCAGAAGATTGATATTGTAAAATGTCGAGCTGACCATTATTTTTTATAACACCGGATTTTACTTCTCGGCAACGGATACAATTACACTTTACTCCTCTAGCTTGCATAATTTGGCGCAAATTGGTTATTTTGTTACCAGCCACAATAGATTCCTCAGGGATATCTCGAATCAAACGAATAATACGGACATAAGGCGGAACAACTGCTTTACATTTTACAATTAAATTTTGGAGGGTCTGATCAGAATAGGGCTTATATTTACCGGATCGATACCAACGATACAATAAGCTGCCCCTGGTAACTACCGTGGGGTAAAACTTTATTTGGTCAGGCTGAAACCGCTCATCATTAAATAATTTTTTAAATAATACTAAATCTTTAGTCGGAGTAGATCCTGGTAGGGCGGGCATTAAATGATAAGTAACCTTAAAACCATATTGCTTGAGCAGTTGGGTCGCCTCGGTTATGGCCTTGACTCCATGTCCCCGCTTATTTAATTTTAAAATTTTATCATCAACCACCTGGACACCAATTTCTACTCGCGTGCAACCGAGATTTCTCATCTCTAAAAGTTCTTGATCATTAATATAATCCGGCCGAGTCTCTAAAGTTAATCCAATAATTTTATATTCAGCTAGTTCATTCTTTTTTTGTTCTTTTTTTAAAAGCTGTTGTAAATTAATCAGACTCAAATTCTGAGGATAGAGCGCTTGAAGATTTAATTTTTTCTTTTGATAATCATTCGCCGCTTTAAAACAATTTAGAATGTACCAATACTTGTACTTAATTGGTAAATAACTCCAAGTGCCACCAATCACAATAATTTCGATTTTTGTTGGCTCATGCCCATTATTTTCTAACGCCCGTAAACGCAAAGCTACTTGTTTATAGGGATTATAGGAGCAACGAATCGCTCTCATCACCGCCGGCTCATTAGACAAATAGCTAGTCGGCACATCACTCTCATGCGGGCAATAAGCACAACGGCCCGGACAAGGAAACGGCTTAGTTAAAACGGCGACCGGAGCAATCCCCGAGAGAGTGCGAATGGCGCGTTTCCGTAAAATTCTTTCTAGTTTCCCCACAGTCGGTCCAGTAGTGGTTTTGACTAACTGACGATATTCCTTTAAGATATCAGAATTCAAAATTGACGCTAATTTATATTTCTTACAAATTAATCGTTTATACGCCTCTAAATCATTATGATTTTGGATTTTTCTCCCGTAATCTTTCAATAATTCCTTTATTGCTTCAACCATACAATTAAGTTATAATTAAGTTATCATTCTTCTTATAATATATCATTTTTTATAATTAAACAATATTGTTATGAAATCTAAAATTATTAAAATTCTCCTATTTTTAGCTTTAATTTTAGTGCCTATCGGCCTCGCCCAAGCAGCGCAAACTAAAAGTGATGATTCTGTTTATGTGGCCAATGATGAAATTATTAATGGTAATCTTTACGCGGCCGGAAAAACTATTGTTGTTGATGGCTCTATTAGTGGCGATTTAATTGCAGTCGCTCAAACGATTAAAGTTAACGGTCGAATTGAAGGCGATATTATCGGGGTCGCTCAGGATATTATTGTTAACGGCGAAGCAGGCGGAAATATAAGAGTCCTTGGTAATTCAGTGACGATTAATGGCACGGTTTTAAGAAACGTGAACGCTTTTGGGAACAATTTATCTTTTGGGCCAAACTCACACATCGGCTGGGACATGTATTTAGCTGGCTCTAGTATTGAAGCCCGCGGAACGATTGACGGCGGTTTGTCTGGTTATGCTAATCACGCTCTACTCGCTGGCAAAGTGGGCAAGGATGTTAACTTAAAAATGAATGGTAAGTTATCGGCTCAAAAAATTGTGATTACTCCGGAAGCGATAATTAATGGCGATATTATTTACACGGCCAAAAATGGTGCCCAAATTTCCGAAAAAGCTAGTATCGCGGGGAAGATCGAACAAAAAGCACCAGAGAATAGAAATATTAATTGGTTTTGGCTCTGGCTTTGGGGCAAGACCTTCGAAATCTTGGCCGCTTTATCGGTCGGCCTAGTTTTGATTTTTATCTTTAAAAATATTACCTTTAAAGTTATCAAAAGTATTGAAGAAAAACCATTTCAAACTTTACTCCCGGGTTTAGTGATGACCTTTATTCTTCCGCCTATTGCTCTAGTTTTGATATTTACTCTAATTGGCATCCCTTTAGCTTTAATTATCGCGGCTTGGTGGCTAGCGATGATTTATGTGGCTAAAATTATCTTTGCTATTTTATTTGGTCAATTCTTAATTAAAAAAATAATCAAAAAAGAGGTTTCTCCTTTTTTATCCTTAGTAATTGGAGTGGTCCTCTGTTGGTTATTATTCGCTATTCCCTACGTCGGCTGGATTTTAGGCTTAATCGCTATTTGGTTCGGCTTGGGGGGCATCTGGTCTTATGCTTACAATCAAATCCGAAGTATTTAAAACCTACGACATTCGTGGTATTTATGGTCAAGACTTCGACGAGGAGTTAGCTCATCGTCTTGGCTTAGCTTTTGTCGCTCTAAGAAAACAAGATCCTGATTATCAAGAAAATAAAACGTTAACAGTCGCTGTCGGAACGGACGTTCGTCTATCTTCACCCCTACTAAAGGAGAGTCTGTTGCGCGGTTTAGTAGCGGCTGGAGCTAAAGCAGTTGATTTGGGTGCTGTGGCTACGCCAACAATGTATTTTGCGGTCGGACACTATAACTACGATGGAGGTATAATGATTTCCGCTTCCCATAACCCTAAGGAGTGGAATGGTTTCAAATTAGTTCGCGCTCACGGGGTGCCAATTAGCGGCGAAACTGGGATGAATTTCTTAAAAGAAAAAGTATTAGCTAATGATTTCACACCAGCCGCTATACCAGGGGAAATTAGCAGAAACGAAACAGTTGAGCAAGACATGCTCACTGACGCCTGGCAATCAATCAATCTCTCATTAATAAAACCAATGAAAATTGTAACTGACACCGCTAACGGTATGGGAGCGACTTATATAGAGAAATCTTTAAAGAATTTACCGATTGAACTGATAAAATTAAATTTTCCCTTAGATGGTTCCTTCCCCGCTCATGAGGCTGACCCTTTGAAAGAAGAGAACCTGGAACAATTAAAAGCGGAGGTAATAAAACAAAAGGCGGATTTAGGAATTGCGATCGATGGTGATGGTGATCGCATCTTCTTTGTCGACAATAATGGAGAAGTTATCAATCCAGCGATTACTCGCGGGCTTTTGGCAAAAATATTTTTAAGCGATAAGCCAGGAGCTAAGATCGGCTATGATGTTAGACCAGGGAAAATTACAGTTGATTTAATTCGTGAAGGCGGCGGTGAACCAGTGATGACTCGAGTCGGCCATTCCTTAATTAAAGAACAGATGTTAAAAGAAAACATTTATTTTGCCGGCGAATCATCGGGTCATTTTTACCTCGCTGGCTCAGCGGGTTGTTTTGAATATCCGGTGATTGTTATTCTTAAATTTTTAGCGGCTCTATCAGCCGCCGCACAAAGCGTGGCCGAATATATCAACCCTTATAAAAAATATATATCCTCGGGGGAAATAAATCGAACTGTCGCTGATAAAGAATTGGTATTTCAGCGCCTGGCTAAACAATACGCGGATGGAAAGGTCAGTTATCTCGACGGTATCACAGTTGAATATCCAGAGTTTTGGTTTAATGTCCGAGGAGCAAACACGGAACCAAAGATCCGTCTCAATCTAGAGGCGATCACACCAGAAGTAATGGTGGTTAAAAGAGATGAAGTTTTAAATCTAATTAACTAATCAATAACCAGCGACTTTTTAAAAAAGGCCCCTAGTCAGGGGCCTTTTTCAACTTAAAAATATTATTTTCTTTCCACTTCCACCGTGCACTTAGTCATTAAAGCAGCTAAAGCACCAACCGCTGCTAAAATTGGAGCAAAAAAAGCACCCACAACAGCAAAGGTAATGGGAATTTCTAGCATCACTTTTCCTTTTTCATTCTTAATAATAATCCGACGAACATTTCCCTCTTTAACCAGCTCTTTTACTTTTAGGAGCAGCTCATGACCATAGACTTTAAATTGTTCGGAACTGAATTCCGCTTTGGTTTTCTTAGTTTTTTTAGGCATAGATTTAAAATTATATTGTTAAGACAAATAAATTAGTTCTTTGGATAACGCGAATGATAAATTTGTTTTGATTTTCTGGTCATCGCCAGAATAGTTAAAACGGCGATGTAGGCGGAAATAACCGAACCGGGTAGATTATAGTTGTAGGCTGGAATGAAATCAACGATAATTAAAAACAAAATTAAAATAGTCCAAAATACCACGAACACTTCGCCCGGATGTTGACCGCGATGACGATGATACCAGCGTTCAAATTCTTTATTGCTCACATAAACCGCTAAAGCACCGATATAAACCGTCGACATAACATTTAAAACCCCGAGACTAGAGTTAACCGTGACAAAATCATAAATAATCGCTAGAAAGAATAAAACCGACCAAATGTTAATTAGATGACGCCAAGAGTTAAAGTCTTTAGCGATTGTTGATTCTCGCATAAAATTAATTAAAAGAAAATTTTTCAAAATATATTTTATTTTTCTTAACACCAATCTTTTGCAAAATCTGACGAACACTTTTAATCATCAAGGGTGGACCACATAAGAAAAAGTCACGGGCTAAATAATCAGGCACTAAACGTTTAATCTTTTCTTCATCTAATCGTCCTTTCTCTTCGGGCCAACTCTCTTCACTAGAAACCACCGGGACGAAATGAAAATTAGTTCTTTGAAGCCCGCTAATTTCTTCAAAGAAAACTAGATCCACTCGACTAGGAGCACTGTAAATGAGAACTAAATCACGATCAATTTCTTTCTCAATTATTGAACGGATAGGGGTAATACCAATTCCGCCGGCAATCAAAGCGAGCTTTTGATTTTGAGTACGCTTAACAGTGAAAATTCCATGAGGACCGTCTAAAATAACTGGGGTGCCAATTGATAAATTATTTTTTAGTGATCCAGTAAAGTCTCCAAGATTTTTTATCGTTAGGCGTAAGCGCGTATTATTAGGCGCTGAAGAAAAAGAAAAAGGATGAGCTTCAAAAGCTAAACAACCCCTAAGGAATCGGCAGATTGCAAATTGACCGGCGTGAAAAACAAACTTATCTAGTTCTCTGCCCCGTAAATAAACAGAAATTACTTGGTCGCTCTCAAAGATAATTTGATCCACGATGAAACGATGGCGATAAAAGAAATAAATAGGTTTAAGGAAACGATAGAAAATTAGCGCTGTCACTACTAACGTATAAATTAGAGACCAATAAAAATTAGCGAGAATGGTTTGGAGATCACCACCTAATTCTAGCTGGTGGCTGAAAGATAAAATTATGGCCAAATAAGTTAGTAAATGGATATAGTACCAGACTTCATATTTCAAGTGTTTTTTGATGGCCTCCGAAGATAAAATAATTATTACTAAAAAAATTAGAAGGGCAAAAAAAGCGGGTACCAGATTCTCACCGAAAAATAAAAAGTTATAAGTCTGTTGCCAAAAATTATAATCATTAACTTGGCCGTAGCCTAAAATTAGAAATAACGGATGTAGAAAAATAAATACCCAAGCCAATAAACCATTAAAATGATGCGTGATAGAAAGCCGATCCAGCCCTAAAATCTGTTCTAGCGGCCTAATCCGACCGATCAATAATAGTTGCCAAAGAACGAGATAAACAGCCAATAATCCGGTTAAACGACCGAAAGCAATAAATATTCCTGCCCTGCTCATGAAGAGCAAATCCCCTGATTGGCGCCACCAAATAAATAATATTATGCCTAAATTAGCCAAAAAGATTAATAACCAAATCAATTTTTTTAGATTGTTCTTCATGATTGGATTATACCAAAAATAGCGAAATTATTGGAGTCTTGCAAGAAATGAGGAAATATGTTATAGTAAATTATTACTTTAACAAAAATAAGAAAAATGGAAAAAATAATTAATCTCGGGGCAGTTGCCCACCAACTGCGAACTCCATTAAATGGTATATTAGGCTTCGCCCACCTACTTGCGGAAAGTTATCGTGACTTAAGTGACACGGAAAAATTAGAGTACATTAATATAATCATGCAGTCAGGGGAAAAATTATTAACACTGTTGGATGAATTAATGGAAATGGAGACATTGAGTTCATCCCCAGCCGTCACACTCTCTCCGGTTAATATCCACCATGAAGTTCAAAGAGCAATCTCTTCCACAATGTACCAAATTGTTGTGAAGAGTCTAACCGTGGAAGAAGAAGAGACTGACGTTATTATTAATAGTAACGCTGGAATGATTAATTTCATTCTCAGCAACCTTATAACTAACGCCGTAAAATTCAGTTATCACGATAACAAGATCCTGGTCTCTACTGAGACGACGACATTAGACGGAGAACCTTGTCTACAAATATCGGTTTCTGATAACGGCCGAGGAATGTCAAAAGAACTTATAGACAAACTATTCGTGGAAATAGTTACAAAACCTGGTGTCGATGAAGAGCATGGAAATGGCATCGGATTGATAAACTGTATGCACTTAATTAAAAAGTTGGGTGGGAAGATCTGGGTTGAAAGTGAAGAAGGAAAAGGAAGTAAATTCACTTTTTCTATTCCATTCCCATAATTAATAGGGGGTATCAAAAGATCCGGAACTAATTTCTAGTTTCCGGGTCTTTTCAAAATCACCATCTTTTAATAAAATCAAAAAAAACCGGCTCGCCTAATTAGACAGCCGGCCTCCCTCATTCTTTACTAGAAACAACAATAATAGCTAAAACCGTCATCTTAATGTCAGGAAGAATAAAACAATCAAGAATATCGTTACTTCTGTAGACTGACCATCGAGGGTGTTTGAGAATAAAGTTTTCTAAGGTATCAACCTCTGCCCGAAACACTCTAAATCCATCGGTAAACACGTCAACTATACAAGCCGTGTCATTCTCTTTAAACAATAAGAAGGTATGATATCTCCCAGATTCACTATAAATCAAAAAATCTTTGATAAACAACCCGTACTGATTGATTAAAATATTGATCACAGTTTTTTGATCTAAATAGATATTTTCATACCGATTGGACAAGACGTCAATTACACCAGAAAACTCTAACCCCTCACCAAAAAAAACAACTTTTTTCAGACTAACTATTAGTTCTGGCGATGGGGTATACCGATTCTTACGGAGTAATTCCTTTACTGATCGGCTAACAACTACCTTAAAATGATTAACTGGTATTCGTTCACCGGTGACTAAAAGGATAAAAAAGGAAAAAATCTTTTTTAAACAACTACTAGCCAGGACGAGCAAAGTAAAGTATTCCGTTTTGTCATATTTAACCAGTACCGTCCGAAAAATCTCCGAGAGAGTTAATGATTGGGGGGAGTTTCTTTTCATGATTCATTTATTTATACTTGTTGAAGAACTATTTTAACAGTTAGTCCAGCCAGGGACTAAATGTAAGGATTACTAATTAAAACAATTAAAGAACTTGGTCTATTATATTATCTAATCAAATTAAAAGCAAGTAGTTTTTAACAAATTTTGATTTATTAAAAAAATCAATTCATTTGACTAATTGTTGCCCACCTGGCTACAATATAAATATCATAATCACCCTATAAATATGAAAAAAGATTCCACAATATCTAAAAAAACTGAAGAATTGAGCCAGTTAGTTAGCTTAGCTGAACTCAGCCCAGCTAAAGTCAAAAAACAAATAACTGAAATTAATCAATTATTAGACGAAATAATGGGGATAAAAACTCTCCAAGCAGTTGATTTAGTCCCTCCTTGGATAATCAAAACCGTTCAGTTTAACTCTAATTCTACCCCAGAAGATAGACTAAAAGAACTAGAACGCACCGGTAACAATGTTTTTATGGTAAAAGCGGAAACGATTATTTTAGATTATTTGACCGACAGTGGCACTGGAGCGCAAAGTGATGAACAATGGGCAAAAATCATGACCGCGGACGAAAGATACTCACATAGCAAGACCTATGAAGAGTTTATTCCGGTCGCCCAAAAATTATTTAGCAAAAAATTTGTTCTACCAGTTCATCAAGGACGCTCTGCAGAAAATCTGGTGTTTAGTTCACTTCTAAATAGTTTGGTAGAACGCGCCAGCCATCAAGATAAAAAAATAATTTGTACGGGTAATTCATTCTTTGATACGACAATTGGTAATGTCCAAAGTAACGGAGCTAAAGTTATCAGCGCTGACTGTCCGGAAAGTGAAAGAACTAATGAGTATTTTGATTTTAAGGGGAACGCCGACGTAGACAAGGTTAAATCTATTATTAAAGAGCATGGTTCAGAGAATATTGGCTTCATTGTAATGACGGTGGTAAATAACACCATTGGCGGGCAGCCGGTTTCTTTACAAAATCTAAGAGCAATCCACAAAATTGCTAAAGAGCATAATATTTTATTCCTCTTAGACTCAGCTCGTATTTTTGAAAATGCCTATTTTATCCAACAAAGAGAGCCAGGCTATCAAGATAAATCCATTGAGGAGATAACCAAACAAATGACCGAACTGGCTGATGTTATCTTAATGAGTGGGAAAAAAGATGGGATAGTAAATATGGGCGGACTGATAGCAACTAATGACGAAAACTTATATAAACTATTTTTAAATAGATGTATTTTGATCGAGGGACATTATTCATATGGTGGAATGTCTGGTCGCGACTTAGCAGCTTTTACTCAAGGACTACAAGAAGGGAGTCGGCAAGAGCACCTTCGCCAAAGAATTAATCAAGTAACCGAATTCGGCAACGGTTTTAGAAGATTAGGTCTCCCTATCCAATGGCCACCGGGATCAAATGGAATATTTTTAGACGCGCGAGAATTTTTACCGCACATTGATAAGAATTTCTTTCCTGCACAAAGATTGTGCGCGGAAATTTATTGGCGCTACGGTATTAGACCAGTAGAAATTGGGCTTTCTCTGGTCGGTCGTGATGAAACTGGAATTAAAAGTATCCCAGCTAAAGATTTTGTCAGATTTACTGTCCCTCGTCGAGTATATACTAAGGAACATTTAGATTTTACCTTGGAAGCATTATCAAATCTTTATGCTATCAGAGAAGAAATCGGTGGATTGGTTTATAAAAAAGAAGGATTGGGTAATGGTCATTTTACTTCGACTTTTGACATGGTCGCAGTTGATGATATCCCAAAATTATTACCGGCCGTGTTAAAAGATTTTAAAACTCCCAAACAGACATATAAACAAACCTACTTCCCGCCCAACGCCTTATAAACTTGGAGCAAAAAAATATTTATATAAAAACAGAGCTCATCACTCTGTTTTTCTTTTTGTGAGTGGCTAAGCACAAAAGTTGGAAAACTTTTTTAATTAAATATTTAGTAAGATAAAAGAGGCTTTAAAGGCCTCTATGGAAATCAGTCTCTAAGCTTTTTAAGCTCTTGTAGGCGTCCAACAACGCCTCGTTGTTCGGATTAATCCTACACTGATTTTGTAAATATACTTTAACAAACCATTAAAAAATGTCAATAGTTTGCCATTCCACTAGCCTTAAAACAAAAATAACCCCTTTTTAGGGGTTATTCTGAGTGGGTGCCTACTGGGAGTCGAACCCAGACTATCGGGACCACAACCCGACGTTCTACCGCTAAACTATAGGCACCATAATATTCATTTTTAGTCTGAATGTACGCCCGGGGGGAGTCGAACCCTCATCTAGAGCTTAGAAGGCTCCCGTTCTATCCGTTGAACTACGGGCGCATTTTTCTTATATTAATAGAAAAACCATCCTCTGTCAAATAAACGACCTATTTTTGCCTTTGCCTCTGAGCTTCAAAAATCATTAAAGCCGCCGATACAGAGACATTTAAAGAATCTACCCCGGAGCGCATCGGGATTCTTAAAGATTGATCAGCAGCCTTAAGCCAAGTTGAACTTAACCCCTCTGCCTCTGAGCCTAAAACAATCGCGGCTGCTGTTTTAAAATTAGCCTGCCAATAACTCTGTTTAGCATTAGTAGTCGCGGCAAAACTTTTTATTTTATTCATCTTTAACCATTTAACAGTCTCCTTTGAGTTAGCTAACACTACTGGTTGGCTAAAAATCAATCCCTCGCTCGCTCTAATAACATTGGGGTTATAAATATCAGTCTGACTATCATTAATAATAATTAAATCAACATTAGCAGCATAAGCAGTCCGCACAATAGCACCTAGATTTCCGGGTTTCTCAACGGCTTCTAGAACGACCAGTAAGGGGCTAGTACTTAATTTTATTTTGTCTAATGATAATTTTGGTTGTTCCGCTACCGCCAAAAAACCATCCGGATTCTCTTTATAGCAAATTTTATGAAAGACTGTTTCATTAACTTCAATAATTCTATCCTGGTCTACTCCAAAAAAGTTATTGGCTGAGCCAAGGCGCTCCTTAATTAAACGCGGGCAATAAAAAAGAGTAACAATTTCTAAACTAGCTTGATGAGCCATTAAAATTTCTCGCGCACCATCAATAATTATCAGGCCTTGAGCGCGACGCTCTTTAGCTTGACGTAAATGAATTATCTTTTTTATTTGAGGGTTGCGCAAACTAGTAATAGTCACCATAATAACTATATTATAAAACAAAACCCCATAAATTCATAACTAACTGATAAATATGGTATAATAATTAATATCATTCAATATTTTATGCCTATTCCTCAACTAAAAACTAGAAAGTCTTCAGTCTGGCGAGATCGCGCTAAAACCACTCAGCACTCAAAACACAAAGGTCGTCAAGCATTAATTCGTAAACTAATTCCCAAGCTTTTTATCTTGGGTGTTATTTTGACAACAATTATTGTAATTTATGTAGCTCTGATTTCCCGACAGCTACCTCGACCAAACCAATTAATCGAAAGAGAGGTCGCTCAAAGCACTAAGATTTATGACCGCGCCGGAGAAAATATTCTATACGAGATCAGTGGCGACGAAAAAAGAACTCTAGTTAATTTACAAGATATTCCAACTAATGTAAAAAATGCAACCATCGCCATTGAAGATAAAAACTTCTATAAACATGGGGGATTCAGTCTTTGGGCAATGTTTAGAACCGTCATCACTAATGTAATTTATCACCGAAGCGCTGGAGGGTCAACTCTCACCCAACAATTTATTAAAAACGCGGTTTTAACTCCGGAAAAAACTATTAGCCGAAAAATTAAAGAGTTAATCCTTTCCTATCGCCTTGAAAAAAAATTCTCCAAAGATGAAATACTGCAAATGTACCTCAATGAAATCCCTTACGGTTCAAATGCTTATGGTGTTGAGGCGGCGAGTCAAAAATACTTTGGCAAAAGTGTAAAAAATGTTTCATTGGCTGAAGCCGCCGTCTTAGCTGCTATTGTCCAAGTCCCCAGCCGCTATTCTCCTTATGGCCCCAATAAAGATCTACTCATGGGACGCAAAGACTACGTCCTAGATTTGATGGAAGAGCAGGGTTACATTTCTCAAACTGAACGTGATGCGGCTAAGACAGAAGAAATAGAATTTAATGGCCCGGAAACTGATATTACTGCTCCTCACTTTGTGATGTATATTAAAACTATCTTAGCGGATAAATATGGGGAGAAAATGATTGAACAGGAGGGTCTTAGAATCTACACTACTTTAGATCTTTACAAACAAAAAATAGCTGAAGAAGTGATTGATGAACGAACTAAAGACTATCCGACAAAATATGGTGCTAATAACGCCGCTCTTGTGTCTATCGATCCTAAAACCGGACAAATTTTAGCCATGGTTGGATCACGAGATTACTTTAATGACGAAATTGATGGCCAAGTAAATGTTGCTACCCGCCCGCGTCAGCCTGGTTCCTCAATGAAACCAATCGTCTATGCAGCTTTATTCGAAAAGGGCTATACCCCAGATACAATCTTATATGATGTAGTGACAAACTTCTCAACCGATCCCAATAACCCCTATGAACCCCATAATTACAACGGGCAAGAACAGGGACCAGTATCAATTCGTAAGGCTCTAGCTGGCTCTTTAAACATCCCCGCTGTTAAAGCGATCTACTTAGCTAATATTAATAACGTGCTTGATCTCGCGGAAAATTTAGGCTACTCCACACTGTCGGAGAGGAGTCGTTTTGGTTTATCTCTAGTTTTAGGTGGAGCCGAAGTTAAATTAGCAGAACATGTAAATGCTTACAGTGCCTTTGCTAGAGATGGCCAAATTAGCCCAATAGTTAGCATCCTAAAAGTAGAAGATAAAAATGGAAAAGTCATTGAAGAGTATAAACCTTCAGATAAAAGAGCTTTCTCTTCTAAAACCGCGCGCTTAATTAATAGTATTCTATCTGATAATAGCGCCCGAGCTTATATTTTTGGAGAAAAAAACTTCTTAACTCTTGGTGATCGCCCCGTAGGAGCAAAAACTGGCACCACTAATGACTTTCATGACGCCTGGGCGATTGGTTACACCCCTTCATTAGTGACCGGCGTTTGGGTGGGAAATAGTGACAACAAAGCCATGAAAGGAAAAGCGGATGGGAGTGTTTTAGCCGCCCCCATTTGGCATGACTTTATGGTAAAGGTTCTAGGAGACACACCTATCGAATCATTCAAAAATCCAGATGACTATAAAACCGGAAAAGCAATTATCGATGGTATAATTCCTCTCACTAAGGTCTTAGTTGATAAGAGCTCTGGGTTATTAGCCACCAGCTCCACGCCGCCAGAACTGATTGAAGAAAGAAGCGCTCCCGAGCATCATAGTATTTTATATTATGTTTCTAAAGACGACCCCCTGGGGTCAGTCCCTCAAAACCCAGACAAAGATTCTCAGTTTAATCTTTGGGAAAGTGCGGTCAAACGTTGGGCGGAAAAAAATGCTTCCTCAACTTCGGCTTTACCAGTTGATTATGACAACTTGCACCGCCCGGAGAACCTCCCTCAACTAGAAATTATTACACCCCTAAAAAACCAAACTTTAACCACCAATTTATTAGAGATTCAAGCGACCGCTAGCGCCCCACGAGGAATCAGCCGCTTAGAATATTATATAAACAATAATCTCTGGGAAACGCGTTGGGGTGAACCAAATGCTTTCGCTAGAGAGATCGGATTTTTAAATAATGGCTACCACACCTTAAAGGTTAAAGCTTGTGATGATGTCGAAAATTGTTCTACTAAAACAATAGATTTTAACTTAGCCCTAAAAAATAATAAGGTATCTAGCGGCAAGGGAGCTGTTAGTATTATCAGCCCTTCCCCGGGACTAGCGGTTCAGGCGACTGACTTTCCACTAATTGTCCAATTACAAATTTCTCGGCCACAAAGGACAGCGAGTCTTAAATTGTTTATCTTTAAAAATGAAAATCAACAAACCATCAAAGAAACAAACAGCCAAATAGAAGCTCTAACTGAATTGAGCTGGGATGTTCCCCCTCCTCCTGGTACTTATAGGCTAAGCGCCGAACTACATGATTGGAATGGTGATATTATAAACAGTAATTCTACCACAATAACCATTAGCGAATAAGGTTATGTTCTAAAAACAAAAATGGACCAAGCGGCCCATTTTTGTTATATAAAAATAGGTAATATTTTATTGTCTAATCGGCATTACAATATATAAATAACCATTTTCTTTAGCTGGTTTCAAAACACAGGGTGTATTATTGTTGATCAAGCCCAATTTAACTTGTTCACCTTCAATATTATTTAAACCATCTAATAAATAACGGAAATTGATAGTTATTTCGTTGTCACCACCACTAATTTCAGCTTCAACTTCTACTTGGCTCTCTCCACTCGCACCAGAAAAAGAAGAAACAACTACTTTATTTTTAATAAACTGGAGGGTGACATCATTGATCCCGGTCTTAGAGAATAGTGCTGCCGCCTTGACTGCTCGAGTGAGCTCGAAACGATCTACTAGAGCCTCAGTTTGGCTCTGTGCGGGGATTATTTGTTTATAGTCAGGGTAGTGGCCATTAATTAGACGAGAAATCAAATCAACTGAATCAACGGCACAAAGAATTTGGTTATCAGATAGATAAAATTTCGCTTCGCTGACACCATCTATTTCTCCACCTTCAATGTTGTTTAATATTCTTAATATTTCTTGAACTGTTTTTGCGGGAACAATTATTTTATGTTCCTCATTGGCGCCGTTATTCTTGATATTTATCTCTTTTTCAGCCAAACGGTAACTATCAGTAGCAGCTAAGCTTAATTTATCTTTATTAAAATAAAATAAAACCCCAGTGAGTTCTAAACGGTTCTCACTACTAGAAACCGCAAAAACTACACTATTAAGAGCTTTTCTTAGTTCTATTAAATCACAACTATAGTAGTTGTCTTTGGCGATTGTCGGGATTAAAGGAAACTCTTTAGCTGATTCCCCTTTTATTCTAGTCTTGTAAGAACCGCTTTCTATTTTTAATTCGTTATCTTTTTCTTCCACTTTTACCTTTTCCCCACCGCTTAATAAATTAACATACTCAGTAATCAACTTGGAGTCAACGGTAAACTGGCCGTCTTTTTCAATCTTCCCCCGAATCTGATGGGTAATCCCAATTTCTAGATTAGTACTAACCAGTTCAATATTACCCCCTTCTGCCCGAATAAGAATATTATTAAGAATCGGGAGATTGATATTCTTTGAAGTGACATGACCGACAATATTTAATCCTCTTTTTAGGTTTTCCTGTAATCCGATAAAACGCATATAGTTAGGTTGTTTATTATATTATTATTTTATATATATTAACTAATAACAATAATAAGGGGGTGGATAAATTGTTTTCTACTGACTTTCTTTAGAAATTGTTGAGATTTTTAAGGATTTTGTTGTTAACAACTTAGGGAGTCTTTTGGGGGATATTTTTAACGGATTGTGCCTAACTGACTAAAAGTGAATTTTATCCCCAAACTAACCTAATGTTTTCACCAATTAATCCACAGACTATCAACAATTTATCCCAAGAGTTAATAGGCATTACTAAACAACTGTCGGATTGATTCTAATTCCTGTTTTATCTTTTCGTTTCCTTTTTCCTTAACCTCTTGGTAGATCTTATTATAGGAATGCATGGCGGTGGTGTGGTCGCGGCCACCCAGTTCTGCTCCAATTGTGGGGTAAGAGGTGTTTAATTCTTCGCGGATCAAGTAGATAGCGGTTTGTCTAGGCCAGACTAACTCTTTTTTACGACTTTGTCCCACTAGGTCTTTATATGTGAGGTTATAAAACTTAGCCGTGGCGTCAATTATTTCTTTTGGGGTGAGTGACTTTGTTTGGATATTGGAAATATAGTCGCCCATAATCTCTTTTACACTTTTTAGGGTTGGTGTTAACCCTTTGAACTGGTGGGAAGCGATTATTTTGGTTAAGGCGCCCTCTAATTCACGGATATTATTTTGGACATGGTCAGCAACATAATTTAGAATATCCTTATCAAGCGGGCAACCTTTTTCAATCGACTTTTTTTCTAAAATAGCGATCTTGGTTTCTATGTCGGGTTTACCAACATCAGCCACCATTCCCGATTCAAAGCGAGAAATAAGCCTTTTTTCAATTGCGGGCATAGACTTTGGTGGTCGGTCTGAGGTTAAAACAATTTGTTTGTCGTTTTGTTGTAGTTCATTAAAGGTGTGGAAGAATTCTTCTTGTGTCCCATCTTTACCGCCCATAAATTGAATATCATCCACTAATAATAAATCCACATTGCGGTATAGATTTTTAAATTCCTTCGCTTTACCGGTTTTTACCGCTTGAATATAATTATTAGTAAACTTTTCGCTTGTAACATAGAGAATTTTATCTGTAGTTTTAGCGACGGCATTGCCGATTGCTTGTAATAAATGGGTTTTTCCTAAACCAACGCCGCCATAAATAAATAAAGGATTATAAGCTTTGCCTAAATTATTAACCACCGCTTGGCAAGCAGCGTTAGCTAGCTCGTTCCCTTTCCCAACAACAAAATTTTCAAAAACATAACGGGGGTTAAGTCCAAAACGATTAGTGCTATTACCATTTCCACTTTGGTTGCTGGTTATCTCATTAGTTGTTTGTTCGTTTGATTTTACAAAAGATGATGAATAGTTTTTATTATTTGGTGATTCATTTTTAAAAGAAGGCTCATCGTCAGATTTACTTTCGGATCTAGAAAGTGGGAAATTCGTTCCCCCGCCCCGCTTTAATTCGATTTTATAAATAATTTCTTTAATTTTTTGTTTAGTAACACTTTCAATTGCGCCTAGAATGTTCTTATGATATTTTTCTTCTAACCATTTTTTTACAAAAGCATTTGGAACACAAATAATTAAACGTTCATTTTCAAACGATCCGATAAAGGTATCTTTAAACCAGGTGACAAAATTAGCTCGCGAGAGGCTCACCTCTATTTCTCCCAAGACGGCTTGCCAAACTTGCTCATTAGTCATAAGACAGAAGGTTAAACCTTTTGATAAAAAGGTGTTGATCTTTTTCTAGTAATATAATTATATTAGATAAAGTAGTTTACCACAAGCCAAAGCCCTGTTAAAGATATGTGAATAAATAGTGGATAACTATTGTGGCACTAGCTGGTTTTTTTGGGATTAGTTGATTGACTTTACCAAACAAAAATGTTATCTTATAAAAACAAAGAACATAATTATTAAATTTACTGTATGCCAAAAAGAACCTATCAGCCGAATAAACGTCGCGCCAAAAAGAAACACGGTTTTATTAAAAGAATGGAAACTAAAGACGGCCGGGCAGTCTTAAAGCGCCGTCGCCAAAAAGGCCGAAAGAAATTATCTAAATAGAGCTATTTAGAGCCAAATGCTTCAAAAAATTAATCGAATAAGTAAAAATAAAGAGTTTGACCGGATTTTCAAAACCGGCCAATCTTTTTATAGCAAGACTTTGGGGGTAAAAGCGGTTAAGAATGATTTGGGAGTTTCTCGTCTTGGTATTATGATTAATACTAAGGTTAGCAAAAAAGCAGTTATTAGGAATCGTTTGAGACGCCAAATTAGAGAAATCTTTCATACCGAACTTCCTCAACTTAAAGTCGGGTATGATCTCGTTGTAATAGTTTTTTCTTTAATATTAGATAAAGATTTTCAGGAAATTAATCAAATCCTTAAAAACACTTGGTTAAAATTAGATTTATATAAATAGGCTAATATTAGTTAAAATATGTCAGATTTCTTTAAATACTTACCACGGCGCCTAGTAGTTTCTCTGATTCAGATTTATCAAAAGACTTTTTCTTTTGATCATGGACCAATGAAGACCCTTTATCCTCATGGTTTTTGCCGGTTCACACCAACTTGTTCTCAATATGGCGTCGACGCGATTACTAAATATGGTATAATAAAAGGCGGATTGATGACTTGTTGGCGAATTCTTCGCTGTAACCCTTGGAACAAGGGTGGTTACGATCCTGTTAAATAATTTTAAACATTTATGGCTCATCTTTTTACCGTAATTTTTTATCAACCGATTCTTAATCTTCTGATCTTTTTGTATAACACCGTTTCCTTCTATGATTTGGGGATCGCCATTATTTTATTAACGGTAGTTATTAAATTAGTTCTTTGGCCGCTTAGTCGTTCCTCCATTAAATCTCAGAAAGCGCTTCAAGAGTTGCAACCGAAACTAGAAGATTTAAAAAAAACTTATGTTAATGATAAGGTTGGTTTGAGTCGAGCGACGATGGATCTATATAAAGCTAATAAAGTAAATCCGTTTTCTTCTTGTTTGCCCCTTTTGATTCAATTGCCTTTCTTATGGGCAGTTTATAGAGTTTTTCGTGATGGTGTCGACAATAAATTAGATTTAGTTTATTCTTTTATTCAGCGTCCCGAAACTATGAACCTTGTTTCTTTGGGCTTTTTGAATTTAGCTAAGCCTAATGTTTATTTGGCAGTTTTAGCAGGGCTAGCTCAATTTTGGCAAGCCAAAATGATGATGACTAAGAAGCCGTTAGTTAAAGTCCCTGGTTCTAAAGACGAAAGCATGGCCGCGATCATGAATAAACAGATGCTTTATTTTATGCCGGCGATCACCGTCTTTATTGGTTTGTCTCTGCCTGGCGGTTTAACTCTTTATTGGTTTGTTCTAACTCTCTTAACAGCCTTACAACAATTAGTTACGTTCCGCAAAAAAGCCGACACTGGTAGTGCCGGCCGCATGATTGAGGGCGAAATTATAAAATAATTATTAATAATTTATTATTATTGAGCGACCGGTTTACCGGTCGCTTTTAGTTCGGGGAAGAAGCCGCGTTAACTATTGGTGTTGATGACGCGTCAGTAATGATTGTCGAGGTGGCGGTTGAAGTTGCTCGTCCCACTAAACAGACCGCTTGCCAGGGGACATAATGTGAAGTAAAACGTCTCTCTTGAATTGGGGTTGTTGTTGATCCTTCAGGATAAACAACCTTGTAATCAAAGTAGGCGTCCGCACCATTATGCGAACTTTCTGTACATTTTTTTTCGCCTGGTTTAAGATCATCAGTTTCGACCGTCTTGGTGGGTTCTGGTTTCACAATATTATAAATTGTGGGCGTAGTAGTCGAGATGATTCGACCATCTTTTATTCCCCAAAAATCAAAATAAAGATCATTTTTTATAATTCGTGCTTGGATTAGGATATAATTCCCCGTATCATTCATAAAACGTAGATCAGGCCAGGGTATATAAATTGTGGCATCGGTGCCAGCTGGTTCGTAATAGGCAACCCGATAAGAATGATTTTGGCGCATAGTAATTGGCAAACCAGATGCTAGGGCGGTTCGAAAGACAGTTGTGCCAATTTGGCAGAGTCCACCACCGTATTCAGGAACAGTTTTATTTCCTTTAATAACTAGTTCGGGGAGATAACCCGTTTCTTTGCTCACGTCGCCCAAAGTTTTAATTAAGGAAAACTCTTCACCGGGTTTAATTAGTATTCCATGGAGACGAGCAGCTCCAACACGAATATTCTCCCGCCGGTTAGCGGGTGAACCAACAAAGCTCGAATAGCCGGTGCCGATAATTTCTTCGATTTTAAAATTTTCTCCATTAGTTGAAGTCTCACTGTTAATTGGTATAACTATTAACTCAATTTGATTTTGTCCCGCTAAAAATTCTGTATTAATTTTATTGGCACTAGCCTCTAAATCAACTTGTCGACCATCTACACCTTTTTGCCAACTGGTTACTTTATTATCTTTGATCTCAAATTTAGGTTGGATGACTTCGAGATCTACTTTAGGGGCGATGGTGTTTTCTAGATAGCTTTTAATTTTTTCTAAATCTAAAGCTAAGGATAATTTTCCAGTGTCATTTTTTACACTAACCCAGGTGATTAATTTATTTACCCCCACTTCCCAGTATTGGACCGATGTTTTGTCATTATTCTTCTCATTGAAATTAAGAGTCAGTCCGCCTTGGGTGATAATTTTTTTAGCATCTGGCTCTAGAACCGCCAAGTCTGATTGGCGGACACTAGGATATTTTGATTGGGTGGTGAGCGTAATAGTATCTGAGTGCAAATTATTTAAATTGTTTATAAGATCAATAAAAAACTTGCCGTAGTTTATTTCTTTTCCTACTTTTTCCGGGTTATTTTTTAGTTGGGCTGACTCATCAGTACCCGAGATAACAGAAAAATAAGCATTTTCAGGAGCGATATTGAGTTCTGTAAAATTCTCCTGTAAGAAGGAGTGTACCCCTTCCTCATTTAGGGTGTAGACAGCCTTAATTTGGCGATCAGTTTTACTTTTAAATCTGGTTAGTAGATAATAGCCAAAACTTCTTTGGCGTTTATTGCCCAAGGCAACCTGGGTGGTGGCTTCATAGTCGATCAAGAAAGTGGACCGTGATAAATCAGCATCAAAAGAAGCAGTTTGGGCTAATAACGTAGCCGTTTTTTCCCCGTGTTTAATGGTTATTCCTTTACTCTCGAGTGACTGAGCGGCTTGTCTGATTCTTTCTTGAGTGGTCGCCGCCGTCAGACCACTAAGATTGATATCACTTAACGTAACTCCAGGGTAGACACGATCGGAATAATTTCTTTGCCAACGCCAATAGTGGCTGGCTAAATAAATTGCCAATAAAAAAACCACTAGTATGACTATGGTTCTTGTTGCATGAGGTTTTATTTTCATATTACTCCCCTAAGCCAGCCGTTAGCGTTAAGTTTAATCTTTAACTTTAACCTCAATTTGGCCAGGATTATTTTTATAAAGCGTAATTGTTAAAACCCCATTTTCGAGCTCGGCTTCAACCCGTTTATTATCAACTTCAGCGGGGAGAATTATCGAACGAGAAAAAGAACCCCAGTAACATTCGCGATAGAGATAATCTTCTTCTTTAATTTCTTGGTTGGTGGCTCGAGCTCCATGAATAGTTAAGAGATCGTGGTGCAGAGCGATTTTTAAATCCTCCGGTTTCACCCCGGCGATGGTTGACTTAATAACCACTTTTTTATCAGTTTGATAAACATCAATCGCCAGTTGACCCTCGGTTTCTGGCTCTTCATAGTTTAACCACTCAGTGAGAGGCGCGGCTTGATGTTCCGGAACTAAATTAGTTTTTTTAATTTTTTTTTGGAAAAGCATATAATTGTCTTCCCCTATAATCTACCAATAATTGGCAAAAATGTAAATAACAAAAAATCTCCGTTAGGGGAGATTCTTTAGTGGGCTCGACAGGACTCGAACCTGTGACCTCTACGATGTCAACGTAGCGCTCTAACCAACTGAGCTACGAACCCTTGATGTATTTTGTGGGCATAGATGGACTTGAACCATCGACCCCCGCTTTATAAGAGCGGTGCTCTAACCAACTGAGCTATATGCCCTTGTGGGGCATGTCTAATTTATAGTAATAACCCCATTATAATCATCGTTCTTAAAGATTACAAGTTGATCAAAATAAGTAATCAACTAATGCTAGCCAGCCAGTTATTTTATACCATTATAGACCCAACTTATCAAGTTTATGGCTCAAATTAAGAATTATTTCTACAGCCGCTGTATCAATGTCTTGCTTAATAAGCGCTTGAGCCGCCTTTAGATTACCAGTAGCGTTATATTCTTTTATAAAATCAAAGGCATTAATATTTTTTAGTGAATAGACCAGCAGTTTAGTTTGATCAGGTGACTCTTCTTTGAGGATGACTACTAATTTAGCGCTGGGGACATTAATAATTAATTCATCAATTATTTCTGCTAACCCTTCTTCACTAAAGCTAATTTCCCTACAGTCATTCTGGGTTAGTTTCGACCACAATAATTCATTATTTTTTTCTGAGCGCAGGTTAGACAGAACCTTGCCCCATAATTTTAGAGAATTGAGGTCACGAGAACGATAAAGATTGGTAATAATCTCTTCACGTCTCGCCCCCATTTGGATTAATTGTGAGGTGGTCAGAAGAACTCGGGGAGTGAGATTAGCGGTTTTGAAATTTCTGGTTTGTTGAATAATCCCGGCCAGTAAACAGGTCGCTATGTCTTCATTAATTAGTTCGGGGCGGTGGTTCTTCAGAAGATAAAAAATTATTTCCGCCGTCGCGATCGCATTTAGATCAATGAAATTAACTTGGCCGAAATCTTCATTACCAGCATGATGATCAATATTAATCACGGTTGTTTTATAGAAGAATTCCACATTATCATCATAAATCTTTCCTAAATTTTCTAGATCCGTTACCCCAAGAGTGATAATTAAATCATATTTAAACTCCCCGGCTCGAGTGGTCACATCATCTGGTTTAAACCAACCAGAGGCAGGCGAAACAATGAAATTCAATTGATCATTATCAATCGAGTATTTAATTTGACTAACTTTTGCTTGACTGATGTTTAAAGACACGATGAATCGCCGCAAGTTGATCAGACCGGTCTGGATTGATCCATAAGTCGGCAAGAAGGATAATAGGGGCCGGGCTTGATTATTAAGTTGACTAACAATCTCTACTTCCTTGCCCAGGTTTTTTAAAAAGACACCCAAACCTAAAGCTGAGGCTACCGCATCACCATTCCAATCAGCCGGAAAGACCAAAAGAATGCTTTTAGCTTTTTCCCATTGATGATAAATTTGTTGTTCTAATCCGAGCATTTTTTAAGTATTAGAAAATTCGTTGTCTTTGAGTGATTCAACTCTTTAATATATAATTTTTTTAGGCTAAAGTCAAGCCAAACTTAATTGACTTAGAGTCGTTTTTTTGGTAATTTTAAGTTATGAAACAAGAACTATCAAAGGCCTATAACCCAGCTGAGCATGAGGACAAAATTTATCAGAAATGGGAAGAGTCGGGGTTTTTTAATCCCGACAATTTGTCCTTAGCTAAGAACGCTCCTAGCTATACTATTGTTCTGCCACCACCGAATGTTACCGAAAAGTTACATGTGGGGCATGCTTCGATGGTTGCGATTGAAGATTTATTGATTCGCTACCATCGTTTGCAAGGCGATCGCGCCCTCTGGATCCCTGGAACTGATCATGCGGCGATTGCTACCCAAAATGTAGTGGAGAAAAGATTGTTTAAAGAAACTGGTCAGACTAGGCATGACTTGGGTCGAGAAAAATTTCTCAGTGAAGTACAAAAATTTTTAATTACTACTCAAACCACTATCTTGCATCAGATAAAAAAGATGGGCGCCTCTTTAGATTGGTCACGTTTAGCCTTTACTTTGGATGCTGATCGTCAATTAGCCGTGCGAACCATGTTCCAAAAGATGTATGAAGAGGGGGTCATTTATCAAGGAGAAAGAATTGTTAATTGGTGTCCACGTTGTCATTCAACTTTAGCGGATGATGAGGTGGAATATAAAGAACAACCATCGAATCTGTATACTTTTAAATATGCGGCTAACTTTCCGATTGTGATTTCTACTACTCGGCCGGAAACCAAATTAGGGGACACGGCAGTGGCTGTTAATCCTAGAGACGAACGTTATAAAAAATTTATTGGTCAGGAGTTTGTCGTTAATTTTTGTGGACAAAATCTGAAAATTAAAATTATTGCTGATCATAATGTTGATTTGAATTTTGGTACCGGAGCGCTCGGGGTCACTCCAGCACACTCTATGGTTGATTGGCAGATGGCTCAAACTAACAATTTACCCTTAATTCCCGTTATTAATGAATCCGGAAAAATTAATGATAATTTTGGTCCTTATTCTGGTCTTGAAGTTATGACGGCGCGCGAATTAATCGTGGCTGAGTTGAAAAAGAATGACTTATTAATAAAAGCAGAAGACATTACCAATAATTTATCAGTTTGTTACCGTTGTGGTACGCCAATTGAGCCATTACCCTCGAAACAATGGTTTGTTTCTATTGATCAAAAGATCAAACGTTTAGGTAACAAATCCCTGAAAGAAAAGGCGATTGAAGTGGCTCAAGAGCATAAGATTGAATTTATTCCCGAGCGTTTTAGTAAACGTTATTTAGACTGGATGGATAATCTTCATGATTGGTGTATTTCCCGACAGATTTGGTTTGGCCATCAAATTCCAGTTTGGTATAAAGACGCTGAAGTTTATGTGGGTTTGACAGCCCCAGTTGGAGATGGTTGGCAACAAGATCCCGACACATTAGATACTTGGTTTTCTTCGGGAATGTGGACTTTTTCCACCTTAGGTTGGCCGGACACCTTCTCGTCGCAAAAAAAAATTGGTGATTTAGCTAAATTTCATCCCACCCAGGTTCTAGAAACTGGATACGAGATTTTGACTCTTTGGGTGTCACGTATGGTTATGATGTCATTATTTGCTCTTAATGAGATTCCTTTTGAAAAGGTTTACCTCCACGGTATTATTTTAGATGATAAAGGCAAAAAAATGTCCAAGTCCAAAGGCAATGGCATTGATCCTTTGGATCTCATTACTAAGTATGGGACTGATGCTACTCGACTCTCGCTCCTTATGGGCTCAACTCCAGGCAATGATTCTCGTTTTAGTGAAGATAAAGTTGAAGCCAAGCGTAATTTTGTCAATAAGCTTTGGAATATTTCCCGTTTTATCCTCAGTACTACTGAGGAGAAATTCTATTCAACTGCGGCTGACAAGATCCCGGCGGCAAAAACTTTAGCCGATGATTGGATTTTACAGGAGTTGTCGGGATTAATTAATAAAATTAGTAAGCGTTTAGATAATTTTGACTTTTCTTTAGCGGCTGAAGAACTTAATGAGTTCACTTGGGACAAACTCGCCGATTGGTATTTAGAAATAGCTAAAGTAGAGAAAGAGAAAGAGGAAATTTTAATTTATATTTTAAAGAATTTGCTGATTCTGTGGCATCCATTTATTCCTTTTGTCACGGAAACAATTTGGTCGAGTTTTAACCCCTCAATCTTAATGGTAGCTGCTTGGCCTCAAGTCAGAAAGCTGAAACAATCTCCTTTAGCAGCCGTGATTTTGATTCAAGATGTTATTGTGGCGATTCGCAATGCTCGAAGTGAACATAAAATTGAACCAGCTCAGAAATTGCAGGCGGTTATTTATGGGCATTCATCTACCGCCCTCCTAGAAAAGCAGCGGGCGCTGATTATTAATCTACGGACAGGTTTAGAATCTTTAGAAATAAAAAAACAGGGTGACAAAATTGAAAAAGCAATTATGATTCCGGTGGGAGAAGTGGAGATTTATTTAAGTGGGCTTGTTGATGAAACTAAAGAGTCCGCTCGATTAATAAAAGAAAGAACGCAGTTGGAAAAATTAATTATTTTGCAACAACAAAAGCTTGGGAATGAGGATTTTATTAAACGTGCTCCGGAAAAAATTGTTGCGGCCGAGAAAGAAAAATTGGCTAGTTATCGAATTGAGTTAACAAAAATAGCTAAAATTATCGTCGATTTATGACTTTAAAAAAATATTTAGGAGTGATGGGAATTTTAACCGCTATTTGTTGGGGGATCTTTTTATTTATTGCCAGATTAGTGGATCCGACCGCTACTAATTTGGTGGGTTTTGTTCTATTTTATATTTCCTTATTCCTAGCTTTAACTGGCGCCTTAGCCTTACTAGGATTTGTAATTAGAGCGATATTTAAAAAAGATGTTCCGGCTTTTAATTTAGTCAAACTAGCTTTTCGTCAATCTTTTTTATTCTCTTTATTCATTGTTATTCTTTTGATTCTAAAATCCCAAGATCTTTATAATTGGTTGAATTTATTATTATTAGTAATTATATTTACTGTCCTAGAATTATTTTTAAGTGGTTATCGTCACAATCGTTAGTTTAAAAAATATGAAAAATAGATTACAAAAATTACGAACAGAATTTCTTGAGTTATTAGCCCAAGCCAAAGACAGCGAAAAGTTGCGCGAAATTGAACTCAAGTATTTATCGCGTAAAGGTGAGCTGAACGAAATCATGCATTCTTTAAAAGATCTCAGTGTTGATTTAAAGAAGGATATCGGTGGCGCCGCTAATGTTCTCAAACAGGAATTACAGGAGAAATTCAATGAAGCGCGGCGTCTTTTGCAAGGCTTCTCTGGGAAAGAAGAACTGATCGACGTTACTTTACCGGGTGATAAGTTGTCTAATGGACACTTAAGTCCGATTACTATTGTTCAATCTGAGTTGGAAGATCTATTTTCTTCTTTAGGTTTTATTATTGCTGATGGTCCCGAGCTCGAAAGCGATTATTATAATTTTACCGCCTTGAATATGCCTCCTTATCATCCGGCGCGGGATATGCAGGATACTTTTTATGTAGACAATAAGAACAAAGCTGGCCAGTACGATTTGGTAATGCGCACTCACACCTCCCCGGTTCAAATTAGAACGATGCAAAAGTATGGTGCGCCAATTAAAGCCATCATCCCTGGCCGTTGTTTTCGTAGCGAAGCCACGGATGCCCGTCATGAGCACACCTTCTATCAATTGGAAGGAATGATGATTGATAAAAAAATTAATTTTGCCAACCTTAAGAGTCTATTAGAAATTGTTGGTAAAAAATTATTTGGTCAGCAGACTGAATTAAGGATGCGTCCTAAATTCTATCCTTTTGTGGAGCCTGGTAATAACGGTGAATATACCTGTTTTTTGTGCCAAGGTAAGGGTTGTCGGGTTTGTAAGAATACTGGTTGGCTAGAAATAGTTGGTGCCGGGCTAATTCATCCCGACGTATTACGCGCGGGTGGAATTGATCCAGAAATCTATTCTGGCTTAGCTTTTGGTTTCGGGTTGAACCGTTTAGCGATGTTAAAATATAATATTAATGACATTCGGTTATTTAATAGTGGTGATCTTAAATTTTTAGAGCAATTTTAATTTCTGTAAATTTATGTATATTTCTTACAACTGGTTAAAAGACTTCGTTAAATTACCAGTTAAAATTAAACCCGAGGAGATCGCGGCTGGATTAACTAAACATACAGTTGAAGTGGAGGAGACGGTAAAACAAGCTGATCGTTTTGATCGGATAGTCGTCGGCAAAGTTCTAGAAGTTACTAAACATCCCAATGCTGATCGTTTACGTTTGACAGTAGTTGATATAAAAAAAGAGAAACTAAATATAGTTTGTGGAGCCCCTAATGTCGAGCCCGGACAGTTAGTCCCGGTCGCTTTGGTCGGCGCTACTTTGCCTAGTGGTTTAGAAATAAAAGAATCGGAAATTCGGGGTGAAAAATCGCAGGGCATGATCTGTGCGGAGGACGAGCTTGGCCTCGGTAAGAATCATGAAGGTATTTTAGTCCTTGGCGATCAGGCCAAAATAGGCGAACCATTTGCTAAATATTTGGCCCTGGATGATACCATCTTAGAAGTTGATAATAAATCTTTATCGAATCGTCCTGATTTATGGAGTCATTATGGATTAGCTCGAGAGTTAAGCGCTATCTTTGACTTAAATCTTAAGTCTTTTGATAAATTTCTAGGCGAGTTCATTTTTCTTGATGATAAGGAAAACAAGTTAGATATAAAAGTAGAAGATAAGATTTTATGTCCGCGGTATTCAGTGGTGAAACTTGATAACATTGAAGTGAAAGAATCCCCGATTTGGTTGAAGAATCGTCTTATGGCAGTTGGCCAACGTCCAATTAATAATATTGTTGATTTAACTAATTATGTCATATTGGAGGTGGGTCAACCTCTTCACGCTTTCGACGCCAGCAAAGTAAAGAAACTACTAGTTCGCCGCGCCGCTAAAAATGAGGCGATCGAAACTCTAGATGAAAAAGAAAGAGTCCTTACTGAAGATGACTTATTAATTACCGACGGCAAGAATCCTTTGGCGATTGCTGGTATTATGGGGGGAAAAAATAGTGAAATTAATCCTCAATCCACCTCCTTGGTGTTAGAGGCTGCTAATTTTAAAGCCACAGCTATTCGCAAAACCTCCCAAAGACTAGGTCTGCGTTCTGAATCATCAATGCGGTTTGAGAAATCATTAGATCCAAAGCTAACCATTGTAGGTTTGACTAGGTTCTTAACCCTACTTAAAGAATCATGTCCTAACTTTAGAATTAGCAGTTCCTTGATTGATATCAACTCTTTAGAACAGAAGACTTTAGAGATCCCTCTTGACCTTAATTGGTTGACTGATAAGATTGGTCAAGAAATTGCTCCCGCCCAGGTTATTAATTATCTTCTGAAGTTAGGTTTCGGTGTTGAAAATAAAAAAGAGCCGATTCTTAAGGTATTGGTTCCCTCTTGGCGCGCTACCAAAGATGTTTCGGCACGGGAAGATTTGGTTGAAGAAATCTTACGTCTTTATGGCTACAATAATATTATTTCTAAATTACCAGTTCAAACCCTTAGTTTGCCGGAGATTAATCAGGAGCGAGTTTTAGAGAGAAAAACTAAGAATTTATTGGCCTGGAAATATACTTTAACTGAATCATATAATTATTCTTTTGTTAGTGATGAACAACTTAAGAAACTCAATCTTGATTTCTTTAAATATTTAAAATTAGCCAATCCTTTAAGTGATAATCAAGCTAGACTGCGCCAATCTTTAATTCCGGGCTTAATTAGTAATATAAAGAATAATCAACAGCGTCCCGAAGAGCTTGGTCTCTTCGAAATTGGGAATGTTTTTTGGCCAGCGCCGGGGAACTTAAAGAAAGAAGGAATTAATGGCGGCGTCTTACCGCACCAAGAGAAACATTTAGGATTAGTTGTGGCTGGTGCCGGTAATCTTTTTAATAAGTTGAAGGGGATTATCACTAGTTTGCTTGGTAATTTAATTAATTATGAAATTACACCAGTTTTCTCGGCTTTGGAAACGGTTCCTGGTTGGGCTGATAAGAAAATAGCCGCTAAGATTACTATTTTAGATAAAGAGATTGGTTTCGTCGCTAATCTAAATCGGGAAGTTATGGAAAATATGAATTTGAAGAAAGCGGTGACGGTGGCCGAAATCAACTTTGATGTTTTAGCGAGTGTGGTCCTCAGAAGCCCAAGTTCTTGCTTTCAAGAAGGGTTAAAATATCCGACATTGGTTCGCGATCTCGCCTTTGTCGTTGATCAAAAAATAATGTATAATGATTTTGTAACCGAATTATTAAAATTTAACCCGCTAATTAAATCAGTTGAATTATTTGATGTTTATAGCGGCGATAAATTGGAGAGAAATCAAAAAAGTTTAGCTTTCCATTTAGTCTACCAATCGGAACATAAGACTTTAACCGCTAGTGAAGTAGACACTATTCAAACCGAGTTGATAAAACACGTCGCCAAGAAGTTCGAAGCCCAAATAAGAAATTTTTAATTATATTAATTTTATGTTCTCTACTTCCGCCGATATTTTAAATTTGGTTTTAGCCGTCTGTTTAGTGATTTTAACCTTTTTTCTGTGCTGGGCAATTTATTATTTTGCCGCTAGTGCGCGAAAAGTTCATCGGGTGATTAAAAGAGTAGAAACGGGAATAACTAAAGTTGAAGAAGTAGTTAATTTAGCTAAAGAGAAATTAAAGAATAGCTCAGCCTATTTTATGATTTTGGGAGAAATTGCAAAGAAGGCGATGGAATTTGTTCAAGAGAAGAAAAACGCTAAGAGAACGGCCACTAAGAAATAATTGTTTGTCTGATTAACTTTAAAAAACTCCGCTGTAACGCGGAGTTTTTCGTTAATCTCTTGTCTTTAATCTTTATTCACCACAATCTCGATTACTGCATTTAATCTTTCCGGTTTTTGTGTCTTTAATCATTAAGGCTTCGCAATCTGGGCATTTTTCTCCCGTGGGTTCGCCCCAGTAGGCATTTTTACATTTTGGATAATTATTACAAGCATAAAAGGCTCCACGGCGGCTGAATTTCTTTACAATTTTTCCTTCATTGCAGATTGGACAGGTGACCTCCTTGCCCGTTTCACCGGTTCCGGCGATATTTTTAATATTTTTACATTTAGGATAAGCGGAACAAGCAAGGAATGGCCCAAATTTTCCCACCCTTACCTTCATCGGCGCTCCACATTTGTCGCAGACTTCACCTTCGTATTTCTTTTGGAGGGCTAAAGTTTGAGCATCAGGTTCTTTTTTTTCATAGTTCGACCCTTCGCCGGCCATTTTTTTTATATTGCGGCATTCAGGAAAGGCGCTGCAAGCCAAGAATTTGCCGTATCTTCCGGTTTTAATAATCATCGGCGCTCCACATTTGTCGCAGACTTCAGTTGATTGTTCTTCAGGCATAATATCGCTTTTGTTAATTTCCTGATATTTAATTTCTAAATTATCATGGAAATCAAGATAAAAATCATTAATAACAGGAATCCATTTTTTTTGACCAGTGGCGATTAAATCTAGGTCATTCTCTAATTGAGCGGTGAATTTATAATCGACTATTTTGGGAAAATGTTTACTCAGTAGCTCAATAACTATAAAAGCAATGCTGGTCGGTTTTAATCTTTTATTTTCATCACGCTCGACATAATTTCTAGCAATAATCGTGGCAATCGTGGGGGCGTAGGTCGACGGACGACCAATACCATATTTTTCTAATTCCTTAACTAAGCTTGCATCAGAATAACGAGCCGGAGGGTTGGTGGTGTGTCCGTCAGCTCTTAAATCTAAGAGATTAAGAACCTCGTTGGCGGTGACGTTAGGTAAGGTTTGTTCTTTGGTTTTTTCGGGCCAAATTTTTAAATAACCGGGGAAAACTAAAGTCTGCCCGTTAGCTCGAAAAATATAATTATCTTTTCCCTCTTTAGCCTGGACATCAATTACAGTGGCGGCTAATTTAGCGGCGGTCATTTGGCTGGCCATCGCCCGTTGCCAAATTAAACGATATAATCGAGCCTGGCTTTTATCTAGAGAGTTCTCGAGATTGTCCGGGGTGATGTTGGCCTCGGTAGGCCGGATTGCTTCATGAGCTTCTTGAGCATTTTTACTTTTATTTTTAAACTTTCGGCCACCGCTGGAATACTCTTTCCCAAGATTTTTTTGTAGCCAACTAGCTGATTCCGTTATAAATTTAGGGGAAAGATTCAAGGAGTCGGTACGCATGTAGGTGATGTAACCCTGTTCATAAAGCTTCTGGGCGACCGACATGGTTTGTTTAGCACTAAAGCCCAAATGACGATTAGCTGACTGTTGGAGGGTGGAGGTAGTAAATGGTGCTAGAGGATTTTTACTAACTTCTTTCTTTTCTACTTTAATCACCAAATATTTAGCTTCTTGAAGAAGATTCTTTAATTCAGTGGCTTCTTCTTTCTTGATTTCTAATTTATTAAATGTTTTGTCACGTATTTTATATAAATCAGCGGAAAAAGTATTTTCAGAATCATTTGTTTGACTTTTCAAATCAGCGGTTAGACTCCAATATTCTTCACTTTGAAAAGCTTTAATTTCTTTTTCTTGCTCTACAATTAGTCGTGTGGCTACACTCTGCACACGGCCAGCGGACAATCCTTTGGCCACCTTTTTCCAAAGGAAGGGCGATAGCTCATAACCTACGAGGCGATCTAAGATACGTCTGGCTTGTTGGGCATCAACTAAACTCAAATCGATCGTGCGTGGGTTTTTTAGTGCTTCTAAAATAGCTTCTTTAGTTATTTCGTGAAAAACAATTCTTTTTGCCTTAGTCCCGTCTAGTCCCAGGGCTTCTGTTAAATGCCAAGCGATCGCTTCTCCTTCACGGTCTTCATCAGAAGCTAGGATAACTTCAGTCGCCTTTTTGGCGGCGGCTTTTAAAGTTGATACAGTTTTTTTGGCTTTCGTGGGAATAATATACTTTGGGGTAAAATCATTTTTAATATCAATTCCCATTTCGCTTTTCGGTAGATCTCGAATATGGCCGAATGATGATTCGACTCGATAATTCTTATCAAGAAATTTGCTAATTGTCTTGGCTTTAGTAGGTGATTCGACAATGATTAAATTCATAGCCATTAAATTGATTTATTTCTTTAAACTAAGTTTTTGATCACTTTAGTCCAATTCTAATATCCTTAGTGTACTATTTATTTTTGTGGTGTCAAGTTCGATGACAATTTAGTTTCAAAGATGTTGGTTTGAATTAATGTTGGCTAATTTTTTATCTGATTACTAAATTTTTAGAATATTAGCCAATTTTTTTGATGTTTAAATAAACAAAATCCTCCCGAAGTTTTGGGAGGACTTATGGCTAGCGGATATTTTTCAGATCGAGGTTAGCAATAATTTTTTTAAGAGCCTCTCTTTCTTCAGTATTAAATGACTGGAGCACAAACTTATCTGGTGGAATATGAGTTTTTAGTAGATCATTTCTTAATCCTAAACGGAGACGGGTGAACTTTTTTGTTTTTAAATAATCAATAATTGATTGTACGCCGCGGTGGCCGGCACTACCCGAATCGGTGGCAATTTTATAAGTACCAAAAGGTATATCTAATTCATCATGGATGACCATTAGAACATCATCCAAATCGGCATCTTTCTTTTTTAACAAACCAAAACTTTTTGGCAGTAATTTATAGTAGTTGAGAATCTTTTGAACGGTTTGGCCAGAGTTATTCATGAAAGTCAATGGTTTGACGAACAAAAATTCTCCTGATTCATAAATTAGAGCCTGGAATTTTTTATTCTCGTGCCAATTTACCTCGCCGAGATATTGGTCGAGGGCTAGCCAGCCAACATTATGTCGGGCATTTTTATATTGTTCCCCGGGGTTTCCTAAACCCACAATAATTTTCATATAATTAAACTTAAATAGTTAATTATTATAAGTTGTATGGGATTTCTTGTTGCTAGTAACTTTGACGGTTAATGGAGTACCAATGAAACCATGCCTTTCTCGTAAACGATTTTCGATAAAGCGGACGTAGGAGAAATGGAGATCATCATTGGGACCGATACGGAGAGTAAACATTGGCGGATTACTTTTTACCTGTTTGAATTCATAGATGTGAGGAGCTTTCAGCCCCTTTCCTTTAGCTGGTTTATGAATTTTTACAACATGTTTAAGAAATTTTTCACTTTGTGACTCACTAAGCGTTACTTGTCGCCCCTGAGCAATCTCGAGAATTAAGTCGAGAATTTTATTAACTTTTTCTCCAGTCTTCGCGGAGATAAATTGGATCGGCGCCCAAGTAGCGAAAGGCAATTTATCATAAATAATTTGCGTCCAGGTTTTGGTATTACGATTCTCGATTAAATCCCATTTATTAGCAATGATGATTAGACTTTTTTGACGATCAACAATTTCTTGAATAATTTTAGCGTCTTGATGCGAAATCGGTTCACTAATATCTAAGATCAGGACGGCGATATCAGCGTGGTTTAAGGAGTTAAGAGACTTAAGAATCCCCGGTTTTTCTAGACCAGTTGTTTTTTTACCTTGACGCGATATTCCGGCGGTGTCAACCAGAGTAATTGTTTGATCCCGATAAAGAATTTTCGTATTTTGTGGTTCACGAGTGGTGTGGGGGACAGGGCTGACAATTACTCGTTCATAACCTAAGATTGCATTTAGTAAAGAAGATTTGCCGACGTTTGGTTTACCAATAATACAAGCATTAATTTGATGTTCATCATCTATGTTAATTTCTAGTTTTTTATTTTGTCGGTTCTTATCCAGACGATCAACAATTATATCTAGTAAATCACCAGTGCCTAGGCCGTTAGCAGCGGAAACATAATATGGTTCACCAAGCCCCAGCTTGTTGAATTGTGCTGCTTCAGAAGCTAATTTTAAACTGTCGACCTTATTAGCGATTAAGAGAGTTTTCTTCTGATATTTAGTTTGGTTTTTAAGACCATGAGCCAGAGATCGATCTTCAGGCAATAAACCTGCTTTGGTATCAACTAAGAATAAGATTAAATCAGCTCGGTCGAGATACGAACGAGCTTGCTTTTGGGTCTGACTATCAATGTCATTAGCGGTTATTTTCTTGTCTTCTAAACAACGTTTATCAATAATTCCGGCGGTATCGACTAAATCAAAGGCACTGCGATTCCACTCTACTACACCTAGATTACTATCTCTAGTCGTACCAGCAATATCCGATACTAGAGCCTGTCTTTTGCCGCTTAGACAATTAAAAAAAGTCGATTTGCCGACGTTAGTTCTCCCGCAGATCACTACTAAAGGTAAATTTTTTTCAGATTCAGTTTTATTCATAATTATCTATTAGCATCAGTTCCTAAAACAATCAAAAAGTCTGGGTCGGTAGTAGTTTCTCCTTGATAATCATTAATCCAAGTTGGCGTGTCTGAAGCAACGGAGGCTCTAGTTACTCTTTTCAAAGTTTTCAAAGCTTCTTCTTTCCCTTGGCTTAAATCATAAATAATTGTTTCCGTATAATCACGTACAGGGGCATTACCGGTTTTAACTATTTGAAATTCGTTAGTTGCTAAATTAGCTGAAGTTCGAGTTGCTAAACCAGTGATATAAGTACCGTTAAGGATAACTACCTTAGTTTTATCGATGTTGGAATAAGAACTAGGAGCTTTCAAGCCTGTGTCTACTGCTTGATCAGCTGAGCCAGTGTTAAAAATATTTTGGATCATTTGGCGAATCGCGGAAAAGTTTCCTGACCGAGGGATAAGAATATAGGCGCCATCCTCCCCCTTACTTGAAACTAGATAACTAGTCGGGGCGTCACTTAAAACTTCATTGATAATTTGTGCTCGATCAACATCCTTAAATAAGTCCCAGAAACGTAATGCTTCCCAAGCCACAATATCCGTGGAAATATTTTTACTAAACTCGTTAACTAATTTTGTAACCATCACCGGATTTAATAGTGTTTTGCTAGATAACAATTTATTTTTTATAGCCTCTAAAACTAATTGTTGTCTTTTAGCGCGAGCAAAGTCCGAACCTTCTAATCCTAGGGCGTGACGGCTACGAGCGTATTTCAGAGCGGTCTGACCATTCATTGTTTGGATACCTTGATCAAAATGAAGATGCTCAAAACGAGCATAATAATTTGGGTTATCTTCTTGCCCGTAGATAGGATAAGTGTAGTCATCAAAAGTGTTTTCGACATTGATTTCGATTCCTCCTAGTTCGTCGATTATTTCCGAGAACCCACTAAAATCAGCTCGAACATAATAATTAATTTGTATTTCTAGTAGTTCACTAATTGCCCTGGTTGTTTCTTCCCCACCGCTACCCTTTTGTTTTTGTTCGGCATAAGCGTTAATACTATTCACTTTTCGCCAGCCGCTGACTGGAGATACTAAATCTCGAGGGATAGAAATCAAGGCTACTTGTTTGGTGGACGGTTTAAAACTCGCCAGTATCATAGTGTCTGTTAAATAGGCACCATCATGACCTTCTCCGCCCATACCTAATAATAAGACATTGACGCGGTCGTTCTCTTCTCCTTTTAGTTCTCGGTCGGCACTGGGGATTAATTGACGCAATCGTTTAAAGATATTGTTTTCTGGCAACCAGCCAGTAGCTTCTTGACTAGAGATTAAAATGCGACCGGAGAAGATAAGAGCTAAAACGATCACGGCAATAGTATAGGTAGTAATACGGCGTCTTTTTTTGCTATTAATCAATAATTCCTCATCTTTCCAGATTTCATTTTCTCGGCGGGCCCGTCTTTCTTCCTCTTCCATTTTTTGTTTGAAATCTATCATAATAATACACTTGGTGAGTTTCATGATAATAAAAAAATTCTATCTAGCGAAGAATTCATGAAACGTTCTTTTTCTAAGTTTATTATAGTGGGATATGGGGGTTTTGTCAAAACAAGAAAAACTGAAGATAATTTCTTCAGTTTTTCTATCCTTTTGGTCGGGCTGCCCAGAATTGAACTGGGATCACACGCACCCGAAGCGTGTATAATAGCCTTTATACCACAGCCCGATTGTTATCTTAGTGGACTTGAGGGGACTCGAACCCCTTACCTCCGCAATGCGAATGCGGCGCTCTACCAGATGAGCTACAAGCCCTAACTTTTTAAACTCATAATGGTCGGGCTGCCCGGAATCGAACCGGGGCTATATGCACCCCATGCACACGTACTACCATTATACTACAGCCCGTTTTAACAAAAAAAAGGATTATTATCATCCTTTACCTCATATTAGCATAAGTACTTTATTTTTCAAGGGGGAAAGGTTGTGAGGTTTGACTTTTTATAACTGTTTATTTATACTTTAGTTACTAGTATCAGTAACAATCATAAAATCTAAGTTTATGTCCCGAGATTTCTCGGGATTGGGCATAAACACTGGCCGGCTTTATAAGCAGGGCTGGAGATGATCTCTGCGTTAGTGGAAATCCGGCTTCCTCCGTAATCACAGGATAACCGTTGTCGTATTTAACGGAGACGGTGAACAAGGTCTTTTTTCTGGCCCCCTTGGGGTCTTTTTTATTAATTTAAACTAAAATGAATAAATTTTATTTTCTCAATCGTGGTAATTATTCCTGGCGCTGCTAATTATTGTTAGGGGTAGTTTTTATTTATTATTTTAATTTAAATTATATGTCTAATAAAATATCTTTTGTCGGTTCTTATCATAATCTGCCGGATAAAAATGGATTCTATGGTTCTTATGGCGGTCGTTTTGTGCCGGAAGAACTCGTCCCCGCTTTAGAGGAAGTGGAAAAAGCATTTTTAAAAGCTAAAAATGATCCTAAGTTCTTAGCTGAATATCAAACTTTACTTCGAGATTATGTGGGTCGTCCTTCCCCGCTCTACTATGCGAAAAATCTTACCGCTAAATTAGGAGGAGCTAAAATTTATTTGAAGCGTGAGGATCTTAATCATACCGGTGCTCATAAAATAAATCATTGTTTAGGTGAAGCTTTATTGGCTAAACGTCTAGGCAAGAAAAAATTGTTAGCCGAAACCGGAGCCGGGCAACATGGTGTTGCCTTAGCCACGGCCGCAGCAGTTTTAGGTTTAGAATGTGAGATTCACATGGGGTCGATTGATGTTGCTAAACAACAAGAAAATGTAAAACGTATGAAATTGTTAGGGGCTAAAGTAGTGGAAGTCAAATCAGGTGGGCGTTCTTTAAAAGACGCCGTTGATAGTGCTTTTATGACCTATATGCAGGAATATCGAACAACTTTTTTTGCGATTGGCTCGGTCGTCGGTCCTCATCCCTATCCGTCTCTGGTCGCTTATTTCCAAAGCATCGTCGGTCGAGAAGCTAAACAACAAATCATAGAGAAAGAAAATTGTCTTCCCGATGTATTAATAGGTTGTGTTGGCGGTGGTTCCAACGCCATTGGTTTATTCTATGAATTCTTAGATGAAGCAAGTGTTAAGATGATTGGAGCTGAACCAAGTGGCCGCGGTCTAGGAATTGGTGAGCACGCCGCTACTTTAACCTATGGTCAACCAGGCACCCTTCATGGTATGCACACTTATCTTCTTCAAGATGAAGCTGGTCAGCCTCAACCGGTTCACTCTGTCGCTTCCGGACTTGATTATCCCGGGATTGGCCCTATTCATTCTTTTTTAAAAGACACTGGTCGAGTGGAATACACCACGGTTAGTGATCAAGAAGCGATTGAGGCTTTTGGGCTTCTCTCTCGTCTAGAAGGAATAATCCCCGCTTTAGAAAGTGCTCACGCCGTGGCTCAAGCGATTAAAACCGCCCCTAAATTAGGTCCTAACAAAGTGATTATTGTTAATCTATCTGGTCGGGGTGATAAGGACCTAGATTATGTCGAAGAAAAATATGGTGAAATTGCTTTTCGCTAGTATTTCCAGTACAATAAGAGTAGAAATTAACTAACTATATTTATTTATATGGCTACTTCAAAAACCATTTTTTCCGGTATTCAGCCTAGCGGACGTCTTAATATTGGTAACTATATTGGAGCGATTTCCCAGTGGGTGGAGATGCAGGAGGAGTATGATTGCATTTTTTCCGTCGTCGACTATCATGCGATAACTGTTAAGCAAAACCCGAAAGAATTAAGTCAGAGAATTATTGAAATTACTAAGATTTATTTGGCAGCTGGGATTGATCCTAAACGTTCAATTATTTTTCAGCAATCAGCTGTTCCTGCTCATACAGAATTAGCTTGGGTTTTGAATTGTTATGGTTGCCACATCGCTGATTTGAATAAGATGACCCAATTTAAAGATAAAGCCGGAAGAAATCAAGAAACCATGAGTGTTGGTTTATATGATTATCCCGTTCTAATGGCCGCCGACATATTATTATATGATACGGATATTGTTCCGGTGGGTGAAGATCAAAAACAGCATGTTGAATTAACTCGAGATATTGCCCGTCGTTTTAATAATGAGTTTGAGAATGTTTTTAAGATTCCTCAACCAATGATTCGCAAAGAAGGCGCGAGAATTATGTCTCTGCTTGATCCGTTTAAGAAGATGAGCAAAAGCGATGAGAATCAAAACAATTGTATTGCTCTTTTAGATGATGTGGAGAGCGCTAAGAAAAAAATTATGCATGCGGTTACTGATTCTGGTTCAGAGATTGTCTTTGATCTGGAAAATAAACCGGCGATTTCTAATCTCTTAACTATCTATGCACAATTAGGTGGCCGGCAAATTCCGCGGTTAGTAAAAGACTACGCCGGTAAAGGTTATGGAGAGTTTAAAAGAGACTTAGCAGACGTAGTGGCTAAGTTCTTAACTAACTTTCAGGATAAATATAATAATATTTCTGATAAAGAAGTGATCAAAGTATTAGAAGAGGGTCGGAAAAAAGTTGAAAAAATATCTAGTGCTAAAATGGAAGCGGTTAGACGAGCAGTCGGGGTGAGATAATGTTTGTTTAGGAGTAATAGTGTTTCTGTTAGCCGAAATTAAGGTATTGACTACTAATATTAGTTGATTTAAACTAGATGGATAAAGTTTAGAATTTAGTATTTTAACAATAAATAGTAAAAGAAATGAAAACAGAAGTTGATACCGTTAATATTGATACCGACGCATATCGTGATCGTGTTAAAGGAGCTTATTTGGCGCTCATCCCAGTTAATAAGATTCGAGCTTTTGCGGCTCAACCTCGAGATAATTTTAGTGATGACGGATTACTCGAATTAGCTGGCAGTATAGCCGAAATAGGTCAGCAGACTCCAGTAAGTGTCAGGGTCGTCCATGATGATGAGCAGTATGAGTTTGAGCTTATTGATGGAGAACGTCGTTTGAGAGCCTGTAAGTTGATTGATGCTAAATCAATTCTCGCTTTTGTCTACCAAGAGATGGATGAGAATAAACAATTTGTTTCATCTGTGGCGGCTAATTTTTGTCGGGTTGGCCATACCCCACTGGAAACCGCTAAAGCACTTAGTAGGATGATAGAGCATTTTTATCGAGATAGTGTGGCCAGGGGCACTGGAGATAAAGAAGAATGTGTTAAAAAAGCCGCTAGAGTTTGTGGCAAATCAACCACATGGGTCTATCAACATCATAATCTCCTATTACTCTGTGAAAAAGTGCAGGATTATCTCAAAACCAGGGAGATTAGTTTTCAGATTGCCCTATCTTTATCATCCTTAAAACCTGAGCATCAATTTAAATTTGCTCAACATATTCTTCAGTTTCATCTGGATCAGAAGCAGGCGTTGAACTACATCCGTAATCATAGCCAACCCGATGAGCGTCGTAAGCGTGCTCGGCGGCAAAAACCGTCGGGTGAGTATGTGATACTAGATCGTTCCGTCGGTATAATTAGCAAGGAGGTGGACATAATATTGGATATGCCATTTCAAAAGCTTGTTAATATTTTTAAGAATCGTCCTATCCAAGATTTAGAGAAAGCTATCTCTAGTCTACAAGATTGCAGCCAAGATCTGATTTTATTATCTAAGAATCTCGCAGACGTCAAAAAAAGTCTGGGTGATAGAAAGACCTCTTAGTGTTTTCAATAAATCATTTTTTAATCATCAGTTCGGTATAATTTAGAGAAACCGTCGTTAGGGCGGTTTTTTAATACAAAAAACCGCTTGTTCAAGCGGTTTTTTGTATAATCATGTGTAATGAATTTCAAGTCTAATTGGCATCAATTCGTTGAGTCGTCTCGCGACGACCACTCCGGCACTATACCGGAGGCGACTAATTCTTCTTCCACTTGGAAAGAAGAATTTTTCTCCCTAGAAAGGAGGTGATCCATCCACAGCTTCCGCTACGGATGCCTTGTTACGACTTCGTCCCTGTCATCAGTCTCGCCTTCGTCCCACTAATGTGAGCCTTCGGGCGCTACCAACTCCCTTTACCTGACCGCCCGTGACTACAACACCCCAGAAACA
>Ga0074195_1000444_pt1 | contig 83070 bp, 103 predicted proteins | sample EPASupsiteHSE623_FD_64525 | JGI IMG/M metagenome (GOLD analysis project Ga0074195, IMG submission 64525) | Bioremediated contaminated groundwater from EPA Superfund site, New Mexico - Sample HSE6-23 | ecosystem: Environmental > Aquatic > Deep subsurface > Groundwater > Contaminated ...
CCCCCATACCCCCGAGGTTTATCGCTTGGTTCTCCCAGAGATAGTTGAAAAAAAGGAAAATTGGGGACACGATTTACCCCAACTATCCCCGGCAGAACCTCGATAGGCGCTCGGGTTGCTCCTCAGCATTGCCCTATCCTCCTGGCGAGAAAGAGCCGGTTATAGTATCTACAATCACACAGGGTAAATGCCATTTACACAAAATAATTTACACTCCCTTAGTTTGTCTGCGCTGTTCTTATCCATTTCTTCAAGAACATGCTGGTATCTCTTTAGCATGGTTGAATTTGAATGCCCACTTCTCTTCATGGCCTCTTTGTCCGCAACTCCATATTTAAGCATCATAGTACAATTGAAGTGCCGCAAATCATGCAATCGAATATGTTTTAGCTTATTTTTTTGGAGAAAGGCCTTAAAAGCTCTGCTAACACTACCTGGGTTATACTCTTTCCCGTCAAGTCGAGTGTAAATCTTTCCTATTCCCCTTAGCCGTTTAAGTGCTGGGATGATCGCGCTAGGTATGGCAAATTCCCTGCTACTTTGTTTCGTTTTTGGTTTTTTTGTTTTGTTACCCGTGGAGGTAGGTACAACGTTTTGTTTGATCGAAATAATTCCTCTTTCCAGGTCTATGTCATTCCACGTTAAGCCTAGCAGCTCACCTCTTCTTAACCCGCACATTCCCGCAATTAATATTACGGCTTCCATCCGGTGGCCCTTGAGTCTGTCCAGAAGTATTGCAAATTCCTCTTCAGTGTATATAGTAGGCTCGTAGTCCTCTGGGCTAGGCGCATCCACCCCGTCACAGGGGTTTTTTGCTATAAGGCCATCCCCTACGGCCTTTTTGAACGCTCGATGCAATATTCTATGCTCTTGAAGAATTGTTTTTTCGGAGTATCTTTTTTCTCTTTCCTGGTTATAAAATCGTTGAATATGAAAGGGTTTGAGCTCGTTAAGTTTTAACTTGCCGAGAGCTGGCACAATGTGACGCTCAATGTAGTTTTGATAGCCTTCACGAGTGGTCTGCTCTAAATGAGCGCAGTACACTTTCATAAATTTTACTAGCCAGCCTTCGACGGTTACCTTCCGAATATCGGAATAATCTCCGGCCTCTATTTTTTCAATAAATTGATTTCTATTACGCTTAGCATCTGCCCCGTACTTAGCCGTTCCGTAAAAACTTTTCTTTTTCTCTTCGCCGGTATCTGGATCGGTGTAGATTACATACGCTTCCCACCTGCCATCCTTCCGCTTATAGACCCCAGTTCTCATTTCATCACCACCTAACCTACAGAATTACTTTCCCAACAATTCGAGCCTGCTTAGGAAACATTGGCTTGTATTTAGGGTTTAGTGATCGTAATTCCAATTGCCCATCAACCACATATACCTTTTTACACGTCACTTCCCCATCCATGTCTATGATCGCAATTTCTCCATTCTCAACAGTTTCCTGATGCTTAACAAAGACAATACTACCATCCTTTATTATCGGCTCCATGCTATCTCCCTTAACCACAAGGGCAAAATCTGCTCCATGGGGTATGTTCCGAACGGATACAGTTTCATTCAATTCATTCCCGTTAACGACACCCGGGCCAGCAGCGGTTTTACCAAGAAGCGGTAGGTCATACACAGCAGGTTCTTCGGCAACAGCTTTCAGAGATACTTCTTCTCTGCGAAGCAAATAAGACGCGAAGTCAAAGACTTCCTTTTGCCCAGCCTGTGATAATTTTTGATATACGTCTAATATTGAGGGCTCGTTAAATGGTTTTCTTTCATCGGTAGCACCGCCCAGCCATTCGGGAGAAACATCAAGATAATTTGCGATCTTTAAGACATAAATAAAATTATGTTTTTTGTTCTCATCAGACAGATATTTTGAAATAGTTGCTGTGCTTATACCTGTAGCTTTTGCTATAGCGGCAGCCTTAACGTTTCTTTCTCCCATTACCTGCTTTAGCCTCTCTTGAAAAACACCCATCAAACACACTCCCCTTTTAACTTGTATCTATTGTAAAACTATCGGAAACAAAACTCAATATATTATTTCCGACAATAAACTTTTTATGCAATTCATATTGACGAGAGGAAACAATAGGGCTAAAATTATTTACGAAAGGAAACATTGGAGGTGAAAACATGCCTGGAAAGAGCACTATTGTATGCCGGCGGTTAAAAGGTCTCATGGCAGAACACGAAATAACGACAAGCGCGCTTGCAAAAAAAATCGGCATTTCCGAAAACTCTTTAACCCTAAAAATTAATGGCCACAGAGATTGGTGGTATTGGGAAACGTTACGGGTGGCAAAAATTTTTGGTTTTTCTGAAGCTAAGGAAGTATTTCCGGAAATTTATAATTCAATTCTTAAAGCTAGCTGACATGCCCCAGCGGGGAGCAGTTGAACGAAGGGAGGTGAGCGATTGCCTGAGCAATACGGCTACCGCGACAAGCAAGGCAGGTTGCTATTCGTTAGCTCGGGGATTGGCCAAAATCATTTTGGAACGTTCTACCGTAAGTCTCCTAAATTGCCAAGTATCAAGCGGTTTAAGTCTCCGGCCCTACCGATGCGAGACACCCAGGAGGAAGCTGAACGCGATCTGGACCGTTACGCCCGGTTGCATGGCCTGAGACCGGATGCTGAATGAGAGGAGGGGTAGCAGGTGACTTGGGAATGGTATAGCCAGTTCTGTGGCATATGGTGGCGGAAGAACCAGGCCGGTGAAGTGGAGGAAAGAGACGCCATAGCGGCCATCATCAAACGGGACCTGATCCGATATGGAGACGGAACCGGCAGGGTACGCCGGCGGTGAGAGGAGGGGATCCCGTGATAGTAAGTTTCAAGGATATGCAGAAAGCGTGGCAAGCGTTGGAGAAAGTCAACCCGGACAACCCGCTTGCCGTGGCAGAGGCGGTGCCAGAGTTGGTGACGGTACTGGAGGTAACTTTGCCGCATGTAGCACACTTATACTTGTCTGACCGATTAGCGGAGGTTCTCGCCAAAGTCCATGCGAAAGGAGGGGACTAACCTGCACTTCCCCATGAGCAAAACAATGGAACGCATACAAAGGATTTTTCTCATCCTGGCCGTTGCCTACGTGGTATGGCTGTCAGTACAGGCCTTCGAATTGAGCCGTGACTTAGCCCAGCTGCAGGTGCAGGTACAGCGGCAGGAGGCACAAGTACAGCAGCAGCACGAGTTAGTGCAAAGCGCGGTAAGGGACACCATGACATTTTCGAATCGGTTGGCAACGTGGCAGCTGGAGGAACGGGAGAAATTTAATGAGCCCATCAAGTAAGATAATTCTTGATTTATGCGGTGGTACAGGCTCATGGAGCAAGCCCTATAAAGAAGCTGGATATGATGTTCGGATTATTACATTGCCAGAGTACGACATCCATATGACGAAAAAAATACCGCATCCAGTTGGACGGTTACTGCAATTCCTTGGCCCAGAATTGAATCTCCTGAATGTTTGGGCAAAAGATGTATACGGCATACTCGCAGCCCCCCCCCCCTGTACGGAATTTAGCCTTGCAAAGGGTAACAGGCCAAGAAATTTAGAAGCCGCTATGGAAACTGTACGTGTCTGCTTAGAAATCATATGGTATTGTCGGTTCACTGAAAATCTGAAATTTTGGGCTATGGAAAACCCTGTCGGTCTACTCAGGCAGTTTTTGGGAAAACCGGCCTATACTTTCGAGCAGTGGCAGTTTAAGGATGACGGCATAAAGCCTACTGATTTGTGGGGCTATTTTCGAGAGCCAACGCCAACAGTTCAAGAAAGACCTGAACACTTAGTCCTGAAATACAAAGATCAGCACTCGCATGGGCGAAGAATGGCGGTGCCAAAGTGCCCGGAGGAATACAGGCACATGAATCTCACCCGGGCAGAGATACGGGCGATTACTCCTGTCGGATTTGCACGAGCCTTTTTTAAGGCAAATCAATAAGAGGGACGCAATGACGTTCAACGACTGGCTGGCGACGTGGCAGGAGAAAGAACGCGAGGGGGTGAGATGACTACTTCGAGTGAAGCCCTAATCACCATGATGTCCCTGCAAGAATGTCTCTATTACATAGTCCGGGCCGACTGCGGTGGCATCCCGGAGAAGGATGTCTACTTTGATGATGCATTGGCTCACATCCGGGAACAGGGGTTCCGAAACATTGCGATGTGTGCAGTTGAGATTCGGGCATTAATCCATGCCGCGAAGAGGCGGGGTAGGCTGGAGGAACTGGACAGAGCAGTGGAGGGGGTGAACTGAAAAAAGCTCTTAACCGCGCCAACGGTTGAGAGCCCATAGAAAAACCATCACACTAATTCTACCCTAAAAACCCGATGAAATCAAGATTGGGAGGTAATCGTAATGAAATGGTCTGAACAGCAAATAACCAAGCTCAAGGATCTTTGTTATCAAGGCATCAGCAATAAGGAGATTGCCGCAGAACTTAATTGTAGCGTAGGGGACGTTTACGCAAAACGCAGCCAGATGGGCATCACCATTGATAAGTGCAAAGGGGTTAAACCAAACTCTGATTTCGAAAAAGCGTTACCGCAAAAACATCAAGGGTTGTGCCTTGGCGTAAGGAAGGCGTTTAAAGCGTTACAAGACGAGCTGTTACTGGCAATGGCAAGAGAGTGGACGAGTGAAAGAGACAGTAAGGTATACGCGGAATTAGTTAACCTCGTAAATAATTTGGAAACGTCATTCAACGCACTAATCGCACTGTAGAAGATAATTCAAGATTGCAGGGCGGTGGCGGAATAGGTAGACGCTAAGGTGGGGCAGACCTTCAAGAGACGGTTGCCGTTATGTCGAGTGCAAATTCTGACCCGCCCTGCACTAATTTGGAAGGAGGTAAAACTCAGTGAATCAGATTATGCGTTTAGCAATTCTCCAAAAGCATGCTAAGAATTTTGTGGCGTCCCCACAGGTCCTGCGGCCAATGTTTGAAGGAATTCATTTCGACGAAAAAGGCCGCGGCATTGTGACTGACACACACCAACTTGTAATAGTCGATGATGTCCATCAATATCCGGAGCCGATAACCATCCATCACAAAACTGGTGAGGTAATCGAAGGGCCTTTCCCAGACGCGGATAAGGTCATACCTCAGAAATTTAAAACCGAGATCACAATCTTTGAAGACTTAATTCCTTCAGCAGCTAAAAACTGTCTGAAGCAGTTAATCACCTATCACAAAATCGCTGAAATGGTTTCATCCGATAGCGAGCAAGTAAAATACGTTCTCGACAAAGAGCGGCTTTGGTTACGCGCGAAAAGTGGGGTCACTGAAGGATCTACTTTCTCGGTACCGCTTCCGCTTCTCACTTTGGAGCAAGCAATCAACACCTTTGAAATCCTCTTTAATCCTCGCTTTATGATTAACGTCCTTTCGTTGCTTATAGAATTCCAACCCAGCAGCTTAAAACTGGGGTTTAACGGCCCCCTATCCGCCATAACAATACTCACCAATGTTGGCGTCACGGCAATCGTTTCGCCCATAAGGCTCCCAGAGGAAGAATAAACCAATGACCGCTTGACCTATCCAAACCTTATCGGAAAAAGGAGAGTGATGCAACTCAACAATTTTCAACGACGGATTCTTGAGTAAACCAAAAATGAGGAGGAGATAACGTGGAGATCACTATCACCCTGAACGCCCCTGATCTGGCAGGTGCTATTCAAGCCTTGGCTGCGGCCATGTCCCCAGGGAGCCTAAAAACTAGCCCTGTAACCCAGGAAAGCAAAGCGCTTGAACCCGGGAAACCGGAAGGACAAACATCAGTGCCAAACTCGGCAACTGAAGCTGAAAGCACGGAGCCCCCGGAAACAGCGCCAGCCTTCACTCTGGAAGAGGTCCGTGCCAAGCTGGCAGCCCTTTCCCAAGCCGGCAAGCAGGATGCAGTGAGAGGCCTGATAGGCTTTTTCGGCGTCAAGAAGCTCACAGACGTACCGCCGGAGCGCTATGGTGAGCTGATGGCTATGGCGGAGAAGATATAATATGGCAGCTCACGCAATTTTGTCGGCATCCGGATCCCATCGTTGGTTAAACTGCCCGCCCAGCGCTCAACTTGAGAAACAATTCCCGGAGGAAAGCAGCGAGTACGCAGCGGAGGGCAGTTTCGCCCACTCCCTGGCAGAGCTCAAACTCAGACGAGAGCTGGGGCAAATCGTTGACAAAACATACAGGCGCCAGCTGAAGGAGATGGAGAAAAACGAGTTCTTCTCTTCCGGTCTTGTGGACTACATCGAAAACTATCTGGCCTTGGTCGGGGAACATATCTCTGAAGCTAGAACCCGCTCAAAAGACGCCGTGATCCTCCTGGAGCAGCGCCTGGACTTCAGCGCCTGGGTTCCGGAAGGTTTTGGAACGGGAGACCTGGTCATCGTTGCAGATGGAATCCTGGAAGTCATAGACTTGAAATACGGAAAGGGTGTACCGGTCTCAGCGGAAGACAATTCCCAGATGAGGCTCTATGGCCTGGGCGCCGTCTCTCAATTTGGCTGTTTGTACGACATCCAAAAGGTTAGGATGACCATTTGCCAGCCGCGTTTGGACAGTGTATCTACGGATGAAATGTCAATGGAAGAACTTTTGATTTGGGCCGGTAAGTACCTGTTACCCAGGGCGAAGATGGCCCATGCAGGCGAAGGTGAGTATAGCGCCGGCGATCACTGCCAGTTCTGCCGGGCACGGTACACTTGCCGGGCCCGAGCCGAGGCCAACCTGGAGCTGGCAAAAATGGACTTCCAGGATCCCGCGTTACTGTCTGATGAAGAGATCGCTGAAGTGCTTGGTCGTGCTGATGCCCTCCAAAAATGGGCTGCTGACGTTCTGACCTATGCCCTTGACCAGGCGGAGAATCACGGGAAGAAATGGCCTGGGTGGAAGCTCGTCGAAGGCCGCAGCAATCGTAAGTATACGGATGAGGATGCCGTGGCCCGGGTACTCACTGGAGCCGGGTACGCAGAAAAACTCATCTATATTCGGTCTCTGCTCGGGATCACCGCCATGGAGAAAGCCGTTGGAAAGAAACGATTTGATGAGCTCCTAAAAGGTATGCTCATCAAGCCCCCCGGAAAACCCACCCTGGTGCCGGAATCAGACAAGCGACCGGAAATCAATTCAGTCGATTCAGCCAAAACCGATTTTAGTAAAACTGCTTAAAAAAAACGAGAGGAGAAACGAAAAATGGCGATCACCAACGTCGATACCAAGGTAATCACCGGCAAGGTACGTCTCAGTTATGCCCATCTATTCAAGCCAGTAGCCGTCTCTGAGGGGCAGGAACCAAAGTATAGTGTCTGCCTGCTGATCCCGAAGAGCGACAAGGAAACCCTGCGGAAAATCAAAGCGGCTACGGAAGCAGCCAAACAGGCGGGAATGAGCCTGTGGGGAGGCAAAATCCCGGCCAATCTGAAGACCCCTCTCCGGGACGGAGACGAAGAAAGGGCGGATCAGCCGGAATACGCGGGAATGTACTTCATGAACGCGACTTCCAAGCAGAAACCGGGGATAGTGGACAAGCAACTAAATGAAATTCTCGACTCGACTGAAGTCTATTCTGGATGCTTCGGCCGCGCCAGTGTCAACTTCTTCGCGTTCAGCCAGAAAGGAAACAAAGGTGTTGCCTGCGGGCTCAATAACATCCAGAAGCTGGAGGACGGGGATTCCTTGAGTGGCCGTTCCCGGGCAGAGGACGACTTTGATACCGTGGACGATGATGGCGCGGAAGAGGATTTCCTTGGCTAGCCGGCGGTTTGTACAAGTCACCTTTGCCGGAAATAATGAAGTGCTTTATGACTTCTTCACCGACCTGCAGCTGCAGGTCGGTGACCCGGTAGTTTGCGACACCATCCGAGGTTTTAGCGTAGGTAAAGTGATCGGGTTTGTGGAGACTTCAACCAAGGCAGACCGGTGGATAGTGCAGAAGGTGGACGTCAAGGGCCACAAAAAACGCCTTGAACGTGAGCGGTTGGCTAAAGAACTGGAAGAAATGTTGGGGTGACACCGTGACCATCTTATCAATCGACATAGAAACTTTCAGCAGTGTAGACCTCAAAAGATGTGGGGTATATGCCTACACCGAAGCCCCGGACTTCGAGATCCTGCTTTTTGCCTATGCCTTTAATGATCACCCTGTTCAGGTGGTTGACCTGGCCAGCGGGGAAACTATCCCGGATTCCATTGACGGCCTATTAAGGCATCCGAGCGTAATTAAAACGGCTTTCAATGCAAACTTTGAACGCACCTGTCTGGCTAAATACTTGGGCTATGAAATGCCACCAGAGCAGTGGAAATGTAGTTCAGTTCATGCTCTCACCCTGGGGCTACCGCTAAGCCTGGACGAAGTGGCTAAAGTCCTAAAACTTCAACAGCAAAAGGACACAGCGGGAAAGGCCTTAATCCGGTATTTCTCGGTCCCGTGCAAGCCGACCAAAGCCAACGGCGGGCGGACCCGGAACCTCCCCGCGCATGACCCGGAGAAATGGAAACAATTCAAAGCCTACAACGCTCAGGATGTCATAGTAGAGCGGACACTGAGAAAAACCCTGGAACGGTATCCAGTACCACAGATAGAGCAGAAGCTGTGGGCCCTGGATCAGGAGATCAATGACCGGGGGGTCCGGGTGGACCCGGACCTGGTCGCCCACGCAATTGCCTGTGATGCTTCATACCAGCAGCGGTTAGAGTCTGAAGCCGTGGCGCTGACAGGCCTGGACAACCCGAAGAGCGTCGCCCAGCTCAAAGCGTGGCTGCTGGAAGTGGAAGGGTTGGAAGTGGAGAGCCTCTCTAAAGAGACGGTGCCGGCGCTCCTGGCTCAAGCAGAAAACACTACCGTACACCGGGTGCTGGAACTCCGCCAGGAGATGGCAAAGACTTCCATCAAGAAGTACCAGGCCATGGACCGAGCCCGCTGTCCAGATGACCGCATCCGGGGTCTGCTCCAATTCTATGGAGCCAACCGGACCGGGCGCTGGGCCGGGCGACTGGTGCAGGTCCAAAATTTGCCGCAGAATCACCTGAAGGACCTGGACCTGGCCCGGCAACTCCTGATGGCTGGAAAGTACGATACCTTGGAGCTGCTGTTTGACAGTGTACCGGGGGTGCTCTCCCAGCTGGTCCGGACAGCGTTTATTCCAACCCCGGGATGCCGGTTTATCGTGGCAGACTTCAGCGCTATTGAGGCCCGGATCATTGCCTGGCTGGCCGGGGAGAAGTGGCGCATGGACGTCTTCAACTCTCACGGTAAGATATATGAAGCTTCTGCTGCTCAGATGTTCAAGGTGCCCGTGGACTCCATCACAAAGGATAGCCCCCTCCGGCAGAAAGGGAAAATATCGGAATTGGCCCTTGGATACGGCGGCAGTGTAGGAGCGCTGACCGTCATGGGCGCTTTGAAAATGGGTCTGGAAGAAGCAGAGTTGCCGGAGTTGGTGAACACATGGCGGCAGGCCAACCCGAACATTACTCGGTTTTGGTGGGACGTGGGGAACGCCGCTATGGCCGCCGTGCTGGAGAAGCGAACCGTCTCATTACACCACGGGTTGACTTTTTCATATGAATCCGGGGGTTTATTTATCCGCCTTCCCTCGGGGCGACGGCTGGCATATGTTCGACCCCGTATTGAAACAGACGAGCGATTTAGGAAGCCCGTACTTACCTATGAGGGCTTAAATCAGGAGACAAAGCAGTGGTGCCGCTTGAACACATACGGCCCGAAGTTGGTGGAGAACATTACCCAGGCCACTGCCCGCGACTGTCTGGCGGAGGCCATGCTAATACTTGATGGTTACGGGTACCAGATTGTTATGCACGTACATGACGAGATAGTGCTGGAGGTACCAGATGACCAGGGCAGTCTGGAAGTTGTTTGTGAGATAGTGGGCGCCCCCCTTGAATGGGCACCGGGGTTACCCCTCCGGGCAGACGGGTTTGAAACCGTGTATTACAAGAAGGATTGAGGAGGCGGGATAGATTATGAATCTCGCCCTAACATCTTATGACCTGGCCCCGAACTGGTGCGCCTTGGCTATCTGCATATTGAAAAGAAGCTGTGAGTCTCCTGAGATGGCTTTCGCGCTCATAGATGGAGACAAGAAGCCGTCTGTTGATATTAAGACGCTGGTCGAACTGAAAAAGAGCATGACCTATAAGGAGCTGGGCAGGCTTTATGGTCTTAAACCAGACGCAGTTTACAACAGAATCAGACGATATAAAGGGATTATCTGAAAGGAGAGATGCCAAATGGATTTTAACCACATTATTAATTTTATGAGCCAGCAGCTTAAAGCGTTGAAAGAAATCGAAGATCTGCTTGCCCATAATGAAAAGCAGGCCCCGACTCATTCAATAAAGCCGGAAGATATTGAGGCACTCAAATTTTACGTCGCGACCATGAAGTTAGCGGCCACAACAGCGGAGGCACTTGCTAAGCATTACAAAAATGCAGAAAATGCCCAATCACCCAAGGCTGGACAGGAACAGCCGGTCAATGCAACTGAGACAGAAGAAGCTAAAACTTCTGACAGCCCAGTCAGTGAAGTGGCTGAACCCAAAAAGAAAAGAAGCCCAGCCAAGAAACAGGATGCTCAGAAAGCAGAACCGGCTGACGAACCGTCGGTAGAAGAAGCTCCTTCGATCGAAAACGAGTTCGATTTCCTTGATTAGGGGGAGAGGCAAAATGCTTGTTGCCGAAGTCATCATCCCCCAAATGTTTACGGCTTACGCCGAGGATCTGGGCTATCGTGAAAATGGATTGCACCACTATCAATACTTCTGCAAAAATTGTAATCAAGCTTTTTCAGCAGCCTGGGGCAGAAAAGACAGGGCCATGGGTTGGTGTGAACGGGGGGATTATTTCCATTGCCCCCATTGCGGCACGCGGCACGACAAGAATGTGGCCTACATCAAACGCCAACTTCAGGCTCCTAACGCAATCCGTTTATGCGTAAAAATCTTTGAAAACGTGGTTACCTTCGAAGCGTATAGTGATACCGTACAGTTTCAGGACCTCTTACGAGTTTTCGGCGGGAGCTACAAAGAGATCTTTCGCTTTGACCTCGCCAAGCAAACCGTGTTGTTCAGTCGTTACGACAATGGTTACAAAATTGAGTCTATGGAAATTGGAGACCCCTTCAAGTTAGACGTATTGGAGAAAAGTATTCTTGATTTTTTCCTGCCAAACAGTTTAGCAAATTCTAGTCAGAAGGCGGAACTTAACAAGATATTAAAGGTTCTCCGGGAGACTGTGCATCGACAGCTGGAAAAGCGCCTTGGCCACAAAGTCTCCTCGATGTTCGTCAACTCCGGCCAGTACCACGGCACCTTCTTACTCCCGATCTTTAATATCGCCTACCGGGTAAGATTCCCGGATGCTCCGAACCTACCGGTAACATACCGGGAAAACGCTGAATCTATTCAGCGCTTTTGGGAAATGAGGATGATCTTCGACCCTAGTTTCATGAATGAAGTAATGGCGCTGATTAAGCGGAAAACCGATTTCGTTACCGCAATGGCCAGAGCTAACTCCCTACCTGATGGGCCGATGGTAAGGCGGATCTTGAGCGAGGACCCTTTTGAGGTTGGGATGCTTTCCGAAGCGTTCGCCCTATGCCAAAACTACGACTACGCAATCCGCCTTTACTATGGGTTCAAAAAATTAAAGTCAAATAAATTCGCAAACGCCGGCTTGCTCCAATTCCTGCAAACTATGCTTCCTATTTACGGTGAAGCCGGGATTGTCCATTTGGTGGAAGCGGCAAAAGAACTAGAATTACGAGATTGCATCAGTCTCCACCAGCAGCTTAATGAGGAGGGCCGGCAAGCTATCCAAATCGAAAGGGTAAAGCTTAAAGATTTACACGACTGGATGGCGCTGCGGCATCAGAAACAAAACCACAAAAACCTAAAATTCGATGTTCCGGACCACATCATTAAACGGCTTTCGATGCAAACGAATCGGTTGAAGTTTTTTATGCCGCAAGAGTCAATGGAGCTGCTAGAGGCGGGTGTGGAATTGCATAACTGTGTAGCCTCATACGGAGCTGCTATGAGAGACAATTCAAAATGGATTGTCCTGGTGGCCGACGATAAGGGGAAACTGGCTGCTTGCCTGGAGGTCAAGGGCAAAGAACTTGTACAGGCCAAAATTAATAGAAACAAACCGGTATCCAGTGACGACAAGCTGAACCGGGAAGTGGTGGCTTGGGCCCGGGAAGCTAAGTTGAAGATAAAGACCGAGGACCTGAAGGTAGAGACAGAAGAAAAGATTCAAGTGGCAGTCTAAGGAGGGTGTCCGTTGCTGAATAACCCAAACAAGCAAGCCAACCTGAAAATAAAGCATGACGGCCCTCTCACCATTGCCGTAGGCCGAAGCCGCAAGGAAACGGACTGGAAGAACCGGGAAATGCTCTGGTCCCAGCTGGTCGAGAGACTCAGCCGGACCACCCGGACCGGCGAGACATACGAGGAATACCGGAAGATGACCAAGGCCCAGCAGGACCAGATCAAAGACGTAGGTGGCTTTGTGGGGGGCACCCTGAAGGGCGGCCGGCGGAAAACGGATGCCGTGGTCTGGCGTCAGGTCCTCACCCTGGACGCGGACTACGTAAAAGGTGATTTCTGGGCCTCTGTGGAGGTCATGCTGGGTTGTGGGTGTGTAATGTACTCCACGCACAAACACAGCCCCCAGGCACCCCGCCTGCGTCTGGTAATACCGCTGAAGCGTCCGGTCACTCCGGACGAGTATCCGGCTATCGGGCGGCGGGTTGCGGCGGATATGGGGATCGACTTCTTCGATGATACCACGTACCAGCCCCACAGGCTTATGTACTGGCCTTCTACCGCCTCAGATGGGGAGTATATCTTTCGCTACATGGACGGGCCCTGGCTGGACCCGGATGAGGTCCTGGCCCGGTACCCGGACTGGAGAGAGCCATCCTATTGGCCTGAATCGTCACGGACACAACAGGACCGGAAGAAGCTGGCGGACAAGCAGGGTGACCCTTTGGCGAAGCCCGGAATTGTCGGGGCCTTCTGCCGTACCTACTCCATACCGGAGGCCCTCGAGGCGTTCCTGGGGGACGTGTATGGACCCGCAGGGGAGAAGAGGTACACTTACCTGGCCGGCTCCACTGCCGGAGGCCTGGTGGTGTATGACGGTGATACGTTCGCATACTCACACCACGGCACCGACCCGATCAGCGGCAAGCTGGTGAACTCGTTTGACCTGGTCCGGTTACACCGGTTCGGGGCCCAGGACGAAGATGCTGAACCGGGGACACCGACGGTCAGGCTGCCGTCTTACACGGCTATGCTTGACTTCGCCAGGGCAGACGGCGCTGTCAAAATGACAATGGGTGAGGAGCGCCTTGCCGACGCTCAAACTGAATTTGAGGGCTTGGAAGAGGGCCCTGAAACAGGGGACACCGAGTGGCTCAAGAGACTTGATACTGACCGGAAAGGCAAGTACGAGGCCACGATCGACAACGTGGTGTTGATCCTGGAGAACGACCCTCACTTAAAAGGAAAAATCGGGCTGAATGAGTTCACCAAGGGACCCGTTATCCTGGGAAACCTGCCCTGGCGCAAGGTGCAAAACGCTGAAGACGGGGATCCCTGGAAGGACAGTGACGACGCCGCTCTGCGGCACTACCTCGAGGCAATCTACGAGATTTCAACGCCGACCAAAGTGAGCGACGCTCTGGCCATCGTACAGGAGAAGCACCGTTTCCACCCCATCCGGGAATACCTGGACCGGTTAACTTGGGACGGGCTGCCGCGGCTGGATACGCTGCTAATCGACTACCTGGGGGCTGAGGACACCGAGTACGTCAAGACCGTGACAAGGAAAGCCTTTGCCGCGGCGACGGCCCGGATATACCAGCCTGGGATTAAGTTTGACTACATGCCGGTGCTGGTCGGTCCCCAGGGCATAGGAAAGAGCCTCATTATCAAGCTGCTGGGGCAGCGGTGGTTTTCCGACTCCATCACCACCGTCCAGGGAAAAGAGGCATATGAGCAGCTGCAGGGTGCATGGTTGATCGAGATGGCAGAGCTGTCGGCGACCAGGAAAGCGGAGGCCGAGTCAATCAAGCAATTCATTTCGAAGCAGGAGGACATCTACCGGGTAGCTTATGGGCGCCGGGTATCGAGGTTCCCGCGGCAGTGCATCTTCATCGGCACCACGAACGACCAGGAGTTTCTCCGAGACAAGACCGGGAATCGGCGGTTCTGGCCCGTTGATGTCGGCGCGGGTAAAAGGAACAAGAGCCTGTGGAAGGACATGGGGCAATTTGAGATAGACCAGATATGGGCTGAAGCTGTGCAGGTGTGGAAAGATGGGGAGCCGCTGTACCTAAGCCCTGAGATGGAAAAAGAAGCGATGCAGAGGCAAGAGCAGCATACAGAGGAGAGCTCCAAAACCGGCTTGGTGCAGGAATACCTGGATACCTTGCTGCCGGCGAATTGGACCGACATGGACCTGGGCGCCAGGCGACGGTATATCCATGGGACCGAATTCGGGGGGACCCGGGAAGGGACTATCCGGAGAGACCAGGTATGTGCAATGGAAATATGGGTGGAGCTCTTCGAGGGTGATCCAAAGCAGATGAACCCAATGCAGGCAAGAGAAATAAACGACATTTTGAGGAGAATGCCCGGGTGGAAACCCTACAAAGAGGGGGCCGGAAAGATACGGCTTGGGAAAATCTATGGCCTTCAGAGAGCCTATGTGCGAGAGGGAAATTAGGTGTTACCAATGTTACCAGAAATATAAACACTTTCTATAAAAATAGAGATTATAGAATTTTGATGTTACCAGAAGTGTTACCAGAACTGTTACCAATGTTACCAAAGTTACCAAAACGGAGTGTTACCAATGTTACCAAAAATAACGAACACTTCCTATAAAAATAGGATTTATAGAATTCAAGTGTTACCAATGTTACCAGAAATTTTGGTTCTGGTAACACCTTTGGTAACACCTTAAACCCAACAGGCACAAGACTTTAAGCCATACTGTTACCAATGTTACCAGAATTCTCTACTGAGACATATCAAAAATAGAATATATACGTATATACGTACTCTATAAATTCTATAATCCGCATGCCTATACGCGCGTGCGCGCGTGGTAACACTGGTAACACCCAGGCAGGAGTGAGAAATATGGATGAGGGGCGAATCGAACAACGGCTTAAACGAGAAATTAAAAAGCGCGGCGGCAAAACACTGAAATTTACCTCCCCGGGATGGGCAGGAGCGCCAGACCGATTGGTCCTTCTACCGGGTGCAAGGATAATTTTTGTTGAGCTGAAAGCACCGAGGAAAAAATTGGAGCCACTACAGGCAAAACGGGCAGATGAATTACGGGCTTTGGATTTTCCGGTGTACAAAATTGATTCCGAGCTAGCGATCGAGAGCTTCATTGCGGAGGTTTTTCATCGTGAAGTATGAGCCTCACCCCTACCAGACCTATGCAACCAACAGAATACTTGACCAGGAAGCTGTAGCCTTGTTCCTGGATATGGGCATGGGGAAAACAGTGTGCACCTTGACGGCCGTTGCAGAACTCATGTATGACCGGTTTGAGGTTACTCGAGTGTTGGTGATTGCCCCTTTGCGTGTAGCGGAAGATACCTGGAGCCGGGAGGCGACGAAATGGGATCACCTGCAGCACTTGAGAATTGCCAAGGTTCTTGGGTCAGAGCGGCAACGCCTGGCAGCTCTGGGGGCTGATGCTGATATTTGGATCATCAACCGTGAAAACGTGGAATGGTTAGTCAGGCAGTGCGGTACAAAGTGGCCTTTTGACATGGTAGTGGTGGACGAGCTCTCCAGCTTCAAGTCATCCAAAGCCCGGAGATTTAGAGCCCTGCGGAAAGTACGGCCTCTGGTGAAAAGGAGTGTTGGCCTGACCGGCACGCCGGCACCTAACGGTCTGATGGACTTGTGGGCACAAATCTATCTCTTGGACCAAGGGGAGCGGCTGGGGAAAACCATTACGGGTTACCGCAACCGGTATTTTGACCCGGGCAAGCGGAACCGGACCGTAATTTTTGACTGGGTGCCAAAGCCCGGGGCTGATGAGGCCATTCACGAAAAGTTGTCGGATATCTGTGTGAGTATGTCAGCTGAGGATTGGCTGAAGATGCCGGAACGCATTGACCGGGTGGTGCCGGTCCAGTTGTCGCCGACAATCCGGAAAAAATATGACCAGATGGAACGGGATCTCCTTTTGCCGTTGGCCGGTGGAGATATTGTCGCTGACACAGCAGCGGTACTGACGAATAAGCTCCTCCAGATGGCAAATGGTGCTGTGTATGACGAGCACGGCCAGGCCCAGGAGATCCACGGCGCCAAACTGGACGCGCTGGAGGACGTGATAGAAGCAGCCAATGGTAAACCGGTATTAGTGTTTTATGCTTACCGGCATGATTTAAGCCGGCTGCAACAGCGGTTTTCGGGCGCCAGAACTCTCGACACTGCAGCCGACATAGGAGACTGGAACGCGGGTCGGGTCCCAATGCTGCTGGCCCACCCGGCGTCCACCGGACACGGGTTAAACCTTCAAGCGGGGGGCAACATCATCGTTTGGTTTGGATTGACTTGGAGTTTAGAGTTGTATCAGCAGGCCAACGCCAGACTGCACAGGCAAGGGCAGCAACGGAGTGTCATTGTGCATCATTTAGTGGCCGAGGGAACCGTGGATGAAGAAGTGATGATGGCGCTGAGTAGTAAGGCTGTTGGGCAAGAGGCTTTACTTGCAGCGGTGAAAGCCCGGATTGAGAAAGCGAGGAACGCGGCATGACCCAACAATGCAAATACGACCACAACAAACCCCGGCTTGACCTGGTCCCGCCAGGGATCATTGAAGCGGTAGGGACCGTGAGGACATACGGGACGGCCAAATACGGTGACCCTGATAATTGGCGCCAGGTGGAACCGGAGAGATACCGGGCCGCCATGATGAGGCACATTTGCGCATACCTCCGGGACCCGGAGGGGGTGGATGCTGAAAGCGGGCTGCCACATCTCTGGCATGTGGCGTGCAATGTGGCTTTCCTGATTGAGCTGGGGAGGCGGTGACCATGCCGAGACCAATCCAACCCAGACTGCCGCCGGTGATCATATCAGACCACGCTTTCGGGCGTTGGTTGCTGCGGGGGCAAGGGAGAGAACCGAAAACAAAAAACGGTCTGGCTGCGCTGATCACCATGCTGCTTTACAACCACCTTCGCGCCGGGGGCGTCGAAATAAAAAATTTGGGATTGGAATTAGATTTAGGTGGGCCGCTGCGGGCAGTGTTAAGGCTGGGTGAGCTGGGCTGGATATGCACCACAATTCGGGACATATCAGAGCCCAGGGAGGAAAAGGTTGGGTAAGTTTTTTGGGGGAGGGGGACTTGCGGAGATGACGAACAGGGAGGGAACCTTGTACTGCCCAAGGTGCGGGGAGAAGATGGTCTACGACCCGATGGATTTCTGGAAGTGCCCCCGTTGCGGCGGCGAATTCTGGGATGATGAGGAGAAGTTGGCGGAAGTTCAGGCTCAAGAACTGGCCTTTGCGGCCCGGGGAGAATTGAGGGAGCAGCTGAAGTGGAGCCTGGGGAAGCGATATACTGAGGTGTTGCCGTTGGAGCCGGTCATAGATTGGAGAAGCCGCGGAAGCAGAAAATCAGGCCGGAAGCGGAAGAAACCAGTCTTTAAGCCGATTTCTACGCAGCGGTACATGTTGATGTAGCGGTAACACTTGACAATTTGACGGAATGGCTTTTATACTTAAAATAGCTACCCGTCACTATGGGGAAAAAGTGGCGGGTGTTTTTTTAAAAATACTCGGAAGGAAGGTTCCCCTTAAATTGGCTTTAACGATGAACTGGAAACAGGTTCAGGAATTTGCACGTAATAATAGTATGGCAATGGCGCTCTATAACAATGCGGCCCAAGATTATGGTGCTTGTCGTTGTTGTCTTATCAACGGTTTTTTTCCAGGATTTATACTTGGAGCGCAAGCTATTGAAAAAATTCTTAAGGCATTTATCTTATTACATGATAACAAGGTGAATCCGAAATCATTTTCACATAATCTAACCAAACTTGTAGATGAGGTACAAAAAAATAATGATTATGGTTTGGCCCGTTTTCTACCGTTAATACGTAGACTACAAATAGACTACCAGACACGCTATCCGGACAACCCCTGCAAAGGCGCTAGTAGCTCTACAGGCCAACTTGTCGAAATAGATGAACTTATTTTTTATTTAATTGATCAAATCCCGTTACCAGATGAAGTTAAATTTAAAAGTGGGGTATATTCGATGTTGTTCCCTGGAAACCCCAATTCCCCTTGGCATAAATGGATTAGTATATATAACCGAACTTTAACTGAATTTTATGGAAATCTTGAAAGAAGATTTGTGGAAATCAAAAACCACCTTTCTTGGGAGCGTTGAGCCCGCGGGTACGGTGAAGTGTTTATCTGTAAGATTCCTTCAAATTCTTGCATCACCGAAGACGGGAAGAAGAAGGAAAACACCTCCTCTTGCCGAAGGGTAAGGCGAGAGGTGGTTGTAATGGGTTACATACACTTATCGACTAGCGACTGGTTCAGCATTGTAAACATTGTGATGGTTGGGATTTTTAGCTTTCTTATATGGAGAGCTACTAAACAATCAGCTACAGCCACAAAGACAATGACCATGCTGCAAGAGGAAATAGAAAAGGAAAGACGTTTAGGTACGAGGAGAACACAATTAAGTGAGCTTTTTTCGGACCTGAGTGGGCTTGAGGCCTGTGAAAGCTGGCTAAAGGGGATAGTTAACATTGATTTAGCAAAAACCTTGTTATCAGATTCCTTTACTGGATTGCCTACATACGTTTCCAAAATTGAGTTTCCAAATGCCAAGGATGAGGATGTGGAGCTTGCTTCTACGGTTCTAACTGAGTTTCAAATATTTTTTACATATTGGAACAGACAATTAGATTTTCGTAAATCAAATGATCCTAATTTAGAATCGACAATAATCGAGGAGGCTAAAAAATTACTTCCAAGACTTCAAGAGCTTATTAGAGTAACTAAAGGTTATATCGAGCAAATCAAGAATGGGTAATGTTATACTACCAAACGAAAAAAAAAAACCTCACTCTTATCAGAACCGCCCGAACCTTACGGATAGGCGTTTTTGTTTGCAGGAAATTCCTTCGAAGTTAGTCGGTGGAAGGGGGGATGTGATGATGCCTGTAATTAGATATTGCAAACCACGTAAACATCGAGTAGCGATAGAGGAAAAGTTCAAGAACATCTTTGAGGGCCGAAATCTCGTAGAAACTAGGTGGGTGGGTTATTATTGGGAAACATGTTCAGAAAAATGCGGTGCTAAGTGTCATAAAACCAGAGACCTATTAGAAATTATTGAATCAGAAAGAGCCTAGTAAGGGCTCTTTTCTTTTGGGGTGATTCAAACCTGAAGGTGGAAGAAAGCAAAATAAGAAAGCCCCAGAAAGGGCCATCTTCCCGGGACTTCCTCCCGTGCTTTTTACCTCAGCTCTCCTTGCAGAGGTTATCCTAGCAAACTGAGTGCTTTCGCGGCTCGGTAGAAGGGCCTCGCAACAGATGGCCCCGCTGCTTCTATGAGGAGGTACACCACTTGGGCTGGCAGGGTCAGCCGACTACTTGGGATCCCCGTCGCTGGTGTAATAAGGGTCTACAAACATGGTGGTTTATAGTTATCCTTACCGAGGAACAGGGGACAGTCAAAAATTGGCCCAAAGAGACCAGCTCCTTTCTGTCCCCTACTGAGGGATAACTATATTTTACCATGGGTTCCACATTTATTAAACCTACTCATAAATACCAAGGGGGGCAGGGCATATCCCTTCAGGCTCTAGTCCCTAGGCCTTGCGGCCTCCAGAGCCTTACGGGTCCTTCCCAGGGGGTGGGGGAGGTGCGGGTCTAGCGAGTCCCGGGATTCCCCTCAGTTTAGATAAAAAAATTCTTTCGGTTTTTCGGTTTTAGGTGGTGCAATATGGGGGCATCAAGGCGAGTAAAAATCATAGATGACAAGGTCTGCCTCTCAACTGCAGAGATGGGAAAAACACTGGGTGTCGATAGTGACACACTTTTGTATTGGGAAAAGCGGGGGTGCCCGAAAGCCGCCCGGGGATATTGGCCGCTGGCCGATGTTTTGAAGTGGCGCGGCTTGGTCGACGGCACCGGCCCCAGGTCAACTGACGAAGTTGAAGGAAAGACACAGGCCCAACAAAAGCTGGAGGCAGAGATCAAATACAAGTCCCTCCAGGCCGAGAGGCAGGAAATCAAGAACCAGATTTCAAAGGGTGAGTACCTTGCTCGGGAAGAGGTCGTGGGGGAACTGAGCAGATATTTCATCATGCTCAAACGGTCACTGACAGGCCTGGCCAGGAAGCTGGCCACCGAGGTGGGACCTTTCGTCGACGCCCTGACCGCGCGGAGAGTTGAACGCCATCTTTCGGAGGTAATAAACGATGCGTTGGAGCAGATGAGTATTGAGGGAGTCTATGAGCCAAGCCGCAGAAAGAAAAAGAAGGCGCAAAAAGAATAAGCTCTCGGAGTGGCTGCTCTCGGCGCTTGCGGTCCTCAAGCCTCCGGAGAACCTGACGGTAAGCCAGTGGGCCGACAAATATAGAATCCTGGATGAAAAAACATCTGCCCAGCCGGGCCCGTGGAAAACCAACCTAACCCCGTACCTGGAAGGTATCATGGACGCCTTCAACGATGCGGGGATAGAAGAAATTATCTTCTGCAAGCCGACCCAGGTCGGCGGCACAGAGTCCCTGAACAACATGATCGGTTATACCATAGCGCAGGATCCTGCTCCTGCGCTTGTTGTTTACCCGACGTTGGAGCTGGCCGAGTTTGCTTCGAAGAACCGGCTGCAGCCGATGATCGACCTATCGTCGGCCTTAAAGCAGCGGTATCACTTCCGGGAGTCCAAGGACCTGGAGCTGCAGTTCGATTCCATGTACATAGTTCTGGCGGGGGCGAACTCCCCGGCATCCCTGGCATCAAGGCCAATCAGGTATCTGTTCCTGGATGAGGTGGACAAGTATCCCCCACAATCCGGGAAAGAAGCCGACCCGATATCCCTGGCCAGAGAGCGGACCAAGACATTCGCGTATAACAAGAAGATATTCCTTACCAGCACCCCGACGGTTAAAGGGGGGAACATCTGGAAGGCCCTGGAGGCAGCAGACGAAATCAGGTATTATTACGTCCCCTGTCCTCACTGCGGCCACTACCAGCGGCTGAGTCTCAAACAAATCAAGTGGCCGAAGGGAGTCAAAGATCCGGCCGACGCCCAGGACCTTGCCTGGTATGAGTGCATTAACTGTAAGCAGGTTATCAATGACAGCCATAAGCCGGCTATGCTCCGCAGCGGTCGGTGGGAGGCAGAGAAAAAAGGGGGAGAGAACTGCCGGAAGGTAGCTTTCCACATCAACACCCTTTACTCCCCGTGGGTAAGGTTTGGGGAAGTGGCTTACGAGTTCTTGAAGAGCAAGGGCTTTCCTGACCTACTCCGGAACTTCGTCAACTCCTGGCTGGCTGAACCGTGGGAAGAAACTCAGGTCAAACTAAATCAGAAGTTGGTCTTGGAGCGCCAGTCAGAGTATGAAGAGGGAACCGTTCCTGAAGGGGCATTGCTCCTGACCGGTGGCGTGGACGTACAGCGAGGGATGCTGTACTGGACCATCCGGGCTTGGGGTCCGCTCCTCACCAGTTGGAACGTCGCCCACGGTACCGCGCTTTCGTTCGAGGACATCGAGGAGATTATGAATACCCCATTCAAGAAGCGGGATGGCACAGTTTGGCAAGTGAACCTCTGCGCGATTGACTCCGGGGACCAGACAGAAGATGTGTACGATTTCTGCGTGAAGAACCAGGATTGGGCGATACCGGTTAAAGGCTCAAGCCTGCCGATGATCAGCCGGTACAGGATCAGCACCATCGACAAGGTGGACAGCAAGGCTTATGGTATGCGCCTGATAATCGTGGACACCCACCAGTACAAGAACATGATCGCCGCCCGGCTCAATCGGCCGAACGGGAAAGGCTCCTGGATGGTGTTCAAAGGTTGCGATGAGGAATACGCCGAGCAGGTCACATCAGAGCATAAGGTCTTGGTGAAAAAAGGGAGTAAGCAGGTCGAATTCTGGCAGCCCAAGACCAGCAGCACTCCAAACCATTACCTTGATACCGAAGTTTACGCTGCCCTGGCCGGTGACCTTCTCCATGTGAGGTACATGCAGGAGAACGAAAGCGGTGAGCAGCCAAGGCCCGAACCGAAACCGGCACCGGCCGAGAATGGTTTCGTCAAGACCGGCAGCTCCTGGCTGTCCCAGAAAGGCGGGTGGGTCTAATGACGACGCAGGAACAACTCGACCAGATAAATCAAGCCATAAGCACCGTTGAAAACGGGGCTCAGGAATACCAGATTGGGAGCAGGAAAGTATCGCGCCCAAACATCTTTAACCTCTATCGGGAGAGAGAACGCCTCGAACAGAAACTTGCCCAGGAAACCAGTGGCGGTACTTATGTGGCTGTATTTGACCGCCGGTAACAAGGGGGTGAAGTGTTGAGCTGGCTGGAAAATGTGATATCATTCATCAGCCCCAGCTGGGGGTATCGGCGTGGTGCGTGGCGCCAGGCCCTTCGGGGTTTTTATGATGCCGGGAATTCCGACCGGCTGAACGCCGGGTGGACACCAGTCAATGCAACGGCTGAACAGGTTGACAGGACCCAGCGGGATATCATTCGGGCAAGGTCTCGGGACCTTGAGCGAAACAGCGACATTGCGGAGGCGATTATCGGCCCCCTGGAAAGGAATGTGGTCGGTACTGGCATCAAGGTCCAGGCCAAGGTGATGAGGCCTGATGATACGGAGGATGAGGAACTCAACAGGCAGATCGAGGACCTGTGGAACGAATGGTGCCGGGCTCGAAACTGCGACATAACCGGGCAGCAGTCTTTCCAGGAAATGCAGGCCATGGCGGTTCGACGCATGCAGGTAGATGGCGGAATCATCTTTGTCAAGGTATATTCCCCCGGGGTGGTGGTGCCATTTTGCCTCCAAGCCCGCGAGGTTGACGAGCTCGATACTTCCATGAACTCATTGCCGGGAATGGGGCGGAACCGGGTAATAGGCGGCATCGAACTGGACCAGTTCAACAAGCCGGTTGCCTATTGGCTTAAGCAGTTCACTCCGGATGGTTTCTGGACCGGGAAATCGGATCGGATAGAAGCCAAGAATGTGATATACCTCTGGAAGAAGACCAGGCCTACTCAGATCCGGGAGATGTCCCCCCTGGCCAGAACGGCGCCCAGGGTCCGGGATATCAACGAGTTTGTGGAAGCGGTGTCTGTCAAAGAGCGAATCTTGGCTTGCTTAGCGGTGTTCGTTAAGAAAATTGCACCGACCGGGATCGGCAGGGGCGTAAAAGTGGACCAGCAGAGCGGATACCCGCAGCGGACTATCTCCCCGGGGATGATCCAGGAGCTGCAACCAGGGGAAGAGATTCAGGCGGTAGCTCCTTCCGGGCAGAGCAGCAATGCCAAAGACTTTATTTCCATCCAGCAGCGCCTTGCGGGGTCCGGGCAGGGGCTTTCATATGAAGCCGTTTCCCGGGATATGTCCCAAGTCAACTATTCGAGCGCCCGCCAGGGGCTTCTCGAAGATCAGCGCACATATGGGATGTGGCAGCAGTTCCTTATCGAGCACTTCTGCTGGGAGGTATACACCGAGTTCGTTATCTCAGCGGCTTTGTCGGGACAGTTGAACATTCCCGACTTTTGGCAGAACAAAAGGAAATATCTCAAGCATGTCTGGATCGCCCCCGGGTGGAGTTGGATAGACCCGCAAAAAGAAGTCAGCGCCAATGCCAAAGCCCTCGAAACCGGACAGGATACCCTGGCCAGGCTCTGCGCGGAGAGGGGTGAGGACTGGAGGGACGTCTTGAGGCAAAGGGCCCAGGAACTGAAGATGGCCAAGGACCTGGGGATTAATATAGGAGGTGAGAAACCAAATGCCGGAACAGAACAGGCAAGTGCCGGTACCGGGACAGATACTGCAAAGAACGTTTCAAGCTCAGGTAAGGGCAGTTGATGAAGGCTCCAGAATGGTGGAGCTTTCATTTTCGTCCGAATACCTCTTAGATCGTTGGGGAGCGGTCGAGGTCCTCTCACATGATGAGGGAGCCGTAGACCTCGCCCGGCTTCTTGAAGTCGGAACGGTGCTCTTTAACCATGGGTTTGACCCACGGTTTGGCAAGCTTCCTCTGGCGAAGATTGAAAAAGCGTGGGTGGACACAAAAGAACACAAAGGACGTGCCACAGTCACTTTTGATGACGATGAGGACAGCGAAATCATCTACCAAAAAGTGATTAAAGGCATGCTGCCAGGGGTATCAGTTCGGTACAAAGTTAGTAACTGGGAGGAAGTAGCCCCGGGTAAAAAATCCACAAACGGAAGATTTACCGGGCCGGCCTACATAGCCACAAAGTGGGCGCCTACCGAGATTAGTTTCGAGCCCGTACCGGCCGATCCAACCGTGGGCGTGGGAAGGTCAATTGATGAACCGCCAGTTGCGGCCGACGGCCGTGCTGATACAACAAATTCAAACAAGGAGGATAGAACCATGCCAGATGAAAGAAACACTGAAACCCCGGCGGCCGTCGATGAAGCGGCTGTACGGGAAGGGGCTATTCGGGCCGAAAGACAGCGCGTTGCAGAAGTGTCCGCGCTGTGCAGGGATTTTGGAGTTGACCCTGTAGAACATATCAACTCCGGCGTTTCCGTTGACCAGGTAAGAACCGTAATCCTGGAAAAAATCAAAGCCGAAAGGAAGCCCACTCCGGCAGCGGCCCCCGATGTTCGGGTGGAGCAGGAGGAATCCGAGAAGTTCCGGAGTGCGGCGTCTGACGCCCTGCTTTTGCGGGCTGGCAAGACGATCGAAAAACCGGCCGATGGCGCCCGGGATTTACGCGGCATGAAACTTCGCGACCTGGCGATCGAGTGTGTCATCAGGATAGGGAGAACCAACGCCCACCGGTTGGACGATGATGCCCTGTTCCGGGAAGCGCTGTCCCCGGACAGCCAGTTTGCCGGCATTCTTTCTAATGCCGTCAACAAAACTATGGCGACAGCATACCGGGCAGCTAACACCACCTATCAGGCCTGGACCGGTAGGGGCAGCAACGTTGATTTCAAACCAACGACTGCTTACCAGATTTCCGAGGCCGGAGATCTTCTGCCGATCACCCAGACTGGTGAGTTCAAGTTCGACGAAATTTCGGACAGTGGTGTTTCCAAGAGTCTGGCTACCTTCGGGAAGTCTTGGGGCTTTACCAGGAAAGCACTCGTCGATGATGACCTGGGGATGCTAACCCGGGTGCCTGAGGCTTATGTCCGCGCCGCCGGCCGCGGGATCAATAAACTGGTCTACAAACAACTGAATGACAATGTCGCCATATATGACGGTACCGCTCTGTTCCATGCCACCCATAAGAACCTCGCTGCCGCCGGTGATTACATCGAAACCGCTGCCGTCGGTGCTGGCCGTGCGGCCATGAGGAAGCAGAAGAACTTGCGAGGAAAAGAAACCCTGAACATTGCACCGACATATCTTCTCGTGCCCGCGGCCCGTGAGACCGACGCCCAGAAGTTCCTGTGGTCTATCGCGGATCCGTCTAGCAACAACGCCGGAGTGGTAAACGTCTTCCGGAACTCCTTGACCCCTGTCGTTGATGCCGAACTGGATGAAACCAGCGAGATTGCCTGGTACCTGGCGGCGGCCCCCGGGGACATTGATACCATTGAGGTAACCTACCTGAACGGGAACGACATGCCCATCCTGGAGAGCCAGGTCGGGTTTGACTTCCTGGGTATCAAGTGGCGGATCTACATTGACTACGGTGTGACGGTCCTCGACTACCGCGGCCTGTACAAGAACCCCGGCAAAGCCCCAGCTTAAGGTTGACAAAGTGTTGCTGAGCGCGTAAGCAGTTTCGCTTGCGCGCTCTTTCAACCAACCGTTCCCCTAAAATTTGAGAGGAGGGCAAACCAATGTATGTTCAGGATGGAAAAGTAATTGACTATACCAATGGCGGTGCGGCGGCAATTGCCTATGGTGCAGTTGTCGCTCTGACAAACTGCATTGGGATCGCGGGGGAAGCGATCGCTGTCGGTGCGACCGGGTCTCTGCATCTGGAAGGCGTGTTTGAACTGGCAGCTGTCAACGATACAGCATTTGCAGTCGGCGACAGGCTATTCTGGGATGCAGCGGCGTCGAAGCTGACAAAAGTTTCGGCCGGTAATACCCCAGCTGGGATATGTGTGGAGGCAAAACTGCAAGCTGGAACAACTGCCATGGTCAAGCTCCTTGGTACAGCAGCGGAACTCCAAGGACAGTTTGTTAAAGGTTCCCGGTTTACGCTCCAATTCCCCCAGGTGGCCGCGGCTGATGTGGCAAAGACGTTTTTCATCGCTCCCGCTGCCTGTAAGGCTGTTTCGGCGAGTGAGCGGCACGTTACCGTGGCCGGTCAGGCCGGAACGCTGACCATCGAAAAGCTGGCATCCGGAGAAGCCCCCGGGGCGGGTGATGTTGTACTTGCTGAAGCGTTTGATTTGACAAGTGCGGCCAATACACCTGTTGAAAAGGCAGCTGTTGATACGGCAGCGGCAACTTTGGCCAAGGGTGATGCCCTCTGCTTGAAATTGGCCTCTGGCGATGCCACATCCTACGCCCTGGGCACCATCACCGTAACTCTGGAATGGGTGTAATCTGAACGGAGGGAAGAGAGATGCCCGGCCTGAAGGATCAGATAGCCCAAGACCGGGCTGTCTTCTTTAACCTAAACGAGTTTGCCGAACCGCATGTAATTGATGGCCGAACGCTTAATATCGTCGTTGACAACGACCAGCTGATGCGGCGCAGCAAGAAGGAATACGACGGCCTCAGCGTGGGAGAGATCCTGTATTTTGTCAGCGCTGCAGATTTTGGGGAGCGTCCACAACCTGGCGCTCCCCAGGTCTTTGACGGCCGCCAGATGTATGTCTTTGACGCCCGGGAGGATATGGGGGTATACGAGATTATTCTCAGCCAGAACCGAGGGGTATGACATGCCCAAAGACCCTATTTTCATCGACACCAAGCAGATTGACCGGCTGGCTGTCGAGCTGAAAGGTTTTGAAGAGCAGGTCGCGGATGCGACTTACCATGCCCTTAGCAGGACTCTGGACCATGTGGTCACCCAGGTCGGTCGAATTGTACCCAAGGAGTACGCCGTAAAGGCCTCAGAGGTAAAGGCCAGCTTCAAAGGTGGAATAAAAAAGCCGACAGAAAATAACCTTACAGCCAGCCTGACATCAAGAGGGCATACACTGAGCCTGGCCCATTTCCCGCACAGCCCGAAAGCGCCGCCGGCAAGCAAAAGAAAATACAAAGTAAAGGCAACCATCAAACGCGAAGGCGGCCGGAAAACGGTTAAGACGGAACCCAAACCTTTTGTTGCCACGACAGGCGCAAAGTCGGCTGACAAAGTGCAGTTCAATGTGTTCCGGCGCGTCGGGGAAAAACGTCTCCCGGTCGTGGTGATCCGCACCCTGTCAGTCCCGCAGATGATCACGAATGAAAAGGTTGCTGAAACCATTCAAAAGGCAGCCGATGAGAAGCTGGCCGAGAGGCTCGAGCATGAGATCATCTATCGCATGACCAGCATGGGGAAAAAGATTAAGGGGTAATGCTCTATGTCAACTGTATCCGTCCTTGAAGCTCTGCAGGGGTTTCTGCTTGAAAAGGTATCTCCTGAGATACAATTGCAAAAGGCTGAAGACAACAACATTCAGAGCTATGAACTGGTGAACCCTGCAGTTCACGTCGGTTGGCTACCGCCCAACGGGTACCTCCCGGAAGGCATGGAGTCGGCAATCCCGTGTCTCATCGTCGGCATGGATGAAGGCTCAGACGACGGGAATGACCAGGAGATTAATATCCGGATCCCTGCAGTGGTGTTCAGCCCTGGCCTTCACGAGCCGGTAGAGGGCGGGGGGCTAAAGTACACCCCAGACTTCAAGGGGTATAACGACTTGCTGAACCTGATTGACCGGACCGTGGCGGAGCTCTCCAAAAACCGGGTTATCCAGGGTGCGGTTGCTATTCAGAACCCAATCAAGTGGGGGATGTACCAAGAGCAGCCTTACCCGTACTGGTATGGCTGGATTACCTTTTCTGTTCGAAATCAGGGTTACCCGCCGTCGGAAATCGTCAGTAAAATCTTAGAGTAGCGAGGTGAGAATAGGTGTACAAACACGGAGCCTTTACCGATTTGTTGGCTACGCAGGACTTTATCCCGCCCAAGGGAGTGGCCACGCTGCCGGTATACTTTGGCCGGCTGCCGGTCCACCAGTTGATGGACTTTACGGATAAGGTCAACAAGCCGATCCTGGTCCAGAGCTTCAACGATGCCGTGGTCAAGTGCGGGTACAATGACGGCAACTGGGCGGATTTTGATTTGTGCGAGGCTGTTTACGCCCATTTCAAGAACAGTATCCGGCCCATCGGTCCGATCATCCTGGTCAACGTCTTGGACCCGGGCACCGATAAAACTGCCGCTCAGTCTGCGAATGTGGTTCTTGCAAACGGCCAGGGGTACATCGAAAATGACAAGGTAATTCTTAAAACCTGTGCTGTCGTGGGCAAGGTGCTGGGGACGGACTTCAGCGTTGAGTACACACCGGACGGATCCAAAGTGCTGTTCAAAGACCTTACAGGGGCTCTTGTTTCCCCCGTTGCAGTAACATTCGACCAGGTGAATCCTGCTGCTATTGTGGCAGCCGATGTTATTGGGGGAACCGACGCCTTAACTGGAGCGAAGTCGGGAATCTCCGTTGTGGACCTGGTTTACCCAACCCACAACCTAATCCCGACTATCCTTGACACTCCTGGATGGAGCCACAACCCGACGGTAGATGCTGCGCTCAAGGCGGCATCTCAAAAGATAAACGGCCACTGGTACGCATGGGTAAACAGCAACCTGGTCACAGACGCCAACGCGGACACCATTGTGGAGGCCAAGACCTGGAAAACTACCAACAACTACACCGGGGCCGGGGAGGGCCCCTGCTGGCCAATGGCCAAAAACGGGGATCGGAAATTCCACCTGTCCACCCTGACGACTGTTACCATGCAGTGGGTGGACTACGGCAATGACAATATCCCCTTTGAAACACCATCCAACAAACCGGTTGATGTTACAGGCGTTTGCCTGGCTGCAGGGACGACATTGATCTACGACCAGGTTCAGGCCAACGACCTGAACAGCAAGGGCATCAGGACTGTTGTCTACTGGGGTGGTCGTTGGGTGTTGTGGGGCTCCCATACGGGGGCCTATGAGTATGGCGCCGACATGGACCCCAAGGACAAGTTTGACTCCAATGTCCGGATGCTCTATCACCTGGCCAATGAGTTTCAGCTGCGGTACGGTACCCTGGTTGACAAGCCAATGAACCGGGCCCGGGTGGATACCATCCTGAACGATTACCAGCGGTACATGGATGGCCTTATTACTCGCGGCGCCCTGCTGTATGCCACCATTGAGTTCAATGAGACCAGCAATCCCACGAGCGACATCGTCGAGGGAGACTTTGTCTTTGATGTGGCTACAACCACGACTCCGCCGGGCAAGAGCCTGACGGCCAAAGTGGCGTACACCGCTACGGGGATTGACGTGCTGTTTGGAGGTGAGCAGGCATGATTATTTCTGGAGCTGTTATCGCCCATAAGTTTTTGGCCGACGGCGTGGAGATCGATGACAATATTTCCTGCCAGCTGCCGTCCATCGAAGTACAGACCGGAGAGATCAAAGGGGCCGGAATCCTTGGCTCCATCGACCTGCCTGTCACCGGCCAGATTGGCAGCATGACCTTCTCGGCCAGCATGAGGTCCATCAACAAAAATGCGGCCAACCTGGCAAAGCCCGGGGTCCAAAATCTCGAACTCAGGTTTGCCCAGGACACCGTGACGGCCGGTGGCCAGATGGTGCCGGAGGGCACAAAAATCTTTATTGCCGGGATCAACAAAAAGTATGACCCCGGGAAGGTGGAAGCCAATTCGACCATGGACGGGAGTATCGAATTTGAGGTGCTGCGGTACCGCCAGGTGATCAGCGGGGTAGAGACCCTGCTCATTGACAAGCAGAATTTCATCTACAAAATCAACGGAACCGATTACATGCAATCCATCAGGGCGGCTCTTGGCTAAGGGCCGCCCGCCTTATTAAATCATTAGGAGGAGGAGAAAACCAGTGGCTGATGTTTTGAAGCTGACTAAGCCCATCATGATTAACGGGGCTGAGGTCAAAGAATTGCCGTATGATTTTGAGGAAATGACAGCCAGGGATAAGCTGAATGCCGGCAAAAAGATGAAGGCTGCCGGCATTCCGATGAACGCCGAAGAGCTGGACCCGGACTATCACCTGTACCTTTTTGCCGAAGCAGTATGCAAGGCTGACCCGAACATTGACACAACTGATGTTCTCAGGATCAATGCCAAGGATGCCCAAAAAGCTGTAACAATGGCAAGAAGTTTTTTCTATCTACCTTCGGAGGAGTAATCTCCGACGATTTTCTAAAAAGGGCGATTGCTGAAGTCACGCTGACCACATCTACTTCAGCGGAATATTGCTATAGCCTCCCGCTGATTGATTTTCTTGATTTTTACGAGACGCTGTGTGAAGAAGCCGAGCGGATAAGAAAGCTAAGGAAGGGGGCCGGTGCCGGTGGCAAGTAAGCAGGAAATCAGAGCCTTAATCACCTTGGCTGGGAAGATTGATCCTTCACTGCAAACCGCGCTCTTGAAGGCCTCCGGAGAAAGCATGAAGCTTTCCAAAAATCTTGAGAAATCGGCAAACGGCCTAAACCGCGTGGCAACTATCGCTAAGGGGACGTTCCTGGGAGGGCTAGCGGCAAATGCTGTTTCAAGTCTGACCTCCCGTATCTGGGAATTTGGAAAAGAGAGTATCAAACTAGCATCCGACCTCAACGAAGTCCAAAACGTTGTGGATACCACTTTCGGGAATAGTGCTAAACAGATAAATTCCTGGTCAAAAACAGCATTAACCGGCTTCGGCCTATCGAGGCTGCAGGCGAAACAGTTTGCCGGGACGATGGGCGCCATGCTCAAAAGCAGCGGGGTCGCTAATAAAGACATGGTGCTAATGTCCCAAAACCTTGCAGGTTTATCCGGTGATTTCGCGAGTTTCTATAACCTATCCCAGCAAGAGACCTTTGAGAAAATCAGGTCCGGCATCAGCGGAGAAACTGAACCGCTAAAGCAGCTGGGCATCAACATGAGCGTTGCCAACCTGGAGGCCTTTGCTCTGTCCAAGGGGATTAAGACCTCCTACAATCAGATGGACCAGGCGACGCAAACCCTGCTTCGGTACAATTACCTAATGGAAGTGTCCAAGGATGCCCAGGGAGATTTTGCGAAGACCCATGAAGGTTTTGCTAACCAGAACCGGCTTTTCAATACCACCTTACAAGAATTGTCTGCGACTATCGCATCTAAAGCGCTTCCACATTTGACTAAGTTTTTTCAAAAGGCCAATGAATATGCAAGCAATGTTGACATTGACAAGGCTGCGAGTAAGGCCGCTGTAGCGTTTAACTTAATGGGTAATTCCATCAAGTGGGTAGGAGATAACTCTAATTGGCTAATACCTGTCGCAGCCGGACTCTTGACCACCATGGCTGGTTTTAAGGCCCTCGCTTTATACACTTCTTTAATGGATAAATGGCAAAAGGCGACAAAAGGCATGACGATTGCTCAGTGGGCGTTAAATGTCGCGATGAATGCCAACCCCATCGGTCTTATTATTGTTGGGATTGGGCTTGCCGTGGCTGCCGGTGTTGCCTTGTGGCGTAACTGGGACAAGGTTAAAGCAAAGGCCTTGGAACTCTGGAGCTCTCTGGTGAAGTTGTTGGGGCCAATTGGCAAGCTATTCGGGCTTGGCAAAAAAGACGTTGATCTCAAGGTTAAAGTCTCTAAGGAAGAAAAGTCGCCCACCCAAAAGCCCCTCAGAAAGTATGCAAGCGGCGGTATTGCTTCGGAGCCTTCCATATTCGGCGAGGCTGGAGACGAAATGGCCATACCGCTTCGGCGTACCCCCAGGAGCCTGGGTCTTCTTGCCCAGGCTCAGCAAATCATCGGAGGGGCTTCGGGTGGGTCGGTACAGCTGACCTATGCGCCTACTATTTATGGGGCGAACCGGGCGGAGATTGAACCCGTGTTAAGGCGGCATAAGGAAGAAATCCGGGCAATGCTCGAAGAGATGTTTGCCGACAAAGAGAGGGTTGCCTATGGGTACTAACTTCTATGAGTACACGACCCTGCAGGGCGATACCTTCGACATGATCGCCCTGGACGCATACAACGATGAGTTTCAGGCATATCGGGTCATCCAGGCCAACCCGCAACATGCCGGCGTCATTGTCTTTGATGCCGGGGTGAAGTTGAAGGTCCCGATCATCGCGCCGGAAGCGGCCGCGACTCTTCCCCCCTGGAAGAGGTGATGACTGTGCAGCTGATTTATGAGGGCAAGGATATCACCCAGGATATTGAGATCGGCAAGGCGGACCTGACGGACAATGCCGGCGGTCAGCTGGACAGCATCGACCTCCTCATCAACGACCCCAAGGGGCTGTGGAGCCAGTGGAAACCGCAGAAGAATCATACCGTACAGCTGAAGGAATCTGGATTCGACTCCGGCCTGATGTATGTGGATGAGATTGGCCAGCAGCGCGGGGTTGTTGTAATTCGGGCCTTACCGGTGAAGCAAGAGGCAAAGACCCCCAATATTAAGGCTTGGGATAAGGTCAGGCTCCTGGAGATTGCTCAGGAGCTGGCCGGGAAACAAGGTCTGCAGCTGCAGACCTTTGGCGCTCAGAATCACTATTACGAAAGGGTTGACCAGAACGGCCTGGCCGACCCTGAATTCCTGGCCTGGCGTTGCCTGCTGGAAGGGTACGCCCTGAAGGTCAGCGGCGGCAAGCTCATCATTTACAGCGAAAAGTACATGGAGGGCCAAATTCCGGTTAAGACAATTACTCCGGATGACGTGGACGGAAATTTCGACTTCAAGAACAGGTCCACCGGTATCTTTGGCAGCTGTAAAATCTCTTACCAGGACATTCAATACGAGTTTAAGGCGCCCGGCGTTTTCGGCCCGGCACTGAAATATTTTGACGTTGCGATGGCCAGCCTGGGCGAAGCTGAACGGTTTGCTAAAGGCCTGCTGCGGGCCAAGAACAAGTTTGAGCAAACCTTTATTTGTACAGTGAAACTGGACCCGGGGATCGCAGCCGGCAACACAATCAGCCTGAAAGAATTCGGTCTTGCTGACGGGAAGTATTTCGCCTACCAAGTAATTCACCGGCTTTCGGACGAGAAGACCCTGTTGAAACTCAGGAAGCCGCTGGAGGGGTATTGATGATGTTTCGGGGAAAAGTCTCCAGTATCGAAGGCGGGAAATACCGGGTAACCTTCCCGGACCGAGAAAACATAGTGAGTTATCCCCTAATAAAAGCGGAGCATGTGGGGCTCTTGAATATCGGCGACAATGTGGTCGTCGCTTTTTTTGCCGGCAGTTTGGACGGAATCATCATAGCCAGGTTTTAGGTAGGTGATGTTGTGTGGCTATCGCCGTGTTTGGGGCCAAGGTGTTCCAGGTAACCAGCAGTAAGATCCATACCTTCGACGAGCTGCAGTATGGTTCAACCCTGGAGACGGAAAAGCAGGATGCCGCCGGGAAGAAACCTTCAACGTATAACAAAGGCCCGGGCCTTAACAGCCTGAGCGCAAAGATTAACCTTGATGTTGCCCTGGGGTTAAACCCAAGACGAGAGCTTGAAGAATGGGAAGCTATTAAAGACGATGCAGTCGCTTACCCCTTCATCCTGGGCGGCCGGCCTCTGGGCAACCACAAATGGCTCTTGGTTGATGTACAGACAGATAAGTTGAGAATCGACAACCTCGGCAATATTCTGTCCGGCACCTTATCCTTGAAATTTGATGAGTTTGTTCGGCCGGGCTCAGCCGGCGCGAAGAAAAGCGGTTCCAAAAGGACGCCCGGCGTAAGTTCGCAGGAAACCGCCAAGAATATCAGTCTACTGAGCCCTTCGGAAAAAGGACGGCTCAAACGCAATATCCGTTAGCGGGAGGATGATGGTATGGAATACATTTTAGACACCTCCCAAAATGTCGATCTCAATTGGGCTGCCAAGGATGATGAACGGATTGCCCAAAACATCCTGAACCTGCTTCGCACCTGGCGGTATGAGGTCGGATTCGATCGCACCCGGGGGCTGGACCCGGCTATTCTGGACAAGCCGATGAGTGAAGCGGTTGCGCTGTATACGGCTGAAATCTACCGGTTGGTAGCAGATTACGAACCGCGGGCAATGCTGAAAAGTGTTACTTTTTCGGGCGCAGACGATGAAGGCAATCTGCAGGTAAAGGTGGTGGTCGAGATATGACGATTCAGTTTGTTGATGTTGATTCACAGACGATATACCAGGATTTAATCCAGCAATTTGAGCAGGCCTTAGGCGAGACCCTTTACCCGGGCGATGAGCGTCGGATCTTCCTGGAGCAGGAGGCTGTGGTGTTGGCTGCTCTACGAAGTGCGCTCAATGATACCGGCAACCAGAACCTGCTGCAGTTTGCCAGGGGAGAAGTCCTGGACGCCATCGGGGAACGGACTAATACACCACGGCTGCCGGCGCAGAAGGCGGTTGTAACCCTGCGGTTTACCTTGTCAGCTGCACAGCCGGGACCGGTGACGGTACCGGCCGGAACCCGGGCAACACCGGACGGAGAGCTGTTCTTTGCGACAAAACAGATCCTGACTATCGCCGCGGGCAGTACAACGGGAGACGTGCAAGCAGAATCCACGGAAGCAGGAGAGAAGTATAACGGTTTTGTGGCCGGGCAGATCAATCAGATTGTGGACCCTGTTGCCTATGTGGCCAGCGCCAGCAATACCGATACATCTGCCGGCGGGGCAGATATCGAGCCTGACGATGATGGAACGAACGTCTGGAGCGGGTACCGGGAACGTATCCGCGAGAGCGTCAGCAAATTCTCCACGGCTGGCCCGGAAGATGCCTATGTGTATTGGGCAAAGACAGCGGATGCCAATATCCAGGATGTGGCGGTCACCCTTCCGGAAACAATCAAAGAGTTTAACCTGGCCGCATTTCAGGCGGCGTATCCGGCTGTTGACCCAACTCCCTTTTACACAGAGATACCCGCGGGAGAAGTGAAAATAACAGCTCTGATGAAAGACGGTGCTGCTCCCATACAGGCAGTTTTAGACAAGATCCTGGCTGCCTGCAGTGACAAAAAGGTCCGACCCTTGACCGACCACGTCACTGCGGCAGCTCGTACCGCAGTACCATATGACATTACTCTGACCTATTACATCAGTCAGGTAAATGCAGCCGACGAGACCAACATCAAAAACGCCATTGAAGGGGCCGGGGGAGCTGTCGATCAGTATAAAACCTGGCAGAGTAGCAAGCTGGGGCGGGCGATTAATCCGGATTATCTCCGCCAGCTGATGCTCAATGCCGGCGCACACCGGATTAACATAACCGCACCGGTTTATACTGCTGTGGCTGCGGATGCAGTGGCAACGGCTGGAACGGTAACTATTACCTACGGTGGCCTGGAATAGGGGAGTGATTGACAGTGGATTTAAACAACATCGACCTCCTGAAACTTCAAACCGCATACATGCAGGAAGATCCGACCACCAAGGCCCTTTGTGCCGCGTTGAACCCCCAGCTCCAAGAAATAGCTAATTCTCTGGTGAAGGCGCTCATTTTGGCCAAGGTTGATTCATTGTCCGAGGAATTACTGGACGAACTTGCCTATGAGCTGCACGTCGATTGGTATGACGCCAAGGCAACCATCGATGTCAAACGGAACCTGATCAAGAACAGCGACAAGGTCCACATGTTCCTTGGGACACCGTACGCCGTAGAGCAGGTGGTGCAGGATTACTTTGGGGACGGTCAGGTGGAGGAATGGTTTGACTACGGCGGGCAGCCGTATTATTTTCGGGTGGTGACTGAAAACAGTGCGGTCACGGGAGAGCTGGCCGACCAGTTTGCCAATGCCGTCGATGCGGTGAAAAACAAGAGGTCAAGGCTTGAGGCGGTCATCGTTTCAATGACCGGGGAAATGAACATGTATTTCGGCAACGTGCTCCAGACCGGAGACAATATCACGATAGAACAGGTGGTGTGACCATGAGCTTTGCTGGCGGGATCTTCTTTACCAACAGAGGAAAGGTGCTGGAGGCCAAGGCGCAAACCGGCGTTGCCCTCAACTTTACGCGGATTGGAGTGGGGGACGGGGAGTTAACCGGCCAGGATATATCTGATTTAACTGCCCTTATCCATGAAGTTAAGTCGTTGGCCCTGACCAGCCTTAAAACCCTGACCGGTGGGAAAGCGTCTGTGGGCGGGGTGTTGTCCAACCAGGGGTTGGCTGCCGGGTTCTACTGGCGAGAGGTTGGCCTTTTTGCCACAGATCCGGACCTGGGTGAAATCCTGTACTGCTATGGGAATGCCGGTGCTCTCGCGGAGTACATTCCTGCGGGCGGGGGGTCTGAAATCCTTGAAAAGCAGGTTTCGATTGTCTCGATCGTCGGCAATGCGGCTAATGTGAGCGCCACAATCGAACAGTCACTTGTGTATGAAACACCGGCAGGAGCACAGGCGAAGGTGGACGCTCATGCAGCCGGCCAAGTGGACACTGCTTCCGCTGATGCTACCAAGAATAAGCACGTCTCAAACGTCCTGGCCAAGGGCTGGGAGGACCACAAGACCGCCGCAGCTCCTCACTCTGGCCACGAGACTCCTGCTGGCGCCCAGGCGAAGGTGGATACCCACGCTAATGCTGCGGCCCCCCACTCTGGCCATGAGACTCCAGCAGGAGCCCAGGCCAAGGTGGACGCCCATGCCGCAGCTGCTGATCCACATCCTCAATATACCCTTCATACCGAGGAAACTGCCTTAAAGAACGCTGCGCGAACCCAAACTAATGAGCTAAGAGTGGAGGTGGTATCGGCGGACCCCGCCCATGCTCAGGGCAAAGTGATCTTTAACACTACCGAGGGGAAATTCAAAGGTTCTACAGGGGCCGCCTGGCTTTGACTTGCTTGGAGGAGCGTTAAAAAGTCTACAGATAGGTACAGCAGTTATAAACCAGGATACACAATATTCGGTTGATGTAGCCATCAGCAGTGTAGACCTCTCCAAGAGTATTTTGCTGTTTAGCTACCGCTATAACAACGGTCTATACGATATAAATGTCTGCGTTGGTGGCAATCTTACCAGTCCCACTAATATACACTTCGAAAGAGTCAGTTATTCTTATGGTACGATTTATATCCAGTGGTACGTTCTTGAGCTAAATGGTGCGACTGTGCAAAGAGGTCAATACTACAAAGACCCCGACACAACCGCTAATATCAATATTGCGATCTCTTCCGTAGATACATCAAAGACAATCGTTCTGCCTCTATCCTGGCGTACCAGTGACGGTTCAGGCTGGAGAGGATTAGGTATGGATATAAGCAGAGCTTACTTAACATCACCCACCAATCTTTTCATAGACCCGGATAGGTTCGCAACAAGTCCATGGTATCGGATAGAGTGGCAAATAGTGACATTTAATTAACCGAAAGGAGTGTTAATCTAATGCATTACGCTCAAGTTGACCCGAACAGTAGGCTATGCGTGGCCGTTTCCAATCTCGCGGGGGAAATGATCCCATTAGAAACCTATGATACATCTTTGGTCGGGATGAAGCACGATCAAGTCAAAGGTTTTCTGGGGTTGGTGGCAGTGCCTGACAAAACCATCCTGGCCCCCAATGAACAAACCATCATTCGGGTGCGCTGGGCCGACAAAGATGGAGTTACAGTAGCGGACGCAGAGAATGTGGTAGCAAGGAGCGGCGGGGTCGAAACTCCGGTTACTACAACCCAAGGGGAAGGTCAGTTCTCATTCAGTTCTGACGTTGCCGGGAAGCATATCATTGATGTGATTGGCGCGACTTCCGGGTGTCGCGCGTCAGTAGAGGTGACGGTAAGTTGAGCAAACCGAAAGGACTTCATATACCAAAAACAAAAAGACAACTTCAGATGGAGGAATTACGTCAAACTCTTGAAACATTGAAAACCAAACCAGATAAGACACAGGCTGACATTGAGGAAATTAAAGTTAAACAAAATGACCTCATCATCTTACAGAACGACATCATAATTGAGCGTCTGAAATAGCCACCCCCAACGGGTGGTTTTAGTTTTGCTCAAAAAGAAAGGGGGAGGAACCTATGTTCAAAGACGTGCCTGAAAATGCATGGTATGCCAAAGGGGTTATTGAAGGCGTCAAAGACGGGGTGATTTCTGGCTTCCCGGATGGCACTTTCCGGCCTAACGAGCCTTTGACCCGCGCCCAGTATGCTGTCATACGCATGCTGGAAAAGTTCCGCGACGGGGTATTCACCGACATCCTACCGGTAGTGATGCCTGCGGTGTGCTTGGTCCATCGGGGAGATGCCCTTGGTTCTGGGGCTTGCATTACCCGAGCGAATGGGTTTTCGTACATTGTGACCAACGCTCATGTGGTCGGGGACAAAACCAGCGGCTTCTGCGTCAAAGATGATGACACGCCGAACTTTGACTGGACCCTGCACGCCAAGAATCCGGAACTGGACCTGGCCGTGGTGAAAACGACCAGGGAAATGCCGGCGCTGACAATTTGCACTGACTTGCAGCTGGGCGAACCGGTTGCCGTTCTCGGTGCTCCGAAAGGGCATACTGATTCTGTTTGCGTGGGCGTAGTCAGCCATCTGAACCGCATGGAGGGGCTCTGCTTCCAGACTGATGCCCCGATCAGCCCAGGTAATAGCGGGGGGCCGGTTGTAAATGAGCGCGGCCAGCTGGTGGGGGTTGTGGTCGCGAAGTACGTGGACATCGACACGGAAGGCATCGGCTACGCCATCAAACCTTCCATCGTCAAGGAGTTCATTAGCCGCCTGGGCCTGTAGGTTCGGGCGCTTTAGTTCCCCGGCACCAAGCCGGGATATTCGCCGGAGAGGGGGAGCAGGGGGTGGGACCTGATCAGAATTTTGGCGCCCAGGTGACCGACCAGGCCCTGGCATTGTTCACGGCCACCGCAAACCGTCTGGAGGCAAAGCTGGACGAAGGCCTTGGGGAGATGAGAAGGGAGATCGGGAAACTCTCCAGGCAGACAGCTGGTATCCAGAACACTGTTGACCTTATGGTCGCCGGGAAAATCAGGCTCAACGGGAACAGCGGGCAGCAGCCACCGACGGCGCCGGCAGTTTCTTTAAGGTGGGTAATCGAACTCGGGAAGCTCGCGGGAGCATTCCTGGCCGGATTCTGGGGAGGCAAGGGGGGATCAGCGTGAGACTACCTTTTCTAAAGAAGCCGAAACCAAAGCGACTCTATATCAGCTACTCGATGCAGCGCCACAATATCACAGTGGACGGGCACACCGAGTACCAGGACTGCTTGGCGCTGGCCAGGAAACTATACTATCGACTGCGGTCTGTTAGCGGCCTTCAGGTCTGCATCGCGGCGCCTTGGATGAAGCTCGTGGACATCGTCAAAGACAGCGACAAAAAGCGAGTGGACTTCCATCTGGTGCTGCATACAGACGCCGGTCCTCCCTCAGCAGAAGGGACCACTTTTCTAATCAGCGCTGCCGGCGGCCGGGCGGAAAAGTATGCCAAGGTCCTGGATGCCGAACTCCTGCCGGTGATGAAAAAAACAGATCCGGACGGTGTGCATCCGGACCGGGGGATCCGGATACGGCCTGACGTGTACGAACTCCGTGAGACAGACGCCCCGGCCGTGTTGGTCGAGGTATGTTTCCATACCAATTGGGATGACCAGCGCCAACTGGAGCAGCACATGGATGAGATTGCTGACGCCCTGGCGCGGGCGGTCAAAAAAATACTAGGCCTTGCGGCCTGAAGAGGGGAGATATTATGAGTTTCTTCAAACTGATCTTGGTAGCCATGGTGGCTGAAGCTCTCTGGGAGACCTCGAAGATGTTCTGGCAGAACGGGAAGTTGAGCGTTGACCGGATAGGTGCCGTAATCTTCGGCGTTTTCTTATGCCTCGCAGCGGGGGTAGACTTCTTTGAGCTGGTAGGTTTACCGCTGACAGTGCCCTTCGCCGGCCTGATTCTATCCGGGCTGCTCGTCAGCCGTGGTGCAAACTTCATTCATGATTTTTTGAAGCTTGTTGAGGGGGCCAAGGGGAATGTTGCCCCATCAAGCCTACAGAGAGCGCCGGAGACGATCCCGCCGCTAATGCAAGGTGTTAAGAAAGGGGACTCCATCATACAGAAATAGTATATTAAACGTGAAATGCGCCCTCGGTGAAAGCCGGGGGCTTTTTTGTTTTACTGCGGGTAAAAGTTGATGGCAAAAGGAGGAATAAGGTAAAAAATATGGAATATCATCAACAAAATGATAACAAGAGGTGGTTTCCAGGTGAGTCTCGAAGATATACTTGTAATGGAGGTTCCCAGAAAAGCCCTGCACCACGTTTGTGATCAAAATAAATTGAAACCTGGCGGTTCCACCAGTGAACATTACGCAAAAGCGATTATATCTAATTCGAACACGTATTCCATTGGTGCGGATTTGGCTGAGGGGTACCGTTATGCCGGGAGAACAGCAGCCAATTTTTATCAACCATTAAATGGGTTTCCGAAGGAACTCACGGAAAAGAGTTCTGTTTTAACCTTCTTGCGGGAAAAGTATGGGAAACAAGTTTTTGAGGAAGGTATCCGGCCAAACCTCTCGGAAACGCCACAATTATTCAGAGTTACGGTATTTGAAAATAAGCTTGTTTTATCTTATTCTTTCTTAGGGCCAGAAATTAGAGTATTAAGGGATTTTCAAGTTAAGAAAGAAAGACCGCAACGGGTGGATTATGCTGTTTTACATTTTAACCCATTGATCGTTGAAACACGTGTACCAGCTAATAAGGTAGATCTTTTTAAAGAAGCTGTTCTTAAAACCCTTGATATTGGAAGTAAGCAAGTAGAATGGTTTAGCATGTCCGAATTGAGTAATAGTGAGGCTCAACAGTTAAGGACAGTGTTAGGTGGAGGCTTAAAAGGAGCCAAACACAAGATGACAGAAGGCATTTATGACACCATTGAGGTTAAAGCAAACAATGAAGTCGTAGATTTGTTTGAGAAGCAAGAATATATGGATGCCTTTGCCGGCAAGCCTTACAGAAGTATGACGTTCAGATTCCCATATAAGCATAGAAACGGTCTTGAAGAGGAAATTTCAGTTCGAATCACTCCACTGGGTGTTAATTTTAACTCGGCTGTTTCGGAGGAAGTAATCCAAAATGTTATGACGGAACTGCTAAAAATCAAGGTAACAACTTTTGCCCAGGTGGCTGCAACAGTTGAAAATGCGTGAGACTTAACTCCAACTTTTTTTGGGGGGGGGAAAGCCATGAATTACTTCATATTAGATGATTTGTTTGAGAGAATGGCTTCAGAAGGGAAAACCCATTTTACTCCCCACTATATTTGCGAAAGATCGGGAAATTCAGACCCAGACAGAAACAGTATACTTGAGATCACGCAGTATTTGTTGTCCCTGTGTACAAAGGGAACTGTGGTGCCACTATTTGATGTGGAGTGTCCTGGCGGAGATAGTGATTTTACCGTGAGCGATCCATCCTTAATCACGGAGGAACCAAGGTACTGCAGTTATTGTGGAATGGAATACACCCCTAATCCCAATCGCATTTGGGTGAGTTTTAACTTTACCGATGAGTATAAAAATCATGTAAAAAAAAAAAGAGGTACCTGCAGAACAGAACCCACTCCCGGCCCCTATTCAGCAGAACCCCTTCGCAGCTGGTCACAACATAAGTCTTGCGGACATCCAGCAATTATTAGGACATGGTAATATAAACATCTTTCATATTACCTCGGGTTCAGTTGGAACAGTTTTTGGAGTAAATCAAAGTAATGTGTATCAACAATATATTGAAGTCATTGAAAGGTTAAACCCCGAGTTGGGCGAGTTAATCGGCCAACTATTGCAGGATAGAACGACTCATGATCAAGCAAAAGAATTGGCATGTGACCTGGCCAATTATATACAATCTGATCCAAAACAGAAACCTGGATTAATTGAAAAAGCTGCAAACACCGCGGGAAGACTCCTCGTTCTCGCACAAACTTATGAAAAATTTAAACCTGCTGCAAAGGCAATCTATCAGTTGGTAAAAGGTTTTGCGTTAAACCATGGGGTAGACCTTCATGGAATAGACCTTCCATAACCAAGCCCCCGGCTAACCCCGGGGGCTATTTTGCGTCTTTTCTGCCCATCCTTTCTTGCCGCTCACCCAATTCTCGCGCCTCCTGGGCCAAGCTACGGCGTGAGAGATGGGGTCAGGGGCGGTCCTTCTCCTTAGAGTCCTGCCACAGGCAGAATTCAATAACCCCAACGAGGCCGCTAAGTGCTGCGGAAAGAGTAGTCTTATTTCTCGCCATGAACCGGGCAATTTCCTCCTTGCTCCAGTCGGGGCGCTCCTTCGCCACAATGCTGTAAATCAACTCGGGCATTGCCATCTGGGTGATATCGCGCATTTCTTTGCTGGCCTACTCAAGTAGCTGAACTTCTTCTGCTTGCCATTTATCATCCCCGACATATTTAAGTGTGCAGGTGTAATTGGTCCGTATCATTGCGCCAAAGCTATTCTGCGCGTCAACATAGGAATCGACCTTGTATTTGCCGTCTCCTAAGTCGGTAACCTTGGATTCTGAGTAAAGGGGAAACTTTGCTGTTGCTGGGGCCTTAAGCTGTTTTTCAACAAAAGTCTGGCTCATGACAAAGGCAGAAAGGGGATCGTGTTCTACCTTAGGCGCTGTTGTCTCTGCACTTGGTGGTGGAGTCGGTAGGCTTATAGCGTAACAGAGTAAAGCAAATGAAGCGATAACACCAATTAAGCATTTTTTCCAAACGGGATTCTTTTTTACGGCATAATAAATAAGTAAAACTAGAAGGACTAAGAATGCTAATATTGACACAGTACCCAATAAAGCCGACATAAGCATCACTCCTCATAAAAATGGTTTGACAAAGTGGTTTGACATTATCCCGGTAAATCCTTCCTGGAAACCTAAAATAAGGTACATTTTTTTTTTGATAGGGGTACCCTCGATTAGATCGAGGGGCTTTTTATTTTTGGCTTTTTTCTTTGAAGAAAATAGCAACGTGTAGTAAGATAGAGTAAAACTGAGTAAAACCTAAGAAAGTTGTCCTAAGATTAAATAAATGGAAAATATGGCTAAATACAACTGAATGTAACTTAATAAAACTGACATGGGCTTATTCAGACTGAAAAGCACTGAATAATGACAAATTTCAACATAATTTTTACTGCTCAAATGATATACTAAGGGGGAAAAATATGGACAGCCTGGAAAAAGCAGCACCGGAAGTTATGACAATAGAACAAGCAGCTGCATTTTTGCAGCTGCATTATCAAACAGTATGGGAGATGGTGAAGGCTAAAAAAATTCCGGCCGTAAAAATTGGCCGGGTCTGGCGGATCATGAAAAAGGATTTAATAGCCTATCTAGAAGGTCAAAAGAGAAAACAGAAAAGGTCGCAATAGAAGGGCTGTCTACTTAGGGGGTGGGCAACGGATGACTAGTAAGATGTTACTGCGTAGGATATCCAAACCACTTCTTAAACTGAAAGCGTTAAGAGTAGAGCATCAATTAAGCCAAATTGACTTAGCCAAAGAACTTGGTATTTCAAAAGGTAATTACGCCCAAAAAGAAAACGGGATCACAGTCTTTACATTAGAAGAGTGCTGCCAGATATCGAAAATATTCAATGAGCCTTTAAGAACAATTTTTGACGGCTATTTTGACGGCTCATCAGACGTTTATTTTTGATATATTTACTATCGTAAACAAAATAAGAACTATTCTTTTATGCGGCATTGGCAAAATAGTTGAAAAATAAGATTCTGTGAAACTGGCTATCCATGAGGGTTTCTGTTAGTAAACAAAAAATTCTCGTTCAGGACTTAAAATCCCGCGGTCCCAAAGACCGTACCGGTTCGATTCCGGTTCCCGGCACCACCTGAAATGTAACGAGGAGTTTCTCCTCGTTTTATTGTTTCTTAAACTGGGGAGATAGTTTACGTCTTAATTTGGCGAATATTCACAAAAAATCTGAAAGATAGGTGACGAAGAAAGTAATCGACCCTTTGTTTGAAAGTGGGACAATATTAGAAAGCGCAATTGATGGGGTATCGAATATCACGACTCTGAATGTCCTTGAGTTTACCGCCAAAAGAGGATTTTTTTGCTTTCTTTCCGATTCAAAAAAACATTAGACTTACGGGAGGAAAAATCGGTCTAGAAATGTAAATTAATCACGGAAGCTTTGTCACTGGAAAGGAGAGATGATTTGTGTCCGATATCAATGAAACCGAAGTTGAAGACGAAGTTGAACGTGAAGACGAGCCGGTACCATTTAAGTATTCAATAACAAGCTACGGAGCGGATTATCCCATTGATGGTCTGGTCAAGCGTTTGGGTAAGGGAAGCATATTCATTCCAGGTTTTCAGCGTGGATTTGTTTGGAATATAAAAGAAGCTTCGCGCTTTATTGAGTCTCTCCTGCTAGGCTTGCCTGTTCCGGGAATTTTCTTGGCAAAGGAGCAGGATACCGAAAAACTCTTAGTTATTGATGGTCAGCAAAGGCTACGTACGCTTCAGGGATTTTACAAGGGGGTTTTCCCTGGAGACAGTAAGCGAGTTTTTTCTCTTAGAGGAGTCCAGAAAGAGTATGAGGGTTGTACCTACGATTCGTTAAGCGAAGAAAATCAGCGTCTATTAGACGACACAATTTTGCATGCAACAATAGTAAAGCAAGAGGAACCTTCCGAAGACAATAGCAGTATTTACCACATCTTTGAAAGGCTGAACACTGGTGGCGTTCAGTTGCAGCCGCAAGAAATCCGTGCATGCATTTTTCATGGCGAATTTAGTGATCTCCTCAAAAAGCTTAACAAGAATAAGTCGTGGCGCGAGGTATATGGACCTGTAAGCAAGAACATGAAAGACATTGAACTGATTCTTAGGTTTTTTTCGCTTTATTTTAAAGTTGGGCAATACAAGAAGCCAATGAAAGAATTCCTTAATGTTTTCATGGGGAAGAATAGGCACCTTAAGATTCAACGGGAGGAACAACTTACAAAGTTGTTTGAAGGCACGATTGGGGTTGTGAATTCATGCCTGGGAAGTAACGCTTTTAGGCCAAATAGGGTTTGGAAAGCCGCCGTATTTGACGCCGTTATGGTTGGTATTGCCACAAGACTTGAAAAAGGTGCCATTGAGAATAGTAATTCAGTATTGAGACAGTACCAAAAGCTTCTTGAAGACGTAAATTTTCTTTCTGCCTGCGATAGTGCTACAACCGATGAGGAAAATGTCAACCGAAGGATTAATTTAGCTACACAGACATTCAGTGGTGCAAAATGAGTAAGATTGAAGTATTTAGACAGAAACAACGGCTGGATAGTCTGTTTCAAATGGCCAAAAAAATACCCGGAGACGTAGAGGTTCAATCTCATTGGGCGAAATATTTATGTGTTCTTGCTTCAGGGTACCTAGAGCATTCTATACGGACGTTGTATAGTAATTATGCAAAAACAACGGCATCACCTAACGTAGCAAGATTTGTGGATAACAGTCTGAAGAGTTTCCAAAACCCTAAGATGGAGAAAATACTAGAAATTGCCAGATCATTTAGTCCTGACTGGGAATCTCAACTTAAAAAAGCTACAGAAGGAGAATTGAAGGACTCTGTTGATAGCATTGTATCAAATCGACACTTAATTGCTCACGGGTGCGATGTTGGAATTACATATAGCCGGATACAACAATACTACGGAAACGCCGTCAAAGTTGTTGAATTGGTCGAAAAATTATGCGATGGGAAAATGGTATGTTAGTGCATCTGTTTGGTAAATTAGAGGTGGGTACAATTGAACGGGTCACCCGTTTGGTGTTAAGAGTTGGCTCTGGAATCAAGCCTTGTCCTTTAGGGTCGTAAATGGTTCAGGAATTTTATAGCGTTTTTCCAGGTGGCTGGGCATAGGAACACCTCGGGAAATTAAAATACCCCTCGTTATTTGCGTCGATTCGAGGGGTAAGAGGGAAATTCCTTTGTTAGACATTTGTTTTTAGGTAATGGCGGTTCTTGTATTGTTTGAGGAAGAGTTCTGATATTGGGGGGGTGGTATGATGAGGTTTGAGATTAATATCTCATTGGCGGAACGTTTGTATTGATTTGCGGAATAATCGCAGTAGATCTTTTGAAGGCAAAAGTTATTGACCTGGCCAAAATACAACGCGGTTATGAATGGGTGTTCATCATAGCTAATAAGCCAGGGAAATTGGCATTTTTTGATTAACTCTGAAAGATTTTTATGATCTTGATCTCGATAATAATATCTATAAAGGCTTTTGCCTTTCTGATAATATGGGGGATCAATATAAACAAAACAATTTGTCTTGTGGAGCAGCCCTAAACTAGTTTCCAGGTACTGAATAGCATCAGCCCATTTAACAGTAATTTTTTCACGGCTACAAGCAATTTTTTTAATATGGCTAATAATTGTAGCCTTTTTGAACCTGCAATCAATTTTATATTCCGATGATTGGGTTTTTCCGCCAATAGGGTTGGCTTGAAGTATACCTGAGTAATTTGTGCGGTTGAAAAAAAGCCCGGCAAGACCTAATTCAACGGTCGAGTATTCCAGTGGCGTTTGAGCATATTTGTAGGGTTCAAAGACATGCCATGTATTAACGCTTATATCAAGACGATTGATTGCCTCACAGAGCCGCTCGGTATGGTCTAACACTGCTTTCCAGAAGGAATATATTAGGGGGTCCTTCTCTACAATAACAATCCTATCTGCCAAGCCTCTAAAAAGCATTTCAAGGGATACCGCTGCACTGCCCGCATAAGGCTCATAGAAAGTACATCCCTTAAGCAAATGGCTTTCGAGGACCTGGCTGATGTAGTTTGACAGAAAATACTTTCCGCCTGGGTATCTGAGAGGATTGGTGGAGAGCATGGCAATCTCCTGAGACAAAGATTATCTAGCAAAATTATATTATATTTTTGTAAATTTGGCCAGAGTGTTATGCATAGTTATTGGTCACAACATGTTCAATTAATCCCCTAAGTCCAGCCTTAGAGATACTTTCCAGTAGTTTGCTGTCAATTCTAACGAGGTTAGTATGATGTACAACTAAATCAAGTGAATCTTTAAGACCTACATTGGAAAAAACGCTACTAAACGTTCTCTGAATGGTTTTATCCGGAAAGACGGTTCCCAGATTGTTCGTTATATGGGTAATTATTTGATTCAAGGAAGGATCTCCATTATGTTTCGCTTTGAGTTTATTGTATTCGTTGATTTTTTTCAGGTGATACTTTAGAGCTTGTTCAAGAAGACCTCGTAAAAGCATAGAAGCTGCAACCGGAAATCTCGCTAGGTAGGCGGGATTAGATACATCCCTAACCTCCTTGATTATTGCCAAAATGCCGGAACCATCTAGGTCCGTGTTGGGAATAGTACAATTGATGTTCTCAAAGAAACTGGGAAGTTGGGCGATTGGCTTAGGCTCAGGCTTTATCGGGTCAGCAGGTGTTTGTTCTTGTGGTGGAATAGGCCCTGTTTGACCAGCGGTATTTTGTCGGGTTTTGTTATTTTGCCCCGATGTGTTGTGCCCAAGGGTAGGAGTATTTGGCGTTGATAGTGATGGGGTCTGAGATTTCTTTTCACCAATTTTAATAATTTCAGACAGACCTGGCACATCATGTAGTTCAGAACGGGTGGTTACAGTTTTTGTAACAAATGCTGCAGTAGCAATCAATTCAACAGCTTTATCAAACTTATCTTTTGGCAATGTGGAAACTGGTCTATATGTGACAGGGTCAAAACTCAGGCCAAGTGATACTCTGTCAGTGTTAAATAAGCGTATAAAAGTGGTAGGCTTGATTCTTCCTATGTTCAGAAAAACAGCTTGTTGCTCCTCTTCCCACACTGGCAACTCGAGTGCATATTGTAATAGGTAGTATTCCTGCAATTGAGTTCTAATTTTATCCTTTTTCTTCTCTAATGTAATCTCTGAAATCTCATCGATGGTTTTGCCTGCTTCGAAAAGGTTTGCAAAAAATTTATGTTTTGAAACGGGGGCCCATTCTTTTGGGCCATCTGTATGTCTTGTGGCAAGTACGCTTAATGTGGTATCCCTAAAGGGAACAAAATCAACTTGTAGGGACTCAATATTGGCGCGAACCGCCTGATTAATTGAGGGGATCTTCGCCTTGTACCCTTCTGGGATAAGTTCAGGGTTAAGTAGTAGTTGAAGGGTGCAAATGCGGCGGTTTCCTTCCAAGGCTACAAAAAAACCGTCCTCTTCAGTAACTACTATTCTTTCCCCTGGCATTAGTCCTCCGTAGTTTATAATCCTGTCGGCAAGGCCGAGAATATCTTCGTTTTCCAGAAGATATAATCGTAACGATTCTTGTGAAGGGTTAGGTGGAATTATAAACCGAGGGTTCTTTGCGTCTAACTTTACATTAAGGGGAGACGTGTCTATAGTGCCCATTTTTATCAACTCCTTAGTTTAACTTCCTCTACATTGATATAAATTTTTTGTAAAAACAAATACTGAACTAACCTATCAACCTTCCCGATAATATACTCCAAATCCTTTTCCTCCAGCTCCGCCCGGGTGAGGATATCCATGACTTTCTTTACTTTGAACGAGGCTCTCTGATTTGGCGCAAGCGTTTTCCAAATGAGCTCATCTTCCCACACTAGGAGCGGTTGCAAACAAAATCTTCAAGCGAGTCCCAAAGGTCATTTTCATGTACGATTAAAATACCATGCCCATTCTTGCGGAGATTTACTGCAGTTTCAACTTTCCTCCCATAGCATGAGAAAGCCCAGCAGGGATTGCCTTCGTTACCGACAACCAAGTAATTTGTCTTTCTGCTTACGGAGTTGTAATATATGCCTCCAACCGATTCGATCGTATCAGCAAAAGCTTTTCTCGTAGTTCTCGAAGAAATACCCGTAAAGCAGAATATTCTATTCTCGACTTCAATGTCTGGGCAAATAGCACAAATCCCGTTAAGTGTTATTTCCTTCTTCAATTTAAGCAGCTCGTCAACATCAATATTTTTTGAGACATTGGCGTCAACAAACTCGCCGAAGAAAACTCTGAGGATATTTTTCTCGCTATCACTAAGTCTTCCGTCAACCAGCGCCAAAATTACTAAGCTATAAATTTCATCATAAGGGTACGCTTTCGAAAGATGTTTATTTTCGTCCAACCATTTTTTGAGGCTTTGTACTTCTTCCAGGTTAATCTCGTTGTCCGACAAGATACCATGCAGCATTCCTTGTAACCGCTGCATATCCGCTGTGACAAGGTCAAAGAAAAGGTTCTTGGTCTTAAATTGGTTGCATAACCACAATATATCCTTAACTTCGTCGTCATCTAATAAGTCGTCCGCGATATTTTTCTCTATGAGTGGAATCAGTTCACTGAATGGGTGGTAATAAGAATAATGTTTATAAAACGAGCACCAGGCTTTGAGTTCATTCAGTTCCTTGCTGTTAACCTGACTGTCAATTACAATACCCTTAAGGATGCCTTCGAGTGTATGAACGGCCTTGTCAAATTCGGATTTTGATGTGTATTTCCTGAATGCCAAAGAATCATAGTCTTCAAATTTTGCCCCCATCTTGACCCGCCCCCTAAATTCTTATATTTTGAAAATACGTAAACCATAGCCACCTTCTGCAAAAAGTATTCTGCTTCCGACTCCATTTGATAGAGCTGCTGATCAAGGCCAATAAAGTAGAAGGTTTTCGGCATGTCTTCGATGATGTGCTTCAATTCGTGGAACAAGACTTGCTATTGAGTGGGATAGTCAAGGTAGCAGTTAATGATGATGTGGTAGTTGTTGAGTCGTGAGCAGTAGACCATGCTCATAAGTTCTGGGCCGAGGTGGGGAAATTCAGTCGAATATTTAAGATTCCAAGTATATCGCCAATTCGATGGTGTCGTTGAGGAGTGAGTGAATTATCTGGTACGCGGGAACTCTAGCAGTTCCTCTCGGGTCATGTTTCCCCTTTTTCCTCGTCCTCAATAGCTTTGATTACGCGGATGGCACGCCGGATGCTGTCTGGCGAAAGATTCATTACCTGTTTAAAGAAAGTTTTCAGGTCATCGCGTTTTTGGAGTACCTGCCAAAACGCCTTCAATTCGGGGTCGCTCTCAATGGCGGCCTCGATTTTTTTATCCGGGATCTCGCGGCTGTCGGTGCGACCCAGGAGGTAGTCTACAGTTGTGCCAAAAAAATCAGCCAACCTTTCAAGTGTATATTTATCCGGCTCGCGTTTACTTTGTTCGTAAAAACCATATGCACTAGTTGTAATTCCCAAATAGTCAGCTATATCTTTTTGCAATAAGTTCTTTTCTCGCCGTAATTGCCTAAGTCTGCCAGCAAGCACCGCAAAACCTCCCTTTAATTGCCATTATACAACAGACAGTTGTAAAGAAAATGAAGCCAACAAATAGTTGTAAAGCGCTTGACCAACAACCAATATTTGGTTATATTTAGACATGAATACAACAAAACGTTGGCTGGAGTGGATAACTTGACACCTCGTAGAACTAAGCTTATTCAGTTACGTCACGAACGAAAGCTTAAACAGCAAGATGTGGCTGAGGCAGTAGGGGTGACCACCAGCTTTTACGGAATGATTGAAGTTGGGACACGAACTCCTAAATTGGGCTTGGCCAAAAAAATCGCTGATTACTTTGGGGTATGCGTTGAAGATATTTTTTTTGAGCCAGGACAACAAAAAGTAAATCAGAACTAATAAGGCTGTAAAAAAGCTTAGTTACTTTTACCAACCGCTGAAACCGAGTTTTTCTAGAGTACATGGTACTAGCATAAAGGGGGCTGATCGCATGATCTGCAACTACTACCCTAACGGAACCCCAAGATGGTGCCAAAATATGCCTTTCCTGCGAAAAGCCGCTACCTATACCACCAGTGTGCCAAAGTGATGAATTGATTATCCGCCAGTTCGATTCGGCCCTCACGCCGAAGAGACCAGAAACTGCGCAAGGTGTAAACGTTAACCTTTAGAAAACTGAATTCATTGGAGGGGAGAAGACTACCATGTACAAGGAATGCCAGAAAAGTGGCTGGATTAAGTACGAAGGACGCGACTTTCTGGAACTGGGAGTACATCAATACAGGCGGCCGGCGGTCATTTTGAAGCTGACCTTGGAAATGGAGGAAGCAAGGCAGGCCCCTCTGATGGCACTTCTTTTTGATTTAACATTATCGTTTATAGACACAATTTTTTCATGTTTCGCGAAGGTTTATATATTAGGAAGAACTTTAGCAATTTACTGCTTCGAAGGGAAATCCATTGTGGCTTCGGGATCAATCGATTTTAGAATCTTGGGAAAAGAATGGAGATTGGCTCACTTGAATTATTTTAAGATCTTTGATTCCAGCCCAAGTGCGATGGGCATTGCTGCACTTGAAGGTGGCAAGTTCATAGAAATTAACGAGAGTTGGACAGGTTGTTTTGGCTATCAACGTGAGGAGGTAATTGGCCGGACATCCCTTGAATTAAACCTCTGGGCAATCCCGGAAAATCGTGCCGGAATTTTAAACATGCTATTGAAGGGGCACGAAGTGAACCATGCAGAAATAAATTACCGCACAAAATCAGGGGAGATGCGCCGGGGACTTGTTTCAGCCAGGACTATTGACCTTGATGGTGAGAAATGTGCTTTGTATGTATTGAATGATATAACTGAAAGAAAACAGATGGAAAAAGAAGTTGCACGTTTAGACCGGCTGAACCTGGTAGGGGAAATGGCCTCGGGGATAGCTCACGAAATCCGGAACCCTATCGCCGTTGTGAGAGGTTTTCTTCAACTTTACAGAGGAAAGGTAGCATTTTACCAATACCGGGAAAACATTGATCTTATGATACAGGAAATTGACAGGGCCAACTCCATAATTACCGAATTCCTCTCCCTGGCAAGCAATAAGGCTGTTGACTTAAAAAAACAAAACCTGAATTCGATTATCAAGGATATGTCGCCATCGCTTCAAGCCGACGCCATGGTCTCTGACAACTACATTCGGCTGGAGCTGCACGAAATCCCGGACTTTAACCTGGATGAGAAGGAAACGCGACAGTTGATCACAAACCTCGTCAAGAATGGGTTGGAGGCTATGTCCCCCAGCGGCCGTTTAACGATAAAAACATTCATGGAAGACGGGCAAGTAGTCTTGGCGATAGAAGACCAGGGGAACGGGATCGACCCTGAAGTGCTTGAAAAGGTTGGGACTCCTTTTTTTTCAACAAAGGATAACGGTACAGGCCTCGATCTGGCAGTGTGTTTTAGTATTGCATCCAGGCACAACGCCAGAATAGATGTGGAAACCGGGCCTTCTGGTACAACTTTTTACGTCAGGTTTAAGGGTGCTTCTGAAAAGTACCGGGATATCTAACGCCAATAAGCATATTTTATCAAGATAGAAATTTAATTAGAAAAATTTTGTAGACAATAGATTTATATTTGCTACAATTTAAATACCATCCAACATTGGAATCTCAGGATCAAGGTACAAGGTTTCTATTAGCCCAAACTTAACTGACCAGAAAAACTGGAGGCTAAGTTCATCAGAAATGATAAAACTTGCCTCTTTTTTCTTTTGTAGAAGAGCCAAAGGCAAGAAGGATGGGGTGATTCTCAGGATGATTGGAGGTGAAAAAAGTGGCTTTAATAGAGGAAGACATTAAAGGTGGTAGTGTGGAGGACTCAGTTAACTTTTTTAAGAATGGGCTTTATTGTAGTGAAGCTATTCTCAAGGCTTTCAACGGACACTACAACCTTGGCTTGTCTCCGGAAGTGCTAAAAATCGCAACAGGCTTCGGTGCCGGGTTGGGTGCCTCGAAATGCTGCTGCGGCAGTCTCACCGGGGGTGTAATGGTGTTGAGTCTTGTGGCGGGAAGAAGCACTGCGGATGAATCCGAAACACCAGCCTTCGAAGCGGTTAAAGAACTGCATGACAGGTTCAAAAAAACTTTTGGTGCTACTTGCTGTCGGGCTCTCACAAAACCTGTGGAGTGGGGGGCACCGGAGCACCACGAATACTGCATCCAGTTTGTACGAGGTGCTTCTGAGCTAACTGACGAAATTTTGAGGAACAACTTCAAAGTAAGTCCGGTGAAATGAAAAGGGTCGGAATAAAGGCACCGATAATTTCATGGAAAGGCAATTCTTGATTTATAGGTAGAAATGGGGGAGAAAATGGGCAAGAAAACACTGGTTGCCTTGGTATCGGCAACGGTTATTTTTTCGCTGGTTATGGCTGGTTGCGGAGGCAACACAAAAGCACCAGAGGGTTCAGGGAAAACTGCCGAACAAGCTGCACCTGCAAAAAAGGTCAAAGTTGCTTATTACGGGTCTACATGTGAGGCGCCAACGTATATCGCTTTCGAAAAGGGCATCTTTAAGAAAAAGGGCCTGGATGTTGAACTGGTGAAGGTCAATTTTGAGACTCTCAAAGAAGGCATAGCAACTGGTAAAGTTGATTTTGTTCAGGTAACTGCCGGGGAATTAAAGCCCATAGAGCAAGGCTTGGACATTAAAATTACGAGTGGGGTACATACCGGGTGCATTCAAACGGTTGTCCCTGTAAACTCTTCAATTAAGTCACCCGCGGATCTCAAAGAAAAAACCATTGGCGTTGAAGCTATTGGCGGCGTACCCATGAGCTTGCTTTCAATCGAACTCGGGCGACTCGGGGTTAACCCCAAAACAGGTGTAACCTGGAAAGCCTTCCCGGGGCCACAACTTGTCCAGGCTTTGGAGAAGGGGGAAATAGACGCATTTGCTACCTGGGATCCCTTTGGTCAGTTAGCCATTAATGAAGGGAAAGTCCGGCACATATTCAGCAATACACATACAGCGCAGTACAAAGATCATTACTGCTGCTTCGTGGGCATCAATGGAAAAGTTTCTAAAGAAAAACCGGAAGTAGCCAGAAGTATCACTGAAGCGCTGCAGGAAGCCGGGCAATGGATTGAGGAAAATCCCAAGGAGGCCGCCAAAATTGTCATTGACAAGAAGTATACTGACGGGGATCTGGAAACCAGTGGTACTTTGTTGACGGAATACACGTTTAAGTCCGACACCACCCAAGCTAAGGAAAGTCTGGCATTTTTCCTAAAAGGCTTGAAGGATCAACAGATTCTTGACTCTTCGACCGACCCTGATCAACTACTGCAGTCTATATTTGTGGATGTAAGCAAATAAAAATTGAGAGACAGTCGGGTAGTTGCAACTTCTTGTGAGACAGTGTTCATTTTGATACAATCTCTAGCTAAAAGCTATTCCCGGAATCCGCTTTACATCCTGATCGCTCGAAGAGCTTAGTGTCCAATTTGAAACACTAAGCTCTTTTTATTTGGGGTAAAACCATTAGCCATTTTCTTGTTTCCTCTGCTACCAAGTTTGCGGGAGGAAAGATTCCTGTCGATGACATTTTAGTGGCCATGCTGCCTAAACCTCACCCTTGTTTGGTTTCAAATTCAATCTCGTGTTTTAGAATTTCTTCAATTCGCTTTTCAATTTTATCCAGATTAAGTTGGGCCTCTTTTTCGATACTCTTTCGGAGCATGGGGCCTATTTGATGGATATCATTATGGATGTCCTTCAAAAGCTCAAGGGATGCGTGCGCTTCCATGACTTCCCGGGGGGTTTCCACCATATTTACTAAAACGGAAGTTTCGGTTCGGGAGGCAATTAAGGGATTGTCTATATTTTCCACATAAACACGGGTTCTCCGTCTAGGTCCTCTGTCTTCTTCAATGGGTTCCAACGCAATAATCTTATCTGAACGTACGAATTTACCATATCCTAAAGGGATAATGATATTTTCTTTGACTTCCAAGGTACACACTTCCTTTGCCAAATAATTAATACATATTTTTTTCAGTCCATGATGAATTATGTATGAGCGATGTCGACCTTATCAAACGGGGAATGGCATATGGTGGATGTAGGTGGTGCAATAGCACCGCATGTCTACAAAATGGCTCAAGAAAACGGGCTAGCAGACATCAAAGTATTAGGATTTAGTGGACAGAACTTCCTTTTCGCTGAGATTAGCCAGGCGATCTTGGTTATTCGCCTTACATTGAGGATAAAGAATGCTGGGGGCCTTCTGAATAATCCTGCAGGGAATTCCTTCCTTCTGTCGAAGCTAGGAGACGGGAGGGAGGTGCCAAAAATGGGTGTAGGGCCATGGGAATTATTGATGGTACTAATATATGTTGGGATTTTTGCCATTGTTCTAAGAGCAGCCTTGACAGTATTCAAGATTGCCAAAAAACAAGAATCTATTGAGAGAACATTAAAAGAAATTTCTGAGATGATGAAATCAAAAAATTGAGCCTCCGGGCTCTTTCCTTTTAAGGGTGGTTTCTCCCGAACTAACGTTTTATGGCTTGGACCTTTGGTTAAGAACAAACCGTTCGCTTTTTTTCGGCAAAATAGAAACGCCGCGAGGGGATCGTTCTCTCTGTGAGTGAAATAATTTCTTTCGCACATAGGCGTCTATACTGTGGGATTCAATATGCTATAATATTCAGGATGCTACACTTAGGTCTTACATTGTGCGAAAAGAGGTCTAGGAAGTTGGGGTTAAAAGGAAATGGGATTGTTGCCCAGTCGGGAGGGCCCACTGCGGTTATTAATAGCAGTGTTTGCGGGGTTATTGAAGAGTGGTTGGCAAGCGAGGGTTTAGGCACCCTTTATGGAGCGGTTCACGGAATCAAAGGAGTTCTTGAGGGGGATTTTGTTAATCTGTCCTGCCAAAGAAGTGATACAATCAAGGGACTCAAATACACCCCCGGTGCTGCCCTGGGAACTTGCCGGCATAAACTTGGGGAAGAGGATTTGCCGACCATGGTTCAGGGGTTCAAGAAGCTGGACATACGGTATTTCTTTTATCTTGGCGGCAACGACTCCATGGACACTGCCAATAAAGTAAACCAACTTGCGTTAAAATCTGGTTATGAGCTAAAAGTAATCGGGGTTCCCAAGACAATCGACAACGATTTGGCGTGCACCGATCACTGTCCGGGTTATGGCAGTGCCGCAAAGTATTTGGCTACGACCGTGCTTGAAACGGGCCTTGATTTAAAGTGCCTGGCTGACGGCAACTGCATTGCAATACTGGAGGCGATGGGCAGGCATGCGGGCTGGTTGGCTGGAGCTACGGCCCTGGCGAAGAAAAACGAAAACGACCCGCCCCACCTGATCTATCTTCCGGAAGTGCCCTTTGACCAAGAGACATTCCTGGTAGATGTCGAGAGTACCTTCCGTAGATTGGGCCACGCTTACGTGGTGGCTTCCGAGGGGCTGGTGAACGAAAAAGGGGAGCATGTGTTCGCGGAGGCAAAAAAGGACCGCTTTGGGCATGTGCAGCTAGGGGGCCTCGCCAATGCGTTGAAGGCTCTCGTGGAAAAGGAGATTGGCGTTAAAACAAGGGCGAACGTTCTTGGCACCAGTCAAAGGGCGGCCATGCATATTGCTTCCCGCACCGATATTGATGAGGCATACATGGTGGGCGTTCAGGCGGTTAAACTGGCGTTAAACGGGGAATCTGGGTTAATGGTTACAATGGAAAGGGACACGGCTCGGCAAGACTATCACTGCCGGATGGGTAGTGTGGAACTGGGCCGCGTTGCCAATATGGAGAAAAAAGTGCCTGTCGAGTGGATTTCCGATTTAGGCAATGGTGTGACTGAAGAATTTGTCGAATATGCTGGCCCGCTAATTCAAGGCGAAGTACAGCTTCCTTTCAAGAACGGGCTTCCGGATTATACGGGTTTAATTCACTCCAAAGAAACCAAATGATACAATGAAATAAATAATCTACCGAAAGTATTCTGCGAAATATTGCGACGTCCCAAGTCGAAAAGGAGTAGAGCCGTGAATACTCTGCCAACAACATCCTCAAAGCCTTTAGGGGGTTAACAAAAGTGGAGGATATCGTAGCCAAAATTGCGGAAGCCAAAATTCAGGAAGCAATGGGAAAAGGGGAGTTTGATAACCTGCCCGGCAAAGGGAAACCGTTGGCGTTGGAGGATTCATCCATGGTTCCGGAGGAAATGCGGGCGGCTTATGTGATTTTGAAAAATGCGGGGTATTTGCCGGAAGAATTGGAGCTGAAAAAGGAGATTACTTCCCTGCGAGACAGGATAAAGTCCTGTGGCAGCGAGGAAGAGAAAAGCCTATTGAAAAAAAAGCTTCTGGAAACAACCTTGAAACATGACATGCTCATGGAGTCGCGGATGAAAAGGTAAGCGGGCGGTGGAGGAATGTTTCGGAATCGGTATAATGGGTGTTAGAAGGGTGGACAAGTGGAGGTGGAAGAATGGAGTTCTACGCTTGTGAAACTGAATCCGAGCCGGAAGACGGGACAGTCTCACGTGATTGTTCGAACTGCAACAGCGGAATTTTCACTACAGCAGGCCCAAAATGCTGTGTAAACAAAAGTGAAGAGTGTAAGAGTGGCGGTTACAAGTTCTGGACTCCCGTTGTGAACCTTTCAACCGAGTTTTTCGAAGAGGAGCTTTTTTAGCGGGCCAAATTTTTGCTTCGAACCATCGGGCTGGGTGCCTCCTCCGGAATCAAGGAACGAGCTGGGTCGGGGACAAAAAGGTAAAACCGAAAGACCGCCAAGTGCGGTCCTTTTCTATGTCATTAAAAGGACCATATGAATGTGGTCTGTCATAAATTGGCAGGGTCCGACTGTGGGCCGGACCTTATTTTTGGGAGGGAATCGGCTGGACGGCGGCGAATAGTCCTTGGGCACCCAGGACTGGGTCGAAAACGGAGTGATTGCTGAGCGGAGAACCCAATTTAAAATCGGCTACCACGGAAGGGGATTTCGTTTGCGAAAGACGCCGACTCTTTTGTTGCTGTTGCTTTGCTCCCTTGGTCTCCTTGCTTTGGCTACCTATACATATGGTGCTCAATGGTTTAATGCCCGCACCGATAAGCCCAAAACTAAAGTTGCCGTATCCGCTCCGGCAGCGAAAGCTCCGAACCCGTCAGTTCGTCCAGGAGGAACCAGCTCGGAACCCGGTACCAATTCCGCCCAGCCCTCTCAAGGAGGAACGCCCGATTCTGCCGAACCGCCTCATAACCCTGAACCGGCAAAGCCCCCCGTGGACAAACCAAACCCCGATTTGCGGCCAAATTCAGGTGCTAGGTCTGGGACGTCCAGGGGTGATTCTGTGAAACCGGCCAGGCCTAAAACGGATGAGCCCTCATCTGAAGTGAATTACCGGAATTTTGTACCTGTTCCTATGGAGAGCCCCGGCGGGGGCCGCATCAAAGACTTTAAGCGGCCTGATCCGGAAGATCTTGTACTCGTAAAGGGGACAAATTACAAACTGCACCGGTTGGTGGCAAAGGCTTACCTGGCCATGGTGGCAGATGCCCGTGCCTCCGGTATCAACTACCCGCTCCTGCAGCTTTACGACGGTTACCGGACGCGTGAGCAGCAGGCGGCCAAGTTCCGGGAGGCAGTAAAAAAGTACGGAAGCGAAGATGAAGCCCGCCTGTGGGTGGCCAAGTACAGCAACCATGAAACAGGCAGGGCGATTGACTTGTACCTGGGCGGCAGCAACGATAAGACACATTCTGTGAACGGCTCCCTCCGCGAGCTGCGCGCCTATAAGTGGCTGGAGAAAAACGCCCGGAGGTACGGTTTCTACCCCTATGACGATCCATGGCCGGGGGAACCGTGGCACTGGGAATACAACCCGCCGGTAGAATAGAAATACGCGGCGAAGAACCACTCGTACATTTGGCTTGGGACAGCCCGGGAATGGAGAAGTACTGGAAATATGTTAACCCTTGACCCGGAACACCGAGTTGAAGGTTGCCACTTTCACCCCGTTTTCAGTGAACACTTCCGCTTCCCCTTTCAGCGCTTTCCCTTCCCTGGCCGTGACCCTGGCGACAGCCTGAGCCACACCGTTGCGGACCGGGGCATGAAACTTTAATGATATATCGGTAGTGACGAAGTTGGTTCCGTCCGGCAGCAGGCTTTTGATCGCCATGGCGACGGCGGTGTCGGCCAGAGCCGTGATGGCGCCGCCGTGCATCAGCCCGGCACCCTGGGCAAGTTTAACCTTGAAGGGCATGGAAAGGACGGCCCTCCCGTCCGCAGCTTCGACTATGCGCATTCCGAGATACTCCTCAAACGGAGCCATAGAAATCCATTCCCGCAGTTGGAAAGGTAACGGCTCACCTTCAACCATCATTTTATCGTAATCCATTCCCGACTAAGCCTCCCCAAGAATCGTTGATATCTGGCAGTGATCGGCCTTTGGCCAGTCCACTTTCTATATTATATATGAAATCGGTTCCGGTGACACCGCCGGAAACCCAAGGGAATTCAGATAAAATGGCAACAAACTCTGTTCATATTTTAACGTGTTAAGGCTTTTTGTAAAGCAAAGCCTCCGGGAGTAGGTGACTCTGGCAGTTTTTTGTTTGTAGGGAAAATTTTTCCTATGCATTAGCACAGTTCTGCAATTTATTCCATAAAATGGTACGGAAATGAGGAAGGGGGGGAACATACTTGGAATCATACGAAAAGTTCTTCAAAGATTTTGCGGAAGATATCACTAAGTTCTTCGAGAACTTCGCCAAAGATCTTCAGAAACTTGAAAAACCCAACCGCCCTCACAAGAAACGCCGTGACTCAAAAGAAAGTGATAGCCAGAATAAGGAAAACGCCCTCTAGGGGCGTTTTCCTTCGCCATGAATCACCTTAGCAATTATTTTTTCGCGCCTCCTGGGGCTATAGCTGATACATGAGAGATAATGAACAACGATTTACCAGAACAGTCGACCGATATTGTAAACCAAACTACCAAGGATAAAGGCTACACTTAAGCTGACCACGATTGAGAGGGTGGAAAAAAGGAAACTCTTGCTTTCCTTGTAAATCGCGGTGACCGTGGCCAAGCAAGGTATATAGAACATGTAAACTAACAGAAAGGTCAGCCCCGCCAACGGACTCAGGTTCTGTGCCAGGACCGTTCCCAGGTCTCCTCCCAGGGAAGCGTGATACAAAACGCCAAGAATTGATAGGGTTGTTTCCTTGGCAAAATACCCAAAGACGAGAGCGACAATCAGCTTCCAGTTTAGACCCATAGTTTTTCCGAGGGGTTCAATAAACTGACCCATTCTTGCCGCATAGGACGCCTCAAAAGAAACACCGTGAGGAAAAGTCGAAAGGAACCAGATAATGATTGAAGAAATGATAACAACATTTTTGATCCGATTTAAAAAGTCCACGGTCTTATAAAGTGTAGCTTTGAGAATGGTGGTTGCTCTGGGAAAGTGGTACGGGGGCATCTCCGGTGGATCGGATATACTGCTGCCAGTGGCAAACCGTTTCTTTATCAAATAAGAGACTAAAACTGTCACTACCCAGCTCAGCACAAGAAGTCCGGACATCACAAGTGTGGCGTTAATTGGGCTAAAAAAGGCTGCTGCAACGTAAAGTATGACACCGAAGCGCGCTGAACAAGGAGTAAACGAACTAATCAGCATGACTATCATTCGATCGATTTTATTGGGTATACTCCTGGAACTGATCACCGCGGAAACGTTGCAGCTGTAGCCGAGAATAAGTGGGGTGAACGAATAGCCATCCATATTGAGCCGGGCCATCGGTCTATTCATCAAGTGGGCGATGCGGGCAGAATAACCTGTTTCCGTTATGATGGTGTAAAAACCGAAGAACAGAAGTATTTGGGGAAAGAATGCCAGAGCGGAACTGATCCCTCTGATTAATCCGTCGGAAATCAGGCTGACAAAAACGGCCGGGATATGTGTGCGCCCGAATTGCTCAATTACCTTGTTTAGGCCGCCAAAAAGAATTTCAAAGGACGAGGAAATTGGTTTCCCCAAAGTAAAGCTGGCCCAAAACAAAACGGCGAAACAGCCTACCATAATTGGAAAGCCCAGAAATCGGTGCAGTAGGATTTTGTCCAACCGCTCGGTTACGTCTTGACCGCCAGAGGTTTTGCCCACCGGCGTGGTGCCCGCCGGACCGGTTGCGGTTTTAACACAAAGTTGTTGTTTATCCATAATACCCCCGGCTAAAAAATTTCGCAGTTAATTTTTTGGAGTATGGAGAGAAATTTATGCGCTTCTTCCTCCGTGAGCGTAGAAAGTATCTGAGATGACAATTCAAGGTGAAATTTGTGATGCTCCTTGAATGCCTCCACTCCTTTTTCGGTTAAACTGATCAGGTAAACCCTGCGGTCCTCACTTGTCATGTGCCTTTTGGCATATTCCTTCCTTTCAAGCCTGTCTACCGTGACGGTTGTTGTCCCCGTTGTCACACCCAGTTTTTGAGCGAGATTTTTCATATTAATTTCCCCGTATTGGCCCAGAATTTCCATGGCGTGGACTTCGGAAACTGTCAAGTCACCGGATCTGATAACCGATGATTCCCAGGATGTAAAACTGCTGCTAAACCGGATCAATGCGTCGGTGAGTTTTTCAACCAAAATAGTTCCTCCATTCAAAAAGTACTAAAATGGAATAAGCCTAAATATCAAATAGTTTGATTCTTTAAACTAATTAATACCTGAAAATGCTATTTTTGTCAAGTATTATCCGGGTTAACTGTTAGCGCATCTAATTGACGGGTGCTGGCTGCTCAAATTTTTCAACCTGAAGTATTTTGTTTCAAGTGCCCCTGTTAAACTGTCGTCACTTTGGCAGAATAAAAAAGAAATAAATTCGAGGAAAAGAGTTTGATGTTTATGGATTTTCTACCGGGAAACTGGGTCCGCGAAATCGATGTCAGGGACTTTATCCAGCGCAATTACACGCCGTATGAAGGGGACGAATCGTTTCTCAAGCCCCCTGCCCGGAGCACCGAAAAGCTGTGGGCCGAGGTTAGGCAGCTGTTAAAACAGGAAGTGGAACAAGGCGGGGTGATCGACATTGATACAAAAACAGTGTCCACCATCACTTCTCACAAACCTGGATTTATAAACAAAGACCTGGAAAAGATCGTCGGCCTGCAAACGGACGCCCCGTTAAAGAGGGCCATAATGCCGTTCGGCGGGATCCGGTTGGTAAAAACGGCCAGCGAAGCATATGGGTACGAAATTGATCCCGAAATGGAGACTATCTTCACTCAATACCGGAAGACTCACAATCAGGGTGTGTTCGACACCTACACTGACGAAATGCGGAGGGTTCGTCGTGCCGGAATCATTACGGGCCTTCCCGATGCTTATGGCCGCGGACGGATCATCGGTGACTACAGGAGGGTTGCCTTATACGGTGTTGAGAGGTTGATTGAGGACAAGAAAGTGCAGTTGAACGAACTGGACGTATGGGAAATCGATGATGATGTCATCCGCAACCGGGAGGAGATATCCGATCAGATTCGGGCTCTGGGTGAACTTAAGGAGATGGCTCTTTCCTACGGCTTTGACATCTCGGGGCCGGCGAGGAACGCTCGCGAGGCTGTGCAGTGGTTGTATTTCGGTTATCTGGCCGCCATCAAGGAGCAAAACGGGGCAGCCATGAGCCTTGGCCGGGTATCCACATTCCTGGACATCTTTTTGGAACATGACCTGAAAAAAGGACTGCTCTCGGAAGAGGAAGCCCAGGAGCTTATAGACCAGGTTGTCATCAAGTTTCGGATAGTCCGCTTTTTACGGACACCGGAATACAATGACCTTTTCAGCGGCGACCCTGTATGGATTACGGAATCCCTTGGAGGCATGGGGCAGGATGGGCGCACGCTCGTCACCAAAACAACCTTCCGCATGCTGCACACTCTGGAAAACCTGGGGCCGGCGCCGGAACCGAACCTGACGGTCTTGTGGTCAATTAAACTTCCGGAGCCGTTTAAGCGGTATTGTACCCGGCTGTCCATAGAAACCAGCTCCATACAGTACGAAAATGATGACTTGATGCGGCGGTTCTGGGGTGATGACTATGCCATAGCCTGCTGCGTATCGGCGATGCGCCTGGGTAAGCAGATGCAGTTCTTCGGCGCCCGGGTGAATCTGGCCAAAGCACTTCTATACGCTATAAATGGTGGCCGGGATGAAGAGAGTGATGAACAGGTGGCGCCCCGGTTTGCACCCATAACGTCGGAGTTTCTGAGCTACGAAGAAGTCCGGGAGCGGTTTAACATTACGATGGGGTGGCTGGCCAGGGTTTATGTAAATACACTGAAGATAATCAACTACATGCATGACAAATACTCCTACGAAAAGGTAGAGATGGCGCTCCATGACAGGGAGATCGTGCGGAACATGGCTTTCGGTTTGGCCGGGTTGTCGGTAGTAGCCGATTCCCTTAGTGCCATCAAATACGCCAGGGTGAAGCCTATCAGGAATAACGAGGGGGTTGCGGTGGATTTCGAAGTCGAGGGCGACTTTCCCATGTATGGGAACAACGACGATCAGGTGGACCAAATAGCTGTGGATGTGGTGCGCCAGTTTATGCAAGAGCTGCGCAAGCACAAGATGTACCGCGACGCCGAAGCCACGCTTTCGGTGTTAACGATAACTTCCAATGTGGTTTACGGCGAAAAGACGGGGGCTACCCCGGACGGGCGCAAGGGCGGCGAGCCTTTCGCCCCGGGGGCCAATCCCATGCATGGACGGGACAAAAAAGGAGCGGCGGCTTCCCTGAGCTCGGTGGCCAAGATACCGTACGATTATGCTCAGGACGGCATTTCCTATACCTTTTCCATTACACCCAAAGCCCTGGGGAGGGATGAGCAGGCCCGCATCAATAACCTGGGGGCATTATTAACGGCGTATTTCGTCCAGGGTGGCCAGCATGTCAATGTCAACGTTTTTGACAGGGAGATGCTGCTGGACGCTATGGAACACCCGGAAAAGTACCCCCAGTTGACCATAAGGGTGTCAGGGTATGCCGTCAACTTTATCAAGTTGAACCGCGAGCAGCAGCTGGATGTAATCAACAGAACCATACATGAGGCAAGATAAGGTGGATGTCAAAGGAAGGATACACTCCATAGAGTCAATGGGAACTGTTGATGGCCGGGGGATACGTTACGTGGTGTTCCTGCAGGGGTGTCCGCTCCAATGTAAATACTGCCACAACCGTGACACCTGGGACCCATCCCGAGGCCGGCTGATCAGCGCGGATGAACTGATGAGCGATATCCGGAAATACACCAACTTTATGAAGTATTCCGGCGGCGGGGTCACATTGACCGGCGGTGAGCCTGCTTTGCAGTGGGAATTTGTGGCCGAGGTATTCAAGAGGTGCAAGGAGGAGGGCATCCATACCGCCTTGGATACATCAGGGTTCGTAGACAGTGAAAAGGCCGATGCTTTTTTACCGTATACCGATCTGGTGCTGCTCGATATCAAACAGATTGATACCGAGCGCCATAAAGAACTCACCGGTGTCGGCAACGAAAAGACCCTGGCCTTTGCCCGGTACCTGGCACAGTGGAAAATTCCCGTCTGGATTAGATATGTACTTGTGCCGGGATACACAGATGCGGGCGAGGATATCCACGGTCTGGGAAAGTTTGTATCCGGGCTGGGTAATGTGGAGCGCGTGGAGGTCTTGCCCTACCACACCATGGGCGCCTTTAAGTGGGATGAACTCGGCTTGGCGTACCCCTTGACAGATGTGGAGGCGCCATCAAAAACACAATTGGAAACGGCCAAAAATATACTGCGCGGCTATGGGTTGGAAGTGGTGTAGACAATTTGTGCCGCCTCATTAGTCCGGCAAGGCCTTGTGTCAACCTTGAAGACTGACGTCCAAATAGGATTTTCTGGCGAATCTTTGTGAAAGAACTTCTTATATCGGTTGTACATCATACTTGCTTTCGCAAGGGCAGATGGGGTCCCCCGGGTTGCCATATTGTCGTTATTCACCATGCCCGGCTCTCCGAACCCAGGGAGGCTGCCTTATGCTCGTATGCATGCGGCAGTGTTGTCTTCCCGGTTTGTGCCCCAGTCGACCTTCCTATTGTTGGGGCTAAATCACTCACCCTAGCGGGCTTCGGGCCTATTACCTTTCCGTCACGCTTCAACCTTGTGATTACTCCCAATGCTCCAAGACTCGCGACTGGCTCCCTGACTTAGGGATTACAGGCGGGCTTCTTACCTGCTAGGACCATATGATCTTTCTCGGTCGCTCAATAGATAATTAACAAATCCTGTTAAAAGGATCAAAATGGTAAAAGAACCATCATTTGTAAGGAACAGAGGAACATCCCTGCTCGCGTGGATTAGAGTTATTTTCTCAAAAAGGGGGGTGGCCTTATCGGGAGAAAATGCAAAAACTAAATAAAGTAGAAGGAGATTAACTCATATCATGAGATCAAAAACACTGATTTTCACTTTATTTATAACTATTCTTTTAGGTGGTTGCCAAACCTATATTCAAGAGTATTCTCAAATAAAAACACATAAAAATTATGCGAAAGTGAGAATAACTAAATACGTCCTCCCCGAACAGGACCTCTACCCGGTTTGGTTTAAGGACTTTCGAGTGTTATCACAAAAAGGAGATTCTTATCCTAATCGTCAAATGTATTTATATCAAAGTAGCAATTTTAAAAATCTTAAGCAACTAGCAGTCTTTAAAAATTCTTTGGGAAAATTCTTTGTCAACCCTCTTAAAGAAAAAGAAATTTTTTTTATTTCTTTCGACGGAAAGCAGGGTATTTGGAAAAGTAAAAATTTGGGTAAGACATGGAAACAAGTTTATTACGGAAAAGCAGAAATGTTAATATTTCATCCGAAAGCTAACCTCATTTTTTTTTCTTCTCCAAAACATTGGTATGCAGGGAAGTGTTCAGGTCTTACAAAGTACAGATTCAGGTGAACATTGGGAACAAACTTTTTCTGCAAAAGAGATTGTCGAAGGGAAACAACTTGTTATCAATCCGTTAAACCCTCTTCACTTACTTATTCCTGCTAGAAACGGCCTTTGGCAAAGTGTAGATGGTGGAAAACGTTGGGAACAATTGTTTTCAGGCTCTGAACCAAACCGTGCTATCTTTAACCCAACAAACCCCAAAATAGTGTTTTTTACAGATCGAAGGGCTTTATATAGTTTATTGGATGGAAAAATAAATAAAATTAACCTTCCGAGAGCCCCTGAAGACCCTGAGATTTATGGTCTTATTGGTCGGACCGGTACAAATCAAATTTTTATCTTCGCATTTAAAGAGGTAGAAAAGTTTCGCTACAAAACTAAGATTTATCAAATAGAGGGAAATAAAGCGAGTCTAATAGCTTCAATTAATAATAAAAATAGAATTCTAGATTTAATATTTGACAGCCAAAACCCTAACATTTTGTATGCTGTTAGTTACAATGAAATATATAAGCTCATTTTGGAAAGGTAGTATCCGAGGTGGGAAAAAACCGCTACAAGATACCGTAAACAAGTTTATAGAAACCCTAAGGAATTATTTACTGACAGACCCCTTTATCCGAAAAACCGAGTTAAACGTCGCGACTTTGACCCCATTTTCATCGAATACCTCCGCTTCCCCGGTAACTGTTTTTCCTTCCCGGGCCGTGACCCGGGCGACCGCCCGGGCGATTCCGCCGCGTACCGGGGCGTGAAACTTCAATGACAGGTCGGTGGTTACGAAGTTGGTTCCTTCCGGCAGCAGGCTCTTGATGGCCATCGCCACCGCGGTATCGGCCAGGGCGGTGATGGCGCCGCCGTGCATCAGTCCGGCGCCCTGCACCAGTTTGACCTTGAAGGGCATGGTCAAAACGGCCCGTCCGTCCACCGCCTCCTCGATATGCATTCCCAGATACTCCTCGAACGGTGCTGTGGCAATCCACTGCGGCAGTTGGAAAGGCAGTGGTTCGCCTTCAACCATCATCTTTTCCAATCCATATTCAAAAAGCCTCCCTACCATCTTGCTGGGGGAATTACCAGGATTGGACGCCCCCCGATATATTATATCTTAAACGGCTTCAGATTACATTCCGAAAAAGCTATCGGCATGGATGGCGGTTGCGTGACTGTGTTTGCTTTCTTGTTGGTTTTAGATATTTTAGTATAATAAAGTTAAATAGACGAAGAGTACGGAGGTAGGATGATGGATTCTTTTTTCAGGGATTTTAAACGCTTTGCCGTGGTTGGCCTGTCACGCGACCCCAAGAGGTTCAGCCGTAAGATTTACGATTTCTTAAAGGCGGAAGGGTGTCAGCTATACCCGGTAAACCCTTCCGCAGACCGCATCGATGGGGAACGTTGTTACCAATCCTTCGCGGAACTGCCCGATGTTGAGGCGGCCATTTTTTTTACAAACCCCAAAGTGAGTCAAGAACTCCTGCCTGCATGCAAACAGAGGGGTATTACCAACGTGTGGTTTCAAGTGGGGGCGGCAAACCCGGAAATAATAAAGGAGGCTAAGGAAATTGGGCTGGTGCCAAGAAATTCCTGTGTTTTCCTGCACCACCCCAATTCCAGCTTACCCCACAAAATCCACCGGTTTTTTCACAAACTAATAGCGAAATAAGAAAAACGGGCATTTGCCTACCGGGCAGCCAAGGAGTCTGCCAGGCAAAGGGAAACCGGGAAATCAGGAGTCGAAGGGAACGAGGTAGATGGCGTTCCCTTCTTTGCGCGCTTTGAGAAGTTCGCAGTGCCTCAAAACGGCAATCTGCTTTTCCAGTTCCCAATCCTTCAACTTGAATGTTTCCGCAAGTTCGGGCCTTGTCGCTTTGCCCTGTTTTGCCAGGTATTCGCAAATGTCCTTTTGCAATTCTGTCAGCCCTTCAGTTCCGATTTGCCCGGCCCGAGCCCTGTGCGTAGTAGCGGCATGAACGGCCGCCACATCGCAGGTTTTGGTAGGGCTGATGGCCCTTATGTAGCAGTCCTCGCACAGCGTCTGTCCGCAGTAGCTGTGCTCATCACCCTCAGGTATCGGTTCCTGGCACTTCGCACATTCCATATTTCCACCTCCGTTCAAACTTACACAAATCTCCGGTAAATTAGATTGATTCCAGTCCTTTATTTAGTTTTTTCAGCAGGGAAATAAGGAGTTCCTTTTCGCTGCTGTCCAGTGCGGACATGAGTTTGGTTACGAAATCATTGTGTTTAGGGAGAAAATGAAGCATAACTGCAGCGGCCCTGTCCGTAAGGTATACCCGAAGGGCCCTTCTATCAGATGGATCATCCCTCCTAACCACCAGACTATCTTTCTCCAGTCGCTCTACCAGGCTGGTAATGTTTGGCCGGGATACCAGCATTTTTTTCCCCAGTTCCGATTGAGTCAGCCCCCGGTCGCCTGCCATGTGCAGTTGAATCAGGGCGTTGAACTTGGCACCGGACAGGCCGTACCGGGCAAAATGCATGGACATGACGTCCTCCAGAGCCTCGTAGGTGGATGTCAGTTCAATCAGCGCCCGGGTTGAAAGGTATCGATTCGGTCCTTCTCCTGCGTTTCCGATATCGGTCACTCCTAATTAATATTGTTAACATATTAACAATATTATACCATGCGGTAGTAGGGAGTCAATCAAAATAGACCATCTGTTTAATTGGGAAAAACAAAAGCTTCAATCTGCGGCCCGATAATGATAAATTAGATTTAAGCAAGGTTCATAAGAAAAAAGCAATATAGAAAAATGGGATGTAGGAGAAATGAACTCAATTGATTACCTCTGGGTCATAGTCAGCGCCTGTTTCGTGTTCTTCATGCAGGCGGGCTTCATCTGTTATGAGGTTGGTTTTGTTCAATCGAAAAATGTTGTCAGCGTCGCCATTGAAAACATTTTAACGTTTGCCATCACCACCCTCATATTCTGCGTCTGGGGCTTCGGGCTGATGTTTGGCCCCAGTTTCCACGGGATTTGGGGCAGCGGGTACTGGCTGCTCAAACACCTGAACGAGTCAGCAAACCCCCTTCACTATGGCTTTGTGTTCTTCCAGCTGATGTTTGCCGGGACCGCAGTTACCATTTTTTCCGGGAGCATGTCCGAAAGGACAAAGCTCAATGTTCTGGTGGTGGCGGCCATGGTCACTGCCGGGTTCATCTACCCGCTTTTTGGCCACTGGGTGTGGGGCGGCAACTACCTGCACCAGGGGGTTTGGCTGGAAAAGCTGGGTTTTGTCGATTTTGCCGGGGCCACAGTGGTTCATGCCACAGCGGGGTGGGTTGCCCTGGCGGGAATCATGGTGGTAGGCGCACGGCGGGGTAGGTTTGACGAATCGGGGAAAATACAAAAACTGGGGCGGTCGAATATTCCTTTTGCCACCCTGGGAACCTTTATCTTGTGGTTCAGCTGGTTCGGATTTAATGGGGGCAGCCTGCTGCAGTTCCAGCAAAAAATCGGGCTGATTTTACTGAACACGAACTTCGCCGCCGCGGCTGGCGTCGTGGGAGCAATAATGACGACGCGGTTGTTCATTCGCGATCACAGTTACATGGAAGCTATTTTCTCCGGGGCGCTGGGGGGCCTTGTGGCAGTAACCGCCGGCTCCAACCTGCTGACACCCTCGGATTCAATTATCGTGGGCTTTGTCGCCGGATCGGTCGTTGTGCTGTCAGCCCTGTTTTGGAGCGGGGGCGCCTTGATGATGCTGTGGGAGCCGTACCCATTCATGCTTTTGGCGGGGCCACGGGGACCATTCTGATCGCCTTTCTGGTTTCACCGGAACAGCTGCCCGCCGGGTCGCGAATCCTGCAGTTGGTCATCCAGATTGCAGGCGTTCTCGTCAATTTTGTCTGGGCGTTTGGCCTGGGGTTGGCTCTGTTTTACCTGCTTGACCGGGCCGTTGGCCTCAGGGTTACGCCCGAGGAAGAGGAGAAGGGGTTAAACATCGTTGAGTTTGACGACATTTATTCCTGGGCCGATTTTCTCAAAACTACCCGCTATGAAAACGTGGTTTTCCAGCAAAATGAAGTGCTGAAAAAGCAGGCCCGCCTTCTGATAGCCACCCAGGAACAGGAACGAGTGAAACTCGGCCGGGACCTGCACGACGGTGTCGGGCAGTCAATGGCGGCCGTCAAACTGCAATTGGGAATCCTCCTGGACAAACTGAAGCGAAAAAACCAGGGCATGTTGGAAAACGATGTGGCCCGGACCTTGAATCTGGTGGATTCCGCCATCGAGGACATGCGGGGTACCCTGCTGAATTTACGGCCCACAATGTTAAAAGATCAGGGACTGCAGAAGACAATCAGGTATATGGCCACCAGCATTGAGCAGTCAACCGGTGTGACGGTCTCGCTCAACTTTGCCGAGGAAATGCCGGTTTGGGGCGAGGCGGTGGAACTGAACATCTACCGCATTGTCCAGGAATGCGTCACGAACGTGATCAAGCACGCATCGGCAGCCAAACTGGAGTTGTATTTCGGCAGAACCGGCGACGACAGTTATGCCATCAAGATCGTTGATGACGGTAAGGGTTTTGTATTTGATACCGCTGCGGCGGGCATTGGGCTGACATCCATTCAGGAAAGGGCGGCCATGCTGGGGGGGAGAGTTCTGATTCAAAGTTCGCCGGGGGTTGGGACCACGGTGCTATTGGAGGTGCCCCTTGAAAAAAATACGGGTGTTGGTTGCTGACGATCATAAGATTCTGAGAGAGTCGCTGGTCATCCTGCTGCAGCAAAAAGAGAATATCGAGGTGGTCAGCGAGGCGGCTGACGGCCACGAAGCCATGAACCAGGCCCTTCGCCTGAGGCCCGACATAGTGATCCTGGATATATCGCTGCCCCGTTTGAACGGCCTGGAAGTGGCGGCCAATCTAAAAAACCAGGGACCCGGGATTAAGGTGATCATCCTGACCATGCACAAAAACGAGGAGTTTGTACGCCGCGCTTATGAAGCAGGAGTTGTGGCTTACCTGTTGAAGGAAAACGCTCTCGACGAACTGCTCCGGGCCATCGAAGTCGTGGCGGGTGGAGGGGTGTACATTTCGGACAAAATCGCCCCAACGATCATCTCTGGTTTTCTGGGCAATGCCAGGAGTGACCGCGTCAACCCCAAGGAGCCGGTCTCCCTGCGGGAAAGGGAGGTTCTGCAGCTCCTGGCCGAAGGCCATACCAACAAGGAAATCGCCGATGTCCTCAGTCTCAGCCTGAAAACGGTGGAAACCCACAGGGCCAACATCATGAGGAAGTTGAGTTTCCGCAGTATTACGGACTTGGTGCTGTACGCGGTTCGCAACCATATAATTGAGCCTTGACCTCCATAGAGTCTCAATCATCATATAGGCTAACCGCCAAAAAATACAGTAAATCGGACCCGTTGTTCAGGGTTTTACCTCATTTGGGTTTGACAGGTGCTGTTCTAATATTTAATTAGACAACCTATTTTATTAGGAGGGATAGCACTTGATCAACACTGGTGACACCGCGTTTGTCCTTATCAGTGCCGCTCTCGTCTGTCTGATGACCCCCGGTTTGGCCTTTTTCTATGGCGGCCTCGTCAGGAGAAAGAACGTCCTGACCATCATGATGCAGAGTTTTATTTCCATGGGGGTTGTCACCATCATCTGGTTTTTGTTAGGCTTCAGCTTGGCGTTTGGGCCCGATGTCGGCGGTATCATCGGGAACTTGAAGTACGCCTTCCTGCACGGGGTTGGTCTCGCACCCCACCCATCTTACGGCTCCACAATACCCTTCATCACCTTCTTCAGTTACCAGCAGATGTTCGCCATCATCACACCCGCTCTAATTACCGGAGCCTTTGCTGACCGTGTCAGTTTCAAGAGTTCCTGATCTTCCTGGTGGTTTGGAGCCTTTTGATTTATATTCCGCTGGCTCACTGGATCTGGGGCGGCGGCTTCCTGGCCAAGCTGGGGGTAGTTGACTTCGCCGGTGGAATGGTCGTCCATGTCAGCGCCGGATTGGCGGCCCTGGCCTCGGTTTTCGTTGTTGGCAAGCGGCACGTTAAGTCCGGCGAGGAACTGTGTCCCCACAACATACCGTATGTGGCACTGGGTACTGGGCTTCTCTGGTTTGGCTGGTTCGGGTTTAACGGGGGCAGCGCCCTGGCGGCAAACGGTGTCGCGGCTTCCGCTTTTATCAACACAGATATAGCCGGATCGGTGGCCATGGTCGTATGGCTGCTGCTTTCCTGGGTATATGAAAAACGGCCGAGTTTCGTGGGGGCGTTGACCGGGGCTGTGGCCGGCCTGGCTACTATCACCCCGGCAGCCGGTTATGTCGAACCCTGGGCCGCGGTGGTCATCGGGGTTCTTTCGGCCGTAATTTGCTACATGGCTATTCAGGTCAGAATCAAACTTGACTGGGACGATGCCCTTGACGTTTGGGGCGTGCACGGTGTCGGGGGCATGCTGGGTACCATCTGCGTCGGTATATTTGCCTTCAAAGGTGTTAATGGCATCAGCGGTCTGGTTTACGGGGACACGCACCAGTTCCTGGTGCAGCTGCTGGCCGTTGTCCTTACCGCCGGGTATACCTTTATCGTGACTTATGTGGCCCTGAAGGTGATTAATGTTTTCACCCCGGTCAGGGTTGGGACGGAAGAGGAACACAAAGGGCTGGATGGTACGCTCCATGGGGAGCATGCCTATAATTTCTGAGTTTTAATCTGCCAGGGAAAGCTGCCAAACCTCATCAGGCAGCTGCTTATCCCGGGGGCCCGCCAGTAATTGGCAGGGGCCCTCTTCGTTTTTGCCTTGCTTTTCCCCGAACATATGTTCTATAATAGGGGTACGAACGGGTGAAAATGGTGGGTGAATCGTGAGGTGTACCTGATTGCGCACGTGAACCTCCAGGGTTTCTACGTGACAGCGGAAAAAAAGATGGTGCCCGGGGACCGGCCGCTGGTGATAACGAAGGACCGGCGAGTCCTGGATTTTGAGCTGGCCGCGTCCGGGGCCGGGTTAAGGCCTGGGTTGAAAGAAATTGAAGCCAAACGCCGCCTTCCTGATGGCAGCTTCAGGCTTTATATTCCCGATCATTTCCGGGAAGCCCGGGAGCGTTTTCTGAAACAGTTGTCCCAGGTTGGCCCCGACATCGAGCCTGACGCCGATCACCGGGCATGGCTCGGATTTCTAACCCGGGGTTTGGAGGGGGCTGCTGATAAGGGGCAGGGTGGTTTGCGTAATGTTTTGGGGAATGAACTGCGGGAAATGGCCTCGCGGTTAGTCCCCGGGGTCGCGGAGCGGGTAGCCCTGGGTGTGGGCGGTTCCAAACTCATTGCCCGGGCTGCCGCCATGATGATTCAAGGAGGGAGGAGGCTCCTGGAACGGCTTGACCCGGGGACATTCGAACTTGTTTCCCTCGGGGAGCCGGGGGTGTTGTTCCGGGTGATAACGGGGAAGGAGGGAGAATTCCTGGCCCCGCTGTCCGTGCAGTTTCTCTGGCCGTTGGACCGCGAGACACGGTCACAGCTGCTGACCCTGGGATTGACCACAATCGGTGAGGTTGCCGCTGTTCCCGGAGACCTGCTCATCCGGAAGTTTGGTCCTGTGGGCAAGCTGATCCATGATTATACCCGGGGCCTGGACCGAGAACCAGTGAGGCGGTTGTACCCCCCCCGGGAAAGGGAAATGAGTGTCGGTTTTGCCGGGGAAATCCGAGATCGGGCGGTTTTGGAGGCAGCCCTGAAAAAAATGGCGGGGCAGTTGGTCCGCATCCTGAACCGGCACGGAGAGGCCTGTACCCTGGTCAAGTTGGTGGTGAGCACCACCGCCGGGGAGGATCGGGAGATTACCCGGCTGTTGGCGCGGGGATGCAGCAGCGCCATGCCGCTGCAGGAGGTTTTACTGGGGCTTTTCCGCCAGTGGCACGCCGATCAGCCGGTGGTGGGGCTCAAGGCTGTGGCCGGAGGGTTGGCGGGGGCTCAGGTTTTACAGATGGAATTGTTTGAGTTTTACGGTTCCGGCTGCGGCTCCCGCTGCGATCCCGGAATGTTGGGCGGGAGTCTATCCGCGGGGGGCCGGGATCGGGGGAGGCCTGTACTGGCTGGCCCCCGGGCGACGGGACCAGTGCCGGCCAATCCCCGGGCGGGAGCGGTGCTGGCTGACCCCCGGGTAGAATCGGTTTTGACCAACCTTCGGAGGAAGCTCCCGGACAGGGCCATTAGGTTGGGGAAAGACCTTCCGGTCAACCGCATGGAACAGCTGCGGCTTTTTTGGGAAGACGGCGTGAAGGTTGATTAACTAAGGGAAGGCATGTTGGCTGGGAAGGAGACGGGCCGGAAATCGCAGCGGAGGAAGAAGGGTTGCTCATGAGCAGAATCCTGAATCGCCCGGTGAAGGTGGTTACCGGACCCGGCGGCTGTCCGCGCTTGTTTTACTGGAAGCAGCGGTGGCAGAAGGTGTCCGGGGTGCTGGAGGAATGGCGGGACACGGGCCGCTGGTGGGAGCAGGAAGGGGAGAAGGTGTTCTACCAGGTGGAAACCGAAGCGCACAGCCTATACGAACTGTTTCTTGATCTGGGGGAGCAGAAGTGGACGCTTTACAGGGTTTATGACTAAATTTGTACACTTCCACGTCCATTCCCCGTTTTCTTTTCTCGATGGAGCCAGCTCGCTCAAGAACCTGGTGGCCAGGGCCGCCGAATACGGGATGCCGGCTCTGGCCATCACCGATCACCACAATGTCAGTGCCGCGGTTCAGTTCCAGCAGATGGCTCTTGAGGCCGGTGTTAAACCGATCCAGGGGGCGGAGGTAACGCTGGAAAGCGGCCATCATCTGGTCTTGATCGCCCGTAACCCCAAAGGGTACGCCAACCTCTGCCGTATCCTCACCGCCGCCCACCTGGGCAGCCCCCGCCTGGAACCCAGGGTGTCTTTTGCCCACCTGGAGCGGTACCCGGGGGATCTGTTTGCTTTGTCCGGCTGCCGGCGGGGGGAGATCCCCTCCCTGGTTCTGCGAAACAGGTTTCAAGAGGCCCGGGAGGCCGCCTTAAAATACCGCCGCATCTTCGAAAACGCTTTTTTCCTGGAGCTTACCGACAGCCTGCTGCCCGGCTCGACCGCGCTCAACCACCACCTGGCCGACCTGGGGGCCGACCTCGGCATTGAACTTGTAGTGACAAACAACGTGCACTACGTTTCCAAAGAGGAGTTCCCCATCCATGACCTGCTGACCTGTGTCCGGACCCTGAGCCGGGTTGAGGAGGTTTATCCCGGCCGCCGCCTGAATGGGGAGAATTACTTGAAATCCGCGGCGGAAATGGCAGAACTGTTTCGGGATTACCCGGATGCGGTCGCCCGAACCGTCCGGCTGGCGGAGGAATGTGAGCCGGCCCTGGATTTGGGAACGCCCCTGTTTCCCGCTTTTCCGGCGCCATCCGGGCAAACGGCAGCCTCTTACCTGCGCCGGTTGACCTTCGAGGGGGCGGCCAGGCGCTATGGTTATCTGACGCGGCCGATTGTGGACCGGCTGGAACACGAACTGAACATCATCTGCCGGCTGGGCTACGAGGACTATTTTCTCCTTGTCTGGGATGTGGGCAGCTTTGCCCGGAGCAAGGGGATCCGTTACGCGGGGAGGGGATCGGCGGCAGATTCAGCGGTGGCCTACTGCCTATTCTTGACCGAGGTGGACGCTTTTCACCGGCGCCTCCTGTTTGAAAGGTTTATGAGCCTGGAGCGGGCTCAAAAACCGGATATCGATCTGGACTTTGACGCCCGTTACCGGGATCAGGTCGCCGATTACCTTTACCGGACCTATGGCGCAGAGCGGGTGGCGTCCGTCTGTACATACAACACCTTCCGGGCCCGGTCGGCGATTCGCGACCTGGGAAAAGCGCTCGATTTTCCGCCTGACGAGATTGATCGCCTGGCTAAAAAACTGCCCTATGTCAAGGCCGACGGCATCAAAAGGGCGATGGAGAAATACCCGGAACTCCGGAGCAGCCAGATTCCCTGGTGGAAGTACGAACGGCTGCTGGAGGCCTGCAGCGCTATCGCCGGCTTTCCCCGGCACCTGGGCACCCATCTGGGGGGGGTTGTGGTCAGCCGCGACCCGATAACCGGTATTACCCCTTTGCAGAGGGCCGCCAAGGGAGTTGTCGTGGCCCAGTTTGACAAGGTTGATATCGAGGACCTGGGTCTGGTCAAACTCGATCTTCTGTCACTGCGGACCCTGTCTGTGGTGGATGATGCCGCCCGGCAGATTCAGGTCAGGGAAACAGGGTTCGATTATGATCGAATCCCCCTCGATGACCCCGGTGTATTCCAAATGCTCAACCGGGGTGAGTCCATCGGGGTGTTTCAGCTGGAAAGCCCGGCCCAGCGGGCGCTCCAGTGCCGGTTGAAAGCAGACCAGCCGGAGGACATTGTGGCCAGCCTGGCCCTGATTCGCCCGGGCCCCATCAAGGGGAACATGGTGGAGCCGTTTATCGCCAGGCGCCAGGGGCTGGAACCCGTGTCTTATCTCCACCCCAAACTGCGGCCTATCCTGAAAAAAACCTACGGTGTCGTCCTCTACCAGGAGCAGGTGATTGAAATCGCCACCGCCATCGCCAATTTCACCCCCGGGGAGGCCGACCGGCTGCGCCGGGTGATGTCCCATGCCCGATCCCGGGAGGAAATGGAGGAGATTGGGCAGACGTTTAACCGCAAGGCCATCGCCAACGGGGTTGAGCCGGAGGTGGCGGCCACCATTTTCTCCTATGTGGCCGGGTACGCCAGCTATGGGTTCTGCGAGGCCCATGCGGCGGCCTTTGCCACCACGTCGTTGAAGACGGCTTACCTGGTCCAGAATTACCCCGCCGAGTTTTTTGCCGCCATTCTCAACCACCAGCCGATGGGCTATTACCCGCCGCATACAATCATCGTCGAGGCCCGCCGCTGCGGCGTAACCATCCTACCCCCGGATGTGAACCGGAGCGCGGAGAAATTTATCGCCCAAGGCAACGGCATCCGCGTCGCCCTGGGCCAGGTAAAGCACTTAAGCCGGAAGGCGATCCAGTCCCTCCTGGAAGCCAGGGAGAGGGGACCATTCCGGTCGCTGCCCGACTTCTGCCGGCGGGTGAAACTGAACCGGACGGAACTGCGGCTGCTGATTCTCTGCGGGACATTCGATTCATTGAACTCGAACCGGAAGGCATTGCTGTGGCAGGGGGAAAACCTGATCGGGGAAGCCGAAACGGGAGAAGGCATCTTTGCGCCAGACCAGATGGGCGCGGGCGAGTCTGCCCACATCAGCCCTATTTCCGATTATACTCCGCTCCGGAAACTGCTGTTCGAGTATGCCCTTCTTGGCTTCGGGGTGAAGGAGCACCTGATAGAATTCCTGAGGCGTCACGGGCGGCTGCAGGGGATAAAAAGCACCAAAGACCTGCTTTCAGTAAAGCCCGGAAACACTGTCCGGGTGGCCGGAATTGTAATCAGGCCTCACCGCCCTCCTACCAGAAGCGGCAAGACGATAGTATTCCTCTCCCTCGAAGATGAGTTCGGGCTTGTTGATGTCACCATCTTTGAGTCAATCTACCATAAATATGCCGGGGTTATTTACCAGGATCCCTGCCCGCCCCTGGTGATTACCGGCAAACTGGAAAAGCGGGGGGAGGGGATAAATTTAATCGCCTGGGAGGTGACCGAATTAATTGGGGAATAAAAACCGAAAACCCGGGAAAAAATGTTATCATGAGATAACATTTTCCTTGAACTGGGCATATCTATACATTAAAATAGTTGTAGGGGGTAGAAACCCCAATCTATAAACGAGGTAACCTGGATGACTGCCAGCATCGATCAAATAAGATCCTTCCTGTTGGATCTAAAATATGCCATACAGGACGGGAATGTCATACTGGTGACGCACAGGTCTGAAAACGAAGAAACTCTTTTAAAGCTAGGCTATACTCCAAAGAACGCCATCGATGAACTGTTAGGTTTAACGTTTATGGATTACCATAAGGGGCCCGAGTTGGACGAAAGCTCGGGAAAACCCGGCGATGTTTGGATTTTCGGCAAGAAAGTCCAGGAGGTTGAAGTATACATAAAGATCCGGTTAGTTTCAACAAAAAAGTATACCACGGGTGTTTGTATTTCTTTCCATGAGGCTCATTACAAAATGGTCTATCCGTATAGACCATAGAAGCCAGAGAAAGAGTGTTGGGAGGAATACTGATGGTTGATAGGTTTTGTGTTGAATGCCTGGAAGAAACCAGTTGTAATCCAATTAGCGAGGAAAAGACTTATCAAGTGCAGGGTGAGGCAATAACCATTAATGCTGATTTATTACAGTGCAGTTCGTGTGGCAGCATTGTTCCCGAACTAGAGTTGGATGAGGCTAATTACCAGCGGGTTTATTGCGAATTCAGGAAAAGAAGGTCACTTCTGCAGCCGTTTGAAATTAAGGAAATACGCCAAAAATACGGTATCAGCCAACGGAACCTGGCTAAATTGCTGGGCTGGAGCCACGCGACAATTTCCAGGTATGAGTCCGGGGCCATACAAGAGCCCGGCCATAATACCCAGCTTGTACTATTAAAAAACCCCGAAAACATGCTTGATATTTTGGAACGGGGAGCAGACAGGCTCTCTCAAAAAGATTATCAAAAGACTAAAACTAACATTTTATCTTTGATCAATCACTTTAGGGAAGAGCGTTTGCGTTCTGCAATTGAACACTACTTTATTGCCAATGAAGCGACAATCTTAACTGGCTTCAGGAAATTCAACTTTGACAAAGTCCTAAACGCCATAAAATTCTTTGCCACAATGGATCCTCAATGCTTGAAGGTTAAGCTAATGAAGTACTTATGGTACTCTGACTTTCTTCATTTTAAGAAGTTTACGGTTTCCATTTTCGGCTTGACATATGTCCACTTACCGTTAGGGCCGGTCCCGGAGAAACACGATATTTTACTGGGATTAGCCCGGGAAACCGGCATAGATGTTGAAGAATATGTTGTTGAGAGCTATATCGGAGAGAGGTATGTATGTTCAGGTGAAGTCGATTACAGCCTTTTCAATGTGGAAGAACTTTCAACGATGAAGACCGTTCTGGAAAAATTCAAACCATACAGTTCTACAAGTATTTCCGAATACTCACATAGAGAAATTGCGTATTTGAAAACCAGCAACGGAGACCCGATTTCTTATTCTTATGCGATGGAGCTTTCCATTAACTAGTTTTCCTGAAAATTCACTTTTTGAAACAAGTCATATTTCTCTATTGATCTCAACGACTGGTTTTACTATCAGTTTCGGCTCTGTTTGTAAGGAATTCGGCACCTTGTTTGGAATTGTTGTGTCGACAATAACAATTTCCATTCAAAGATCCGAGTTCCTTTTGATTTTTGCCCTATGCTCCTGATTTTTTCAGGGGGAACCGCTAAAGTCTAGCCTACGCCTATCTGGCCACAAATCCCCGCTCACCCAGGTCTTTAACCTCAGTAACAAATTCCTGGATCCGCGATATCCTTTACCAGCAGGGCAATGTCCTCCGGCGACCCCCCAGCCAAAGCAGAACTCACCCTATCCGGGTAGACCCGAGTAGTGTCGCGAGATTTCGAACACAATGAAGCTGATCCCGTCAACAACTTTATACTGCCCGGGAAGGTCATTCTTAAATCAAAAGAGCGGGGCAATTTCTTAACCGAGCCGGTAGCAAGAGCTGAGAAAAGAAAAAGCGGGGCTTCGACAAGAGAGTCGATCCTTAAATACGGGGCAACATTTTGGCGAAATCTTCTTAAGAAGGATAACAGGGTTCCGCCAACTTCGCAACCTTACTGTGTTAAAATGTGCTAAACTTCTTTCCTTTTTTGCACTATTAAATTTTTTGCGTTATTAAATTACAAGGCGTTGATACCCATGGAGATCGGGTTAGCGGACTTAGTGAGGATTTTCAGGCGGCATTTTTTGATGATTTTAAGCTTGACTGTTGTCATTGTGTCGGCCACTGTGCTGATTAGTTTCTTCGTGCTAAAGCCCGAATTTGAAGCAACAAGCACGCTCCTGGTAGGAGTGAATACGATGGGAACCAGATTTCCTATGACAGCCTGAAAACGAGTAAAGACCGACTTACATCGATTTCCTGGCAGAAAGACTTTTCAGCGCCATCCACCGGAACCATCTTTTTGGGGAAGAGAGCGAAAAGGATTGCTGCAACTGGTATCAGAATGCATTCACTTTGCCAGAAAACTCGCCCAACAGGCTGCCGGGAAATTAATCACCGCGGTGACACACGGAGACTTCGAACCGGGAAACATAATTGCCAACGGGGACCGTTACTGGCTCACCGACTGGGAGTACTCGGACCGCAGGCAGGCAGCGTATGACGGATTGGTTTACGTACTGGCATAACGTCACCCGCTCGGACTGCCCGAACGGATAAGGTATTTTCTGGACGATGATTTAACCTCGAACAAATCGGTCTTGAAGAACTGGCCCGGTTTCGATGATACCGGTGCACGGCAGAAACGTTTGCTTGTCTCAGTTTTCTTGCTTGAGGAGTTGAATCTGCATCTCGAAGAAAACGACAACCCGCTGCTGTTCAGGTTGGACAAGGGTTGCGACGAGTTTTTAAGTGAATTTTCCCGTGCGCTGGTTGTGCTGAAATCTTAGAATAATACAGGGAAGCTTGCAGGTGATTTTGATTGGTTAATGTAGTTCTTGCCGGCGGAAAGGGAGTAAGGTTATGGCCGGAAAGCCGGGAGAAGAGGCCAAAACAATTATGCGATTTTTTCGGCCAGGGAAGTCTGGTGGCTATGACCCTACGGCGTTTGAGGCCCTTGGGCGCCACGGTGGTCGTCTGTGCCCATGACCAGATCGAACTTATTGGTGCTGAAATCGGTCACCTTTGGGTAGATTTGTTGGGAGAGCCGAGGAGTCGCATCACCGCCCCTGCGGTTGGATTAGTGCTGGCCGCCAAGAACCTGCCGAGAAATGAGGTATTGGGGGTCTTTCCGGCCGATCATTTCATAAATGATGACGCCGAATTTCGCCGGGTAGTGGAGAAGGCGGCAGAACTGCTGGGATGCTCTCGCCAACATAATGCTCCGGGACAAACAAGGCAACGCCCTGGCGGGTGATGTAGTTGCAATTGACTCTACCAACTGTGTGGGGCGCAGTGAAGGGAGAAAGGTGGTGCTCCTGGGAGTCAGTGACTTGATAGTAGCCGAAAGCGGCCAATACATACTGGTCTGTCACCGGGACAAGACACAGGAAATTAAGGGCTTGCCGGAACGATTAGGGGTCGGGTAAATGAACGCAAACATAAAGTGCGGCAGCTAAACGAGGCGGAGCCGCAGTATGAAAATGGAGTTACGGCTTGAGTTTACACAAATTATTTTACAGTCTCTTTTTGATTGTTGCAGAATAGGTGCATAGCTTCTCTCATGAATTTGGCAAGGCCGGGCTTTACTTTATCAATATTAGAGGTAAAGCGATTGTCCTGCACATATAAGTCACCAAGTCCTTTGAAAATCTCCAGGGTACAGTTATAAAAGTTATCGGTTATGTGCTGTCTCCATTTGCCGATTGCCTTTTGAACTTATAGGTCCGCTGAACTTTTTTCCATTAAATCGGCGATATTTTGAAAAATTTCATTTCCCTTTGCCTGAATAGAAGCCCAATCATCCTTTGTGTAAGCTGCGGTTTTCTTCTGACTTTCTTTGTATGCCTCAGAATTGCCATATTTCTGCCTAGCCTCTTCCGCATACAGCTGTTGATGTCTTTCAATTTCAGACATATCGAAAGCCTCAAATAATGAAGGAAAACTCAGGAAGTGTCTTCTTTTCAAAGGACAATACATTTCATTAGACATACTTTCAATGTTAGAAGAAGATGGTCAGTACCAAGAATAGAATACAAGGAGCTAAACGGTATTACGGTTTTTCTGAATTCTTTAGTCCAATGCGTCTAAAGCTTTTGAGGCGGATACTAAAATGAAGAACTTTAAGAGCTTTCTCAGGCTGCGGGAGTATTAGAACCGCTGCAAACATCTTTAACTCTCGATGGACAAGTACAAGAGCTACATGATGTCTTGATAAAGCATGGAGACCTTCCCATTACAATAATCGGTCTACGTGCCTTTCTCCACGCATACCTCCGGAACCTGCCAGGGGATAATAACAGTTGAAGCTGCAGACGCCTTAGGACAACCGGGCGCCGATGTCAGCTTCGATATTCTCCGGAGGTGGGAAAAATGAAGTTGAATCACAATGAACGATCGATACTGGCCACATTCCCCAGCAGCACCAAAGCCAGGGCGGCCCGGGACGATTTGGCTGAGGCCGGGGTGGAAGAGGTGCAGATCGACCGGCTCAGCCGTTATGGGGTGGATTACAACGCCCAAATGAACAACCCTCTGGCCGGACAGGCGGATACCCTGACCGGTCTGGTTCTCCATTCCGCCGATACGGATCAGAGGTACGGAGGCGATGCCCGCGTCCTGCTGGCGGCCGATCCGTCAGTGAGCGGCTATTCGCGGCTGGGCTACGGGATGGCCGGGGGGATGGGCTTTCTCCTGACCGCAGTGACTGACGAAACTAAACTCGATCAGGCTGTTGATATCATTAAACAGCACGGTGGAACGGTTTAAAGGGCTGGATAAGGGAGCCACCCGATCAGTTCCTTTGCAGGAGTTTTCTCCCCGGCATCAAACTTAATGGAGGGAACGCACCATCCTCGAGACCGGGGGGGGGGGGGGGGGGGTCCCGGGGGGGGGGGCGCGCCACCGCCGTTTTCACGGCCTTTTTGGCAAATTTCGGGTTTTTGTGTTTTTTTTTCGGGGAAGGGGGGGAGGGGGGGGTTTGTTGTGGGG
>Ga0074195_1000446_pt1 | contig 82383 bp, 74 predicted proteins | sample EPASupsiteHSE623_FD_64525 | JGI IMG/M metagenome (GOLD analysis project Ga0074195, IMG submission 64525) | Bioremediated contaminated groundwater from EPA Superfund site, New Mexico - Sample HSE6-23 | ecosystem: Environmental > Aquatic > Deep subsurface > Groundwater > Contaminated ...
CCACCTGCTCTTTACCGAACACAGTAGTTGTACAAAAGTAGTGACTCACACGCGGTCACAGCCAGCGGTTCGCTACGACTTTTGCGTAAGCGACTCAATCGGAATCAAAGCTTCCGTTTCGCTGCTTAAGCCCATATACGCCGAAAGTACTTGGCTGGAAACGGCCTGGGAGGATAGGAAGTTGCTGGTTGGAAAAAGCACTCATGTAAATGAGTGCTTTTTTGTTATATACAGAATTAGGATGTCTAGAGCTATCTTGTAGGTAGTTCTTTTTTGTATGAGCATATCAAGGAATATATTAAATATTCATATGTAATTATTTGGAATAAAAACCTAACCTAAACTATATTATTTATCGACTGGACAAAGTAATCCGGCCCGAAATATGGTTTGTATCTAAGGAGGGTTTATATGGATTTTTGTTTGACTGAAGAGCAGCAATTGATTCGTTCAATGATCCAAGAATTTGCAAAGCAAGAAGTAGCACCGATTGCTGAAGAAATTGATCGTTTGGGCAAGTTTCCTGAGCAGACAGTAAAAAGGCTGGCTGAATTAGAGCTTACTGGAATGCCATATCCCCGTAAATATGGCGGAGCTGAGGCTGATTATGTTAGCTACGCTATCGTAATTGAAGAATTATCCAGAGCTTGTGCTTCGACTGGAGTAATTTTAGCTCTGCAAACACTTAGTGCCTCACCTATCTATCAGTTTGGTACTGAAATGCAGAAAGAGAAATGGTTGCCATTACTTACTCAGTGCAAGAAACTTGGTGCATTTGCTCTTACTGAAGCTGGTGCTGGTACCGACGCTGGCTCAATAAAGACAACAGCAGTGCTTGATGGTGATGAATATCTACTTAATGGGTCAAAAACATTTATCACAACTGGAGATATGGCAGGAATTTTTATTGTTTTTGCCGTTACAGAGCAGGGCAAGGGAACTAAGGGGATTAGCGCCTTCATTGTCGAGAGTAACACACCGGGTTTCTCAATAGGAAAGCACGAAGACAAGATGGGAATGCGGGGGTCGCATACTACTGAGCTTTTCTTTAAGGATTGTCGAATTCCTAGGTCCAATATTCTTGGCAGAGAAGGAGAGGGTTTCAAAATCGCTATGGTTGCACTGGACGGTGGGCGCATTAGCATTGCCGCACAGGCAGTTGGCATAGCTCAAGCTTGTCTGGACGAGTCAATTAGATATTCGAAGGAAAGAATTCAATTCGGCCGCCCAATAGCTGCTAACCAGGCGATACAATGGATGATTGCTGATATGGCGACAGATGTGGAAGCTGCCAGGCTTCTGACCTATAATGCGGCATATCATAAAGGTCAAGGCAGGGCAGTATCACTCGAATCGGCAATGGCAAAAGTATTTGCTTCAGAAACTGCAATGAAGCATGCGGTAAAGGCGATTCAGATTCAGGGCGGATACGGCTACATTCGTGGAGCCAAAGTTGAACGACTATTAAGAGATGCTAAAATTACTGAGATTTATGAAGGCACTTCAGAAGCACAGCGCATGATTATTTCGGGCAATTTACTCCGTTAATTCAACTTTATGGGATGAGGGGGAATTAGAGTGTCTACGAAAAAAGAACAATTTATAGTTCCGGAATTTGGACCTCTGGCCGGTGTTCGAGTAATTGGTGCCGGTACAATTGTTGCGATGCCTCATGCTGCAAATATGTTAGCTGATTTTGGCGCAGAGGTTATTCATATAGAGCGGCCTAAGGTAGGCGATACATATCGCGGATTAGCTCCTTTTGCTGCTTATGAAGGTAAAAAGGTAAGCACTAGTTGGGCGCAAGATGCTCGCAATCGTTTAAGCATGACTTTGAATTTGGATCTTAAAATTCCTGAGGTAAAAGAATTATTCTTAGAATTAGTAAAGAAAGCAGATATTTTTATGGAAAGCCTTGTATGGCTAGATAAATATGGAATTTCTGATGAAATACTTTTAGAAGCCAATCCTAGACTGGTTATCGTACATGTTAGCGGCTATGGCCGACCGCAATTTGGCGGTAAGCCGGAGGTGTGTGATAGAGCTTCATATGACATGATTGGTCAGGCTTATAGTGGCTTTATGCACTTAAACGGTGAAAAAGAACCTTCAACACCGATGCTTACCAAACCTTGGGTTAATGATTATATTTCGGCCCTTCATGCTGTGTTTGCAGCGTTAACTGGTTATGTTAATGCACAAAAAACAGGTAAAGGTCAGGCGATTGACGTAGCTCAATTTGAATCAAACGCACGGATTATGTCAGATACCTTTGTATCATATACTGAGGCGAATAATCTGCGGACAAGAAGCGGAACTAAAGCTGCTGCCTTCCAGCCTTACGGATTATTCAAGGATAAAGACGGCGACTTCGTTGCTATTGGTGCTTTTGGCCCGGGAGTATATGAGCGCTTCATAAAGGCTCTCAAGCTTGATATTGAATACTTTAACTTTAAGGACTGTGCGTCATCGGTAGAAGCAGTGAGCTCTGATAAAGGCAAGGAGCTAGATCGGAAGACTATCGAATGGGTTTCACAGCGAAGCTCAAGCGAAGTTGTTGAAGTCATGGCTAAGTTTAAGGTTGGTTGCGCTAAAGTTTACACAGCTGCTGATGCAGTGACTGATCCTCATTGGATAGACCGGGGAAATTGGGTTGAATATGAAGACCAAACGTTAAAGAAAAATATCAAGGCTTTTGGCATTGTTCCGAAGTTTAGTGAGACTCCGGGCAAGGTATGGCGGGGAGCTCCTTCATTGGGTCAAGACACTGAGGCTTTACTGAGCAATATTTTAGGCTACGATGAAACTAAAATTGCTCAATTAAAAGAAAAGAAACTTATTTAATATAAGTGAGGGATACTATATGTCATACTTCCTAACCGAGGAACATGAGCTAATGAGGCAGATTGCGCGGGAATTTGCAGCCAACGAGGTAGCCCCAGTAACGAGGCAGCTTGACGAAGCTCATGAATTTCCATGGGAACTTGTTAAAAGGTGCGCTGAGTTGAATTTCTTAGGTGTCTCAATCCCTGAAGAGTATGGTGGAGCGGGTGCAGATTGCTTGAGTGAATGTGTAGTTATTGAAGAGATTGCTAGAGAGAATGGCTCTCTTGCCCTAATAATTGATGCGCATACATCTCTAGGCTGCATGCCTTTGCTGTTCGAAGGCACCGAAGAGCAAAAACGCAAATACTTAGTACCGGCTGCCAAAGGTGAAAAACTATTGTCTTTCGGTCTTACAGAGCCTGGGGCCGGTTCAGATGCCGGAGCCTCGAAAACAACAGCGGTTTTAGATGGCGAAGAGTGGGTCATTAATGGCTCAAAATGCTGGATAACTAATATTGGTGCTGCAGATGTATATATAATCACCGCTAAGACTGATCCAGAAAAAGGAAATAGGGGTATTAGCGCTTTTATTATTGAGAAGGGTACGCCAGGATTTGAAATAGGAAAACCGGAGCGAAAGATGGGATTGCATAGTTCATATACTGGTGAGCTTTTCTTTAAAGATTGCCGAATACCAAAAGAGAACCTTTTAGGCAAGCAAAATAAGGGGTTCCCCTTATTCTTAAAGGGTTTAGACGAGGGGCGCATTGCAATTTCAGCCATGGCAGTAGGTATGGCCCAAGGTGCGTTGGATAAGTCAGTAGTTTACGCTAAAGAAAGAGTACAGTTTGGCCGTCCTATTGCTCAATTTCAAGCGATAGCTTTTTATTTAGCTGAGATGGCAACTAAAATTGAAGTTGCAAGAACGATGCTATATCGTGTAGCGAGAATGCGTGATGAAGGTCTTAATTATTCAAAGGAAGCGGCAATGTTAAAGCTGTATTCCTCTGAGATGTGCTGCTGGGTTTGTGACAAGGCAGTGCAGATCCATGGCGGAAACGGCTACAGCGCACAATTTGATGTTGAGCGGTTTATGCGAGATGCTAAATTGCTAACAATTGGTGAGGGGACATCGGAGATCTGCAAATTAGTTATTAGTAGCCAAGTGTTGGCTTGATATGAAAAAGCTATCCCAAAAGTAATTTTTTATTGGGATAGCTTTTCTTTTTAATCAACTACGGAGAGACGGCTCGGCTTAATGATCTCCTTAAATATTCGTACCAGGTGTGGATCGAATTGAGTGCCGGCGGTACGTTCAAGTTCAGCGATTGCATCCTCATGGGACATAGCTTGCCGATAGGGACGATTATTAGTCATAGCATCATACGCATCTACAATAGATAGAATTCGGCAGGCTAACGGGATAGTATCACCGCTTAACCCCAAAGGATAGCCGCTTCCGTTCCACCACTCTTGGTGCTTAAGTACCCAATCAGCTATCGGCGCTAACTCGGCAGAGGACTGGGCGATGCGGTACCCTATTTCACAATGGCGCTTCATGATATCAAATTCTTCTGCGGTAAGGCGGCATGGCTTGAAGAGGATGTGATCGGGTATACCAACTTTTCCTATATCATGGAATCTGCCTAGAAGACGCAAGTCAGGAATCATGCTCTCAGGCAGACCGGCAGCAAGAGCCAAGTTGGCTACTAGGTCCTGCAGTCTATCAGCATGCCCATCCGTAACGAAATCACGGGCTTCGAGCGCTGTGGCTAGGGTCTGTACAATTGCACTTCGGACACTATAGCTGCTGTGCAATTTTTCGCGATACATATTATTATCGGCTACCTTAAATACATCGACCATGTTTTGAGTTAAGCTTGTGCGTACACTCATTCCTATAGAAATACTAACCGGGATCTGCATGTGATTTTCGCGGAACTGGCTAATCTTATTCTGCATAGTATGGCTGATAAGCTGCAATTCCTCAATGTTTTTACCAGGAAGAAGTATTGCAAACTCGTCACCGCCGATGCGGGAAACAGTATCTTTGTCAGAAAAACAGCTTTTTATAATTTGTGCTGCATTGACAAGTAAATCATCACCTGCTTGGTGACCTAAGGTATCGTTTACTAGTTTTAGACCATCAATGTCACAAACTATAATTCCTACATTGATACAATTATTACTGTCTAAACGCCTTAGTTCATCTTCAAAATAGAATCGATTATATAGTCCTGTAACTCGGTCGTGCAAACTCATGTAGGTAAGTTTCTCTTCCATTTTTTTGCGCTCTGTAATATTTCTTACTATGGCAATAGCCTCTTTTTCACCACTAGCCACAATTCTCACTTCATGGTATCTTACGGAACCTTCATTTACTGTTTGATAGTCAAAGGCCTGAGTAGTTCTTGTAGCGAGAGCCTGACTAATATATGTAAGATAGTTACTATTTTTATATACTATGTCTGATAAGATATTACAATCGGAACCCTGTTTATAGCCAAGTACTGCACCATCGGAATCAAACTCAATTATTGAATCAGGAAATGCATCTATAAGCGCTTGATTGTGCGTTTGGCTTTTTTGTAGAGCGCTAGTCAAGTTGGCATTACCGATTGAAATGGATGCTAATTCGGCTAAGCTGTTTAACATCTGCATTTCTTCCTCGTCGATGCGATGTTCTATTGTATAGTTAATGCTAAAGACTCCGATGACTTTGTCCGCAACTTTTAAGGGAAGGCCCACACCTGTCCTAAGTGTTTCATAAATAGGCTGGCGAAGTCGATCTTCCCATTTATTATAATTGTATATTACAAGAGTCTGGCCTGTTTCCCAAACCCTGCCTATTATACCCTGGCCGGGGTTAACGCACGTAATAATTTCATTTAATGGAAAGCCTTCGATGACTTTAGGAAACATAATGTTTTTTTGATCATCGAGTAGATAGATGTAGCCGTATTGGGCTCCACTCATACTCATCATTCTTTTAACGACAATTTGCAAGAGTTCATCTACGCTCAGTTTTTGAATCATAGTAAGAGCTGCTTCATGAAGGGCGTACAAGCACTCGTTGCGACGGTTTATTTTAGACTCTCTATTCAGTAACTCTTCGAACTTTTGTCTGAGGTCTTCTTCGGTTGCCAGCAGTTCTTCATAAGCTGTGGCTAGTTCTTCATTACTTCTTTGTAATTCTCGTTTTGAGTTATCCTGCAAGTTAGTAGCATTGTGAATTAATCTATAAAGTAGTAATGCGCTTATTATTATAAAGCCCCAGCCCTTAATAATCTGAAAATGTGTGGCTAGAGTACTGTCTATGACTAGGCGGTTAACCAAGGTGTCAGATACTAAAATCCATAGGCCACTTATTAGTGTGTATAGTATAGAAATTCGAAAGGCAGTCGATGAGATTAGCCGTAGCATGAAATCATCTCCTAAATACAGTTTAGTGGTTAAACCATCATCTTAATTTCGACAAAATTCAATATTTTCCTGCATCTCCATTATTCCTTACGATCAGTGATACTTTTACTTCGCAGCTTTGTCATGCCTTCACTATTTTCGAAATATACAATAAAGGAGCGTATCAGGGGGTGAATTGATGAGGCGAGGCGTCGTGTTGTTAAGTGCCTGGAAAATAGCCAGAGCCTATTGGTTTTCGGAAGAAATGTGGTCGGCATGGCGATTACTATTAGTTGTTATCACCCTTAACTTGGGCATGGTATATATAACGGTCGAGATAAATGTATGGCACGGTATATTCTATCAGGTCATACAAGATTATAATTACGCCGGATTTCTTGACTCAGTACTGAGATTTGCCATTCTAGCAGGGATGTTTATTGTAGTACGAGGCTATCAAATATATGCTCGGATGCTGCTTCATATCAAATGGCGCCGCTGGCTGACCGATCGCTTCTTATCAGACTGGCTGCGAAAAAAGACTTACTATCGTCTTCAGCTAATGGTTGGCAGCGCGGCAGATAACCCCGATCAGCGAATTAGTGAGGATATAGAGCTATTTGTATCGTTGACGCTCAGACTTTCCTTGGATTTACTTCAGGATGTTGTCACAGTATCATCATTTGTTGTTATTCTTTGGAATCTTTCGGGCGTTGTAATGCTATCGGTAGGTGGAATGGAAATACCTATTTACGGCTATCTTGTCTGGGCGGCATTAACCTATGCCGGAGTCGGAACATACTGGACATTAAAGGTTGGGCGGCCGCTGGTGAGACTAGAATACGATCAGCAGCGCTATGAGGCTGATTTTCGCTACAGTCTTATTCGGGTGAGAGAGAATGCAGAAAGTATTGCATTATATACGGGCGAAGTCCAGGAGAAATCGAACTGCCTGAATCAATTCAAAAATATCATTGATAACTTTTCTAAGATAATATATATACGAAAAAGGCTTATGTGGTTAACAACGGGTTATTCCCAAATTTCGGTTATATTCTCAATACTTGTTGCTTCACCACGCTATTTCAGCAGCCAAATTCACTTAGGCCAAATGTTTCAAATAATTGACGCTTACTATCATGTACAGGTTGGATTTTCATTTATTATTGATAGTTTTACACGTTTAGCTCAGTGGCGGGCAGTAGTAAATCGGCTTAATAATTTTATTCTGTTCATGGAAACTGTCCAAGTAGAAGACTCCAGATATAAAAAGATTATCGAATATAAAAGCAAGGAGGTTTTCGCAGCTGAAGATTTAAGGGTTGTAAAGCCTGATGGAACTTGTTTGGTACAAGACCTATCCTTTAAGATTAGAAGGGGGCAACGCCTAATTATTACCGGTCCTTCGGGGTGCGGTAAAAGCACGCTGCTTAGGACGCTTTCAGGTTTATGGCCTTATGCTTCAGGACGGATTAATGTTCCTAGTACACATAGCCTTTTTGTTCCGCAAAAACCGTATATGCCGATTGACCAGCTGCGTAAGGTGCTGCTTTATCCCGGGGTAGCAAGGAAGGTTAGTGACAATGAGATTATCGAAAAACTTACAGAGTGCAAACTGACTAACTTAATAGGCAAGCTTGATGATAATATTGACTGGAGCCAGGCGCTTTCTCTGGGAGAGCAGCAAAGGATTGCCTTTTTACGGATGCTTATTTTAAAACCTGAATGGCTGTTTCTCGATGAAGCAACTTCAGCCTTAGATGAAACTACGGAGAGGATTGTATATGAACTAATCGTGAGGCAACTGACTCGTACAGCAATCGTCAGCGTAGGTCATAGGGGTACGTTGGTGAAGTTTCATAGCAATCGTTTAGCGCTTGATGGCCGTGGAGGCTGGCGACTTGATGAAATTTGATTACAAGATTTGAGAAGGCTATTCAAAAAGACTTTACAGAAAATTAATAAAAAACAAATAATTACCTATTGCATATCTAGTACTTTCATGTTATTCTTTAGTCAGACACCATCCTTATAGCGACTTAGTGGTTAACTGTATTGCAAAGTAGGAAGTTAGTTTCCCGATTGTGCAAGAGTTTCATGAGTCTAAGAAAGGTAAGTGTTTTTTGTTTATCGGTAAGGATAAGAATCGTTTTGTAAGTTCGTGAGTAATTAGCTTAGTTAGTTAGTTAGTTAGTCGACCGGTAAATGATGAGTTAAGTTCGGAAGTGTAAGATCGTAAGTCAAAGTAGTGAGTTAAGTCTCAAATCTAAAGGTCGGTAGTTTTGTGTAAGTTCCGAGCGTAAGATGATCAATTAAAGTAAGTAGATTCCATCCGATTCTAGTTAAGTTTGTATGGTCGAAAGTAAACAGACCGGGTTACGAAAAGAGGTTATTAGTTATTCGAGACTGTTTTGGTGGTACGGAACTGCTATAAGGATGGTTGTTTAGAAAAGGGAAGGCCCGGAGCCTTCCCTTTTTGTTGCAATTTATTTTGCGATTAGAGAAATAATATTAGTATATATAAAAGTGACATAGGCAAGTGGACTAGCAAAATGCACTTAGTTAACGCAGTATAAGCGGTAGTACATAAAAGGGAGTGATATTATTCCTGAAATTCCGGAGATTGAAACGATAAGGTTTCATCTTGAAAACAAGACAGTTGGAAAAACAATTCAAGATATAATAGTTTATCGTGAGAGAGCGATTAATGTTTCTGTCGAAGAATTCGTAAAGGCAGTTAAAGACCGTAAGATTATTTCTGTTCGCCGTCGTGCAAAGCAGATAATTATTAGCCTTTCCAATGATACGTCACTGGTTATCCATTTTATGCTGGAAGGCTATGTCAGGCTGCTTTATTCTCAGGAAGAGGTCGATGAGACTCCATCTGTAATGCTGGTATTAGATTCAAATGAAAGGTTGGGCTTTTTCAGAATCAATCTTGGTTATATCCATCTTCTTGCCACAACTAATTTAGAAAGCATGAGTGAGTTAGCAAATCTGGGGCCAGAGCCACTTGAAGACGATTTTACAGTGGACAAGTTCATAACATTGTTAGGCGAACGCAAGGGTATGATAAAACCATTACTAATGGACCAAAAATTTCTAGCAGGTATTGGGAATGTTTATTCTAATGAAACCCTTTTCTGCAGCGGTATAATGCCGACTCGCAAGGTGAAGCAAATAGAGGAGGCTGAGCAGGTCAAGCTATACCATTGCCTGAGAGATATCTTAAGCCGGGCTGTGATGTTAGGCGGGGTATATGAAGAAAAATTTGCTTCGGATGATACTTTGACCGGCGGGTTTGACTCGCAGCTTAAAGTTGCCTATCGTACAGGTAAGCCCTGCTATGTATGTCAGCATGAAATCGAAACTAAGCGGGTCGGGGGCCGCAATGCGTTTTTCTGCCCGGTATGTCAAAAGTAAACAAGGTTAACAAAAAAAGAACCCAGTTGGGTTCTTTTTTCATGCCAAGGTTCGGCGCTTTCCAGGTTATCTAATGGCTAATTATGCAGGGCTATTACTTCGCATCAAATACACCTACTACCCTAGTATTCAAATCTCTAGTATGTTTTGCAACTACGTCTTGCAAAAGTGGAACATTACTGCCGGACATCTCAATCACATATACGTATTCACCAAGTCTGGTTTTTGCAGGGCGGTCATGTAGGCTAATAAGCTTAAAGCCTTTACGATCGAGGTCGGATAATAGCTTAGGCAGAGCCTGAGCTGAGCCTTGTGCAACGATAATAAACTTTTGCTGCCCAAAAGTCTGTTGTTTTTTTGTCGTAACTACCCAGAATCGGGTAACATTAGTGTCGGTATATTGAAGGTCATTTGCAAGAATATCTAAGTTATAGACTTTTGCAGTACGAGAGGCAGCTATAGCTGCTATTGATTTATCTCCCGCTTGGGCTACTCGCTTGGCCGCTTCAGCTGTGCTAGGCACTTCAACAAGTTTGGCCTCAGGTAAGTTTGCCTTTAACCAATCTTTACTCTGTGCAAGACCTTGCGGATGTGACATAACTGTTTTAATATCGGTTAATTTGGTTTCCGGCACAACTATCAAGGTTTGACGAATTGGCAGATTAATCTCGCCGATTACAACAAAGTCTTTATCATTTACTACTGCATCCAAATAGTTATAAACAGGACCGCCGATGGTGTTTTCTACCGGAACTACAGCATAATTGCTTTGGCCTTCTTTAACCATTTTCACCGCTTCCGCTACTGTTGTAACTGGCACTATTTGTTCTTTATCACCAAAGAACAACAGCGTTGCCTCTTCAGTATAAGTTCCGGCAGGCCCTAAGTAGCTGACACTTGCAAAGGCAGTGCTGACAGACAAGAGCAGTAATAAGACTATCGATAATATGGAATATCTGTGCTTCATAATTATCCTCCTTTGACTAATTATTCAACAGCAGCTCTTCTAATCGAAGATTTCTGCGTGTCAACAACCGAAATTGGCGCTGAATCCAGGAAATAATTCAGCAGGAATACACTAAGACAGGCAATCCATTCTAAGTAGATAACATGAGGGAAGATGCGGACAGCAGGAACTAGCGTCCATAATATTAAGACTATGAGGCCAGTTACAATTGTATAGAAGGCTGAATTTCGGCGGCAAAGGCTGGGGAAAAAGAGCGTAAATATAACAATTACACTAAACGCCGCAGTTAAACTGAGACCAACCATTAAGGTTTGAATAATACCGCTGACCGTCATTGAGAGTAGGAGGGTGATAAGCCCTAATACAAGTACTGATAATTTTGTTACCATGAGAAACTTTTGCTCGCTTACATTAGGATTAATAAACCGCTTATAAATGTCTTGTGAGAATAGTGTTGCCGCACTCAGGAGCAGGTTACAGGCGGTTGAAATGTCGGCAGCCCATAACGCAGCCAGTGTAACTCCAGACAGATAAGGGTTTAAGGACATAATTGTCATAGGCAGGGCCAAGGCTGCACTTACATTGGGATACATTCCTTTGGCAATAATACCCATAAGAGCGCAAACAAAACCAATTGGAAGCATCATTAGACCACCGATTACAAATCCTTTACGGGCTGCATTGACGCTTTTAGCTCCCAAAGATATCTGAATAATGCTTTGTAAGGATAAATTAACTGTCACTAGTACGATAATCCAGCTGAAGATGCCTAAGATGCCAACTCCGTCAAAAAGGCTGAAATAGGGGATGTTTTCAGGCAGTTTAGGTGCTATGTTGGCTATGCCGCCGACCTTAGATACACTGGCAATAGTGGCCGTGATTATTCCAATATAGATGAGAGCAACGTTTAAAACATTAGATAAGCTTGCTGACCACATGCCGCCAATAAAGGTTATACCAATAAAAACAACAGCGCTTGTCAGCATACCGGTAGTAAGTGTAAATATGTCAGGCATTAGGGTATATAGAATGCTACCGCCGGCAATATACTGCAGTGAAGTAATTACTAATTGAATAACAATCTGGCAAAACACACCGCCAATCATGCCCTTCTTTTCGTAGTATCTTTCCAACAGTTCGGGAATGGTAGTAATATTTAGTTCGCGATACTTCTTGGCAACCAATAGTCCCATACTGATTGCGCCTATACCCCAGGCAGCAGTATACCAGCCAGCTGAAAGCCCTACTTTATAGGCTTGCTCCGAAACGCCAATGGTTGAAGCTCCTCCGACAGCTAAGCCAACGATTGACACTGTGATAAGAGGAGTTGTAAGCTGACGACCTGCGAGAACATAATTTTCTGCCTGTCCTTTGGATCGCCGTTGGGCAATAAAACTAATTGCAAATAGTAGAACAATGTACAAGGCCACAATAATCAAAGGAATACTCATAGTTTACCTCCTAAAAATGGTGTTTAGTTTAATACTATTGCTGTCAAAAGGCAATAAAAAAAGCGTCCCTAATAATAGGGACGACAAATTACCGTGTTACCACCCAAATTGATCTTAGAAAATAAAAAAAGGGGTACCGCATATAGGGGCGAATGCCGCGGTACCACCCTGTTTGATCTCAAGATCCACTCTATCTCCGTAACGTGGGAAGACGGCCTGACCTACTGTCATTTCAGTCGGGCGGTTCGGGAAGGAACTTCACTATGTGTTTTCAACTAGCTCGCACCAACCGCTAGCTCTCTGAATGAAAAACCGCATAACTACTTTTTTCCGTCATTACCATTGGTATATTGTGTTGATAGAAACGATTATATGATTATATTGTACTAATGTCAATAGGGTAAAGGTGTTTGTTTACAAATATTTAACTTTTTCTTTAAAAGGTGCAGAAATGTTACATAAAAACTACTAGCTGCGTTTTTCAGGCACTATTTCAAGCCAGTAGCCATCCGGGTCGGAAATGAAGTAAATACCCATACCAGTGTTTTCATAACATATGCAGCCCATCTTGCTATGCAGTTCATGAGCGGCTTGATAGTCTTCAGTGGTAAAGGCCAGATGAAACTCATTTTCGCCGAGATTGTAGGGCTCCTTGCGGTCTCGTAACCAGGTAAGCTCTAGAAGCTGAGATGTCTTACCGTCACCCAGGAAGACAAGAATAAAACTACCGTCTGCAGCTTCGCGACGTCTGCTTTCGGTTAGGCCCAGAGCCTCTTTGTAGAAGGCAAGACTCTTGTCTAAGTCTAGAACGTTAATGTTATTATGATTCATTTTAAATTGCATTAATAAGCCTCCTTTGAAATTAAGGTAATTAAATGTAATACATTAGTATTCCCCGGTAGGGATAAAATTCCTTCGTGCATTCAACAATGCTCGGGGAAGCATCATTAAGATAATTATGGTATAGTATAATAATGTGAACTTAACTTGAGAGGGATTTAATATGAGCAAAACATTGGTATTAGCCGAAAAACCTTCTGTGGGAAGGGACTTGGCCAGAGTTCTGAACTGCAATACTAAAGGCAATGGCTGTTTAGAAGGACAAAAATACATAGTAACTTGGGCGTTGGGCCATCTAGTTACGCTAGCTGACCCCGAAGCCTATGACGAAAAATATAAGGCCTGGAAAATTGAAGATTTACCAATGCTGCCGTCTAATGTAAAACTTGTTGTTATAAAACAGACGGGCAAGCAATTTAACGCAGTCAAAGAGCAGCTATGCCGCAAGGATGTCAGTGAAATTGTTATTGCAACAGATGCGGGGCGAGAAGGGGAGCTTGTCGCTCGGTGGATCCTTGAAAAGGCCCATGTTAATAAACCTGTAAAGAGACTGTGGATTTCATCCGTCACTGACAAAGCTATTAAGGATGGTTTTAGTAAATTAAGACCGGGGCGAGAGTACGAAAATCTATATGCGTCAGCTGTTGCTAGAGCCGAAGCTGACTGGTTTGTCGGCATTAACGCCACTCGGGCGCTGACGTGCAAGTATAATGCTCAGCTTTCTTGCGGCCGAGTCCAGACACCCACACTTGCTATAATAGCAAAACGCGAAGCGGAAATTCAAAATTTCAAACCAAAACAGTTCTATGGAGTTATGGCTGCAGCCGATCAACTCAGACTAATTTGGCAGGATAGCAAGACTAAAGAAACGAAGAGCTTTGAAAAAGAGAAATGTGAAAAACTAGTTTCCGCAATAGCGAAGAAAAATGCCGAGGTTATCGAAGTTAATAAGACGGCTAAAAAGAACTTTGCACCCCAGCTGTATGATCTAACAGAACTGCAGCGCGATGCAAATAAAATCTTCAGCTTTTCGGCAAAAGAGACGCTGTCGATTATGCAAAAGCTATACGAGACACACAAGATTCTTACCTACCCGCGTACAGACTCACGCTACATTTCTAATGATTTAGTAGATACACTAAAAGACCGGCTTAAGGCATGCGGTGTTGGACCTTACTCTAAGGCAGCTTTTAAGATACTAAAAGGTTCCATCAAACCAAGCAAGTCGTTTGTCGATGATAGCAAGGTTTCTGATCACCATGCTATTATTCCGACCGAACAGCCAGTCTTTTTGACCGCGTTAAATGATAAGGAACGAAAGATATATGATTTGGTTGTTAAACGGTTTTTAGCTGTTATGTATCCGCCGTTCGAGTATGAGCAGACAACGATACAAGCAAAGATCGGCGGCGAATCTTTTATCGCGAAAGGTAAGATTGTTACCCAGCAAGGCTGGAAAGAGGTTTACGAGAACATTTTTGACGACGAGGACAGCAAAGATGACGTTGCCGAACAAATTCTACCTAATCTAAATAAAGGTGATAGTTTAAGAATTACAAGTTTATCGCTTACTAATGGCCAGACTAAACCGCCAGCGCCCTTTAATGAAGCGTCACTGCTGTCCGCTATGGAAAACCCAGTAAAGTATATGGGGAATGAAAGTGAAGAATTGAAAAAAACGATTGGCGCAACTGGTGGACTGGGTACAGTTGCAACACGGGCTGATATTATTGAAAAGCTATTTAATACCTTCCTAATCGAGAAAAAGGGCAAGGATATTTGGGTAACCTCAAAAGGCAAGCAATTACTTGAACTTGTGCCTGAAGACCTAAAGTCGCCTACAATGACCGCTGAGCTTGAGCAGAAGCTGAGTGCAATTTCCAAAGGCTCGCTGAACAAAAACTTATTTATCCAGGAGATCAAGTCGTATACCAAAGAGGTTGTTAATGAAATAAAAAATAGCCAAGAAAAGTTTAAGCATGATAATATGACACGCAGTAAATGTCCGGAGTGCGGTAAGTACTTGCTTGAGGTCAACGGCAAGAAGGGAAAAATGCTAGTTTGTCAGGATCGAGATTGCGGCTATCGCAAGGGGGTCGCGAGGATAACCAATGCTCGCTGTCCTAATTGCCATAAAAAGCTTGAAATGAGGGGCGAAGGAGAGGGGCAGCTTTTTGTCTGCGGCTGTGGCTACAGAGAAAAGTTATCAGCTTTTAACGCCCGCAAGAGTAAAGACAGTGACAGAGCCTCAAAGACAGATGTGTCAAAATATCTGAAGGAACAGAAAAAAGGCAAGGATGAACCTTTTAACCCTGCGTTAGCTGAGGCTTTGGCTAGGCTGAAATTCTAAACTTATATATGAAAAGAGGACTATTATGAACGGAACAGAACGCAAGAATATCAGACCGGGTATTAAAGTGAAAGTTGTGCAAAAACCGCATCAGCGTACAGGGCAGCTAACCGAAGGTGTTGTTAAGGATATACTTACCAGCAGCGCGGTTCACCACCGCGGAATTAAAGTGCGTCTTGACAATGGTATTGTCGGCAGGGTTCAGGAAATAATGGGTTAGGAAAATCCTTGCAGTTGTCCAAACTGCAGGGATTTTTGCTTAATAGCCGAAAGTATATCTTTTGGCATTAGTATGTTTAGTATCAGAAGGGAATGTAAGTACATGTTTGATTTTTCAGAGATAAATATGGATAAGCTGGTTATTCATAAAGTTGGCAATAAACTGCGCGAAGAAGGCGTTATTATTTCTCCTGAGGAGAGTCAACTTATCGACGGTAATGTTGAGGAAATGCTGCTAAAGTATTTCTTATCATCGTTTAGAGAAAAGGTTGTCTATAAGTTTTTTCATGAAACTGATATTCATCTTAATGAGCTATATATGTACGCCAGTAATATATTTATTGATAGGCAGAGGTTTCATGAGCAGTCAGTAAATGTATTAAAACATTTATATGAAAAATCTGTTCATCCGCAAATTAAGGGCGGAGAATTCTATATGGCATTTTTTTCCGGTTGTCTTGTTAATGGACTAAAGGTTGATGCAATCGGAATTTTTAAAACCGAGAATAAGGAAAACTACTTGAAGGTTACAAATAGCCGCAATAGCTTTAATTTGGATGCGGACAAAGGGATTAATCTGCGAAAGCTTGACAAGGGAAGTATAATTTTTAATATCGAATCAGTTGACGGATACCGGGTGGCGATTGTCGATAATGTAAATAAAGGTAACAACGAAGCTCAGTATTGGAAGGAAGAGTTTTTACGGTTAACGAATGTTGAGGATGAGTATTTTCACACCCAAAACTGTCTAAATGTATGCCGGGATTTTGTTGAAAATATTTATGGCCCGGTGCATAACGCTGATAAAAAAGATCAAGTCATGTTTGTCAACGATGCCCTTGCATATTTCGAAAAACATACCGAATTTGAAATAGAAGATTTTGTGCAAAATGTAGTTAAAGAGCCTGAGCTTATGGAACAGTTTAAAGAACATAAGCAGCTTTATGATATTAACCAGGGGCTTAATCCGGCTGAAAGTTTTGCGATCTCTGGGCAGGCGGTTAAAACAGCCAAGCGAAAGTTTAAAAACCTGATAAAGCTGGATACTGATATCGAAATAAAGATTAAAACACCTATGCCGGAAAAAGATGATACTCAGTTTATCGAACGTGGTTATGACGAGCAAAAGGGTATGTATTTTTATAAGGTTTATTTTCATGAAGAAGAATAAGCCTATTATAAGAGCCGGAGGTGTAGGGCTGTGAGAAGGATATTACTAATTCTGTTGCTGGTTTTAGCACCTGTGACGGTTGGCTTTGCTTCCATTGATCAAGATGATTTTACCATTAATGGGGTGAATCTTCTTACAAGTAATTATGATGATGTTATAACTAAGCTTGGCAAACCCAGCAAGCAGAAGAGTGATGAGCAAGGTGAAAAATTGACTTACCTTACTTATGGTGGATTGCATATCTGGACAGCTGGCGATGGTCAGATATCATATATGCGAATTGATGGCAGTGATTATCAGACTAAGCGAGGGGTTAAGGTTGGCGGTACACCATACAAAGTGGTTAAGGAATACGGCCAGCCGCTGAAGCAGACTATTCACGGACACTCTTATTACATCTACAAGGTAGATGTTCAAGCTAAGGATCGGCTAATTTTCGATATGAGTGAGGGTTACGTCAGCCAGATTATTTTTACAAGAGTAGTTGATAATCCTTAACAAGAAAACGCTAGGCTGAATTCTCAATGAATTCCAGCCTAGCGTTTTTTTTATGGTGCTTACTATAGTTACTATTTAGTACCGATTACGTGGTTTGGACTGCTGAAACGGCTTACCGCCCCCGCCCCCATTTGGAGCTCTGCCACGGTTTGGTGGTCTTCTGCCATAATCGCGCCTTACGCGGACAGGAGCTTCTTCAGTAAGTTTAACAGGAACCAGATTTGGCTCTTTTGTTAATAATTTCAACGCTGCAGATACCAAGGTTACTGAATCAATCTCAGTAAGCAGTTCTTCTGCCCGTCCTTTATATTCTTCAAAGTTGCCTTCTTCAATAATACCGAGGATTTTATCTACTGCCAGCCGTTGCTGCCCTTCAATGGCATCATTCATAGTTGGAACATTCATCCGCACAATCTTTCTCTTAGTGGTGCGTTCGATTGCTCTTAGATGTTCAAGCTCACGCGGAATGACAAAAGTCAACGCCAGTCCGGCCTGTCCAGCTCGACCAGTTCGGCCTATTCTATGAACATAGCTTTCTGCATCTTGCGGGATGTCAAAATTATAGACATGAGTAACGCCGCTGACATCTAGACCACGGGCGGCAACATCAGTTGCAACCAAGATATCAATAATACCTTCTCTAAATTGACGTAATACTGCGTCACGCTTAGATTGAGTGAGGTCCCCGTGAATGCCTTCTGCGGAATAACCGCGCTTTTTCAAGGCTTCCGACAGCTCATCGACTCGACGCTTAGTTCTGCCGAAAACGATGGCTAACTCTGGTGATTGAATATCAAGCAGACGGCAGATAGCATCGAATTTCTGGCGATCCTGTAATTCCATATAATATTGTTCAACTAACGGAATTGTAATTTCTTTGGACTTAACGCTAATGAAAGCCGGATTATTCAAGAAGCGTTGGGATAGATTCTGGATGGCCTTGGGCATTGTGGCTGAGAATAGAAGAGTTTGGCGGGTATCAGGAGTTTCTTGTAAGATTTTTTCAATATCTTCAACGAAGCCCATATTGAGCATTTCGTCAGCTTCATCTAGTACGACCATTCTAATCTCGTTTAATCTAATAGTTCGGCGCTGCATATGATCCATCAAGCGTCCCGGTGTAGCCACAAGGATTTGAGGATTCTTCTTGAGAGCCTTCATTTGGCGTCCAATATCCTGACCACCGTAGATTGGAAGAGCCTGAACATTGGCGTGCTGAGCAAGCTTGTTTATTTCTTCCGCTACTTGGATAGCAAGTTCGCGGGTTGGAGTTAATACAATGCCTTGAGTTTTATTTGGGCTCTCTTTAACTTTTTGAATCAGTGGTATGCCAAAGGCAGCTGTTTTTCCTGTTCCTGTTTGGGCTTGTCCAACCATGTCTCTGCCTTCGATAGCAGTTGGTATCGCCTGTTCTTGTATGGGAGTAGGTTCTTCAAACCCCATATCGTTTAACGATTTGATGATTTCTTCGCTAATTCCTAGTGCTTTAAATTTATCCAAAAATGATAAACCTCCTTATTGGTATCATAACATTATATACCATAAATTAAAAATATCCAAGAATAGGATTGCCTATTTTTGAAAAATTTATGATTAAATGATGACTTTTTTAAAAAATATTCGTAAAATAGCTTAATTTTGTGATTAAGCTTGTAAAAATGAGCTATTGTATCTAGGATATAGCTAAACTTTAAAAAAATAAAATTTTACTACTTCTATATTTTAACTAGTTAAAGTAAAATAAGTAATATAGATTGTATCGTGAGTGGGGGAGTTAAAGTGAAAAAAATTTTAGCGTTAATTTTAGTGGTGGTTCTGGCTGGAATGCTGCTTGCGGGCTGTGGCAGCACAGACAAGAAAAAAATTATAGTGGGGCTGGATGATAATTTTCCTCCCATGGGCTTCAGAGATGACAAAAATAATATCGTAGGTTTTGATGTTGATATGGCTAAAGAAGCATCCAAAAGAATGGGTGTAGCGGTAGAATTTAAGCCCATCGACTGGAATAGCAAAGAAGCTGAGCTTGCTGGCAAACGGGTTGATGTGCTATGGAATGGTCTGACTATAACTGAAAAGCGTAAAGAAAATATATTATTCAGCAAGCCTTATATGGAAAACCGCCAAATTATTGTTGTAGCGGCGAACTCCAGTGTCAAGGGAAAAGCTGACCTGGCTGGCAAGGTTGTAGGCGCGCAAGATGGCAGCAGCAGTATTGAGGCAATTGAAAAAGATGCTGCAACATTAAAGTCCTTTAAAGAGCTCAAAAAGTACGCTGACAATGTTGCAGCTTTAATGGATCTGAAAGCAGGCCGACTAGAAGCAGTAGTAGTTGATGAAATTGTGGGACGCTACTACATAGCTAAGAAACCAGGCGAATATACTATCCTAGCTGATAATTTCGGTTCTGAAGAATACGGCGTTGGACTTAGAAAAGATGACAAAGATCTACAGAGCAAATTACAGAAAGCGCTTGATGAGATGAAGAAGGACGGTACTTCCGCTAAAATCTCTAAGCAGTGGTTTGGCGAAGATATTGTAAAATAGGTACGAAGCTCCAGGTTATGCTAGCCAATGGTTTTTCTTGCCATTGGCTTTTTATTTGAGTTATAGAACCACCCTATAGTCAAGAATGCGGAGCTCGTGTTAAACTAGAAGACGGACATAAGATAGGGGAGAAATTTAGATGGATTATGTAATGGGCATTTTAGGCCCTATGTTGGATGGTACCAAGATAACTTTGCAAATGTTTTTCAGTACGATTGTTCTATCACTGCCGCTTGGGCTGCTTTTAGCTCTAGCCCGAATTTCTCGCTACAGCGGGTTAAGAGGAATAGTTGGCGTATATATATGGTTAATGCGCGGTACACCGCTTATGCTGCAGCTGTTATTTATATATTTTGGTCTGCCCTTTATTCCCTATATAGGGGTAAGGCTAGATGACTTCCCTGCTGCGCTGCTGGCTTTTGTACTAAATTATGCTGCTTACTTTGCCGAAATATTCCGTGCTGGCGTTCAGTCGATTGACCGAGGACAATATGAGGGAGCTAAGGTACTTGGAATGACCTATGTGCAAACGATGCGCCGCATTGTTCTGCCGCAGGTAATGAAACGAGTTTTACCACCGGTGAGTAATGAAACGATTACGCTTGTCAAAGACACCTCGCTGATTTACGTACTCGCTATGAATGATTTGCTCAGGACGACTAGAGCCATTGTTCAGCGTGATTTTAATACCACGCCGTTTATTGTCGCGGCAGTATTTTATTTGATAATGACGCTTGTTTTGACCTGGGGCTTTCAGAAGCTAGAAGAAAAATATGCCGTGTACGATGAGTAGGAGATAAGTATTATGAAGATGATACGGGCTGAAAAAATATATAAGAACTTTAATAAGCTTGAAGTCCTAAAAGGTATATCAATTGAAGTGCAAAAAGGCGAAGTCATTGCCATCATCGGCCCTTCCGGTTCCGGGAAGAGTACCTTTCTACGTTGTCTCAACCGTTTAGAGACTATTGATGGAGGAACTATTGAGATTGAGGGGGAAACCTTAGTTTCAACAGGGCGGGATGGAAAAAGCCACTATACTGCCGATGCTGAGGCGCGCCGCATTTGCCGCAAGATGGGAATGGTTTTTCAGCAGTTTAATTTATTCCCGCATCTTACCGTGCTGGAAAATCTCATCGAAGCTCCTATTCAAGTAAAAGGTGTTAAACGTGATGAAATAGTGCCTGTGGCTGATGAACTGCTTCGTAAGGTTGGTCTCTACGATAAACGGGATAGCTATCCCTCCAGACTTTCAGGAGGTCAGAAGCAGCGGGTGGCTATTGCCCGGGCTTTAGCAATGAATCCTGACATTATGCTTTTTGATGAACCGACCTCGGCCCTGGACCCTGAGCTTACCGGCGAGGTGTTAAAGGCTATGCGTCAATTGGCTGAAGAACACATGACCATGCTTGTAGTTACGCACGAGATGGCTTTTGCTCGTGAAGTTGCTAATCATGTTATCTTTATGGATAATGGGGAAATTGTTGAGGAAGGTCCACCTGAGCAGATTTTCAACAATCCTACTCATCCCAGAACGCAGGCTTTTTTAAATAAGGTATTGTAGTAGGGGTGCTGGATTAAACTAAGCGAAGAGATATTCCAATTTAGATAGGCGGTGAACTATGGCAAAAGGTCGAGTTTGGAGCTTGCTTGGATTGTTCAAGGCGTTAAAAGATGATGCGATAGTATTGTATTATGCATGGAAACACCCAGGAACTCCGGCTTTTGTAAGGGCGGCTTTGGTGGCTCTGATTACCTATGTCATCAGTCCAATCGACATCTTGCCGGACTATCTTCCGTTTATTGGAATTGCTGATGATGCAGCCCTTATTCCCACGGCAATATTCTCTTTGGTACGCATGCTGCCCGCAAGTGTTCGGGCTGAATGCCAGCGTGATAGTGAAAAGTGGAAGAACCGTATGCCATGGATATTAGGATTATTTATAGTGCTTATTGCTGCTTGGCTGATTTTAATAGTCGCTGGGCTTGGTTATCTGATATATAAGTAAAGGGCAGGTTAACGCTAATTATCACTTTAATGATAATTAGCGTTTTTTGTTTAGAATCTAAAGGCTACCTGCAAGACACGACAGTCTGACTACAGTAGTGTCTTGCAGGAATAATATGGAAAATGGCGAATTACTCCTGCAAAAGTGAGGTGGTATGATGCGAGCCCGTGATTTTATGACTATTAACCCTAGAACGATCAGTTCGGTCAATTCTCTTAAAGAGGCAATTAAAGCATTTTTTAAATTCAAATTAAGTTCTGCTCCTGTATTAGATAAGGATAATAAGCTTTGCGGTATTGTAACAAGTGACAATATCTGGGGAGCTATAAACGTCGGCTTAGCACTTAGCCATCCAGTAACAGACATAATGATGAAGAATCCAGTTACGGTACAGCCGGAAACAACATTAGAAGAAGTAGAAGACATTCCGGTGAGGCCGCTGCCTGTCATCTATCAGGATAAAAGGCTTGCAGGATTGATTACCAGTGATGATTTAATGAACGTATACTATCGAAAGGCTTGCCAGGCAGAGAGCAAGGTAACCACTTTAGTTAAATCAGCTTTAAACGGTGTAATTGCAATAAATAATATGGGAATAATTACTGAGTTTAATGAGGCTGCTGTTAATCTGACAGGAGTGTCTGATCATATCGCTCTAGGTAATTTAGTAGAAACCGTCTTTCCCAACTCTGGCTTAATGCAAGTTCTCAATTCAGGAACAGTGGTCCGTAATTGTGAGATAGTATTTAAGGAAAAGACGTTGGCTTGTAACCTTTCACCTATTTTTGAAGGGGGACGGATAGCAGGAGCTGTGGCCATATTAAAAGATAAGTCAGCTGATTTAGACAGCAATATGAAACTTGCAACGCTTCAGCACCAGGCAGAAGCTCTAGAAATTATATTTGAGAGTTTGAAGCAGGGAATTATCGTCGTAGACAAAAACAACATTGTGACCAAGCTCAATAGGTCTTACGAGGATGTCATGAGTGTCATTCGCGATGAGGTCTTAGGGCGTCCAGCGAGTGAAATAATTGAAAACTCGAGACTGCATATCGTACTAAAAACGGGAGTGCCTGAATTGGCCAAATTCCAAGTTCATAAAGGTCGTAAGATTATTTGCAACCGCGTCCCGATTTTTAAAGACGGAGAAATTATCGGCGCAATTGGGGAAGCTATTTTTAAAGATATCAGCGAAGTAGGAGCTCTCTTGGAAAATGGAAATCCCAGTATTATTCAAACAGGACAGCCTAGTGCTGAAGCGAAATCTTTTATTAAGCAGGGATATGAAGCGATTATTGGTCGTTCACGGGCGATGATTCATGCAAAGAATCTTGCTGCAAAGGCTGCAGCGATCGAAAGCAATGTCTTAATTATAGGAGAAAGCGGTACAGGAAAAGAATTATTTTCTCAGGTAATACATAGCAACAGTAAGTATTATAGCGGACCAGCGGTTACGATAAGCTGCACTTGTCCATCCGAAGAACTTGAGGCAGAGCTTTTTGGTTCTGAAGAAGGAGGTCTACAGGGATTTCGCGATGGCCGCAAGAGAGGGAAACTGGAGTTGGCCTGTGGCGGCACTGTCTTTTTTGATGAAATAGGCGATATTCCGCTAACCTTACAGGCTAAATTGTTTCATGCCATTCAGGCTCAAAAGAATAAACGTGGTGTAGATTCATCATTATCAATGGAAGGTGATGTCCGCATCATAGCAGCGACTAATAAAGATTTAGCTAAGATGGTACAAAACAGGACCTTCCGAGAAGATCTGTATTATATGGTAAATGTTATCTGTATTAAAATTCCACCACTTCGAAATCGGCGCGAAGACATTGGTGAACTTATAGAGGTATTAAGTCCTCAGATTTATAAGCGATTGGGTATCCCGGAAAAGAGGTTTTCCCCCGAAGCAATGGAGCTTTTGCGGGAATATGATTGGCCGGGAAATGTAAGAGAGTTAATAAATGTTCTTGAGCAGCTTGCAGCAATAGTTAGCAGTCCAGTTATTATCCCCAAGCATTTAGTGTCTTTAAATATTGCTATATCAGGATCCCAGGCAGACGCTCAAAAGACTGCTGTCCGAGGACAGGACAAAGATATGTCTACCCAATCTGAACATGAAAAAATTATCGAGGCATTGCGCTGTGCAAATGGAAATAAGCTGCTAGCTGCTAGGATGCTAGGGATGCACCGGTCGACTTTGTATGAAAAGCTTAAAAAATATAACATGCAGAAGTGATTTGAATTAATAAATTTAAAAAACAAAAGTGTCGGAACCGACAGACAATATGTCGGTTCCGACACTTTTTATGTTAACTAGATAGCTGAGAAACCTCGAAAATAAAGGGTGAAAAAGGGTGGCATAAAATAGGCATGACCATTATATATATTAGCAAAGATTACCTAGAAAAAATTGGGAGGGGAAAGTATGAAGGGACGAACAATGGCAGATCTGCAAATAGGCGATTTTGCTGAACATGCCAAAACTATTTCGGAGTGTGATGTTTATCTATTCGCAGGTGTAACAGGAGATCTAAATCCTGCACATATTAATGCCCAGGCTGCTGCTCAGACCATGTTTAAAGATAGAATCGCTCATGGCATGCTGAGTGCTGGACTAGTTTCGGCAGTTCTAGGTATGCAGCTTCCAGGGCCAGGCACTATCTACTTGTCACAGACGCTAAAATTTACTGCTCCAGTGAAGTTTGGAGACACAATCACGGCGCGCGCTGAAGTCATTGATCGTAATGTTGATCGCAACCGTATTACTTTAAAAACTACTTGCACTAACCAAGACGGCAAGGTTGTCCTTGACGGCGAAGCGGTAGTAATGCCGCCTAAAGCATAATAAATATAGGGGAGATGTAATTATGAATTTTAATCTTACTGAAGAACAACAGCTTATTAAACAAAATGCCCGGGAGTTTGCGCTGGAGAATCTTGAGCCGATTGCTGCAGAACTTGATGAGCAGGGGCGTCATCCGGCAGAGGTTTTTTCCAAGCTGGCTGAGCTCGATTTTATGGGTATGCCTTACCCAGCTGAATATGGTGGGGCAGGCGCAGATTATCTGAGTTATATCATGGTTGTTGAAGAATTGTCCCGTTCCTGTGCTTCTACAGGCATCGTTTATTCAGCACACTGTTCACTTGCTTCTTGGCCGATCTTTAAATGGGGTTCAGAAGAACTGAAGCAAAAGTACTTAGTACCGCTATGCAAGGGAGAGAAAATGGGTGCATTTGCCCTTACTGAGCCAGGCGCGGGTACTGATGCTGGTTCAGGAAAGTGTACAGCCGTTCTTGATGGCGACGAATATATTCTTAACGGAACCAAGTGTTTTATTACCAATGGCGGTATAGCTGATATCTACATCGTATTTGCGCTCACCGATCCGGCTGCAGGGGTAAAAGGTATAAGTACCTTCGTGGTTGAAAAGGGTACACCCAATTTTGAAATAGGTAAGCATGAAAAGAAAATGGGCATTCGCGCATCTCAAACTACTGAACTGATATTTAAAGACGCCAGAATTCCTAAAGAAAACCTAATCGGGAAAGAAGGCAAAGGTTTTGGTATGGCTATGGCTACATTAGATGGCGGTCGCGTTGGCGTTGCTGCTCAGGCGCTAGGTATTGCGCAGGCTGCCCTTGATGAAGCTGTTAAATTTGCAAAAGAAAGAGTTCAGTTCGGCAAGCCGATTGCCACTAAACAAGCTATTCAATGGATGCTGGCTGATATGGCTACCCAAGTACAAGCCGCTCGACTGTTGACTTACCAGGCAGCAGCCGCCAAAGATGCCGGAAAACCCTTTAGTACTGAAGCCGCTATGGCTAAGATGTTTGCTTCCGAAACAGCAGACTTTGTTTGTAACAAGGCTATCCAAATTCACGGCGGTTATGGCTATATTCAAGACTTCAAGGTTGAGAGGCTTTACCGCGATGCCAAAATATGCACCATATATGAAGGGACTAACGAAGTTCAGCGTATGGTTGTATCGGGAGCAGTGTTGCGCTAATATCCTCTATTAAGGCCACTCGGACAGTGCTGCTTTGACTAACAGGATGCTAAATAGACCCAAAATAATAAGGGCGGCATAATATTATGCCGCCCCAAAATGAAAGGAAGTGTATTATGGAAGTTCTGGGTATTTTATTGAGTCTTTTTCTCTTAATGTTTTTCGCCTATCGAGGTTTTTCTGTTATTTTATTTGCTCCCATATTTGCCCTGTTAGCAGCAGCGCTGCAAGGTTTTGCGATAATGCCTTCTTATACCGAATTATTTATGGCTAAAGCAGTTACTTATGTTAAAGCCTTCTTCCCGGTATTTATGCTCGGAGCGGTTTTCGGCAAAATAATGGAAGATACCGGTCTTGCTAAGTCCATTGCCCACGCCATAATCAAGGGGCTAGGCCAAGAAAGAGCGATTTTATCAGTAGTTTTGGCGGCTGCTGTATTAACATACGGCGGCGTAAGCTTATTCGTCGTAGTGTTTGCCGTTTATCCTTTTGGCGCTGCGCTGTTTAGAGAGGCAAACATTCCGAAAAGACTGCTGCCTGGAACTATTGCGCTGGGTTCGTTTACATTTACAATGGACTGTATTCCTGGTACCCCTCAAATTCAAAACCTTATCCCAACTAATTTTTTCGGCACATCCATTTACGCAGCTCCGATAAGCGGTATGCTCGGTGGAATACTGATTTTTCTAGGCGGTATGTTATGGCTTAATCGTAGAAGAAAGGCCGCTCAAGCTGCTGGAGAAGGATATGGACCGCATACTATTAATGAACCTGAAGTTTCGGATGATGCAATAGCAAAACTGCCTAGCTGGCAATTATCAGCACTGCCTTTACTTATGGTTCTAGTAGTGAATTTTGTAATGAATACGGCTTTCACCTGGGACACGAATTTATTGAAACCTTTCCTTGCAATGAAGCTTCCTTTAACAGCTCCAGCTGTTAAAAATGTAATTGGTATTTGGTCGTTGATTATTGCTCTGGTAGCTGGTATTGTTTTGGCTATTGCAATCGGCAAAGGGCGGCTAGTATCAGGTGGACTGCAGAAATCACTGAATGCTGGTGCTATCGGCTCACTCTTAGCTATTATGAATACTGCATCAGAAGTTGGATATGGAAATGTTATCGCTGCTCTCCCTGGCTTTAAATCAATTGCTAGTGCACTTTTAGGCATCCATATTGGCGGATCACCGTTGGTGTCAGAAGCAGTAACAGTCAATACCTTAGCAGGTATTACCGGTTCGGCATCAGGCGGCATGTCCATTGCCTTGGATTTAATGTCAAAAGACTGGTTAGCCTGGGCCAATTCAATAGGCATGTCTCCGGAAATTCTTCACCGAGTTGCTTCAATGGCCTCCGGCGGTATGGATACTCTGCCACATAACGGCGCTGTAATTACGCTGCTTGCTGTCTGCGGACTAACGCATCGGCAATCTTACGGCGATATCTTTGCGATGACAGTTTTAAAAACCGCAATGGTATTCGTAATTATCTTTATCCATAGCATCACTGGTATTTTATAGGGCATTTATAGACCAACCACAGGGGAGGAGAAAACATGAAGATTATTACAAAGGAAGAAGCTGTCAAGCTTATCAATGACGGAGCGGTTTTGGGAGTATCCGGCTTTGTAGGCAATGATCATGCTGAAACTATCAGTGCAGCTTTGGAAGAAAGTTATGTCACTACTGGCCATCCATGCAACATGACAGTATTATTCAGTGCTGGTATAGGCGATGGCAAAAACCGCGGCTCCAATCACTTCGGCAATGACGGCATGGTAAAGCGGGTTATTGGCGGCCATTACGGGCTGGCACCGAAACTTGGCAAGCTGGTAACTGAGAATAAGGTAGAAGCCTATAATTTGCCGCAAGGCACTGTAACACATATTTTCAGGGCTGCCGCGGGCAAAAAGCCAGGAGTTTTAACGAAAGTTGGTTTGGGGACGTTCGTTGATCCGCGGGTTGAAGGAGGCAAACTTAACGCCAAAACTACTGAGGAAATTGTTAAGGTTGTTGAATTTGACGGTGAAGAATGTCTATTCTACAAAGCTTTTCCCCTCGATATTGCTATTATCCGAGCAAGCACGGCGGATGAAAGCGGCAATCTGACTATGGAGCGTGAAGCAGTCTACTGCGAAGCTATTTCTATTGCTGGAGCCGCAAAGGCAAACGGTGGTATTGTCATTGCCGAAGTCGAAAGGATAGCAGCTAAAGGTACCCTTGATCCCAAGCTGGTAAAAGTACCGGGCTTGCTTGTTGATTATGTGGTAATCGGTGACAAAGATAAGTTTAATCAGACTTTTGGCGAGTATTATAACCCGGCATATACAGGCGAAATTAAAATACCATTAAGCGCTATTGCTCCAATGGAACTCGATGAGCGGAAGGTAATTGCTCGTCGGGCCGCAATGGAACTGACTCCAAACGGCAAAGTCAATTTAGGTATTGGCATGCCAGAAGGTGTTGCCGCTGTTGCTGCTGAAGAGGGTGTTGGCAATCTAATGACAATGACGGTTGAAGCAGGCGGCTTTGGCGGCGTGCCAGCGCCCGGCTTGAGCTTTGGCGCTACTATCAACGCTGAAGCAATGGTAGATCACAGCTATATGTTCGACTTCTATGACGGCGGGAACCTAGACTTGACGTGTCTGGGAATTGCTCAAGTTGATAGCGAAGGCAATTTGAATGTCAGTAAATTTGGACCTAAGGTAGTTGGCTGCGGCGGTTTTATTAACATCTCGCAAAACGCCAAGAAAGTGGTATTCTGCGGCACACTTACTGCCGGAGGCCTTAAGACAAAAGTAGCTGATGGAAAATTAGTAATCGAAAAAGAAGGAAAGGCCAAGAAGTTCATTTCGCAGGTTGAGCAAATAACCTTCAGCGGCAAATACGCTCGTTCAGTAAAACAGCCTGTTATTTATATCACTGAGCGGGCAGTATTTGAACTAGAAGACTCTGGTCTGGTGCTTACTGAAATAGCGCCTGGTGTTGACTTGGAAAGGGATATTATGGCTCAAGTAGATGCCAAAGTAACTATTTCGTCTAAGCTTAAACTCATGGATGCCAGAATTTTTGAAGATAAGCCAATGGGATTGGCAGCTGACATCCTGAAATAACATGCACAGGGAGGAAATATCATGGTTGAATATAGTTCGCTACTGGTAACAACAGATGCAGGTATAGGGATTGTCACAATTAATCGTCCCAAGGCTCTCAATTCACTTAATTCCACAGTTCTTAATGAGTTGGCGCAAGCCTTTAATGACCTTGCTGGACAGGAAGACGTTAAGGTGGTTATTCTGACCGGAGCTGGAGAAAAGGCTTTTGTTGCCGGAGCTGACATTACAGAAATGAAGGATATGAACACTGCTCAAGGTAAGGCTTTCGCCGAGAAGGGCCAAAAGGTATTTATGCAGATTGAGCAGTTTAGCAAACCTGTTATTGCAGCAGTTAATGGCTTTGCCTTAGGCGGCGGCTGCGAAATCTCAATGGCATGCGATATTAGGATAGCATCAAGTAAAGCAAAATTCGGTCAACCGGAAGTTAATCTTGGAATTGTTCCAGGCTTTGGCGGAACACAGCGGCTGCCGCGCTTAGTCGGGGCAGGAATGGCAAAGCTTTTGATTTATACTGGTGACATCATCGATTCAGCAGAAGCGCTACGTATCGGTCTGGTACAAAAGGTTACTGCTCCTGAGGACCTTCTGGCTGAAGCCCAAGCAATTGCCGGACGGATTATGGCTAAAAGCTCAGTAGCCGTTAACTTAGCTAAGGATGCTATTAATCGCGGAGTAGAGATGAGTATTGGCAATGCCATGCAGTATGAAGCATATGTATTTGGAACCTGTTTTGCCAGCGAAGATCAAACTGAAGGCATGACTGCCTTTGTAGAGAAAAGAAAAGCGTCATTTACAGGACGATTCTAGCATAGTTATGTTATAGGGGTGGTTGTACCAACCACCCCTATAGTAAATGAAAGGAGTCTTGCTATGCCGAACATTGTTGCATGTTATAAGTGGGTTTTAGATGAACAAGATATTAGGATTAATCCGGGCAGTTTGTCCTTGGATACCAGCAGGGCTAAGTACAAAATAAGCGATTATGATCGAAACGCTATTGAGGAAGCAGTTCTGTTAGGCGAGAAAAACGGGGGAAGTATTACTGCGCTTACCTTTGGCACAGGTGCAGCAAAGCAGTCGTTAAAGGATGCGCTGTCACGTGGTCCGGAAAAGGCTTTTTGGGTCAGTGATGCGGCAGCTGAGAAGGCTGATGCGTATGTTTCGGCTAATGTACTCGCTGCAGCTCTTCGCAAGATGGGGCAATATGATATTATTCTCTGCGGTGAAGGCTCGGCTGATAGTTACTCACAACAAGTCGGCCCACGTATTGCAGCTCTGTTGGGGATATCGGCGATTACTTTCGTCTCAGATATAAAGATTGAAGGCAACAAAGTTATAGCTGTGCGAAAGCTAGGAAACTGTACGGAAACTGCTATTGCGGAGTTCCCAGTAGTTATTTCGGTGCTGCCTGAGATAAATAAGCCGCGCATACCAAGTCTAAAGCAAGTATTAGGCGCTGCGAAAAAGCCTGTTACAGCCTGGAGCACAACTGATTTAGATCTTAATGCAGAGGACATAACACCTAAAAATACGCTTAAGTTCTTAAAAGGCTATACAATGTCCCGTAAAAATGTAATTTATAAGGATGGAAGTCCTGCTGAAAAAGTCGCGAGCCTGGTGACTAATTTGCGCAAAGAAGGCGTAGTGTAGCAGAGAGGAGAGGTGCAAATGGCTGGAATTTGGGTTTACTCCGAAGATGATGTTATAACTAAGCAACTGCTTACTGTCGGTAAAGAGATAGCTGCTAAGATGCAGGAGCCGCTTTGCGCGCTGACCTTAGAAGAAGGAATGGCTAAAAGTCTTATTTCTTCCGGGGCTGAAAAAGTCTTTGTATTATGCGGCGCGAGTATTTGGCCGGAAAGCTATGCTCAGGCAATAGCAAAATTTGCTGTCGAACAGAAGCCATCGGCGCTATTTATTGGCGCAACATTAAGAGGAAAAGATTTAGCAGCCAAAGTTGCAGCCATTCTTAAAACAGGACTGGCTACTGACGCGTTTGCTGTTCGGTATAGTGAGGGAAGTATTGAAACCGACCGCATGATGTATGGCGGTCTTGCCGTATGCACAGAGATTTTGTCAACGCCGTCACTGGTGACAATTCCGCCCCGTACCTTTGAAGAACCATTAGCGGATGACTCGCGCAGTGGTGAAATAATCAAGATAAGTGTATCTCACGAAACAGGTGTCAGCGTCAGTGCAGTATGCCCAATCGTAAGAAAAGGCGCCGATATAACAGCAGCTGAGACAGTAGTCTGCGTTGGGCGAGGGCTGGCAAAACAAGAAGATCTACAGATTGCTCAAGAACTTGCAGCTGTGCTTCACGGTGAAGTTGGGTGTACAAGAAGCATCGCCGAAGACTATCACTGGCTGCCTGCTGAAACCTACATAGGCTTATCAGGACAAAAAGTAAAACCATCTCTATATCTTTCAATGGGAGTATCAGGGCAAATTCAGCATGTTTCCGGTATTCGTGATTCAAAGGTTATAGTGGCGATTGATACAAATGAAAATGCGCCTATATTTGAGGCTGCAGATTATGGTATTGTCGGCAGCCTTTATGAAGTTGTCCCGCTATTGACTAAAGAGATCCAAAAGCTCAAACAAGGCTGAGGTGGAAACAGTGAGCGCAGAAGAAAAGTTTGATGCCATTATTGTCGGCGCAGGTCCAGCAGGAACGGCGTGCGCCTATCTCTTGGCTAAAGAAGGCAAAAGTGTTTTAGTTATTGAACGGGGCGTAAGCGCAGGCAGTAAAAATGTTACTGGCGGTAGAATGTATACCTATGCCTTAGAATTAGTTGAGCCTGGACTTCATGCCGAGGCGCCGCTCGAAAGGCAAGTAGTACGTGAACAGATTATGATGATGTCTCAAGAAAGCGCCATGACTGTAGACTATTTTGATTTGACTTATAGCGGTGAAGTACCGCAGTCTTACACTATCTTGCGTGCGCCTTTTGATGAATGGTTTGCTGGCAAGGCAGAGGAACAAGGGGCAATGTTAGCTGCCGGTATTAAGGTAGATGATCTAATCATTGAAAATGAAAAAGTAGTCGGAGTAAAAGCTGGCGATGATGAGATGTATGCCGATGTTGTTATTGCAGCTGATGGTGTTAATTCATTTTTAGCCCAGAAAGCGGGTTTGCGCCAAGATATCAATCAGCATGTGGTAGGCGTAGGGGTAAAAGAAATAATCGAATTACCGGCGGACATAATCGAGAAACGATTTAATGTGGGCAAAGACCAGGGCGCGGCGCGTACAATCGTTGGCTGTACCCAAGGTGTTCAAGGCGGCGGTTTTTTGTACACTAATCGTGACAGTATTTCACTAGGCGTAGTGTTTAATCCAAAGAGCGCTGCTAAAAATGGCAAGAAGATTCACGAGATCATGCAGGATTTTAAGCTTCATCCTGCCATCCAGCCACTAATAGCCGATGGCATAACTGTAGAATATGGTGCGCATTTAGTCCCGGAGCAGGGGTGGCGCGCAGTTCCATCTAAGCTTTATCGCGAAGGCATGTTAGTAATAGGCGATGCGGCTGGCTTTTGCCTCAATACCGGCACAATAATTCGAGGTATTGATCTGGCAATCGTGAGCGGTGTTGCTGCCGCTCGGGCAATCATATGCGCGATTAACCCGGCACAATCTGGTTCAGCATATATGGCTGAACTAGAAAAGCTTAAATTAATACCGACCATGAAGCTGTTTGCTGGCTGGCCGGACTTACTTGAAAACCCGCGAATGGTGACTAAATATCCTGAAATGATAAACGCAATGCTTAACTTTATGTTTAAAGTAGATGGCAATGTTCCGGAAAAAATGAACAAAGCTATGTTGAAGATAGTCAAGCAGCATGTTTCAATGAAAGAACTTCTTTCTGATGGCTGGAAAGGGGTGAAGGCAATATGACGATAAAACGGCAAGGTGCCGAAGAACTACTTGGCTTAAATAAGTTTGAGGTTGATGAAGAATGCCCGCATATAGTTTTAGACAAGACGATCTGCGCAAACTGCAAAGAAAAACCTTGCTTAGTTATCTGTCCAGCTGTTCTTTATACTTTAAAAGATGGTGAAATAAATTTTGACTATGCGGGTTGTCTAGAATGCGGCACTTGCCGCCTAGTATGTACAAATAAGGGTATTGTAAAATGGGAATATCCGCGTAGTCCGTTTGGTATTGCTTTTCGGTATGGGTAACAGCATAAAGAAAAAGGAACTTCTGCCTGTTTTTTCGAATATGGCAGAAGTTCTTTTTTAATTTAATAAGGCATTCCAGCTCTATGCGCATTGTCTGATACGCGTTTTAGTGATTTTTGTATTAGATAAACTCCTGCCAAATCGATGCTAATCTGGCAGGAGTTTTATGTTTTATGTGAAATCATGTAGCGTAGCATACAGTTGAGGGGAGTATATTTATGACAGAACCTAGTCTTATGAAAACATATATAATACTATTATTAGTACCTTTATTTTGGGGTGGAGCATTTGGAACTACTAAGCATGTGCTGACGGAATTACCGCCGCTGACAGCATCAGCTCTTAGATTTATGATCGCTGGATTTTTGATGTTGTTATGGAGTGGTTGGCGTGGAGATTTAAAATGGAAGTCTATTAGGCAAAATGTTCTTAGTTTACTAGCATTAGGCGTTACAGGAGTGTTTTTATATAACTATTTTTTTGCCACAGGTATGCAGTATACTTCTGCTGTCACTGGTGCGCTGATAATTGTGGTTAATCCTGTCTTTACAGCTGGTATCGCCAGCCTTTTTATGGGAGAGTCCCGTAACTGGCGCACTCTAATTGGAGTAATCTTATCCTTAGTTGGCGTATCGCTTGTTGTATCTAAAGGCGATTTGAGTATAATCACCAAAATGTCGATTGGAGTTGGTGAACAATATTTGTTTGGAGCAGTAGCCAGCTGGGTTGCATATACACTAATTATCAAGAAGGCCACCCGAACAATGGGAGCGGGGTTAGTGACTTCCGTATCAACCGTATTAGGCGCAGTTATGCTGTTAGTGGTATCAGTCATAAGTGAAGGTCAATGGAGTAAAACACTAAGTTTATCCAATCAAACAATTCTTGAAATATTATACTTAGCAGTATTCGCCACAGTTGTAGCGTTTCTGCTCTTTAACTGGGGCATTCAGCGGATTGGGGCGACTAAAGCCTCGGCCTATATTAACTTGATGCCGATAAATGCCTTGTGGATTGCAGTGCTGCTTTATGGTGAAACAATCTCGGCTTACCACCTGATTGGAATGTCGTTGACAATAGCAGGTGTATTTATAACCACCAAAAGCAAGGGTAAGAATGAACCAGTTGATGATAGCATTTCGCCTCTTAAAATTGAAGGCTAAGCTTAAAGTTGGGTTTTCAGAGAACGCCATAGACATACTTTTAAGGGGATAAGTGTAATATAGTGTTGCGGTCTACTTTACCAGAAGATAATTCAATATAGGAGGAAAGAATATGCCGAATTTAAGAAATCCGATGGTTCCCCAGGAGTTGCTGGTGGTAGGAGCAGCCTTAAAGTCAGGAATCTTTGATGCCCTACATGAAAAACCTGCCAAACTAGGGGAACTGGCAAATGAACTTTCCGTGGATATTCGGGCTCTTTGGACAGTAATGGAAGCCCTTCTTTATATGCAGTATGTCACAAAGGATAATGATACCTTAAAATTAACATCCGAAGCAATAGATCTGCTTTATAACGAGGACAGTGAAACTTATGTAGGCTACTCTCTTATTCATACCTTCAATGTAATTAAATCGTGGACCAGTCTGCCCGAGATTTTAAAGACCGGTCAGCCGCCCAAGAGAGAACGTGATAAGCGAGACATAAAAGGTTTTATGGCAGCCATGAAAAAACATAGCAAGCAAATTTCCAGCCAATTGGTCTCTATATGTTTAGACGGATTGCCGGATAACCCCAGTGTTCTCGACTTAGGCGGTGGGCCGCTGAACTTTGCTCGCCCTTTTGCGTCGGCGGGTGCAGCAGTTACGGTTCAGGATACATTAGAAGTCTGTGTGGTTATGGAACCTACCTTGCTCCCCGGTGAGAACATTAAATTTACACCAGGGGATTTTACGGAAGGTGTTATTCCCGGACGGTTTGACTTAGCCTTTTTGGGCAATATCTGTCATATATATGGCCAAGAGGAGAATATACTTTTATTTAAAAGAGTACACCAATCTTTGCGAAAAAGTGGTCGTATTGCAATTTTAGATTTTATCAGAGGCGTAAGCCCGATAGCAGAACTTTTTGCAGTCAATATGCTGGCAAATACTAAAACTGGCGGAACTTGGACACTGGAACAGTATACTGAATGGCTGAAAGCATCTGGTTTTGACAAGGTAGAGATGTTTAACACCCCCGACGGGCAAATTATAACAGCCTTATGTTAACAAATGAAAGGGCGAGCTATAGACATACGGTGTTCGATTAGTTATTACTAGTAAAGGAAAAAAGATGTTTTATACCCTGCTCAGGGGTTTAAAACATCTTTTTTTTGCATTAGTCTTCGCGAGTAGTAATTTTACAGATTGTCAATCTGCCAGTCTATAGGTTCTTTCCCAAGCGCGGACAGAAGGGTATTTGCCTTGGAGAACGGCTTGCTTTTAAAGAAGCCCCGACTAGCTGATAGGGGGCTTGGATGAGGGGAAGTAATGATATGATGGTGGGGGCTGGTTATCAGATTTTTTTTAGTTTGCGCGGGGTTTCCCCATAAAACAAATATAATTGGATCAGTTCTTTTATTAAGCAAGCTAATTACCTTATCAGTGAATTGTTCCCAGCCCATATTCTTATGAGAATGAGCTTGACCAGCTACAACGGTAAGAACTGTGTTTAGAAGCAGCACGCCCTGATCGGCCCATTTTTTTAAGTAGCCGTTATTCGGTATGTAGCATTGCAGATCATCGTGCAGTTCTTTATAAATATTAAGCAAAGATGGAGGGGCAGCAATTCCTGGTTTTACTGAGAAACTAAGGCCATGGGCTTGGTTCGGACCATGATAAGGGTCTTGGCCTAGGATTGCTACCTTTACGTCACGGTACGCAGTATAGTGTAAGGCGTTAAAAATATCATACTTGTCAGGATATACAGTCTTGGTTTTATATTCTTTAATTAAAGACTGTCGTAAATGCAGGTAATATTCTTTTTGAAATTCATCATTAAGTAACTCTTGCCAGTCATTTTTAAAAATAATCATAATTTTTCACCCAAGCTGATTATAACATAATTTGCACTGTGACTAAACCTATCCAATACTGCTTCTTTTATAAGTATTAGTTGAGAGTGTACTTAATCGGAGTTATATAATGAGTTTGTTAAATATGCATTGAAGTGCCATATAAAAGATGATAGATTGAATATAATTAGTATAGTTGAAACTAGTAAGTAGGCCTGATTTGTCAGCCATAATACTTTAATTGGCAGGGGAGGAAGACAAGTGTCAAACTGTATTGCAGGAAAAACTATTGAAGACTGGAAGCAAGAATGTCCGCTGCTGGAAAACGTCATGGCAACTAGTGAAGTTCTATGGACAAATCCTAAGTATACACCCTGTATTAATAGAGAGATAAGCATGCTATTAGGTCAGAAGGAAATTGATGAAGCAGAACGAAGGCTGGCTAGATTTGCCCCGTATATTGCTAAGGTTTTCCCTGAAACACTAAGTACAAATGGCATCATTGAATCAGCGCTTGTGAGTATACCCCAAATGCAACTAAGGATGAAAGAGATGTATGGCAATGAACTGACCGGTGACCTGTATCTCAAATGCGATAGCCATCTACCCATTTCGGGATCTATAAAAGCTCGTGGCGGTATCTATGAGGTCCTAAAAGTAGCTGAAGATATTGCTGTTAAAAACAATATGCTGTCAACCCAAGATGATTATTCTATCCTTGACGGCACAAAATTTAAAGACCTATTTTCGTCATATTCAATTGTTGTTGGGTCTACAGGGAACTTAGGGCTGAGTATTGGTATTATGGGCGCTGCACTTGGCTTTAAAGTTGTTGTGCATATGTCAGCTGATGCTAAGCAGTGGAAGAAAGATATGCTTCGAACAAAAGGAGTAAAGGTAGTAGAACATAGCTCGGACTACACAGAGGCTGTTAAAGCTGGCAGAATTGAAGCTCAGCAAAACTCGAACAGTCATTTTGTGGATGATGAAAATTCTCAAAGCCTATTTTTAGGCTATGCCGTTGCTGCAAATAGATTAAAAAAGCAACTGAATGATTTGAATATCATTGTTGACGAAGATCATCCGCTATTTGTATATTTGCCTTGCGGTGTAGGGGGCGGACCGGGCGGTGTTACCTTCGGATTAAAAAGTGTCTTTAAAGAGAATGTTCACTGTTTCTTTGCCGAACCGACCCATTCACCAGCTATGCTTGTTGGACTAATGACAGGTCTGCATGATGGAATTTCGGTTCAGCAGCTTGGTATCGACAACATTACAGATGCAGATGGCCTTGCCGTTGGCAGACCGTCAGGATTTGTTGGCAAACTGCTTGAGCGAGATATCAGTGGTGTTTTTACCGTCCAAGACAGAGAGCTATATGCTTTGTTGCGATCCTTAGCCGATACTGAAAATGTTTATCTAGAGCCATCAGCTTTAGCTGGATTTTTGGGACCGGTAAAACTAGCTGCTGATGCATCAGGGAAGGCGTATCTCGAAGGTAATAATTTGGTGAGCAGGGTGAAAGATGTCACGCATATCGTATGGGCAACCGGCGGAAGTATGGTTCCGGATGAAGTAATGAAGGATTTCTATAGCAAAGCTAAAGACAGTGTCTTTTAAAGCCTTTTGCAGTTTATTAGCAAAGGAGTATATAATAAGATTATGAAAAATTTTTTAATTGGCGCAATCTCGATGCTGATATTTGTAATCTGCAGCTATATGATATTTACCGGAACAGACAAGAGCATAAATACACCTTCTGATAATACGAAAAATACAGTTATCCCTTCTGATACTGTAGTGATCACACCTTTACCGCCTTTATTGATTATACGTGGAACTGATGTTGCATTTGAAGGAAAAGTAGAATTACGGCAGGCAATTGCCGGGCGTTTTGCCAAAAGTATAGTTATTACTGACTTTCAAGCAACAGGTGAGCATGCTGAGAAATCAGTAATTAAGATTGTTTGGGAAAATGGCGAGGTAGAGAAGGTTTACCCTGGCACGAAGGATAAGCGATTTTTGTCTGATAAGAAGGCTGTAGAGATTTCAATAGCAGGTTACAGCATGCATGAAAGGCCTATTTTTAAGGATTCTAGCCGTAAAGGCACTCTGACTTGGGAAATTCGTTATGAACCGGTTAATCTATGATTTGTAAAGAGGCCGTTCTTAGAGCTATTGCTCTGGGAACGGCCTCTAAAAGTATTGACATTAGTAATCGGTAGCAGCAGGCTTATAATGCTGAAACACACGCGTTATAATGGTGGCAAGAGGCTGCTGAAATAGTATAGAAAGTGTCATGGGGACAGCCACAGCTGGTGGAAAATAGCTTAAGGCTATTACGAGACCGCAGGCATTATTTCTGATGCCGACATTATAAATCATTGTTAGAATGTCACCCTGTGTTCGTTTCTTTAGAGCATAGGAGCCTAAATATCCGACTAGGTAGCCTGCTAATACGATTAATAAGGTAACAAGTAGTGTTTTAACGATAGCACCATTCCAAGTGATTTGAGGCAAAACGACAGCAGCATTGATTGCGATAACTGCAAATAGTCCTAGCTTTGAAGTTGCTCCGCCAACGCTTTTTGAAAAGTTGGCTACCCGTCCTTTGGTCCAGTCATGGAGGAGCATGCCGACGATGCTTGGAATAGTTACCATAAGCATAAGCTCTTCAATTAATTTTAGGTAGTTAAGCTCAATTGATTGCCCCACAACAACGTGGAAGAACAAGGGGAGTACCAGGGGAATAATGAGTGTATCAAGAGTGACGGCGACAAGCGAAACAGGCATATTGCCTTTTGCTAGAGAGGTCCATATTACTGAGGTAACGCCAATTGGAATAGTGGCGCCAATTAAATAACCAAGCCGGATATAAGGATCATCCGGGTAGAAGACAATACCGGCAAACCAGGCTGTAAACGGGGTGACGAAATGTACTAAGATTAACATCCATAATGGAAGCCAAGGCTTGCGTAGTACTTTAAAAAACTGTTTTAGGCTGGTGCCAAGCGCTGTAACAAATGTCATATATCCAAATAGAGCGACTACGACATAACGTAAAATTGGATCGTTAGGTATGATACCGGTAAAACCGACAAATAAGCCCGTGAGTACAACGAGAAACATATTTTTGCCTAACCAGGCATTGCATTTGATAAAAAAGCTATTCATATATCCTCCATAAATTACAAGTGCCATATTTATGATTTTAATAGAGCTTGTAAATCATTTTAACACTTGGAAATGTTTTTTTATAGGGTAAATAAAGAGAGGTAAAAATGAAGTAATATTCGCCCTAATGCAACAAATCCAGCAGCTGCTGGTGAAATGTCTGCAGACTTTTTCTAAAAGATATACGAGCAGGAGTTAAAGAGTATTTTTTGAGATAGCAGGAATTCACTGGATTCTTATGGAAAATGAAAATTATTAAATGTATTCTGAAAAGGGGAAGGATTTATGACGAACATGAAAAGAAAAATGAAAACCATGGATGGCAATGGGGCAGCGGCCCACATTTCATATGCTTTTACGGATGTCGCGGCAATATTTCCTATCACTCCGTCGTCGAATATGGCAGAAAATGTTGATGAATGGGCGGCTAGAGGTAAGAAAAATATCTTTGGTCAGACAGTAGAAATTGTAGAAATGCAATCAGAGGGCGGTGCGGCCGGGGCTGTACATGGCTCACTGCAGACTGGAGCCTTAACTACTACTTATACTGCATCCCAAGGACTCTTACTAATGATTCCCAATATGTATAAAATTGCGGGTGAACTGCTGCCCGGGGTATTCCATGTGAGTGCACGGGTGATTGGTGCCAATGCCATTAGTATTTTCGGTGATCACTCTGATGTTATGGCTACTAGGCAGACCGGATTTGCTTTACTGGCAGAAAGCAGCGTTCAGCAAGTAATGGACTTGGCGGCAGTGGCTCATTTGTCGGCTATCAAAGGCAGAGTTCCCTTCTTGAATTTCTTTGACGGTTTTAGAACCTCCCATGAGGTACAGAAGATTGAAGTTCTAGAGTATGAAGAATTAGCAGGGTTATTGGACAGGCAGGCATTAGATGACTTCCGTCGGGGTTCGCTAAATCCGGATCATCCGATCTTAAGAGGAACAGTGCAAAACCCTGACATTCACTTCCAGCAAAGAGAAGTTTCTAACCGCTATTATCAGGCACTGCCTGAAATCGTTGAAGGCTATATGGCAGAGATCACAAAACTTACCGGACGGGAATACCACTTGTTCAATTACTATGGAGCACCAGATGCCGACAGAATGATTATTGCCATTGGTTCTATGTGTGAAGCAATAGAAGAAGTTGTAGATTATCTTAATGCTAATGGAGAAAAGGTTGGTTTGTTGACGGTTCATTTGTACAGACCATTTTCTATAGAGCATTTCTTTAAATATATTCCTAAAACAGTTAAAAAGATTGCTGTTTTAGACCGGACCAAAGAAATGGGTGCCTTTGCAGAGCCCCTATATCTTGATGTAAAGGCAGCTTTCTATGGAAAAGAGTGGCAGCCGGAAATTGTCGGCGGACGCTGCGGTGTTGGCGGTAAAGATATAATCCCCAGCCACATTCATGGAGTTTTTGATAATCTTAAAGCTAAGCAGCCTAAGGATAACTTTACCGTTGGTATTATTGATGATGTTAATCATTCATCTCTGCCATTCGGCCAGGATATTGATACAACTGCAGTTGGAACTAAAGCATGTAAGTTCTGGGGTCTTGGCTCGGATGGAACGGTTGGTGCCAATAAGAGTGCTGTTAAGATTATCGGTGATCATACTGATATGTATGCTCAGGCGTATTTTGCTTACGATTCAAAAAAATCTGGCGGGGTTACTATTTCTCACTTGCGTTTTGGTAAAAAGCCCATTAAATCTCCTTACCTTATTAATAAGGCAGATTTCATCGCTTGCCACAATCAATCTTACGTATATAACTATAATGTACTGGAAGGCCTCAAGAAGGGCGGCAGTTTCCTTTTGAACTGTCGATGGACTGCAGAAGAAATAGAAAACAATTTGCCAGCAGATATGAAGCGTTATATCGCGGAAAATGATATTAATTTTTATACTATTGACGCTGTAGGTATTGCCCAAGCGATAGGTCTTGGCGGTCGTATTAACATGATTATGCAATCGGCCTTCTTTAAAATTGCTGATATTATCCCCTTGGATGATGCGGTGAACTACCTTAAAGAGGCGGTGGTGAAATCATACGGTAAAAAGGGTGAAAAGGTAGTGGCCATGAATAATGCCGCTATTGATAAAGGTGCAGAATCAATTGTCAAGATTAACATTCCTGCTGACTGGAGTAATGCTCAAGATGTGGCAGCTGAGGCCAAAGAAGTACCAGCCTTTATTAAAGATATCCTAGTGCCCATGAACCGTCAGGAAGGTGATAAACTACCGGTAAGTGCTTTCCTTGGACTGGAAGATGGCACATATCCCTTAGGTACTTCGGCGTATGAAAAGCGCGGCATTGCTATTGATGTCCCCATGTGGGCAATGGACAAATGTATTCAGTGTAACCAATGTGCCTATGTCTGCCCTCATGCGGCCATCAGACCTGTTTTGGTCAATGCAGAGGAATTGGCTGCAGCACCGGCAGGTTTTGCCGCTAAAACTGCTATCGGTGCGAAAGATCTCAGCTTTAGAATGGCAGTTTCTCCTCTAGACTGCACGGGCTGCGGCAACTGTGCCCAGATATGCCCGGCTAAGGAAAAGGCCTTGGAGATGAAACCACTTGCCACTCAGTTGGATCAAGTCCCGTTGTGGGATTATGCTATGAAGGTCTTACCCAAAGCTAATCCGGTTAATACCTTTACTGTTAAAGGCAGCCAGTTTGAACAGCCTCTCCTGGAGTTCTCCGGAGCTTGTGCAGGCTGCGGGGAAACCCCGTATGCCAAACTTGTAACCCAGCTTTTTGGCGACAGAATGATGATAGCCAACGCCACAGGTTGTTCTTCAGTTTGGTCTGGCAGCGCGCCCTCTATTCCATACACCAAAAATCACCGTGGACACGGACCAGCTTGGGCTAACTCATTGTTTGAGGACAACGCTGAATTTGGTTTAGGGATGCATTTAGGAGTAAAACAGCTAAGGAAACAATTAGCTGCTGATATTGAAAAAGCCGCTGAATTGGCTCTAAGTAAAGAATTTACCCAGGCTTGTGAAGAGTGGCTGGCAGATAAGGACAATAGTGAAGGCACCAGAGCTAGAGCCGATAAGCTCATAGCTGCTTTGGAAATAGTTAAAGGCGATAATGCTTTGTTAAATGCCGTCTATAATAACCGGGACTTTTTAGTGAAAAGATCGCAATGGATTTTCGGCGGCGACGGTTGGGCTTATGATATTGGTTTTGGCGGATTGGACCATGTACTTGCCTCCGGCGAAGATGTTAATGTCCTGGTATTTGATACTGAAGTATACTCAAATACAGGCGGACAGTCTTCTAAATCCACACCGACAGCGGCGATTGCAAAATTTGCCGCTAGTGGAAAACGGACTAAGAAAAAAGATCTTGGCGTCATTGCCATGAGCTATGGGTATGTATATGTAGCACAAATAGCTATGGGTGCCGACAAAAATCAAACACTCAAAGCCATTGCAGAAGCAGAGGCTTATCCAGGACCGTCCTTGATTATCGCGTATGCTCCTTGTATTAATCACGGATTGAAAGTTGGCATGGGATGCAGCCAATTGGAAGCGAAGCGGGCTGTAGACAGCGGTTATTGGGCAATGTATCGTTACAATCCAGAGTTAAAGGGAATAGGTAAAAATCCATTTACCCTTGATTCCAAAGAACCAACTATGGACTTTAAGGAATTCCTGATGGGCGAGGTTCGATACTCATCCTTGAAAAAACAATTCCCTGAAATGGCTGAAGCTTTGTTTGATAAAACCCATAAAGACGTCCAAGAAAGATTGGCGGGCTATAAAAGATTAGCTAGTTATCAAGGTGAAGGTGTCAAGGAAGCAGCGGCAACCAAAGAATAACATATAAGACTAAAGAAGACCTGCTATAGTAGTAGACTACTATAGCAGGTCTTCTTTTTACGCTGTGCGGCGTTTTGTCATCCAAGCAGCTCCCATTATTCCGACGACAGCGGCAATATTGACAAGCCATTCGATTGTTGGGGTGGCAAATCCTCTAACTAATGGGTCACCTGTAATCATGCCGCCGGCTGTCCAGGCGAGTATAGCGCCTCCGATATAGAGGATGGACGGATAATGTTCTACCAATTGGATAAACATGGTACTGCCCCATATAATAATTGGCACTGTTATCAGCAAACCAATGATAACTAATACCATATTACCGTGAGCAACGCCAGCAACTCCCATAACATTGTCGATACCCATAACACCGTCGGCAATAACAATTGTTTGAACAGCTGCCCGTAAACTTGTCTGTGCTTTGATGTTATGCTCCTTTTTCGTAGCTACAAGGTTATAAGCAATCCATAAAAGCAGCAAACCACCGCCGATCATTAGGGCAGGAATTTTAAGCAGCCACACGACTATCACTGTCGAGATTGCTCGAATTACTATTGCTCCGGCGGTACCCCAAAAGATAGCTGTCTTCTGTTGTTCCTTAGGTAATTTTCGGGCTGCCATACCAATAACGATAGCGTTGTCTCCCGCTAAAACCAAATCAATAAATACAATTGCCAACAGCGCCCAAAGGAATTCAGTAGTGAAAAAGTCCATAATTATCCTCCTATATAAAGCTTCTTAAATTATAAAAGACCTAGCCTAAAAAGGCTAGGTCTCACCAGCAATTTTGCTAGCAAAGCCGGGACAACAATCCGAGATGACGGCTCTGCTTTTTCAGGTTACTCCCCTAGAGGTCAAATATATATTGTGATTTAAATATACCCATAAGCTAATCGATTGTCAAGTGGATAAATAAGTAAAATATGGCAAATAAATTAGCAGTTATAAAGGGAGTATTAAATTTGTGTGCTGCGGCATCGCCTAAATATAGTCTTACCCTTTGATGCATTCATATGCTAGTAGTTTATGGCAAGTCGGTTAACTCATTTATTGTCTTGTTATTATACGAACAACACGCTCATATACGAGATAATCCCATATCCATTTTGTAAATACGACCATTCTATTACGAAAATCGATGAGACGAAGAATATGAACAATAGACCATATTAGCCAGGCAATAAAGCCTTTTGAGTTAAACTTCCCCATGCTGACAACGGCTGCATTTCGACCGATTGTGGCCATGTTGCCCACATCTTTATAAACGAATTTATTGAGCGGGCGATCTTTTATGAGACTATTGATATTCTTGGCGGCTATTTCAGCTTGCTGAATAGCTACCGGGGCAATCATGGGCAGAGGAGTCTCATTCTGTTTAAAGTGGGCGGCATCACCAATTACAAACACTTCTGGTTTTTCCGGTACCTGCAGATATTCATTGACTACTGCACGGCGCATACGATCTTGCTTTAGTCCAAGTTTATCAACAAGGTCGCTCGCTCGTACGCCGGCTGCCCAAATAACAGTATGAGTGGGCACAATCTCGCCGCCTTTTAATGCTAGAAGCTTGCCGTCAAAATCAGTAACCTGAACGCACAGGCGAACCTCCACATGCTTGCGGATCAGCGTTTCGATTGTGGCTTCCTGCAGATCAACAGGCATGGCAGGTAATAATCCGTCTGAAGCCTCTACAAGTGCAATGCGCACTTCTTTAAAGTTTATATGAGGGTATTCTTTTGCTAAAACAAAATAGATAAGCTCTGATAGCGCTCCGGCTGATTCAACTCCGGTAGGTCCGCCGCCAACAACTACGAAGGTAAGGAGAGCGCGGCGTTTATCGGCATCACTTTCATGGGAGGCTAGCTCAAACATTTTTAAGATATGGTTACGGATGGTTACCGCTTCATCCAGCGTTTTCATGCCAAAGGCGTTAGTTGCTAAACCTTGCATGCCATAATAATTAGTCATGCCGCCTGTAGCCATCAGCAGGTAATCGTAAGCTATGTCACCCGTATCGGTGGCAATAGTTTTGTCATCTAGGCTGACATCTGTGACCTCTGCCATACGGAATTCAACATTTTCTTGATCACGCAGCATGGCCCGCACAGGATAGGCAATATCATCTACTGATAGGCCAGCGGTAGAAACTTGATATAGCAGCGGCTGAAATAAATGATAGTTGTGTTTATCGATTAAAGTGATCCGCACATCGGATTTTGCCAGTGCCCGCGCAGCTCGTATGCCGCCAAAGCCTGCGCCTATAATTACAACATGCGGCTTGTTTGTCAGTTTAGGAGTCATGGAAAACACCTCCGAGGATAATAGTTATCTACTAATATGTAATATATATTAATTATAACAGAGTAATTTGCAATAATCTATGATATTAATCACAGAAATAGTAAAAAGGAGGCACTACTATCTGGCTACTATGCTTGGCTCAATACGGTTTTTAGAGTATCATTATCGTATTGACGATTGATAATGATAAGACGGAGTGACCTTTAAATGACCAAATTGCCAATAGATGAAGTAATTCCTGAACTTAAAACGGCGCTTAGAGAACAGTCAAATGCTGTGCTTATTGCTCCGCCGGGAGCAGGAAAGACCACCCGGGTTCCTTTGGCGCTGCTTGAGGAAGAATGGCTTGCAGGGAGAAGGATTCTGATGCTGGAGCCCAGGCGTATGGCGGCGCGGTCAGCAGCTGGCTATATGGCAAAGCTTCTTGGTCAGCAAGTCGGAGAAAAGGTTGGATATAGAGTTAGACGTGATAGTAAGGTAGGGTCTAAAACTAGAATTGAAGTGATTACAGAAGGTGTACTCACCCGAATACTCCAAAATGATCAGGAACTCGAAGGGGTGGGTGCTGTAATATTTGACGAGTTTCATGAACGTAGTCTGCATGCAGATTTAGGTTTGGCGCTTTGCCTGCAGTCGCAAATGGTCTTACGTCCGGATTTAAGGATTATAGTTATGTCCGCTACGCTAGAGGCGCAGCCGGTAGCGTCTATTTTAAATACTACGAAAACTATTGTCAGTGAGGGAAAAGCCTTTCCTGTGAAAACCTTTTATCTAGAACGCAGCATAGAAGGTCGCATTGAGCCAGCCGTAGTAAATACAATTTTAGCTGCGCTTGAAGAACAAACCGGCGATATACTAGTCTTTTTACCAGGGGCAGGTGAGATACGTCGAGTGGAAGCGCGTCTTATTGAGGCTGGTCTTGGACCCAATATAAGTGTTGTGCCGCTATATGGAACCCTTCCTCAAAGTATGCAAGATAGAGCTATCGCACCTAGTCGATCAAGTGAGCGCAAGATAGTATTGGCCACCTCGATTGCTGAGACCAGTATTACCGTAGACGGAGTTAAAGTGGTTATTGACAGTGGCCTAGCGCGTATTCCGCGCTTTTCGCCGCGAACAGGCATGACCGCGCTTGATACTGTGCAGGTATCAAAGGCGTCTGCCGATCAGCGCCGAGGTCGAGCAGGACGGCTAGAGCCGGGTGTGTGTTATCGTTTATGGACGAAGCAGCAGGACTTGCGCCTTGAACCGCGCAGTATACCAGAAATTCTAGAGGCAGATCTTACGCCGCTGGCGCTTGAACTTGCGGTATGGGGAGTATCCGATAAATCAGACTTGCTCTGGCTAGATTTACCGCCGGAAGCAGCCTTTTGCCAAGCGCGTGAACTGCTATATCAGCTTGGCGCTTTAGACGAAAAAGGAGTTATTACTCCGCATGGAAAGCAGATGGCAGAGTCTGGGCTAAATCCTCGGCTGGCGCATATGGTTCTAAGAGCCAAGCCTATGGGGCTGGGTGGTCTAGCGTGTGAGCTTGCGGCGATCTTAAGTGAACGTGATATCTTTCAGGGGCGTAGTAACATGCCTACTGATGCCGATTTAAGGCTGCGCATTGAGCTGCTGCGGGGTGGCAGCGTCGATTGGTCAAGGAAGGGCGATTTGCAAAGGATTGAGAGAGAAATTATTTATTTAAAACAAGCCTTTGCTATTTCCTCCCAAAGGGAAAATATTGATAAGTCCGGACTTCTGCTCGCGTTTGCCTATCCTGATCGGATAGCCCAGCGGCGCTCGGTTGGACGTTTTCTCATGCGAAGTGGCCGAGGAGCCGCATTTATCCAAATGCAGCCTTTATCCGAGACTGACTATTTAGTTGCGGCTGAGGTTGACGATAAGGGGGCGGAAGGAAAGATTTTTCTAGCGGCTCCTATCGAAGCTGCTGAAATAAAGGAGCATTTTGCCGAGCAGATTGAAGAGCAGCCCTTAATAGCATGGGATAGTAATTTACAGGCTGTACGGGCACGCAAGATCGAGCGTCTTGGTGCACTAATACTGAAAGAAACGCCGATGACCAATGCTAACCAGGAACAGGTTTTGAGCGCTTTGTTACAAGGGATAATCCAAGAAGGTATTGCAATGCTGCCTTGGACGCGCCAGGCCCGAAGGCTCCAAGAACGGCTTGTATTTATGCATAGTATCGAAACTCTATGGCCTGATATGAGTAATGAAAGACTGACAGCAGATTTAGGCGACTGGTTGGCTCCTTACTTATATGGACTAACTAGCCGACAAGATATACAGCGTCTAAATCTTGTCGATATCTTTCTAGCAATGATTTCGTGGGAACAACGTCAGTTATTAGACGAATATGTTCCGACCCATATTACGGTTCCCAGTGGGCAGCGGATTGCTGTTGATTATAGTAATCCCGCCGATCCAGTGTTAGCCGTTCGTCTGCAGGAAATGTTCGGACTGCTCGAGACACCGCGCATTGCTGGAGGAAGGGTTACGCTAACGCTTCAGCTATTATCGCCTGCCCAGCGTCCTGTACAAGTAACAAGGGACTTGGCCAGCTTTTGGGACAATACTTACTTTGAAGTTCGCAAGGATCTTCAAGGGCGTTACCCCAAGCATTACTGGCCGGAGGACCCTCTAAACGCTATCCCCACACATCGTGTTCGACCGCGGGCATAAAAAAATCCGGACGTTTGTCCGGATTTTTGCTTACTCTTCAACTATAGTTACTTTTTTCATGACATCATGAGCTTGTATCTTATCAACAACATCCAGTCCTTCAATAACTTTGCCGAATACTGTATGTACGCCGTCAAGATGAGGCTGAGGTTCATACACAATGAAGAACTGACTACCGCCGGTATTTGGCCCACGGTGTGCCATCGATAAAGAACCGCGCTCATGTTTATGCGGATTTCCTTTTGTTTCGCAGGGGATGGTATAGCCAGGACCGCCTGTACCATTACCGGACGGACAGCCTCCTTGAGCGACAAAGCCTTTGATTACCCGATGGAAGGTAAGACCATCATAAAAGCCTTCTTTGATTAGTTTTTCAAAGTTGCCAACTGTAATTGGAGCTTCTTTTTCAAATAGTTCAATAACAATATTACCTTTGTCCATTTCAATAACTGCTTTTTTCAACATAATCCCTCGCTTTCTAATTCGTTCCTTATTATACCACGCAAGTCTAAAATAGATAAGTAAAAATGGCTGTAGGACAAAAAGAGTATATTGTTCGGCAGTTGAAAAGATTTGTAAGATGTGTTAATGTTATCCTGAAATATAATATTGATGGGCGAGGGGGGCCGGAAGAGCCGGCTGAGATTTAGACCATATGTCTATGACCCTTTAACCTGATCTGGGTAATGCCAGCGTAGGGATAGCTATAATCTTGTGTGTGTTTAGCGTATCCTTTGAGGGATACGCTTTTTTCATACCCTGCCCATCGTACAAATTAGAAAAGGCAGGTTTTTTATGATTAACGAAGGAAGTTCTTTGAAGTTTAGACATTTTTTGTTTCTTTGGTTTGGCGCAGCTATATCTGTTGCTGAGATTCTTGCTGGAGGACTGCTTGCTCCTCTTGGCTTTTCAAACGGCGTCGCCGCTATTCTACTGGGACATTTAATTGGCACTACGCTGCTAGTTCTTGGAGGCATAATCGGTGTTCGTGAACGTATTCCCGCAATCGAGTCTACACGTATTTCCTTTGGTGTTTATGGATCAAGGCTATTTTCGATCCTAAATGTCCTACAGTTGGTAGGTTGGACTGCTATTATGATAATTTCGGGCGCTAAGTCGGTCAATGAGATTACTAAAGTGCTCTGGCAGATAGATAATATTGCGCTATGGTGTATTATAATTGGCGGTCTTATTATGCTTTGGCTTTCTCTTGGTCGGGAGGGCGGCTGGAAAAAGGTTAATATGGCGGCCGTAGTATTATTGCTCGGCCTAACAGCAGTTTTGAGTGCAATGGTATTTAAAGACTTCACTATTCTAACGCAGGCTCCTATCGGAGATATGCCATTCAGTGTAGGCCTTGAGTTAAGTGTTGTAATGCCGCTATCCTGGCTGCCTCTTATTGCTGATTATACTCGTTTTGCAAAATCAGGTAAAGGCGCTGCATGGGGCAGCTGGCTTGGCTATTTTATAGGAAGCTGTTGGATGTACCTAATCGGTCTTGGGGTTGCTATCACTGCCGGCAACGCTGATCCTTCGACAATCTTATTGGCAGCCAATTTAGGCTTGGCCGCAATGGGGATTATTGTGTTGGCAACTGTTACTACGACTTTTATGGATGCATATTCGGCAGGAGTAAGTTTTTCAAGTTTATGTCCCGGTCTCAATGAAAAGCACATTGCGTTAGGAATGACGGTAGTTGGTACTTTGCTTGCCTTAGTGGCAAATATGGAACAATATGAACATTTCCTTTTGGCAATAGGCTCTGTATTTGCTCCGCTATTTGCTGTACTTCTGACTGACTATTTTATCCTGAGAAACAGAGGTATTAAACCGGAACTCATGGCCAACTGGGGTGCTCTGGCTGTGTGGGCGATTGGCGTAGCCCTTTACTACCAGTTTCTCAATCTTGAACTAGCACTAGGTGCTACAATTCCTGACATGGCAGTTACAGGCTTGATTTATGTAGTAGTAGGGAGGTATTCGAAAAGGTGGACATACTGCAAAAGATCGCCCAAACTTTATTGCAAATAAAGGCGAGAAAACCGCTTGTTCATCACTTAACTAATTTTGTTAGCGTTAATGATTGTGCTAATATCACCTTGGCGATTGGCGCTTCGCCGGTTATGGCTAATGATATTAGTGAAGTTGAAGAGATGGTGAGTTGTGCTTCAGCTCTAGTGCTTAATATAGGTGCTATAAATGCGCCTATGGTTGAATCAATGCTTGCTGCCGGAAAAAAGGCGTCAGCATTGAGTATTCCTATTGTTTTTGATCCTGTCGGCGTCGGTGCTACCCGTTTTAGGACGGAAACTGCTGAACGAATTATTTCGGAAATCAAGCCATCGGTCATCAAGGGCAATATGTCAGAGATAAAGGTTTTAGCGGGATTTAATTCAGGCATACGAGGTGTTGATTCGATAGCTGACGAGCAAGATGGCGAGCGTGCTGCGGCAGTTGTAGCGGAAAAATATAGCTGCGTTACTGCTATAACAGGCAAAGTAGATATTATCGCCAGGGGTAACCAAATAATCCGCATCTATAATGGACACCAAATGTTAACCGGCGTAACCGGAACGGGCTGTATGACAACATCACTTGTAGCAAGCTTCTGTGCTGTTGAGGATTATTTAGTTAGCACGGCTGCCGGAGTCACTATTATGGGCATCGCAGGCGAGATTGCTGTAAAGCAGCTTGAGCCCAAGGACGGATTAGGTACTTTTCGAATGCGGTTATTTGATGTTATATCAAAGTTGACGCCTGACGACATACTGAATTATGGCAGAGTAAGCTAAGACGTTAGCAAGAATTAATTAGTGGAGGAATAAGAATGAATATTAAAGGGCTGACCTTTTCCGCCTTATTTGTCGCCATTGGCGTTCTTTCTGCTCATTTGATTTTTATTCCTATTGGTGTTTCTAAATGTTTTCCAATACAGCATGCTATAAATATATTGCTGGCAGTATTGCTGGGCACTCGTTATTCGGTTAGTGCCGCATTTGCCACTTCACTATTACGCAATATTCTTGGCACAGGCTCGCTGCTGGCATTTCCGGGCAGTATGATTGGTGCGGCGCTGGCAGGTATTCTCTACAAGAAAACAAATAGTATATGGGGAGCTATTATCGGCGAAATTATCGGTACAGGTGTTATTGGCGGCTTATTAGCTTTTCCTGTTGCCAAATACCTCATTGGTTCACAAGCAGGCGCGTTGTTTTTTGTTGTACCTTTTTTGGTAAGCACTATAGGAGGAAGCGTCATTGCCTATTTGCTTTATAACACACCTATAAGGACGTTTTTTCAAGAAAAGATATAGTCGGCAAATGATAGCAAACTGAGGAGGGAGATCATGGCCAAAGGGTTAAAGATTAGTTATCTTGAGCACAGCGGATTTGTGGTTGATACAGGCAGTAATATTTTAGTATTTGACTATTACAAGGATCCGGCAGGTATTATAGACAAGCTTATACCGACGCAAAAAAAAGTTTGGGTATTTAGTTCTCATAGCCATGCTGACCATTTTAGTCAAGTAATTGGCAAATGGAGCAGCAACGTGGAATCTTACATTCTAAGCGATGATATACGCGTTTCCGGAGGGCTTGCTGGGACAGCGGGAGAGAAAGCTTATTATATGAAACCGTATGAAACAAGTGATAGTATACAGGTTAAAGTTACTACGTATGGCTCAACCGACGAAGGAGTTTCCTTTCTTGTAGAGGTTGATGGATGGAAGATTTTCCATGCTGGTGACCTGAACTGGTGGCATTGGAAAGAAGATACGGCCGAAAATATTCAACTGGCTGAAGAGGGTTTTCGTAGAGAAATGAGCCATCTTGCCGGTCTAAAACTCGATTTGGTCTTTTTTCCAGTTGATAGCCGATTAGAAGAGTATCGAGCCATCGGAGTAGAAGAATTTTGCCGGCAGGTAGATACCGACCAACTTGTTGTTATGCATACTTGCGGAAAGCATTGGACGGCACCTGAGGACTTCCCTGGAAATGATAAGACGGTAGCTGTTTGGTGTCCGGCTGCGCCTGGAGAACAAATTACCATGGTTAAATAAAAAGATGTCCTAACCATCAATTTTTCAGTGGTTAGGACATCTTTTTATTTTAAAACATATTCAGCTAATACGCTTTGCAGTTCGTAGATATTGAGGCTTTTGTTGAACTGTTTTTGGATGGGGGTCTGACTTCCTGACAGCCAGATCTTTAGTTCGGCATCTAAGTCGAAGCTGCCGGCTGTTTCAATGCTGAAGTGAGTAATGCTTTTATAGGGAACAGAATGATATTCTACCTTTTTACCCGTAAGGCCTTGCTTGTCAACAAGAATTAATCTTTTGTTTGTGAATATAAACATATCACGAAGTAGTTTGTAGGCTTTTTCAATTCTTTCACTTGAAGCTAAGATGTGAGCATATTCACTCTGAATCTCAGTGATATTGACTTCTGAGGCATTTCCCATTAATCCGTCTAAAAACCCCATTCATATACCTCCTAAATATATTTTGTTACCAGCGGACTATGAGCCGCGGATGGTTTGGAGAATTTGGACAACCTCAGTACCGACCATGCTGGAGAGTGTGTCTAACGCTGACATGGCCTCGGTGCCATCGGGGCGTGTGACCGTTTTATCAACTATGTAATCACCGGAAGCAGCCGAGAAAGCCTTAAGATCTAAAGCCATATCAAGTGGTCTGACTGACATCAATATGAGATAGTTGACATGTCGATTGGAAGAGTAGGCTGAAAGCGCCTCAGGGGTAGCCGTTGCCGAGCTTGTAACGCTGTAGCGGTTAAGTTCGCGAAGCACCTCGTTGCCGGATTGCACTTCACTGCCTAAAAAAAGCGCGTTGATTTTAAAACGAATGATTTCATTAAGAGCTTTATTAAGCATATCGCTCCCCGGTACGTAATGGCCGGAGGTATCAATGTATAGCGCAACTGCCGCCATCGCGTTATCTCCGGGAGCTGCTAAACAAGTTACTGACGTCACTAATAAGCAAATTAGACAGATAAGGATAATACGTTTCATATTATTAGCACCTTCTTGAATGTTGATAAAATATTTATTCGACTAGTTTGTTGGGTAATCCTTCCTGAAAGTGGAGGGGTAGTTATGGTGGAAAAGAGGTTTAAAACGATAGTTTGTCAAATATTTAATTTACGTAAGATAATGCGGTAACACCGGAGTGAAGACATGAAAAAGGAAAGTGTGAAATACGTTTATCTGATAATGGTATTCGTAGCCTTTATCTGGGGCATAAATCCACCAGTTATGAAGCTTGGCTTAGCGCATATTGCGCCTATGCCATATAATGCTGCCCGAATGCTAGTCGCGCTCGGCGCCGGTTGGGTGGCGCTAGTTATATCAGGGACTTACCAACCTTTTGCAAGAAAGGACATCGTAAAAATTTTCCTAGTCAGCGCTGCAGGTTTTTTTCTGTTTCAGATATTTCTTACTATCGGGGTTCAGAAGACTACGGCAGGCAACACGTCGCTTATTTTAGCCATCTTACCTGTTAGCGTGGCTATTATAAATAAAGTATGTAACATTGAAGAAATATCTAAACCTGTGTTAATCGGGATTATTGCATCATTAATTGGGGTAGTATTTATAATTGCAGGCTCGAATAAGGAACTTAGCTTCTCAGACAACCATATAGCGGGGGCCATTATTCTATTGGCAGCTCAGGCTAGCTACGGCTACTATACCGTTTTTTCCAAAGAGTTACTAGCTAAGTATTCAACCTACCAAATTACAGCCTATGTATTATTAATTTCTACGCTGCTCTTTTGTATTATTGCTTTGCCTGATATGTTTAAAATGGAATGGGGCAAGGTGCCGATTATCGGATGGGCAAGTGTGATATTCTCTGGGTTATTTCCACTATGTATCGGCAACTTTTTGTGGATATGGGGCCTAGGAAAAATAGGTAGTACCAAGGCGGCGATATACAACAATCTTTCCCCTGTCTTTGCGGTGCTTGCTGGGTATTGGTTATTGGGGGAAAGTTTCGGTCTGCTGCAATTTATTGGGGCGGCTATTATATTCGCCGGATTATATTTAACGAGAACTAAGGGCAGTCTTTTAGCGGACAAAGTACAAAAGGAGGGCAGTAATTAAAAGGATGAGTAAATTAGCTTTTTGTAAAATGGCTATATTGGCTGCAATATTTTGGAGTTTCAGTATATCATCAGCTTGGGCTGAAGGTTTAGCTGGATTTTCAATTAATAATTCATCTGTTTTTAAGACTGCCAACCCATTTGAGATTAGTATCATGGGTAAGCCAATAGCGACTAAAGAACAATGTGTGAAATATCTTTTAAAACAGAATCCCTTTCCCTTAATTACCGTTACGCCCGAGCAGCTAGTTGAATACTATTATGAGGAAGCAGAACGTGAAGGAATTCGGCCGGATGTTGCTTTTGCCCAGGCGCTGCATGAGACAGGGCATTTCCGGTATGGAGGGGACGTCATTCCCCTGCAGAATAATTATTGTGGATTGGGCACAACGGGCGGAGGCGTAAAAGGAGCCTGGTTTGAAAGTGCTCAGATTGGTATTCGGGCGCAGGTTCAGCATCTCATGGCTTACGCGACTACCCGTCATCCCCAGTTGCCTGTTGTAGACCCTCGTTATGAATTGGTAACAAGGAGTGCTAATTTTGGGAAGGCTATCACTTGGACGGATTTAAACGGTAAGTGGGCAGTACCTGGTAAAACCTATGGGCAGATGATATTATCTCTACATCAGAGAATATTAGACGGACACTAATTAAATTGGACTGTGCCGAAACTAAAGTTTCAACACAGCCTAATTATTCGTCTCAGATGCTGCATGAGCATGTGGGCTGGCATAGCAATGGCATATCATAAAAGTACTTGACACCGCTGAAATGTTGTGATAATAATGAATAATACAATAAATGACGGCAATGAAGCTAAGATTTTTTTTCGCGATATACGCGGGGATTAAAAACTTGGCTTTTTTTATTTAGTTGTTGTATGTGGAAGGCTGCCTATAAGTTCATTTGTTATTGAATTCGAAAGTGTACATAAGAATTTCAACAGTTCGTTTACTATCCAAGATGACATAACCCTGCAATGTTTATTTTATTGAACAGTAACAGTATATCTAGCCTAAAGGGCCGGGAGAAGGTGTAGAGGGCAATGAACCGTTTTGTTATAGTTGATGATGATATCAGTATCCGTAGAATAATTCAGAACATCATTGAGAAGCACCAGTTGGGGATAGTTGTTGCTGAATGTGAAGATGGTGCACAAGCTGAAAATGCTATCCGCGAGTGTCAGCCTGATATTGCTCTTGTAGACCTATTATTACCTGTTCAGGATGGAGTTCAATTGATAAAAAGAACACGTACATCTTGTGCTGATACTGCGTATGTTATGATTTCCCAAGCAAGTAGTGAACCGTTGATTACGCAGGCTTATGTGAGTGGAATCGAATTTTTTATCCATAAGCCCATCAATGTCCTGGAACTTGTGTCAATTATAAATAAAGTCAATGATAATCGTAATTTGCGGAAAGCTATGTCGATTATCAGTAAGACTACCGCTCAGTATACAACCCCAGTTGCACTTATTTCTAATGACCCCGTTCAAAATACCGGAAAAACGCGAATTTACAAAGTGTTTTCGGATTTAGGCATAATAGGTGAAGTCGGAGCTAAAGAGATTTATAAAATAACGCAACTAATTGAAAGCCACATACAAAATGAAGAAAAGAGTAAATACCAATTGTGCGAGCAATATCAGCAGCTAGCTTCACAAATTAACGAGGATGCCAAGACGATTGAGCAAAGAGTGAGACGAACTATTGTTAAGGCTTTGCAAGGTTTAGCGCTTATAGGGCTCGATGACTATTACAACGATATTTTTCAAACATATAGTACTGCTTTGTTTGATTTTAAAGAGGTACGGGCTGAGATGGATTTTATCAAAGGAAAGAGTCAATATCGCGGCAGAATTAATGTGAAAAAGTTTATAGAAGGGCTTCTTTTTATTGCAGAGCGAAATGTTTGATTTTGATGATAATCGTTTTTAAATATAGGTGCAGGTGCTTACCCAGGTTTTGGGTAGCACTTATTTTTTTTGTCTACATTAAAAAATCGAAAGCAACATTATCAAATGTTATTGTTGTTTTCTGTAGTTTGTCGTAGGTGACGACTTATATTATAAGTAGCCTATAGGTCTATTAAACAGTTTCCGGTTACAAAAATATTTTAATAAGGAGTATTTATTTTCGGAGGTGAAAGTATGGATTGCAATTCACCAATTGGCGTATTTGACTCAGGTGTCGGAGGTCTTACGGTGTTTAGTCAATTGCGTAAGCTACTTCCTGAGGAAAACATTGTTTATTTTGGCGATACTAAGCGTAACCCTTACGGGCCGCGCCCAGAGACTGAAATACAAAGTTTTGTTTGTGAAATACTAGCGTTTATGGCCGATAACAAAGTTAAATTAGCGGTTGCTGCTTGTAATACAATTACGGTGTTGTTGGATAAAATCCCTAACAGGCATCCATTTGAAATTATTGGTGTTAGCAAGGGTGCCCGTACAGCACTTAAACTGACAAAGAATAATTGTATTGGTGTAATTGCAACAGAAGCAACCATTCGCAGCGGAAAACATGTTGCCGATATAACTGCACTTCGCTCTGATGCTAAAGTTTTTCCTAAAGCTTGTCCGCAATTTGCGCCTTTAGCTGAAGCTGAACAATTTGACGGGAATCTGCTAAATCAAGCGGCGGCAGATTATCTAACCCCACTAAAAGAGGCAAATGTAGATGTTGTAATTCTAGGTTGTACTCACTATCCGTTGCTTACACCTGTTATTAGTAAAATTATGGGCTCGGTTCAACTCTTTGACCCGGCAGAAGAAACGGCCTTGCAAGTTAAGGAGTACCTGGAAAAGACGGGACAGTTAAAAAGAGCAGGCAAAGGTTATAGCAGATTGTATTTTTCAGCAGATGTAGACCGAGCTAAGCGCATTGCAAATCAGCTTGTAAATGTTACGGAATGCCGGTTTGAGTTTGCGGACTTATCACAACACGTGAATAGCATTTCATCTATTAACTATCAATAATTACAAAGGAGGGACCCATTTATGCTGAAATATTTCAAAGGTATGGGATTAAGCACGCAAATCATGATTGGAATGGCACTAGGTATAGTTTTTGGATATCTCTTCCCTGCGTACGGCATAAAGATCAAGGTGGTCGGTGATATCTTTATCCGAATGATTAAAATGATTGTTGTACCTCTTATTTTTAGTTCATTGGTTATGGGGATAGCCGGTACCGGCGATTTTAAAAAACTGGGACGTCTTGGTATAAAAGCACTTATCTGGTTTGAGTTTGCGACTACGCTTGCTTTAGTGTTAGGACTTGCTCTTGTTAATGTGTTCAAGCCAGGGGCTGGTGTAGCGATAGGCAGTCTTGATGCAACTCAAGCTCAACAATACGCTTCGAAAACTATCGACATTATGCAAACTTTAGTTAATATAGTACCCACTAATATTATCGATGGTATGGCCCGCGGCGACATGCTGCAGATCGTATTTTTCTCCACCTTCTTCGGCATAGCGACTGCTGCTATGGGAGCCAAAGGTGAGCCAGTATTAAATGTTGCCACAAGTATTGCTGATATTATGTTTAAATTTACTGAGTATGTTATGAAAGTGGCACCTTATGGCGTTTTTGCATTAGTTGCTTTTACTGTAGGTAAATTTGGTCTTGGTATGCTAATTCCTTTGGCTAAACTTATTGGATCGCTATACTTTGGATTAATCGCATTCCTGGCAATTGTTCTGCTGCTTGTTGCAGTAATCTTCCGAGTAAATATCTATCATGTAATTAGAGTAGTGAAGGAACCGGCGATTATTGCTTTTACAACAACAACAAGTGAAGCTGCACTGCCGGTCGCAATGGAAAAACTGGAGCAGTTCGGCGTGCCAAAGAATATAGTTACGTTCGTATTGCCAACCGGATATACTTTTAACTTGGATGGTTCTACATTATATTGTGCTTTCGCCTTGATGTTTGTCGCACAGGTATATAATATTGATTATGCTATTTCAGAGCAAATTCTGATTATGCTTACATTGATGATGGCGACTAAAGGAATTGCTGCCGTACCGGGTGCTTCCTTCATTGTTGTAGCAGGAACAGCTGCCTCGCTTGGGTTGCCATTAGAGGGCATAGCCCTTCTCATGGGTGTTGACCGTGTTCTTGATATGGCTCGTACTGGTTGCAATATGATTGGTAACTGCATCGCATCCATTGTTATTGCACGGTGGGAAAACCAGCTGCCTGATGACGTACTTGAAGTATCATACCAGAAAAGTTATGCAAACTAACTGTCAAGTAGATTAAAGACTTAAAGCTGCTGAGGGCAGAATCAGTGTTCGGACATTGATTCTGTCTTTTTTGTATTGGGTTTCTCGGTTACATTGGATATGGTATATTATACTAATAATAAGGTGAGGTGAGAAAATGTTTGCGGTGGCAAGGGATTGGTATAATAAGTATAAACTTAGTTTAAATACTGCGCTTATGGTAACGTTATCTAGTGTATTATTTGTGTATCCCTTTAATCAACACTTCCGTTTTACCTTGGGTGTTGTTGTTTTGTCAACCTTATTACTTTATTTCCCCAGATTGCCGATAATACTCACTGCAATTCTGAGTGGAATTGGCATTTTTATTACACGTATCGCAATAGATTGCTTTATTTCATCGAATGATTTGTATACCGTCATAGTGTACGCTTTACCGGCATTTGCGTATTATTTGTTCTTCGGTATCGGTTTACATGTATTACGTATACGTAATAGTATTAGAGATATACCGACTATTTTTTTAAAGCTTAGCATAGTAGACCTGTTTAGCAACTTTATAGAGATATCCATTCGCAATGACCTGAGAATAAGTGATTCGGCTGTGATTCTTCCAACATTGGCCGGGGTGGCCATCATACGCACCATTTTGGCTGTTTATAGTTGTTACTCTCTAAAACGCTATGGTGACTTTATTTTAGAGGAAGAACGCTTAATACGATATACACAGATGACTCTTTTGTTTGCTGAATTAAAAGCAGAACTGTATTATTTACAAAAAGCATCGCAAGATATTGAGAAAGTAATGGAACGCAGCTACCTATTGTATCAGCATTTGAACGCTGACAATGCTCACAGCTCTGACTATGCTTCTCTTGGCGGCGAGGCTTTGACGATTGCTAGAGATATCCATGAAATAAAGAAGGATTATTATCGCATTACAAGTGGAATCGAAGATATTCTTCTTTCATCAGCTAAAGAGAAAGGCATGAGTTTATCCGAAATTCTCTATATTATAGAGCAAAATACTACTAGCTTGATGAAATTAAATAACAAAAAAATCAGGATTAGCTATAGTCATGAGGACGAGTTTATAACTACAAAACACTATACTATTGTTTCAATCTTGAACAACTTAATTATCAATGCCATTGAAGCGTGCGGTGAAGAGGGAATAATTAAAGTTACTCAGTCTAAAAAGGGGACCGACGTTGTATTTTGTGTAGACGACGACGGGGATGGTATTGACGTGTCAGATTTTAAATTGATTTTTGAAGCGGGTTACTCTACAAAATATTCTGCAGCTACCGGCAAGATGTCTACAGGATTGGGGCTTGTACATGTTAAGAATTTGACAGAGGCAATGGGAGGAAGCATTTACTTATCATCAGATAGCAATACTAAGTTCTGTGTTGCATTACCGCTTGCTGAGCTGGTTGAGCACTGAGAAGTATACATACTTCTAGTCTTGATTATTATACCTGCTGCTGATCAGGCAAAAAAACACGAAGGCCTGAATTCACTAAGTGATTCAGGCCTATCTTGGTCGAACAGAAATGAAGCACTTGCTGTTCGAGCCGCTGTCCAATATTAAGATCAACTTTAAAAGCTACCATAAGCCGGGTTTTGTTTTAGAGAACATCTATCTCGCATCCAAGATGCGCCCTTGTTCGGTTCACATTCCCGTCAAAGGGTTCCTCTACCTTAATTTGAGTTTCAGGCTTGTGGGGTTTACCCTTGCATCGTTCCGTCGCCGGACCGTATAGTTTCTGTGGCACTTTCAGGCTACTCATGACTTCGTGAGTCAATTTTGCCGCCGTCAGGAGAATCTCCTGCCGTGACTTATTAGGTCACGCACAAACACTACAGGCATCTCAGCCTGTGCCTGCCCGGACTTTCCTCTGCCGCATTAAATGCTGCAGCGTCCTCCCGTACACTTCTAAAGTTGTATTTTGCTCTTGGATAAACTATTATAATAGATATCGCTTGTTTTTGCAATGGTACATTTAACCATAGTAACAGAACAGTAAAGGAAGTTGAAATTAGCGTGATCAATATTTTTGCAATTAGCGATCTGCATTTATCTGGTTTTCCGCCAAAGAAGCCGATGGATGTTTTTGGCGAGGTCTGGGTTAATCATTGGGAGAAAATTAGTTCGAACTGGCGAGAAAGCGTCAATGAGTGTGATGTTGTGCTTATACCGGGCGATATTTCTTGGGCCATGAGTTTAGAGGAAGCGCAGGAAGATTTACTTGCTATTGATGCTCTGCCTGGTAAAAAAATTTTTTTAAAAGGCAATCATGACTTTTGGTGGTCGACCAGTGCTAAGTTAAGGGCGGCACTGCCATCCACAATTACTTTCATCCACAACTCCTATGTTCCGGTTAAGGATATTGCTATCTGTGGCAGCAGAGGCTGGATTAATCCTTCAGATAGTAATTTTACCGACCAGGACACTAAGGTTTATGAACGAGAAATAAGCCGGATTTCTGCTTCAATTAAAGCCGCTCAAAAAGATGGTTACTCCCGCATTATTCTTGCTACCCATTATCCAATGATTTATTATGGCGATATAAACGGTGAATTTGCCCATATGCTGGCAACTAATGCTGTCGAACACTATATTTATGGTCACCTTCATGGCCCGGCTATTCAGCAGGGTCCTGTTGGATATTTTCATAATGTTCATTACCATTTAGTATCCTGTGATGCGCTGGATTTGAAGCTGACTAAGCTTGTTCAAGTACCAGAATAATAGAGGAATGATGCATTTTATAAAGAATAAATTAGGTTAAAAGATGTAAAAAAGGAGTAATGTCATGAAAAGAAAGCTGATGTTAATAGCCGTATTACTTGTAAGTATTATGCTCTTCGCAACTGGATGCTCAGGTGCGAAGGACAATCCAACCCCAAGTCAACCTGCTGACAATGCCCCTAAAACACAAGCGGCACAAGGAAAGAACAGTACGGCGCTATTTGAAACCTCTAAAGGTAATTTCAAGATTGAACTCTTTGAAGATAAGGCTCCTATGACGACAAAGAACTTTATTACTTTGGTAAATAAGGGCTTTTACAACGGTTTGATTTTTCATCGTGTTATTGATGGTTTCATGATCCAAGGCGGCGATCCCAGTGGTAATGGAACAGGTGGTCCAGGATATAAAATTTCTGATGAATTTAACAAAGACCTCCGTCATTCCAGCGAAGGAATTTTATCGATGGCTAATGCTGGACCGAATACCGGCGGTTCACAGTTCTTTATTACGTTGGCTGCAACGCCTTGGCTTGATAACAAGCATGCGGTGTTCGGCAAAGTAGTTGAGGGTATGGATGTTGTTAAGGCTATAGGTAAGGTAAAAGTAGGAGCGCAGGATAAGCCTGTAGAACCTGTAGTAATTAAAAAGATTACAATCCTAGAGGCCAAATAGTGTCGGCGTATACCTACATTGTTGAGTGTTCTGACGGTACCTTTTATACAGGATGGACTAATGACTTAGACAGCCGGATAGCCAGTCACAATAGTGGGACAGGTGCTAAGTATACCAGAGGCCGAGGTCCGGTTAAACTGGTATATCATGAAGAGCATGCCGATTATAGAACCGCACAAAAAAGAGAATATGCTATTAAGAAGCTCACAAAAAAACAAAAGGCAGATTTAATATCTGCCTTTTAAAATGCAATAAAAAAACTCTCCTGAATTAACAGGAGAGTTGATGTTCTTAGTAACGTCTAGTGCTGTTTTGGCTGAAGCAATCGCTGCAGTAAACAGGACGGTCGCCACTTGGACGGAAAGGAACTTGAGTTTCCTTGCCACAAGCTGCGCAAGTCACATCATACATTTCGCGTTGTGGACGAGCGCCGCCACGGCCACCGAATCCACCACCGTTGTTTTGTTGCTTACGAGCGCGTCTGCAGTCAGGGCAGCGGCCAGGTTCGTTGGTGAACCCTTTCTCAGCATAAAAATCTTGTTCAGATGCAGTAAAAGTGAACTGCACACCGCAATCGCGGCAAGTTAAATCTTTGTCTTGTGCCATCGTATGTAGCCTCCTCAAATCTATTTGCCCAAATAGCCAATAGGGGGATCGCGGACTTCCCATTCCAATAATTAGTTTGAGAAGGACGGATAACTAAATTCACAACGCCTATAATTTGCCGGGCATGATATAATATACTACAAAATCACAAAAAAGTAAAGCGGTTTCATTAGACTTATTTGCTCAGATATGCTAAACTCTTCTATTGTAAGCAATTTTTTATGAAAGATGGTTGTTAGAATGATTAGTACAAGCGGGTTGACTCTGCAATTTGGCAAGAGAATACTTTTTAAAGATGTTAATATAAAATTTAATCCGGGCAATTGCTACGGCCTTATTGGCGCGAATGGTACAGGCAAATCGACCTTTTTACGGGTGTTGTCTGGTGAGATTGAACCTACCTCAGGCGAAGTTTGCATTACCCCTGGTGAGAGGCTGGCTGTACTTAAGCAGAACCATTATGAGTTTGATGAGTCTGAAGTACTGACGACAGTAATCATGGGCCACTCTAGGCTATACGCTATCATGGAGGAGAAAGATGCTCTTTATGCTAAGCCTGATTTCTCAGACGAAGACGGCATGAAGGTATCTGAGCTTGAGTGTGAATTCGCCGAGCTTAACGGCTGGGATGCCGAACCGGAAGCAGCGCGGCTGCTAAATGGTCTCGGGATACCGGAATCACTCCACAATTTAAAGATGGGCGAACTTGGCGGTAAAGAAAAGGTTCGTGTTTTATTAGCACAGGCTTTATTCGGCAACCCGGATATCCTGCTTCTAGATGAGCCGACCAACCATTTGGACTTTGAATCAATTAACTGGCTGGAAAACTTCCTTTATGACTTCCCTAATACTGTCATTGTAGTATCCCATGACCGTCACTTTTTGAATAAAGTATGTACTCACATTGCCGATATTGATTTTGAAAACATCCAACTTTACGTTGGTAACTATGATTTTTGGCTGGAATCAAGTCAATTGGCATTGCAGTTAGCCAAAGATGCTAACAAGAAAAAAGAAGAAAAGATTAAAGATCTCCAAAGCTTTATCCAGCGCTTTAGCGCTAATGCATCGAAGTCTAAGCAGGCAACTTCACGGAAAAAGCAGTTGGAAAAGCTCACGCTTGATGATATTAAGCCTTCGTCGCGTAAATACCCCTATATCGCTTTCAAGCCTGACCGTGAGGCGGGCGATCAACTGTTGACAGTTGAAAATATCAGTAAGACAATTGAAGGCGAAAAAGTTCTAAATGATGTTACCTTTAGGGTCGAAAAAGGCGATAAGATTGCGTTTGTTGGTCCCGATGGTCTTGCTAAGACTACGCTCTTTAAAATCCTTATGGAAGAAATTACTCCGGACAGCGGAGAGTTCAAATGGGGCGTTACTACCTCTCAGGCCTACCTGCCAAAGGACAACTCAGCATATTTTGATGGTGTAGATCTCAACCTTGTTGATTGGCTCAGACAATTCTCGCGTGATCAGGAAGAATCTTTTATCAGAGGTTTCCTGGGCAGAATGCTGTTCTCAGGTGAAGAAAGTCAGAAAGAAGCCAATGTTCTCTCAGGCGGCGAGAAAGTGCGCTGTATGCTTGCCAGGATGATGCTGGGCGGAGCAAACGTATTGCTGCTGGACGAACCGACCAACCACTTGGATCTAGAATCTATTACATCACTTAACAATGGGTTGATGAGCTTTGACGGTACAATGCTTTTCGTTTCACATGACTTCCAGTTCATCCAAACAATTGCTAACCGGATAATTGAAATAACTCCAAACGGTATTATCGATAGACGCATGACTTATGAGGAATATTTAGAAAATGCCGATGTAAAAAAACTGTTGGCAGCTGCATACAGTAAATAATTTTAACAAAGTAAGAAGAGCTAGCAGGTGTTCACTGCTAGCTCATTTTTTTTATTTATTTTGAGAGGATTTGTATAATATATATAAAACATTGTTGTATATAAAGGAATATTAGGAGAGGAATTATGTTTGAGAAGATATCCAGTAATGAACAATATTACTTTTTGCTAGCCAAAGCTCTGGTGGCTGCTTTTGATTTTCTGGGCGGTGCGGATAAGTATCGCCCAGAATTTAATTATCTTACAAATCCTGTTGTACGCAAAGGGATGCAGGTTCTAAACAAACGAGTCTTACGGTTTCTGGCTAATATTTATCCATCAGTTATTGGGCCAAACCAGGATTTAGCGGAAGTATATAAGCAAATCGTTAATTGGAATGAAGCTAATGCAAATTCTTATTTAGATGAGCCAAGCTGTGAAGATGCCTTTTACAAAGGATTACATGGAATTAAGCTTAAATAATAAATGGAATAACATCCATATCATGGATTATAAACTGAGTATTTTGTGCAGACTAACGTATATATTGGACGATAATAATATAGCTGTTGAGGGGGATACATAATGGAGTTAAAGAATGAAACTAAAAGCGATATGTTAGCTAAAGGAGCGGTATTGCAGCGTGACAAAAAGACATACGCTATTGCACCGCATATCCCTGGTGGTATTGTACTGGATTTCAATGTAATGCGGAAGATAGTCGATGTTGCCGAGAAATACGGTGCCCAGGCCTTAAAGCTGACAAGTGCCCAGCGAATTGCAATTGTTGGAATTGAGGAAGATAAAGTCGACCAGGTATGGGAAGAACTGGGTATGGCCAAGGGTCATGCAATCGGGCTATGCGTACGCAGTATCAAGATTTGTCCGGCAACCCATTTTTGTAAAAGAGCTCAGCAGGATGCCGTAACCCTTGGTCTAGAAATCGATGAAAGGTATCATGGACTAGAGCTGCCCTCCAAGTTTAAGTTTGCCGTGGCAGGCTGTATGAACTCATGCAGTGAACCGGCTGTAAGGGATATAGGCGTTATGGGTACACCAAAAGGTTACACTATCTTAATTGGTGGCAACGCAGGAATCAAACCACGGCTGGGCGATGTCTTGGCCGAAAACGTCCCGCAGGAACAGGTCATTCCATTAGTTGATAAAGTTATTGCATATTATAAAGAAAATGCTAAGAGCTATGAACGATTTGGAAGAATGATTGATAGACTGGGAGTTGAAACGGTTAAACAAGGCATATTGGGATAGTAATTCTGTTTGTCGGCTGCGCATGGGATATATAATATCTCATGCGTTTTTGTTTTGGATAATGGTATGTTTTATTGATTTAATTATTTAATATTGAGTCTAAATAGGATAAAATACCATTAGTGGGCTTATTTACCTTGAATAGTGATAGGTTAACTGTTGATTAGCCCCAAAAAGTCAAGTAGCCTGAAGCAAGGATAGTATATTTAAATTTTACATGGGGGTAGCGGAAATGAAATTTGTTACTTATGAAGAAAAAGGGTTAAACCATGTTGGATTATTAATACAGAATGGCACTGAGATCCTTCCTCTTGCCGAGGCAGAGAGCAGCCTGTTTGGAACAGCTAATATTCCGGATAATATGTCCGAAATTATTAAGTCAGAAGACGAAATACTTCCTATAATTGAAGCATTAAAAGAAAAGTTTGCAGTAAACCCGTGCCAGACATTACGCATAAATACAGTCAATCTGTTAGCGCCTATTCCGCGACCGGCTAAAAATATTTTTTGTGTGGGATTAAATTATCGCGACCATGTTAAAGAAGCTGAAGGGTGTTTGGACCATCCTAAGGTTCCTAAATTCCCAGTAATATTCTCGAAGGCTCCAACCACTGTCACTGGCCCAGATAGCATTGTTAAAAGCTTTTCCGAAATTGTAACTCAACTTGATTATGAAGTTGAATTGGCTGTAATTATCGGCAAGAAGGGGCTGGCGATTAAGAAGGAAAAAGCCTATGAACACATCTTTGGCTATACTATCATAAATGATGTTTCCGCTCGTAATCTGCAATTTCAGCACAGTCAGTGGCTAATGGGCAAGAGTTGCGACACCTTTGCACCAATGGGGCCGTGTCTTGTACATAAATCAGCAATTCCTAATCCCCAAGACCTTGATATTAAGTGTAAAGTAAACGGAGAAGTTAGGCAAAGCAGCAATACAAAGAACATGATCTTTGATATACCTACTATAATTGAGACCATCTCTTCAGTAATTACACTTGAGCCAGGTGATATTATTGCAACAGGCACACCATCCGGTGTGGGGCTGGGTTTTAACCCGCCCCAATATCTTAACTCAGGCGATGTTATGGAATTAGAGATTACAGATATCGGTATCCTTAGAAATACTATTGAGTAATTTTTGCATATGTTTACAGCTATCATTTCCATTCTAATATGGAAGTGATAGCTATTTTTGTTAATAGTATTAGTTCATCCCAGCCAGAACCAGTTATTAAATAATGCGGTACAAACGACTAATCCGATTGTGCTTATGGCCAAATAATAATAAAAAATGTCTTTACGAATTTGAGCTAAGAAGATATACAAAGGAAAAATAATTAGGACGAAGCGGGACAGACTGTACAGTGGCTGCCAAGAAGAGGTTGAAAACAGGGGGATTAAGAACCATAGCCAACCAAGAACAAGATAAGATTGACGGATTTTAAATTTAGGTGAGAAGGTAAGAAATATTAAGCCTGTTAAAGTTAGTAAGACAATTATTGGGTCGAGAATATCCGCTGGCTCTATAGCGCGTGGTTGTAAGATTAAGATGCTAAGGCTGTTCCAGTAGTTCATCCAGGGATAACTAAAATATCTGCCCCATGCTTGTTGGGAATTAGCGAAGGCCAAAGAATCACCTGTAAGTGCCAGATTATAAATCATGTAACAGAAAAGAGCAAATGGGGCGACTAGCAACGGAATTACTGACGGCTTGTACTTACGTTTCTTCTTATACGTTAATATAAACTCAAAGAGCATAAAAAAGAAAAGAAATATCCCTAAATTACGGGTAAGCGCAGAAAGTGCTGCAAAAATGCCGGCCGGCCACCACCAGCCACGACGGGAAAAGTATATGCAGGTAATTGAAAGTGATATAAAAATCGGCTCGGTGTAAATGCTATTGAGAAAAAAAGAGGTTGGCATAACCGAATAAGCAAGTAAAGCCCGCAAAGTATGCTGCTCCGAAAAATCCAGTCGGATCAAAGCGTACATAACATAAAAACTTACCAAAGCAAATGTATTGCAAACAAAAAAGCCGGCATCACTGTAACTCAGACCTGTGTATGAAGCTAATTTGATTAAAGCTATAATAACTGGGAAAAAAACGACTGTTCTAATATCATAACCATGCTCAGCTATATAGGTATACCAGTGCGCATCCCAGCGCATGAATTTTTCAATGAAAGGGGACGAGGCAGAGAGGCTCTGATTTATAAACCCTGTAGCTAGATGAAGAGATAATTGATCAGATAACAAGGTCCCTGCGAATATTAAAGCAGAGTGAAGTAAGAATGCCAGCCATACTGTTTTTGAAAGGAAAAACCATTTATTCATTTGTCACCCCTATTACTTAGCATGTTAAGAATAAATGGTAGACTTAATTAAGATAGTTTACTGATATATTCTTGTGTTACTACAAGCTTACGCTCATTACCCGTCTGACAAGTTGAGCCAGACCAAGTCCAGCGGTTATTAGCAAGAAAACTCCAATAGGTGGAGACGGCAATGCCGATAAATTGTCCAAGATAGATATTCCAGCCAAAGGAGAGAAATACTCGGGCGAATAAGGCTGTAACCGCGATGCCTAGACCACAGACCAGCACGAACTGAGGAAACTGCAGCGCACGTCGCCATAGTACAGGATGCTTGAAACCTTTCCAGGTAACATTGTCATTCCACCAAAAGTTATGAACCATCGCGATTAGCGATGCACCGATAGAGGCGCCTAGACCGCTGATTTTAAAAATGCCGAGAAGTATGCCTAAAGCAGCTAGATTAACTAATACCCCCAGGCTGCCTACCATACAAAAGGAATAAAAACGTCGGTCTTCAGGGCTGCTGCTTACTAAGCTTAAGATATGACGCAGGTAATTCCATTGCTCTTTTAGACTCATTTTAGACTCACCGGCATCACGAGCATTAAACGAGTAAGGAATTTCATGTACGGTGTTATAAGTCCCCTTGACAAGGACCTCCATAAGTATTTTCCAGCCGATAGGATTTAAGCTTACGTCTTTAATCACTGCGCGGCAAAGACCAAAATAGCCGCCCGTACAGTCAGAGATATCACGCAAGCGTCTTATGGATACGCGGCCGATTATTCGCGCTGTCCAGGAGACTAGTTTGCGAAACAGGTTTAAGCCGCCATCCGAGCCGCCATCAATAAACCTGCTTGGAATGACAATATCGGCGGTTGATAAGCGCTTCATGATTAAGGGGATTAAGTCAGGGGGGTGCTGTAAGTCAGCGTCCATAACAATAATATAATCTCCTTTAGCTAAACGGAACCCTTCTACTACGGCAGAGCCTAAGCCTCTCGCTTCTGTTCGATGGAGATATCTAACTTCTGGTAATTCATGAGATAAGTTGTCGAGTATTACAGGAGTATCATCACTGCTGTCATCAACAAATAAAATTTCATAGGAAAAGCTGCTTTGTTTTAAAACATTTTTGATTTTCTCGGCAATAATACAAACATTGTCTTTTTCATTATAAGTTGGAATAACGATAGTAAGATTCATTTTTGCAGTTCACCTTTCGGATATAATAAAAACAGACGTGTTTATCATGTCCCAAATGTGAAAAAGTAAAACCTAAATAACAATGGGGACGGCAAACTGCCGCCCAATTGTCAGCCTCAAGTAGGGCAATGCGGTTTCTGCTTGCCTTTGTCTTTATCGCCTGTCTTTTTGTCTTTAGGTGAAAGCTCCTCGGCAAACTCAGTGCTGCATTTTGGACACTTCATATAATCACCTCCTGAGCATAGCTTATCCATAATTATGTTTTTATTGCACAGCCTTAATTTTCTAGGCTGTGCTGTTTTTTATATAATTGAGGTACTACTTTATGGCAATAAGACATACTGTATTTCTAAAAGGTTAATTGAAGGTGTTTATATGGTAAAAGGTTATTTTGATCGTATTCTGGATGTGCTCAGCGATGGTGTATATATATCAGATGATGTAGGTGTTACGTTAAAAGTTAATAGTGCCTACGAGCAGCTTACTGGGCTGAAAAAGGAAGAGCTGTTAGGCAAAAATGTAAGGGAGCTAAAAAGTGAAGGGAAGTACGACGTCGCCCTAAACCCCGAGATTGTTAGAAGTGGTAAGCCTAAGACCTCTGTCCAAGTTACTAGAGTTGGACGGAAGGTAATATTGAATGGATATCCTGTATTTGACAAGGCCGGGAAGGTGGCATTAGTTGTAACCTTTGTCCGTGATGTTACCTTGCTGTCTCAATTGAAAGAACAGTTAGCATATCAGAAGGAGCTTATCGATGGATATCACAGCGAAGTCCAGTATCTTTCTAAAAAAGAATTTCACAGCTCATTTGTCGTGCCTGAAAGCAAGGAAATGCGGAGCTTGATAAACTCCTTAGGTAATGTCGCCAGGACGGACGCTACAGTGCTTATTTTAGGCGAGACAGGGGTTGGAAAAGATGTATTAGCTAGGAGAATCCATGAAAACAGTCTGCGGTACAATCAGCCGTTTTTTAAGATTGATTGTGCCAGCATACCGCAAAATCTTGTTGAGTCAGAGTTATTCGGGTATGATCCAGGGGCTTTTTCAGGTGCAAATACCAAGGGGAAACCTGGCTTTTTTGAAATGGCTAATAAAGGTACCTTGTTTTTAGACGAAATTGGTGAATTACCGATTTCTATGCAGTGTAAGCTGCTCAGGGTTTTACAGGACCAGGAGATAATGCGCATTGGTTCGACTAAGGTCCGAAAAGTTGATATCAGATTTATTGCTGCTACCAATAGAAATCTTGAGGACGCTGTTAGAGAAGGGACCTTTAGGAGTGATTTATTTTATCGCCTGAGGGTAGCGGTACTTAACGTTCCTTCCTTAAGAGAAAGAAAAGAAGATATAGTGCCGCTAACAGAGTTTTTCCTGGAAAAGTATAACTACAAGTATAAGAAAAGGCTGTGTCTTTCAAATGATGCCTTGAAGGTTCTTCAGAACTATCGGTGGCCGGGCAATATTCGGGAGATGGAGAATATGATTCAAAGTTTAATAGTAACCAGTGAACAGGAATTTATTGATATGTTTGATCTGCCCAGCTATATGCTTCCTGTCGCTGCCCATGACGAAAGCCGCTCGCTTAATGACATAATGGCCGATATAGAAAAGGAGCTGCTTAAGAAAGCTCTTGAAGTCAACGGTACAGTCGCAAGGGTTGCAAAAGCCTTCAAAATTGACCGAACGACAGTTTTTAGGAAAATGAAAAAGTATTCTTTAATTAGATAATTACGCCGCTAGCTACGGCGTTTTCTTTTTTTAGCTGGAATTGTTGCAGTTGTGCATCAAGTACTGCAAAGCTGCGACAAGCAAGAGACGAGGCTAGGTCGTTGTGTGTTGAGTTATTGCAACAGAGAGGTAAGTCTTAATTGCAGTTGATTAATATCCGCGATGCCAAATACTTGGCATGGCTTTTGCAATATGTAGATGTAGGCAGTCCATTTTGTGAGAAGGAGGTAAAGGTATGAGCAACCCGGATAAAGGTATGGTTAAGCGTGTGGTAAGCGCAAGTTTAATTGGTGCGACCATCGAGTGGTACGATTTTTTCCTATATGGTGTGGTGGCAGGCATTGTTTTTAATAAGCTGTACTTCCCAACAGGTGATCCTCTTGTCTCAACTATGTTAGCTTATACAACTTTTGCAGTTGGATTTATTACTCGTCCCCTCGGTGGTATTATTTTTGGTCATTTTGGCGATAAAATCGGTCGGAAAAGCATGCTTGTTCTCACCTTAATGATTATGGGTATATCTACTGTGGCAATTGGTTTGGTTCCAACATACGAGAGTATTGGCGTATGGGCACCCATCTCGCTGCTTTTACTCAGAGTGCTTCAAGGTATTGGTCTTGGCGGTGAATGGGGAGGAGCGGTACTTATGACCTTTGAATATGCTCCAGCCTCTGAGCGCGGCTATTATGCCAGTCTGCCGCAGATTGGTCTGTCTATTGGATTGTGCCTTGCCTCCGGTGTTGTTGCATTATTGTCCTATACTCTTACTGATGCAGAATTTATGGCCTGGGGCTGGCGGGTAGCTTTTCTGCTGAGTATTGTGCTAGTAGCTGTTGGCCTTTGGATACGACTGCATATAATGGAGACTCCTGAGTTTCAGGAAGTTAAGAAGCATAACACCGCAGTTAAAATTCCCTTTGCCGAAATGTGCCGCAATTATATGCCAAATGTTATTGCCGGAATGGGTGCCAGATATATAGACGGAGTGTTCTTCAACATCTTTGGCGTGTTCATTATTGGCTATCTGGCAAATACAATTAAGATTACTCGAACAGATGCGCTGCTAGGCGTTATGATGGCCGCATTGGTTATGTGCTTCTTCATCCCTTTCTTTGGCCGTCTATCAGACCGTATTGGGCGTACAAAGGTTTATTTCTGGGGAAGTCTTATCACTGGATTTGCATCGTTTCCGGCATTTTGGATGATAAACAGCAGCAGTGGAAACGTCTCACTTATCTGGATGGCTATCATTATACCGTTCGGCATATTCTACGCCTCGGTATATGGACCGGAAGCAGCACTCTTTTCAGAGCTGTTTGATGCCCGTATTCGCTATACTGGAATATCATTTGTTTATCAGTTCTCAGGAATATTTGCCAGCGGTTTGACACCGATTATTGCCACAGCCCTCTTTAAGTACAGCAACGGTGATGCAACTTTGATTTGTATATATGTTGCTTTTTCAGGTGTTATTAGTGCCTTGTCAGCTCGCTGGATAGGTAAACAGAAGGCAAAACAGGCATTAGAGCCGCCTGTGAAGGTTCTTTAAGTAACCCTTTAAACGCAATTAGTAACAACAATACTAAGGAGGCTTGATTATGGCTTCATGCTGCAATGTCTTATCGCCCCACGAACAAAGAATTCTTGAGGAACAGCACGGCATCCAGGACTTTGGCGGAAGAGAGCGTGTATATGAAATACTCAACTCTTTCAAGACAAGTCGCCCCCAGATTGATATTGAACGGGCTAAGTACTTCACAGAATCTTTTAAGCAGACAGAAGGGCAGCATCTTACTCTCAGATGGTCAAAAGCGCTGCTGCACATTGCCCAAAATACAACAATATATATAGATGACCATCAATTGCTTGTAGGAAGATCGGGATGCACAGGCCGATACGGTATTCTCTATCCCGAGCTTGATGGAGATTTTCTTGATACAGCAATTGAACAGCTTCCTAAAAGAGTAGAGTCCCCCTTTAATATCACAGACGAAGATGCCCAGATAGTTATTAAAGAAATAGCTCCTTATTGGAAGGGCAAGACCTTCCATGAAAGTCTCGTTAAAGCATTGCCAGAGGAGACGATTAAACTTACCTTTGACCCGAATGATCTTTTGAAATCTAGATTTATTGTTAATGAAACAGCTTCTTTCCGTTCATCCATCCAATGGGTGCATGACTACGAAAAAGTTCTTAAGAAAGGTTTTAAAGGCATAAAAGAGGAGGCTCAGCAGCAGCTTGCCTTACTCGATTGTCTAAGTCCAATTGATAATATGGAAAAGGCTCCTTTTCTCCAGGCTGTAGTAACGGTATGTGATGCCATTATTCTATGGGCTAAGCGACATGCCAGATTAGCTGCAGAAATGGCTGAAAAGGAAAATGACGCAATAAGAAAAGCAGAACTTGCTGTGATTGCGCAAACCTGCGATTGGGTACCTGAGAATCCAGCCCGTACCTTCCGTGAGGCTGTGCAGGCTCAATGGTTTACTCAAATGTTTTCTCGAATTGAACAAAAAACCGGTACCATTATTTCTAACGGCAGGATGGACCAATACCTATATCCTTACTATCAAAAGGATGTTGAGGAAGGCCGAATTACCGAAGAAGAAGCTATGGAACTGTTTGAATGTATGTGGGTTGCTATGGCACAGTTTATTGATCTTTATATCTCGCCAACCGGCGGTGCTTTCAACGAAGGCTACGCCCACTGGGAAGCTGTCACTGTTGGAGGGCAGACTCCTGCAGGGATCGATGCGACAAACGATTTGACATATTTATTCCTGAAATCTAAACGAGAATTTCCGCTTAATTATCCTGACCTCGCGGCAAGAATACACGCGCGCGCGCCTGAAAGATATCTTTATGAGGTTGCTGAAACAGTCAAAGAAGGATCGGGTTTTCCAAAGCTAATTAACGATGAAGAAGTAATTCCGCTGCTGCTTGCAAAAGGTGCTTCCTTTGAAGAAGCCAACGATTATGCTGTTTCAGGCTGCGCTGAATGCCGCATGCCGAATAGAGACACTTACACAAGCCCTTGCGCCTATATTAATTTCGCCGCAGCGGTAGAAATGACGCTGTATAACGGAAAAATGCAGCTTCATGGTAATGAAGTAATCGGGCTGGAAACAGGTGATCCCCGCAATTTCAAGTCTTGGGATGAATTCTGGAGTGCATATAACGCCCACCAGACTAACTTTTTAAAGCATGCCTTTATTCAGCAGCAGGTCATAATTAACCTGAGGCCCAAGCACTTTGCCGTCCCACTAGGTTCCGCACTTCACGACCTTTGTATGAAAAACTGTCAAGACCTGCATTCGCCGCATATTGAAGGTGGTATTGATTTGGGCTATTTCGAATTTATCGGCTACGGTACAGTAGTTGATTCGCTTGCGGCAATTAAGAAACTTGTATTTGAAGACAAGAAGCTAAATATGGCTGAATTGCTGGATGCATTGGAATGCAATTTCGAAGGCAAAGAAGCAATTCGTCAAATGCTCCTTAATGCGCCAAAATACGGAAACAATGATGAATACGCCGATTCAATCGGCAAGGCTTTGGATTTAGAGGCTCTCAAATTCACTAAGAAGTATTCCAAAGAGCTTGGGGTACATCTTGACTTAAGACTTGTGCCGTTTACTTCCCATGTACCATTTGGCAAGGTTGTAAGTGCAACTCCGAATGGGCGCAAAGCGTATACACCGCTTGCTGATGGATCTTCAGCTTCACATGGTGCTGATATACACGGCCCGACTGCCGTACTCTTATCCAATTATAAAACCAAAAACTATGATTACCGCGAGCGGGCAGCCAGATTGCTTAACATTAAGCTAAGCCCCGCCTGCGTAACAGGTGATGAGGGCAGCAGCAAGCTTGTATCTTTTATTAGAACGTGGGCTGATCTGAAGCTGTGGCATCTGCAGTTCAATATAATCAACAAGCAAACGCTGCTTGCGGCGCAAAAGGACCCTGAAAAATATCGCAGTCTGTTGGTAAGAGTTGCTGGCTATAGTGCGTACTTTGTAGACCTATCGCCTGATCTGCAAAATGATATCATTGCCAGAACGGAGCATGCGAGCTTATAGTTCGACAGTAAATTGCCGCGCCGCTCGCTTTCCAGTGACGAGAAAATTAAAGTATCATTGTGACTTTAAGCAGAGCAGCGTGGCTATTTCTTTCCTGGCAAAATGAATATATCCAGGAGGATTCTAATGAGCAGATCTGACACGCAAAAGCAAGGCTATATCTTCAACATTCAGCATTACTCTGTACATGATGGACCAGGCATAAGAACGATAGTCTTTCTAAAGGGATGTCCGCTCAGCTGTAAATGGTGCAGCAATCCCGAGTCACAGCAAACTCGGCTGGAACTTGCGTTTAACAGCCATAAATGCATCGGCATCGGTGATTGCGGACGGTGTATTAAGGTGTGTCCGCATGGTAGTCTGATGTCAGGTGCGGACAGCAAAATAAAGATTGATCGGAAGCGCTGCCAGACTTGTTTTAGCTGCGCTGAAGAATGTCCGTCACAGGCTCTAAATGTTTTCGGAAGATTGGTAAGCGTTAATGAAGTTATCAAGGCAGTAGAGGCGGACAGCATGTTTTACTCTCGCTCCGGCGGCGGTATGACACTAAGCGGCGGCGAACCGTTATTGCAAAGCGACTTTTCCTATGAACTGGTTAAAGAGGCTAAACGCCGCCGAATAAATACCGCTATCGAGACTTGCGGCTTTGCTGACTGGCCGGATATAGAAAAGGTTGTTCGCTGCCTTGACAGCATTTTATTCGATATCAAGAGTCTTGATAGTGGAAAGCACCGACAATTTACCGGCGTGTCCAATGAAAAGATACTGGCTAACTTTAAAAGATTGTGTGAGTCATTTCCTAAGCTGCCTAAGCTTGTAAGAACTCCGTTAATCCCCGGTTTTAACGATTCTATAGAGGACATAAAGGCGATTGCGGATTTTTTAAAGGATATTCCGAATATAAAATACGAGTTGTTGTCCTACCATCGGTTAGGCCAGCCCAAGTATGAGTATCTTGACAGAGAATACCCGCTTACTGACATTAGACTTGATGAAGAGAAGGTAAGAATTTTAAAAGAAGCTGCCAGCATTTTAAGCTGAAGTGTCCTTTATATCGGAATTATCTTTCGAATTTCTATAATGCCTTTCAAGGAGGAACATAATGAAAATTATTGATTTTAGGTTTCGCCCCAATACGCCGGAAACTATGTCGGGAATTGCAAATAGCGCAATGTTTAAGGGGCTTTGTTCTTCGATTGATTTCACTAAGATGAAACCGCAAGCGCTGGAGGAAATTGTTGAAGGACTAGTAAAGCAGAACGTTGTTAAGGCAGTTATTACAGGCCGAGACTGCGAATCGACATATCCATCTAAATCAAATAATGCCAGTGTAATAGAGTTTGTCAGCAAATATCCTAATAAATTCATCGGTTTCGCGGGACTTGATCCGCATAAAGGCATGGCGGCTATAGCGGAACTTAAAGAGGCGGTTAACAACAGCGGCCTGAAAGGCGCGGCAATTGATCCGTATCTGGCTCAGCTTTATGTTAACGATGCCAAATACTATCCAATTTACGCTAAATGTTGTGAATTGGATATCCCGCTAGTAATTACCACCGGACCGGCAACTCTTATTCCGAAAGCAATTATTGACCACGTATCACCAAGGTTTATTGATTTTGTAGCCCGGGATTTTCCAGAGCTTAAGATTATCGTAAGTCATGGAGGATATCCTTGGGTCAATGAAATGATTATTGTTGCTCAGCGCAATCCCAATGTATATATAGAACTATCCGAATATGAGTTTTTCCCGTTATCTGAAGCGTATATTCAAGCGGTAAACACAATTATCAGTGATAAAGTTCTATTTGCCAGCGCACATCCTTTTGTCGATATTAAAGATGCTTTGAATAACTATGCAAACATTTCCTTAAAAGACGACGTTCGCGAAAAGGTTATGTTCAAAAATGCCGCTCGGATTTTAGGTGTTGCTGATAATGAAGAAATAAAACCAGATGCTCAGCCGATTGAAAAGATTATTATCGAAAGCGTGATAAGAGAACTTGCTAAAAGAGGGATGATAGCAGGCTAGAGAGGCGAGAAAATGAAAATAGGGCGGGTAATTAATAATATATGGGCTACAAGAAAAGATGAATCACTGGTAGGCGTAAAACTGATGATAGTCCAGCTTCTCGATAGCCCAAAAGCTGAAGAGGGCACCATAATTGTCGCTGCGGACATTATTGGTGCCGGGATAGGAGAGAAGGTGCTTGTTACTGAGGGGAGTTCAGCACGCCAAATGGGTGGACTCGTTAATATGCCGATTGACGCTATAATTATCGGTATTATTGATGAGGAAAAGAATAAAGGCCGTGGGGTGGCTCCTAATGCGTGAACATATTGTCAGTAGGATAAGAGAAGCCGGAGTTGTCGGGGCAGGTGGCGCGGGTTTTCCTACTCATGTGAAGGTGTTTGCGGCGGCAGAAACAGTCATTGTCAATGGCGCTGAGTGTGAACCCCTGCTTAGAGTAGATCAGCAGTTAATGGAGACACAAGCCGATAGGCTTGTTGCAGGGCTCCAGGCTGCAATGGCGGCAACGGGGGCGGGGCAGGGAGTAATCGCTTTAAAGGCCAAATACAAGGGGGCAATAACAGCCCTGAAAAAGGCAATCAACGGTAGCACTATAAGACTACATCTCTTGGCTGACTTTTATCCAGCTGGAGATGAGCACGTCTTAGTCTATGAAACTGTCGGCAGGGTTGTACCGCAAGGCGGTATACCTCTTAAGGCGGGCTGCATTGTACTTAATGCCGAAACAGTCATAAATATTGCGGCAGCCCTTGAAGGTGAGGCCGTAACACACACTTACTTGACAATAGCCGGGGAAGTGCCTCAGCCCATGACGCTTAAACTGCCAGTAGGGACGCCAGTTAGTGACGCTCTGAAGCTGGCAGGATGCTGCGATACGACACGTGTAGCAGTTGTTGAGGGCGGACCTATGATGGGAAAGTTATTAAAAGACTTAACACAGCCAATCACCAAGACTACTAAAGGACTTATTGTGCTGGAGCAGGAGCATTCTTTAGTAATAAAAAAGATGATGACTATTGATCGGGTAATAAAACAGGCAAAAACGGCATGCATGCAGTGTCGTTACTGCACAGACCTATGCCCGCGCTCGCTTTTGGGACATAAATTAGAGCCTCACAAGATTATGCGGGCAGTAAAGCATCTTGAGAGTTTGGAAGAAGTATTCAAGATGGCTTTTACTTGTTCAGAGTGCGGACTATGTGAGCAATATGCTTGCAACATGAGACTATCACCAAGAATGGTCAATGCAATGTTAAAGCAGGAGTTCGTAAAAAATGGCCTAAAGCCGGATTTGCAGCTTAAGGATCAAACGGTAAGTCAACTGTGGGACTACCGGAAAGTTCCTGTTAAACGACTGATAGCCAGACTTGATATAACGAAATATGATAAGGCGGCTCCGTTAGTCGAACAGGATTACGCAATTAAAGAGGTTCGCATAAAACTAAAGCAGCATGTCGGCCCTCCTAGCCAGCCTATAGTATGTACTGGACAGAGGGTAAATAGAGGAGAGCTAGTAGCCCAAATACCCGGAAACTCTCTTGGAGCAAATCTTCATGCAAGTATCGACGGTATTGTTACGGATATAAACGACAGTATTGTAATTAAGGCTGAAAGGAGCTGCCGAGAGTGATACAGGCAATCGGGCTAGTAGAATTTATCAGCATAGCAAAAGGAATTGAAGCGGCAGATGCGATGTTGAAAGCGGCTCAGGTCAGTCTTCTTGAGGCGAAGCCTATTTGCCCTGGCAAGTATATCGTGCTTGTCTGCGGAGACGTCGCAGCGGTGCAGAGTTCTGTTGACACAGGTCGAACATGCGATGCTCAAGCTGTTATCGATCATTTTATCTTACCAAATGTTCATCCTCAGGTTATAGCGGCTATTTTAGCAGCTTCACCAGAGATAGAAGTAAAGGCATTGGGCATCATTGAGACTTTTTCTGTAGCTTCCTTAATTGTAGCCGCTGATACTGCGGCTAAGGCCGGTAATGTCGCTTTGCTGGAAATACGTCCGGGAATGGGGATTGGCGGAAAGTCCTTTGTAACCCTGACCGGCGATGTGTCATCTGTAAAGTCGTCTGTAGAGGCCGGTGCAGTTTCTGCTGGCGAGAAGGGCATGCTTGTCGAAAAAGTGGTAATTCCAGCACCGCATCCCAGCCTGAAGCAGTGTGTATTATAGCAATATTTGAAAAGGGGGTGACCCTATAGGTGAAGCCGCTGATAACAGCCGCCGAAGTAAAAAAGGCTTTCCAAAATCAAGATAAAGCTATTTTTATTGAAGAAGGAGGTATCATTACCCCTGCGGCAAGAGATGCAGCCCGTGAGCATGGTATAAAAATTGTTGCCAATGGAAAAGAACCGCTGACCAAAGAGGGCGAACAGCAGATGCAAGCAGCGCTGAGCCAGGTGTTAATTACGTCGATTGTCAGCGAAGTTATCTCATCGCTCAATCAAGGCGGACAATCGCATCCAGTGTACAAAGAGGTCCACCCATGCGGACTTAAGCTCGTTAGAGGGAATAGTGTAATTCTGGAAGATTTCAATATAGATTATCGCAATGGTAAAGTTCAGCTTAAGGAGATATTTAATATAAAGGAAAGTCCTGGTATGGTGGCCGGATTTATGACAATTGATAAAACGACATTCAGCTGTAGGCCCAGATACGATGAAATTAACTATATTCTTGAAGGAACGCTGGAATGTATTGCAGAGGATAAAAAGATTATCAGTAAGGCGGGCGATGTGCTGTTCATTCCTGCAAATACGCAAATAACCTTATCTGCAGTTGATAAGGTGAAGGTCTTCTTTGTTACTCATCCGGGTAATTGGTAAGCGGGGAGCAGGCAGGCGTGCGAATAGTAGGGTAAGGAGGTAAACAATGCTGAATATTGCATTAGGTATGATCGAAACGAAAGGTTTGGTAGGTGCTATTGAGGCAGCAGATGCCATGGTTAAGGCAGCAAATGTTCATCTAATAGGCAAAGTTCTGGTAGGCGGCGGTTTAGTAACAGTCATGGTAAGAGGTGACGTTGGTGCAGTTAAGGCTGCTACCGAAGCGGGTGCTGCTGCAGCTGAACGCGTGGGTGAACTAATATCAATCCATGTAATTCCCCGACCTCATTCTGAGGTGGAAATGATTTTACCTGATGATTATAGAAAAATCGAGAAGTAAAAAAGGAGGTATTGTTATGCAGCAAGATGCTTTGGGTATGGTTGAAACTAAAGGACTGGTTGGTGCAATAGAAGCAGCAGATGCCATGGTTAAAGCCGCTAACGTCCATTTAATAGGAAAAGTGCTTGTAGGCGGAGGCTTAGTAACCGTAATGGTAAGGGGAGATGTAGGTGCAGTCAAAGCAGCTACTGACGCTGGTGCTGCTGCTGCACAAAGAGTAGGCGAGCTCATTTCCGTGCATGTAATCCCTCGCCCTCATACCGAAGTTGAAATGGTACTGCCTGACGATTACCGAAAGCTTGAAAATGCGTAGTATTTAGCCGAGCTTTTCGGAAAGGAATGATTTTTAGTGGCGTTAGATTACGATCTTAGTTCAGTACAGCAAGCCAGGGATTTGGCGCGGCAAGCAAAAAAGGCGCATGATATCTTAGGCAGCTTTAGTGAAGAACAAATAGATAAAATATTAGCAGCAATGGTAAAGGCTGTCGAGCAAGACGCTGAGAAGCTTGCTCGCTTGGCTGTAGAAGAAACAAAGTATGGTGTTGTTGAGCATAAGAAAATAAAAAATCTATTTGCTGCCTGCGAGGTTTATAAGTTCATAAGAACTACTAAAACAACCGGAATTATTAAAGATAGCAAGGAAACGGGAATTATTGAAGCGGCGGTGCCGGTGGGAGTTGTGCTAGCCATTACTCCAACTACTAATCCAACCTCAACAGTTATTCATAACGCACTCTGTGCAGTAAAAGCCGGAAATGCAATAGTCTTTGCCCCTCATCCCAATGCCGTGAAATGCAGCAGTGCTGCTGCCAATTTATTAAATGAAGCGGCTGTCGCATCCGGAGCACCTGCCGGTATTATAAGCTGTCTGACGCAAGCCACAATGAAAGCTGTCGAGGAACTAATGCACCATGAGGACATTGCTGTAATTGTTGCGACAGGCGGTTCGGGAATGGTCAGGGCGGCGTATAGTGCCGGAAAACCAGCCTTTGGCGTTGGACCGGGCAATGTACCGGTCTTTATCGAACGTACCGCTGATATTAAGCAGGCAGTTAGCAATATTATTGCAAGCAAGACATTTGACAATGGCATGATTTGTGCTTCTGAGCAGGCTATAATTGCCGATGAACCTGTTGCCTCTGCAATAACCGCTGAATTTAAAAGGCAAGGAGCCTGCTTCTTGAATAAGGAGCAGACCGAAAAGGTGGGCCGTGTTGTCATGACCCCTTCGGGTGGAATGAATGCAGCCTTGGTTGGTCAAAAAGCAGGATATATTGCACAAAAGGCAGGCTTTGAGGTACCTGCCGGAACAAAACTACTGATTGCCCCTTTGGCAGGCTATGGCCCGGAGTATCCCCTTTCTCATGAAAAGTTAACATCGGTGCTGGCCTTTTATACAGCTAAAGATTGGCACGAAGCATGTCTTTTAAGTATTGAACTTCTTAAGCTGGGAGGCATCGGTCATACATTTTCAATACATAGCAATGATGAAAAAATCATTCGTGAGTTTATCCGCAAGCCTGTTTTTCGTATTGTAGTTAATACTCCTTCTGCCCTTGGTGCTATTGGTTATACTACAAATTTAACGCCGTCCTTGACACTGGGCTGTGGAACGTGGGGCGGCAGCAGTATATCGGAAAACCTCGGGCCGCACCACTTAGTAAATATTAAAAGAATCGCTTACGGCTGCAGAAAGGCTGAACTAACCAAGGTGCAGGAACAGGCGGCCAGCACAGTCGATTCAACAGTAATTGAGGGCGTTGTTCGCCAAGTTCTTAAACAGTTGCAGCTTCAGTAAAAGCAGAGGCAGGTGATCTGATGGATATAGACAGCGTAATCCGTGAAATAACAGATGCTGTTATCAAGGATTTGGACGGAGTGGCTGCTTCTGATTCATACGCTTGTAAAGCAGCATGTATCCCGGCCGCCGTTTCAAATCGTCACGTACATCTTTCGCACGAGCATGCAAGTCTACTCTTTGGCAGCGCGCAAATGACGAAGGTCAAAACTCTCTCTCAGCCAGGGCAATATGCTTGCGAAGAAAAGGTTATGCTAGCCGGACCTAAGGGCGCTATTGAAAACGTACGAGTACTAGGGCCTATACGCGATAAAACCCAGGTAGAAATGTCAGCATCGGACTGCAATAAGCTCGGAATTACAGCTCCGCTGCGCCATTCGGGCGATTTAGACGGTTCGGCAGGCATTACGATAATTGGTCCCTGCGGTGCAATTATTTTGGAAGATGGCGCTATTATCGCAGCAAGGCATATTCACATGCATCCTGCGGATGCGCATTACTTTAAGCTGGCAGATCGTGAGAAAATTAGTGTTAAGGTTATAGGA